>TARA_B100000674_G_scaffold231208_1_pt1 | contig 18635 bp, 14 predicted proteins | sample TARA_B100000674 | Tara Oceans TARA_B100000674 (sample SAMEA2622759) | marine metagenome | biome: marine biome (ENVO:00000447); feature: surface water layer (ENVO:00002042); material: "saline water (ENVO:00002010), including plankton (ENVO:xxxxxxxx)" | depth 5 m
GATCTTTGAACCATCCCAGAGTACTCCATGCATTTACTTCTCCTATGTCTGTATCATACCCCTCTTTTTCCAATGAAAGAGCTTCATTTACTGCTTTCCTCTTCTTGAAAAACCCCTTATAGGAAAACTTTCCAACAATTGGAAAAGACCACTGATAAGGAATTAAATCGTAGGGTTCACATGCAGTTACAACATACATTCCAGGCCTCCCTTTTTGATCATACATTTTTGTGTAATTTTTAGAAGGGTATATACCTAAAGAATCGACAGAAAACTGTTTTATTTCCTCAATGAGTCTAATTTTCGCCTTTAAGGAATCAGGGTAATTATCATCATTTAGATAGTCTTTTAAAGGCTTCGCCTTCCATACAATTTTTAACTGTCCTACACCTTGTTCAATTCCATAGCATATGGACTTACAATTAAACAGACAGAGTAAAATAAGTAAGCCTATAAAAATTTTAAATCCACGCTTTATCATAAAAGCGAAAATAAAAAAGATTTTGCATAAGATTTAGCCTGCCAGGAAGTCAAATTGAATTTATGTTTCGAAACTTTAATTTATGTAAAAGAATCACATGAAATATCAGAACTATACCGTTTCTATGACATCTTTAACTTTTAGAGGGACTTCAACTGTAAACCCTTCGGCATATTCAGTTTTTATTAGCCTGCCAAAATTTTTAGCTCTTGCTTTTATAAATTCAAAAAAATCTTCTCGGCTGATTGGTGTCTCCGGCTCCTTATTTTCAGGGTCGTAGAACTGAGTTTTGTAGGCCTTTATAGCTTTGATTTTAGAATCTATGTATTGAGAAATATCTACAATAAAATCCGGCTCTATATAATAATCCTGAATATAGTGATATACCGCTTCTGGCCTCCACGGCGTTTGAGCAGATCCATTTAATTCAGTTTTTATTTTTGGTAATCCTGATAGAAAACAGGCTTCGCTCACCAGACTACTTGCTTTCGCGTGATCTGGATGACGGTCCTTAATTGAGTTGGCAAAAATTAGTGTCGGTTGATATTTTCGAATTACAGATACGATTTTCTTTTTATTTTTCTCAGTAAGTTCAAAAAAACAATCCCCCATTTCCAGATTTTCTCTTTCAGATATACCTAATATTTTTGATGCTTCAATAGCCTCTTTTTGTCTGGTTTCGGATGTACCTCTGGTACCAAGTTCTCCTCTTGTAAGATCAACAATAGCAACCTTATACCCCAATTGAACATGTTTCATTATTGTTCCTGAGCAACTGATTTCAACATCATCCGGATGAGCGGCAAAAGCTAAAATATCAATCTTCATACAAATTATTTGTTATAACAAACTTAAGTAATTTTATAAGAAGTTTCAATCTGTGTTAAATAAAAGTGGTTATAAGAAGACACATTTGCTGAGATTATCCGTTATTTTAGTATATAGGCATGCCTTTGAAATTAAAAAATAGTCGCTTTAAGATATATTTAAGAAAGACTCTTAAGTGGTTGAGTATTATTTTATTGTTTCTTCTTTTAGTCAGTTATCTAATCTTTAAGAGCAGTTACGTTCAGACCTTTATTTGTAAAAAGATAGGCAACTCCCTTTCAGAAAAAACGGGAACAACGATTACCGTTAAAGAGGTAGATTTCAGACCTTTTGACACGTTTGTCTTAAAAGACCTTTTGATTTTAGACCATCAAAAAGACACCATGGTCTTTACTCGAGATTTTTACTTTGAAATCAATGATTATGATTTGAAAAAACTTGATTTTAAATTAGATTTAGTTGAGCTTAATGATGCCCTGATCAACATCAAAACCTACAAGGATGAAGAGCAAAGTAACCTGATTCAATTCATTGGTAAACTCTCCCAAAGAGATAGTTTGAAAAAAACGAAAATACCTGAAATTACTATTCGGGAAGTTGAATTTGAACAGCTTAGCTGTAAAATATGGAACGAAAACATCCCTGTTAATACAAATAGAATTGACTTCAATCACCTGGAATTATTCGAAATAGATATGGATGCTAAAAACTTTTCATTCAAAAAAAACAGTATCAAGGTAAATACAAAACTTCTTGCGTTTAAGGAAAAGTCCGGCTTTGAACTTTTAGGTATGTCGGGTGAGTTAAACATGAATTCCAAAGAGCTGATTATGCAGTATTTGGAAATTGAAACCAATGAAACAGACATTAATGGTGACGTTCGCCTTAGCTATGAAAACTTCAATGCTTTCAACAATTTTTTTACAGAAGTAACCTTGGACACATATTTTAAAGAAACGAAAATAAGCTCTAAAGATGTTGCTTATTTTGTGAATACATTGAAAGGGTTAAATCAATCCATTACCTTTCAGGGGAATATAAATGGAACAACCAATCAACTAAACGCCAAACAATTAAAATTCAGCTATGGTGATTTAACTCATTTTGACGGAGAAATAAAATTTGACGGGCTGGGAACTGTAAAGGACCCAGTAATCAATGCTAAAATAACCAACTTGGTTACCTTCGAAAAAGACATCAAAAATATTCCCCTACCTCCTTTTAATTCAGGCAGAAAAATCAAAACACCCAACTGGATGGGTAAAGTTGGTAAAATGGAATTTAAAGGAGACTTTACAGGTCCTGCATCTAATTTTGAAGCCACAGGACTCTTAAAAACAAACGCAGGCTCTATTAAAGCGGATGTATTTTTCAAAAGTGATTCTGCCGATGAAACAAAAATTGTTGGAAAAGTTATTACCAAGGAATTTGATTTAGGAAAAACTATAGGGAATCCCAATTTTGGTTTAATCTCTATGAATGGTCAAATTAATGCACTTGCTCAGTTTGACAATAATCGACTTATATTTTCTGGTGAAATACCAAGAATTGATTATAAAGAGTACTCATATTCAAACATTACAATGGATGGAACAGTCAGAGACAAAGTCTTTAACGGAATGCTTGCTGTAAAAGATGATAACTTAATTTTTGATTTTGATGGGAGCATCGATTTTAGTGTTCCAAAACTCCAGAAATATAATTTTGTTGCTGAACTAAAACAAGCCAACTTAAGAAATATAAATTGGTCTGCAAGAGATTCCAGCACCCAAATCAGCGCAAAACTTAAAGTAAATATGATTGGCGACAAATTTGAGGATTTAAATGGTGATTTAAGTCTTAAAGATCTGGTTTGGAAAGAAAATGGAGTAGTATATAAAGTTGATTCATTTAATCTGAATTCCGTCAAACGAGAAGAACGTGAGATGATGATTTTAAAATCTGATATCATGCATGCTAAAATTGAAGGGAAGTACAATTTGGATGAAATTTATCCTACCGTTATGAATGTTTTTTCAAAAGAAATACCATCGATAGTAAAATCTGTTAAGCTAAAAGGATATAGAGGCGGTAATAGTTTCAATATCATGTTCAAACTACACAATTATGATATAATAAATAAATTGTTCACTCCAAATTTTAACCTGTCGAAACGAACAAGACTGAGTGGCAGATTTGATGATAATATCAAATCATTTAATCTGAATTTTGAAGCCGATTCAGTGTTTATAAATAATCGGGTAATGCGAAATGTAAAATTGTATAGCAACAATCATGGAGATAAATTAAATATAGTTGGTCGTTCAAAATTCATTCAAATTGTAAATAACCTCGGAGCTGAAAATATCAAACTGAACTCAACAATTGAAAACAATAGCCTTAACTATTCTGTTTCCTATAAAAACAATAGTGAAAATCCGAGTTATGGAAATGTTTCAGGAACTTTAAATTTACATGATTTAGATTCAATAAAACTAAATTTCAGTCAATCTAACTTTGTACATCAGGATACAGTCTGGAAAATAGATACCACTGCATTTGTATGTATCGCCGATAATTACATATACGTAAGAGATTTTAGTCTTCATGCAAAAAATCAGTTTCTTAAAATCCATGGAAAGAGCTCAATGGAAGATGCTGAGCGTATGGTTTTTAAAATGCAGAACTTCCAGCTCAATACTATAGGCTATTTGTGGAAAAGCGTCAATCTTAATTTACAAGGAATAGCAACTGGTAGCTTAATACTCAACGGAGGGTTTAGTAACCAGCTTTTCGCAACAGATTTAACAGTTACAGACATGAAGCTCAATCAACAACATTTTGGTAAACTTAAATTAAATACCTTTTCTAAAAAATCCAATAAAATCATTGATGTAACCCTCACTATTGCCAATAAAAAGAATAAATTAAATAACCTTTTAATTAAAGGCTACTATTATCCATATGAAAATGGAAGAATTGAAATGAACGCTAATCTCAGAAATACGGAATTAAAGTTTCTGGAAGCATACTTTGATGGTGTTTTCTCAGATTTTAAAGGTGGAAAAACAAGTGGCGACTTAGCTATTGAAGGAACTATAAGGCACCCTGTTTTTAAAGGGGACTTAACTATTGACCACCTTCGATTCAGCGTAGACTATTTAAATGTCACTTATGGTATTGATGGACAAAAACTCAAATTTGATAAAGATTTTATATGGTTCAACAGTTTCACATTAACACACGACCTTCATCCAAAATCAAAAGCCAGTATTAACGGTTTTGTAAACTTAAATGGCTTTAAAAATATCACTTACCAAATGGACTCTGTATTCCTTGAACAATTCTTTTGTTTAAACACTACAGTAAAAGAGAATTCAACATACTATGGTCAGGCATATGTTGACGGACTACTTCAGTTTAGAGGAAACGGCAAAACAAATTTTATTGGAGGTAGCGTTTCTACTACCAATTCAACTAAATTTGATGTGTTTAAAGAAAAATATATTCCTGTTTCAACAACACTTGAGTTACCTCTGGATGAAGCTAAAGATCTCGAGATAAGTGAATTCGCTTCTTTTGTTAATCTCTCAGAAACCAAAACTAATGATCTGGCACCTTCAGAGAAATTCAATGTTTCAGGACTGGATCTTGATTTCAACTTTAAAATCAACCCTGAATCAAATGTTCGAATTCTTTTTGATCCTGCAGTAGGTGATGAAATAAACGCCAGAGGAAATGGATCAATTGGAATGATGATAAATTCAAACGGTAAGTTTAACATTTACGGAGACTTCTCTGTGACTCGAGGAAACTACTTCTTTACACTACAAAACATAATAGGTAAAAAATTTATTGTTGAACCTGGCAGTAAAATCAGTTGGAATGGTGATCCACTGGACGCACAAATAGAAATGAAAACTTATTATAAAAGCAGAGCAAACCTTATAAATCTTGTAGATTCAATTCAAGATAGTGATTATAATAATTTGAAATATCTATATGATAATAGAATTCAAGTACATAGCAACCTTCTTCTTTTTGGTAGTTTATGGAAGCCGTCCTTAAAAATTGGAATTTATCTTCCAGACGGAACTCCTGAAGAGAAGGATTTTCTCAAAGAAAAAGTTTACGGCGAAGACGAAATTAATCGTCAAGCATTTTCTCTTATTTTAACCAGTCAATTCCTCCCTCCTTCCAGTGGTGTTGAATCAATTGTTTCAGACAAAGCAGGTCTTCATAACGGTATGCAGTTTGTTGAGGGACAAATAAACAATGCTCTTAATGGGCTTCTTCACCCTAACCTGGATTTGGGTGTTGACTACAACGAAGTTGAAGAAAGCGAGTCTGACGAAAACCTTACCAAAGATGAACTAAGACTTCTCGCGGGTTTTAAATATAAGAACCTAAGCTTTAAAACAGATTATGATATTAATAATCAAGTAGGAGATATTGAAGCGGAATTTAAAATTACAGAAGCACTTAAGGCAAAAGCTTATCATAAAACAACTACTGATGCAACGGCTTTAAACAACCAAATCACGACAAGCTATGGATTAGGTGCGTCTTATCAAAAAAGCTTCGACTCAATTAAAGATTTATTTAAGAAAAAAAAGGACAAAAAATAAATGTTTATATAATACAAACACTATCATCCTCACACTCCTCAGACCATGTTTTGCAAAACCCATCTGAGCAATCATATATTTTTCTTGTTTTAACCGGCTTCACATATAAATGAAGACTTGCAGTTCTGGATTCATAGTCATTACTGTATTTATGAATTCCTGTTGTATGTAAAAAAGAAAACTCTGCAGTACCAACACCTAACGAACTTACTTTTACAAGCCCAGTTCCATTATCACTCAAAAGATACCTTTCCTCCCTCAATGAACCACAGATTGGATTAATCCAGGCCATAGCATCCCCATAATCATGAATTCGAGTCTCCTGACCTTCTTCCCAGCACATGACCATTAATTCAAAATCATCTGTTCGAGCCAGACAATTGCGCGTATACTTTTCATCATTCCACGTAAAATAACTTTCAAATGCTTCACGAGTAATATCCATTCTTTGCAAAACTTCAAAATATCCAAAAGGAGATTCAACCCGCTTTAATTGTTCTATTAATTCTTTTGGCGTATTGATGTTCTTAACAATCATGGCTTGATATTTTGAAGATTAATCTACAAAAAAATATTACTCGAGACGTAGCTATTGGCTTAAATTTTGTGAATTTTCTCAAAATGTTAATTAGTACATATCAATTGTTGATAATTCAGATGCTCAATTCTACACTAAAAATAAGGCTTCTTATATATTTGTAAATATTAAATAAAAGAGAAATGAATTTTATTGTATCGAGTGCTTCACTACTAAAACAACTCTCCCTGATTCAAGGAGTATTAAACTCAAGTAACACACTTCCTATTTTAGATAATTTTTTATTTGAAATTAAGGGTTCTACCCTTAAAGTTTGTGCTTCCGATTTAGAAACAACAATGAGCTCAAAGCTATCCGTTGAATCCAAGCAGGACGGATTAATTGCAATTCCCGCAAAGATGTTAATTGACATCTTAAAAAACTTATCGGACCACCCAATAAAATTTTCAGTAGATAAAGACAATTTTCAAATAGAAATTTCTTCAGATTATGGTAAATATAAACTGAGTGGTCATAGTGGTGAAGAATTTCCAAAAGTTCCTGAAATTGAACAATCAAACTCTTTAACCCTTCCTTCAGATATTATTTTACGAGCAATTAATAAATCTTTGTTTGCTGCTGGAAATGATGAACTAAGACCTGTTATGAGCGGTGTTTTTTGTGAACTGAATTCTGACAATTTAACTTTTGTTGCCACAGATGCCCATAAATTGGTTCGTTACAGAAGACTGGATGCTAAAAGTGAAAACTCAACATCGTTTATCATCCCAAGCAAACCACTTAACCTATTAAAGAACTGCTTGAACAGCAACTCTGAAACTACAATTGAATACAATCAAAACAATGCTTTCTTTACAATTGGTGAAATTCATTTAGTATGTAGACTGGTTGATGGGAAATACCCCAATTACGAAGCTGTAATCCCAAAGGAAAACCCAAATAAACTCGTGATTGACAGAAGCTTACTATTAAACTCAGTTAAACGCGTTTCAATTTTCGCTAACAAAACGACACATCAGGTAAACCTTAAGCTGGCAGGAAGCTCCTTAAATATCTCAGCAGAAGATTTAGACTTTGCAAATAAAGCAGACGAAAAACTAACGTGCAGCTATAACGGAGAGGATATGGAAATTGGGTTTAATTCAAAATTCCTTATTGAAATGCTCAACAACATTGACACTGAAGAGGTCAGCGTTGAAATGAGCGATCCAAGCAGGGCCGGGATTATTCTTCCAGAAAATGCAAATGCCGTTGACGAAGATATTCTCATGCTGGTTATGCCAGTAATGGTAAATTAAATTATTAAATAATTCAAGTTTACAAAAAGCTTCAAAATCTTGAAGCTTTTTTGTTTTCCACCGCATTGTGCTGATAACAAATCTCCCATTACTTTTAACTGTGGAATACTTCTTTGTATTTTTATCTCATGAGATTTATTGACAACATACCTGCTGTTTTTAAAAACAGATATTTTATTACAGGTACGTTATTTTTAATTTGGATAAGCTTTTTCGATCATTATAACTTTTTATTCCATTCAGAATTGGTACAGCAAAAAAAAGAACTGAAAAAAGAGTTAAACCGTCTAAAAAAAGAAACTACGAAAAATAAGATTTTCTTAAGAAACATGAATAATGATGAATTCATGGAAAAATATGCCAGAGAGCATTATTTGATGAAAAAGAAAGGAGAAGATATTTTTATGCTTGATTAACAAGATCACAACCAGTTAACTTACACAATCACTTTTACTCCGGCTATTCATATGTAGTAATTATACCCTCTGAAAAAAACTCACTCCCATCAGTCTTATTAATTATTGCTTCCACATCGGGTAGTTGATTTATTAAGCCTATACCAACTACTTCTCCTAAAACCGTAATCGCCGTAGCTAACGCATCTCCCATCAATCCATTAGGAGCTATAACTGTAACGCTTGAAACACTACTCTCAACAGGTTTGCAGGTTTTTGGATTTATAATATGGCTGTATTTTTTATTTTCAATCTGAAAACTTCTGAAATAATCACCACTTGTAACTACAGCATTGGCTGAAACACCAATTTCATATTTCACTCCATTTGGGTTTTCAGGATTTGGAATAATCACATGCAATTTATCTTCATTTTCAATTGCAACTATATCTCCTCCGGCATCTACAACGCCATAGTTTAAGTTGAATTCATTTTCCCACATTTGAATGACTTTATCCGCTGCATATCCTTTCCCTACAGCTCCAAAGTCCAGTTCTACCCCCTTCTTTTTAAGAAAAACAGTTGTGTCGGATTCATTTAGCTGAATGTACTTAGACCCTACAATTGATAAAACACTATCAACGGATTCTTCAGATGGTACTGTGGATTTTTTCCAATCCCATATTTTAACTGCTGGTTTTACAGTAATATCAAAAGCTCCTTGAGTAATCTCACTTGTATTTTTACAATACTCAACCAACTTAAAAAATTCAATTGGAACTTTTAGTGGAGACAAACCTGCGTTCCTATTTATTTTTGAAGTTAAACTTAAGCTATCCCATGAAGATATTTCTTTTTCAATCTTTTCAATCAAAGACCATCCTTCTTGAAAAATAATACTTGAATCTGCACGGTTCTTAATTGTAAATTTAAAGCGGCTTCCCATTATTTTTTTACTGCTTTGTATTTTGTTAATTAATGGAGAAAAGATGCTATCAATTTCAGCTAGTAAGAACGGAATGGCTTTCTTGAGGTTATGTGTAAATGCTTCTCCACTATCAACTGAAACCAATTTTGGGAAACTACCCTCTTTATTATACAAAGATGCCAGGGAATCACAATGATTTATATAGCTTTTTGTTAATCCTTTTTTCCGTTGAGGAAAATCAAGAATTTCAAAATCAATTTCTGATCTTTTGATAAAACCTCTAAACTTGTTTGATTCTATTACTTCTTTCTTAAACTTTATACAGGAAACGCACCAGTCAGATCCAGAAAAATAATACAATTTTCGTTGAGAAAAAAGCGGAAGAGATAAAACAAACACAGAAGCCAGTATAGTGAATTGTTTATAGTTCAACGCTACTAATACTTGTTTATGGAAAGAAGGACTAATGTACATGCTTCTTCATATTTAATTCCTGATTTATATAACCTTGATTGAAATTCAGGATTTTCGGTACCTGGATTAAAAATTACTCGTTTGGGCTTAATGGATATTATTTTATCAATATATTCCTTTTGACGAGCTGGACCAACATACAGAGTAACGGTATCTATGTTCTGAAAATCTTCCCAATCATTGATTATAGTTTGTCCACAAACAACTCCTTTTTTAATCCCAAAAAGTACAATTGGGTGACCTGCTTGAGTTAGACGTTCAGCCGCCTTATATGCATACCTATCGGTATTCGGTGTTGCCCCTATAATTAATGTATTTTTCATATTATGGGATATTCATAAATTTATGGGTTTGAATACTTATATTCCACCTGGGGTTTTTCATCACATAATCTATAATTAAAGGCATTACCTCGTCATGATTACTCCACTCAGGCTGCAAATACAATTTGCACTCAGAATTCACCTTTTCAGCATGCTTCTCAGCCCACTTGAAATCATTTTTAATATGAACGATTATTTTCAATTCATCAGCGAAGGCATATACTTCCGGCCTTGGAGGTAAGGTTTTTTTGGGCGATAAACATATCCAGTTCCACCTTCCGGAAAATGAGTGGGAACCGCTTGTTTCAAGGAAGGTCTGATAGCCATTTGAATGCAAAATCTGACATAGATAGTCCAAATTATATAATGTCGGCTCTCCGCCTGTTACAACCACATCTTTTGAAGGTATCAATTTTAATTTGTCAATTAAGCCGTCAACTTCAACAAGAGGATGCAATGATGCATCCCAGCTCTCTTTAACATCACACCAGTGACATCCAACATCACAGCCACCAACTCGAATAAAATAAGCTGGTTTACCCGATTTTCCTCCCTCGCCCTGAATAGTGTAAAACTCTTCCATAATTGGAAGAAACTTTCCAGACTCCAATTGCTCCTTTTGTATTTTCTTTAGATTTTTAATCTCCATTACCACTAAAGCAATGATTTAATAATTTCTTCCAAAGATATCCCGTCGGCCTCAGCTTTATAGTTTCTCATAATTCTATGACGAAGTATTGGCATCGCAACAGCTTTTACATCTTCAATATCCGGGGAGTATTTACCATTCAAGGCAGCATGTGTTTTAGCGCCCAACACTAAGTATTGTGAGGCTCTGGGTCCCGCACCCCATGTTAAATATTCCTTGGTGTTATCGGACGCCAACAAAGAATCCTTTCGTGTTTTATTCGCTAATTTAACGGCATATTCCAATACATTGTCAGCAACAGGAATCCTTCTTATTAATTCCTGAAAAGCAATAATCTCATCTACTGTTAAAACAGAATTCACTTTATTTTTATGATTTGAGGTGGTTGATTTTACAACATCTATTTCTTCTTCTAAAGATGGGTAATCAACCCAGATATTAAACATAAATCTATCCAGTTGCGCTTCAGGCAATGGATATGTACCTTCCTGATCAATTGGATTTTGAGTAGCTAACACAAAAAATGGATTTGGCAAAGTCAAACTCCTTCCAGCATTGGTAACCTTTTTTTCCTGCATAGCTTCAAGAAGAGCAGCTTGAGTTTTTGGAGGGGTACGGTTGATTTCATCAGCAAGTAAAACATTTGTAAAAACAGGGCCTTTAACGAATTTAAATGTGCGATCTTCTCCTAAAATTTCTGCGCCTGTAATATCACTCGGCATTAAATCTGGTGTAAATTGAATTCTATTAAAATTCAAACCCAAAGCCTGAGATATTGTGTTCACCAAAAGTGTTTTTCCCAATCCCGGAACTCCAACTAACAAAGAGTGTCCATTTGCAAAAATTGAAATAATAATTGACCGTACAACTTCTCTTTGACCAACTATAACTTTTGCGATTTCACTCTCTAATTTTTTTGAAGCTTCGGATAGTGCATCGATTCCTGTAACATCTGATTCTAATTTCAACATACTATTTCTGAGATATAGGTTTAGTTTCATTACTAAACCACACTGATAATTCTGAGCATTTTTTATAAGACTCGGGTAATTTTATATATGTACCTTTTAAATGTGAGTTAATCCATTTAAGAAATTCTTCTTCTTGCTTTCTGGCCAGTGCAGCAGATTTTATTCGATCATAATCCGACTCAATGTTTGCAACGTGAAAATTCAATTTATCCATTAGATAAATAATACGGTACGCTCTGGAATTATCCAGCATATTAAATATTTCAGGTTGCGTGATATCCCCTTTTTTCATGCCCTGCAACTTAATATATAAATCTCGGTCCAGCTCTTCGATTTCGAAATAATCACCTCCTGTTTGTTGATTTCGAATAATTCCGCCATTAATTTTTGATTGATCATCATCACTTAAATCGGATGCTAATTTATTAAACTGCACCCCCGACTTAATAACTTTTGATATACTATCCGCCCGCTGCCTGGCTTTTTCCAGATCACTTTCATAAATAGAAGGGGTCTTCAAAATATGTCTTGCATGAATTAAATTTCCCTTCTTTTCAATCACTTGAATTAAATGAAATCCAAATGGTGATTCTACAACATCTGAAACCTCTCCAATTTGAAGTTTAAACGCTACTGCGCTGAATTCAGGAACCAACTGATTACGAGACAAAAACCCCAAATCGCCATCTCTCAACCTGGAACCAGGATCATCTGAATGCACTCCAGCCATTAATCCAAAGTCTGTACCATTTATAATTCTGTTTCTAATTTGATTCAATTTCTTTTTGACTCTATCTTTTTCATACGTATTAGGTTTCGCTTTTACCACTAATTGCGCAATTTTGTAGGATTCAGGAACCACAGGTAATGAATCAAAAGGTATAGAGTTAAAATAGCTTTTGACTTCAGTTGGACTGATTGTCAAACCACTTGAGATTTTATTTTTAACTTTTTGACCTAAAATATTGTCCGCTACAGTTGGACGAATTTCCTTTTTAAATTGAAGCACACTCTTTCCATAGTATTTCAAGAACTCATCATCAGAGCCACCAAGACGCATTAACATATATTCCATTCTTCGATTAATAGCATCATCAATTTCCTGATCCGACACTTCAACACTGTCTACCTCTGCCTTGTGGACCAATAATTTCTCAAACAATCTTTCTTGAAGAACATAGCAGGAAGTTGAAAAATCAACTGGAGCTCCCTGCATTTGTAATTGAGTAACAGAGGCATCAATGTCACTTTTAAAAATTGCATTTTTTCCAACAACAGCGATAACCTCATCAACAAGAATAGGTTTATTTTGTCCATTCAAAATAAAGGAGTGAAAAATCAGAACCAAAACAACTATACAGTTATTTGCCGTTAAAATATATTTTAATTTCTTCATTATTTATTCCTCTCTTATAAATGGAATTACCCAATTGTTGAATCAGCTCTTGTTTCCTTTGATTAATAATAATTGCTTTAATTTTCTCTTTTATCATCTCAATAGGAGAAACACCATTTTTTAATCGATTCTCTGTGAAATATAAAATCCAGACAAAATCTCCATCAGGAGCTTCCGTATATTGATAATTTCTTAAAAAGTGATTGTCATTATATAATTTAAAAGGTATCAGATTTTTTAAATCATCTAATTTTTGCCACAAACTATCATTAGCCTCACAAAAAATATTTTCCCTTTTAATCAATTTAAAAAATTTTTCTTTTCTTATCGAATCCTTGTATTGAATCATATACCGCAATCGATTAAGCTTTTTGTGATTTTTTGGAACTTTAACGTAACGGACCCTGACTATATTCTCTTTGAGCTGAAAGTTCTCTTGATTTGAATTAAAATAATTGAGGATTTCATTTTGACTTACATCAAGAGAAAGAGCGGTATCGAGCATTCTTTGTTCATAAGTGTATTTAAGAAGTGAATTTTTATATGAGTTAATTTCTTCACTAAAATCCTTATCCTCATCACTTAATCTCCTTTCTGCTTCAAAACCTATTGCTTTATCTTTTACCCAGATTTTGATGAAGTTGTTGACCTTATCCTTTTTTTGTCGCCAGTCCTTTCCAAAAATTTTAGTTAGCTCCACTGAGGTTAGCTCGTCAGGACCTACCTGCGCTACCAATTCACTCTTTAAATCATCCTTCTTTCCTTTCGAATTACAAGAAAAGAACAGGACTGTTATTATAAGTACAAAAGGCCTTCCGAAATGGAAAGCCTTATTTATAATTTTAATATTCTTTTGTATGCTCAAGGTGCTAATTGGTTAAAAACTTCTTCGTTGTAAACTATTTTGTATTTCCCTTTCAATTCCTCTATCCATTCACTCATCAAATAATCTTGATATTTAGCAGCAACGCTACCTCTTACCTCTCTCAATTCTTTATCCTGAACAGGAAGAACTTTGTTTACTTTAAGGACAATAAACTGCCCATTTTTCTCGTAAACATCACCAACTCCCTCTGTAAAAGTAACACCTTCTAAATCGGGACGATCTTTAGCTTGGTAAGTACCTGCTTCAACTCTTACATTCAATGCAGATTTCACATTGATTTTTTCCAATATATATACATCGTCCTTCTTTTTATTAAGGTAATCTCTAACCAATTTAGCCGTTTTAATATCAATACATTTATAAACGGTACCTTCCATTCTTTCATCCCATTGCCAATTTGAACTATTTTGCTCATGGAACGCTCTTAAGCCAGCGGTATCTGTTACTGATTTATTCCATACCCGCTCACTTGATAAGTCAAATAAGATAATTCCCTCTCTGTATTCTTTCAGTAACCTGACATAATCTGGGTGTTTATATGAAAGTTGAGACTTTTCAAAATCTTTTAACATGTTTTCAATCCATTTGTTATATGTGTAGGATACTATTCTTCTGTAATCTCCTCCTCTTTTTGGAACTAAAGTAGTTTTAAGATGGTTTGCAAAATCCTTTTGTGTGTATGTTATACCGTTAAAATCAAACATTTTAGTCCTTAGCTTTTTATCTTCTGGAGCATTCCAGTTTGCAGTAAGCAAAGTTGAATCGCAGAATTGATAAAAATTATCTATTCCTTTTCTATATTCTTTAAAGTTATAAGATGACTTTATTCGGTTTAAGACATATTTTTCGCTTAATTCATTTCGATCGCTTCTGGCAACTTTTGTTTTCAATTCAATTTTGGACTTTTCAAAAGGTTCAATCCCTTTTCTGCCAAGTCTTTGAATAATATGCCATCCATAAGCAGTTTTTACAGGTTTTGAGTAGTCTCCATTAGATTCAATTGCAAAAGCTGCATTTTCAAATTCAGGAACAAATTTATTTGGACCAAACCAATCCAAAACCCCTCCATTAGATGCAGTTCCCATATCTTCAGAAAATTTTCTTGCAAGTGTTGCAAAATTATCTTCTCCATTTTCAAGTCTTGAATAAATATCATAAATATTTTTTTCAGCAGCTTTTTGTTTTTCTGAGGGCATATCATCTCTTGCAACAGTCAAAATATGAGCGACTTTAATTTCACCTACCGCCTTTCTTTTGCTGTGAACTTTTACTATATGATAACCGAATCTTGTTCTAAATGGCTTACTTACTTTACCAACTTCAGTTGTATAAGCTGCAGATTCAAAGGGATACACCATTCGGAACACAGAAAAATACCCTAGATAACCACCATTGGAGCCTGCACTGGGGTCCGTTGAATATTTCCTTGCAAGTTCTTTAAAATCAGCACCTCCATCTGCTAATTTTTTAACTTTCATTGCCTTCTTATAAGCAGAAAGAGTGTCTGAAGGCATTGCTAAATCAGGTATAGATATTAATATATGACTGGCTTCAACATCAACCTGCATTCTTTCATATGCTTCTTTCACTAAATTATTAGTAACTTCTTTGTCCTTTAGATAAGAATCAGCAAGCTGATTTTTGTATCCCTTGAATTCCTTTAAGAATTTCGAAGTAGTATCATAACCAAGAGTTTTCGCCTCCGTTACCTTTAAAAGGAATTTATCGTATAATTCACGATAACTCATTAGAGAATCTTTGGTTATAACTTTTTCAGGATCAGCATTTTTATTGTAAACGTACCAGAAGTCACCTGCACTAATAGTATCATCTTCAATAGCAACTAACCATTTTCTGGATAGTTCGGAATTTAACTCCTTGATTTGAGTTTTCGCTTTTGTTGCAAAAAATGCAAAAGAAATAAATAGAATTGTTTTAACCCTCATTTTTAGTAGTTTTTAATGGTATATTATCTGCTGTAATTTGGCGCCTCTCTTGTGATTGTTACGTCGTGGGGATGACTCTCTCGCACTCCGGCCGCGGTAATGCGAATGAATTTAGCTTCTTTTAATTTCTCAACATTAGAGGAGCCTGTATAGCCCATTCCAGATCTTAAACCTCCAACAATTTGATACATAACCTCAGACAATGTTCCTTTATAGGGAACCCTTCCTACTATTCCCTCTGGCACCAATTTTTTAGAATCGGCTGTTTTACCCTGAAAGTATCTATCTTTTGAGCCCGCCTGCATAGCTTCTATCGAACCCATTCCTCTATATGTTTTAAATTTTCTTCCTTCATAAATAATAGTATCTCCTGGAGATTCTTCAACACCTGCGAACAAAGACCCTGCCATTACTACATCAGCACCAGCTGCAAGAGCTTTAACAAAATCTCCCGAATATTTAACTCCACCATCTGCAATTAGACCAACACCTGTTCCTTTTAGCACTCTTGCTACATCCATAATAGCAGTTAATTGAGGAACGCCTACTCCCGCAATTACACGGGTTGTACAAATAGATCCAGGGCCAATGCCAACTTTCACACAATCTACTCCTGCATCCACAAGAGCGAGCGCAGCTTCCGGCGTAACTATATTTCCTGCAATTACATCCAGCTTAGAAAATACTTTTTTTATGTCTTTTAATTTTTCAATAATTCTTGATGAATGCCCATGTGCGGAATCTAAAACAACAGCATCAACACCGGCATTCACTAATGCGGTTACTCTTTCAATGCAATCATCTGTAACTCCAACTGCGGCTGCACATCTTAATCTACCTCGCTTATCTTTACAGGCATTTGGTCTAAGCTTAATTTTTATGATATCCTTGTAGGTAATTAAGCCAACTAAAGAACCTTTACTGTCAACAACGGGTAATTTTTCGATTTTATGTGCCTGTAAAATCTCTTCTGCTGTTTCAAAACTTGTGCTTTCATCAGCCGTAACCAGCAACTCTTCACCAGTCATCATTTCAGTTACCTTTTTCTCCATTTCTTTTTCAAAACGAAGATCTCTGTTTGTGACTATACCAACGAGCTTTTGAGCCTCATTTACAACAGGGATTCCACCAATTTTGTATTCAGACATTAATTCCAGTGCATCAGCAACCGTGGAATCTGACTGAACAGTAATCGGATCTAAAATCATTCCGTTTTCTGCTCTTTTTACTTTTCTCACCTCATCAGCTTGTTGCTGGATGGACATATTTTTGTGAATAACTCCTATTCCACCTTCCTGTGCCATTGCTATAGCCATTGCACTACCTGTTACAGTATCCATTGCGGCAGAAATAACCGGAGTTTTTAAAGAAATATTCTTTGTTAGATTAGTGGTTAAATCAATATCCTCCTCTGTTGGCAGGATATCAGCATACGATGGAACTAAAAGTACATCATCATATGTTAATCCTTCTTGAATTTCCATTATTTTAGTAGCTTGCGACATAACCTAAAAATTAAAATTCAAGCAAATTTAATAAATACTGATAAGAATCAATGTTTATCAGTTGGTAAATTATTCATATTTCTTATTGAGAAAAGGTTATGATCGAGGGAAATATTGCTATTTAATACCTGCAACCCCTATTCAAAGTTATGTATCAGCTTTCATAGTATTTAATTTCAGCTCCAGATAACTGTATAATTTCCAGAATAACCAACCATAGAACAATCCTGATAAAGAGCCAGCAATAATATCCGAAGGATAATGCACGCCTAAATATATTCTACTGTAAGCAACTATTACTGCCCAAACTAATAAATATTTTTTTGCTTGTCTGACAATAGGTGTCAATAAATAGCCTATGAACAGGGCAATTGCAAATGAATTCGAAGCATGTGCACTGTAAAAACTGTATTTACCGCCACAATGCTCCTTAACAACGTGCGGTTTTGGTTGATGAGCAGACTCAGGCCTGCACGGACGATACCGACCAACTCCATATTTAAACAACTGTGAGGATTGATCCGAAACAGTAACAAGTCCAGCCACCAGAAAAATAATTATTATTGACTTTTTCTTATAATGATAGACTATGCCAACAAGCAAAAGCATGTATAATGGAATCCAAATATATTTATCGCTGACCCAATACTGAATTGAATCCATCCATTTGGTGTGAACACTGTTCAAATACGTAAACAATTCGTGATCAATATTTACCAGACAATCAAACAAATTTATACGTTTTTAAATGGATCGTAATTTATTTTATCCCAGAGTTTATCCTTTAAAACCTGTATACCATCTTGATTAACAGAAGAGATAAACAAAGCTTCTATTCCTTTAGGTAAGGTCATTTTAATCTCTTCTTTTAATTCTTCATCAAGTAAGTCACTTTTGGAAATCGCGAGCAACCTGTTTTTATCCAGTAATTCAGGATTGTACTTTTTCAATTCATTAACTAATATTTCATATTCCTTAGATATGTCATCTGCATCTGCAGGAACCAAAAACAATAAAATTGAATTCCGCTCAATATGCCTCAGAAAACGCAAACCCAGGCCCTTCCCTTCGGAAGCGCCTTCTATTATTCCTGGAATATCTGCCATCACAAAAGATTTTGATTCACGATGTCCTACGATTCCCAGATTGGGTACTAAAGTAGTAAAAGGGTAATTGGCGATTTGTGGTTTTGCAGCACTCATTACGGAGAGTAAAGTAGACTTTCCAGCATTTGGAAAACCAACAAGACCAACATCAGCCAACACTTTGAGTTCTAAAATCACCCATGCCTCAACACCTGGAATTCCTTTTTGTGCATATCTGGGAGTTTGACGCACGGAATTTTTAAAATGTGCATTACCTAACCCGCCTTTTCCTCCTTGAAGCAGAATAATCTCCTGACCTTCCTCC
>TARA_B100000674_G_scaffold497099_1_pt1 | contig 18627 bp, 17 predicted proteins | sample TARA_B100000674 | Tara Oceans TARA_B100000674 (sample SAMEA2622759) | marine metagenome | biome: marine biome (ENVO:00000447); feature: surface water layer (ENVO:00002042); material: "saline water (ENVO:00002010), including plankton (ENVO:xxxxxxxx)" | depth 5 m
ACCCGGACGATGAATTGCCAGCCGGTGAAACGGATCGACGTGGCTGGTGGGGAGATTTGTTGCCCGAAGTCGAAGGCGACAAGATCGGATCACGCCGCTGGCTTTATGTCCGTGAGAAGCAATCACCAGAAACCGCTGAGAAGATCCGCGAAGCCGATCAGGAAGCCCTGCAGTGGCTGATCGATGACGGGATCGCAGCGTCCGTGTCTGTTACGACCGAATGGATAGAACGCGGTGTTCTGGCCGAAGAGATCAAAATCACCAAACCCGATGGCGACCAGGTGAATTGGCGTTTTAATCAGCTGTGGGAGAACCTGTAATGCCATTCTCGCGTCCGACATTGGCGGATCTGGTGAACCAGATTTCAAGTGATATCAAAAGCAATCTGACCGATGCGAATGCCTGGCTGCGTCGTACCGTTCTGGGTGTTCTGTCACGCGCATTCGCCGGTGCGTTGCATGGGCTTTACGGCTTTATTTCCTATGTTGCCAAGCAGGTCTTTCCCGATACGGCCGAGAAGGCATTTTTGCGCCGCTGGGCTTCGATCTGGGGTGTAAAACCAAAGCCGGCACAGGCTGCGACTGGCAATGTAACCTTCACCGGACTAATCGGATCTACCATCCCGGTTGATACGGTCCTTCAGCGCTCTGACGGGGTCGAGTACGTCACGCTCGCCGCCTTGGACCTTGCTGCAGAAACCGGAACTGTCGCGATCGAGGCGATTGCGGGCGGTGCCACCGGCAATCTGGATGCTGGCGCAACACTGGCACTTGTTGAGCCGATCGTAGGCGTTCAGACCAATGTAACGGTCGCGGCCGGTGGCCTGTCCAAGGGCAGTGACGCAGAACAGGATGAGTCGCTTCTTGCACGGTTGCTCAACCGTATCCAGCGCCCGCCGCACGGCGGCAACAAGGACGACTATGAGACTTGGGCAAAGGACAAAGAGGCACATGGCATCGATGTCACGCGGGCCTGGTCAAACCCGCTCGAGCTTGGCTTGGGTACGGTTGTCCTACGCTTCATGATGGATGACACCCACGGTGATGGTATTCCGCTGCCTGCCGATGTGGCGACTGTCGCAAGCTATATTGATGAGGTTCATCCTGTAACGGCCGAAGTTACGGTCGTAGCGCCGGTGGCTGTTGCTGTGGCGTTCCAGATCTCCGGTCTGACACCAGGCAATGCAGCGGTCCGTTCTGCCATCGAGGCCGAGCTTCGCGATCTGATCCGCCGTGAAGCAGAACCGGGTAGCACGCTGTTGATCAGCCATGTTCGCGAGGCGATCTCGATCGCGGCCGGCGAGACCGATCATGTCCTGGTTGCGCCCAATGAGAACCTGGTCGCGGACACGCATGAAATCTTCACCTTTGGCAACATTACCTGGAGCTGAAGGTTATGCGGGCAACGATCGATCAATATCTCAACAACCTTCGATCCCTGATGCCAAAGGGCAAAGCCTGGGCACGCGAAAATGAGGCGGCCCTGACACGGCTGCTACGCGCCTTTGCTACGCCTCTCATGCGGGTCCACAACCGCGCAGTTGATCTGATCGATGAGGTTGATCCCAGAACGTCGGTTGAACTCCTGCCCGATTGGGAACGTGTTTGCGGGTTGCCAGACCCGTGCAGTGGCCAACCTGAAAGTTTGGCTGAACGTCGCGACCAGGTTGTCGCCAAACTTGCCGCACGCGGGGGGCAATCAATCCCGTTCTTTATCGAGCTCGCCCGCAACCTTGGTTACGAAGTCACGATTACCGAGTTCCGCCCCTTCAGGTGCATTTCGAAATGCAAAGACCCGCTGACGCAGGGCGATTGGCGATTTGTCTGGCAGGTCAACGCGCCCGCCGAAACCATTCGCACCATGAAGGCCAATTCCGGCTGCTCTGAGCCATTGCGGACATGGGGCAACGCACCGCTTGAATGCAACTTCAATCGCCTGAAGCCGGCGCACACCAAAGTCATTTTTACCTACGGAGCCTGATATGAAACGCATCGATACTCAAACAAAGGCAACCGATAAATTCGGCCCGGGCAAACACGGCTTTACCAATGGCAACCCGACGATCCCGACGCCAGCGACCGAACTGGACGAAAGTTGGTTTGATCACGTCCAGGAAGAGATCGCCAATTTCATCGAAGAACAAGGCATTGTCCTTGACGCGAACAATCGCACGCAATTAGCAGCCGCTATCACGGCGAAGCTGGCCAACGGCAATTACTTGCGCGGGAATGTCAGTTCAACCCTCACGGCCGGTTTCTGGACCACGCCGGTTGCGGCCACGGTCAATGCCGGGGATGTCACCTTGCCGGTGGCATCGGGCAACCGTTTCACCCTCACCGCGACCGAGGCGCTAACGATCCTTGCGCCGGACCCGATGCCTGCCGGTGGATCGGCTCGGCTTGAACTGACCATTGATGCTGTCGGCAATCACGCGATTTCGTGGGGGGCGGGTTTCCGGGTCAATCACGGCCAAATCGACACCGATCCGAATGTCGTAAACCTGATCCACATGGAATTTACCGGCGCACTTATCGACGTGCATATCACACAGCGGGCGGAGGCTTGATTAATGTCCATTCTGTTTGACAATCCGCCGCCTGCAATTGGCTGTGGTGATCCGGGTGATCCGATTGAATTTGGCTGTCTGTTTGATGGTAGCGGCGAGCTTACCAAGACATTCGCGGAGGCTGGTAATCGTCAGGAAATGACTATCCTTGTTCGGCTCAAGCTCGCAGGTCTGCCTGCTACCCAGAGAGCTGTTCTTTCTGCAAACGCTGGGGCGAACCGAACTGGAATTTTAATCAGTAATTCGCGCTTGGAATTGCATGGAGATGGTGCCATCCGGTGCCGATCAGATGCGCTATCTCGCGATTACGCAGGGCACACAAGTATCGTGCTGCATTTGCAGTCAACGAATGCGGACGCGGATCAGCGAGCAGCTTTCTTTGTCGACCTGAAGAAAATCCCGGTGACTTTCCCGGATGCTATCCCCTTGGATTGGAATTCTGGATTTTTCTCCGCGACCCAACATGCCATTTCTGGCTTGTTGTCTCCCGGAGACAACCGCCTTTCAGGATATGTTTCGGAAATCATCGCGATTGAAGGTTCGCTGGTCGCACCAGAAGAGTTTGACTACGTGACATCATATGGGCACGTAAGGGCAAAGCGGTTTGCCGGAACGGGTGGTGGTACGGCTGTGTACGGTCCCAAAGGCTTTCACCTGGACTTTGCCGATCCGCTTGATCTTGGCAAAGATATCTCGGGTAATGGCAACCACTTCACATCAAGCGGTTTGACGGCCAATAATCAGGTCACGGATACGCCAACAAATACGAAGTCCACCTTTAACCCAACGTTCCCGCCAATTGCAGGGAATAATACGGGCGTGTTGTCGTTTGCGAGCGGCAACCGGCGCATTGAAAGCTCTACGCAATTCATTGGTATTGTCCCTCAGACATCTGTGATCCCGAACGAAAAGAAATGGGTGAGCCGGACAACGATAGAGTATGTTACAGGCGTGGCGGGTGTTTCTGCTGTCATTGAACAAGGTGCCACCGACTTCTCAGGCAACGTGGTGTATCTCGAAGCCAATGGCACCATTTACGTTGACAACGCAATCGTTCAATCCGGCCTCGGATCGATTGTCGCGGAAGACGTGGTGGATACGTTTGTCGACCCACAGACAAGGCAAGTGTTTTTCAACCTGAACGGCGCACCATTCGGGTCACCCGTATCCATTCCCGGGACCGGCAGGCTTCTTTTTGCTTATCCAGATGCGCGAAACACAGGCGGCAGTATACAGCAATTAACCGATATATCACCGATAGCCGACTACTACCCGTTGACATCGGCCTATATGCCGTGCCCGGATATCCTTAACCCGGATGACTACTTTACAATCCGCCAATCCACCGGGGGGGCAGATGTCACCGACCTGCCTTGGGATACGCGAAGCCATAAAACTCTCGTTATCTCCAAAAGGACTGATACTAATCAGCCTTGGCGCATTCATGACACATTGAGGGGCGCTGGGCTGCCTTGGTCACCAAACCCAGCGGACCCGGAAATCACAACCGAACTGGATGGGCTCACTGCCTTTACCGATACCGGTTACACAATTGGGGCTGACGCGCCATACCAAGGTTCTCGTATAGACTATGTTTTCCGAGCAAGCCCCAAGTCCGGCTTCGATATCCTGACACTTGATCACGTCAATGGCGCTGCCTCAACTGTTCCGCATTTGGCCGGTGGCGCGATTGAATATGCTTGGGTCATTCCGTTGGACGGCGGCGACCGGCGCGTTTTTCACTCGAAATTGCCATCGGGCGACTACCTGAAGCTCAACGAAAATGACGTTGGCACGGATGTGGGGTGGTTTTCATCCGCGGCAAACACGGTGACGCTTGGGGCTTCGATGCCATCTGGGCGATACATCCTTTATGTTTGGAGGGCAGTGCCCCAGTTCTCGGCATTTGAAGTCCATGCCGGTACAGGCGATTCCGATGGCGCGATGGTACCAGTCGATTTCCAGCCCCGTGTGTGGCTTTGCAAGCGGGACGGAATTGGTCAACACACCGCAATTCAGGACACTGAGCGAAACCCGGAAAACCCTGCTACGCAAGTGATGTATCTGAGGCTGGATAACGCCAGTTCCGACACCGGGGAACCTGTAGATTTCGTTTCAAGCGGTGCGAAAACCAGATCCAATTCAATTGGGAACAACGCCAGCGGATCGCTTTACTACTCTGCCCTTTGGGCAGAATTTCCCGGCAAATTCGCGCGTGCGCGATAAACAGGAGACAGACTATGACAGCGCTTTATGCGATTTGTGACGATCAGTGGGTTTTGGCCCGCGTGGCCAACAGCCCGATGGGCCTTAAGGCGAAAACAGGTAAAACCTACAACAACGCGGCCTTGGCCACCGTCGAGGATTTGCGGGCGAACTTCGTGCTGGTGATTGATCAGGGGAGCAAGCCTGATCAGGAATGGCAGACGGTGATTGGCAACCCGCAAGTGGTGATTGACGGCGCTCCGAACGAGCCGGAAACCATGACGGCGACCTTGCAGTACATCACACAGCCGATCAGCCTTGAGGCGGCGAAGGACAAGCTGCGGAAACGTGCGACTCACTGCTGCAAGAAAGCCATGTTTAGCGGCTGGATCTGGGATCGCGCGGAGGGTGAAAGTTACGTCGTGCAAACCGATGAAATGAGCCGTGCGAATATCGCTGAGAAAGGTCGTCTTGCCGATCGGCGGGTCGCAGCGTCGGATGCCACGCTGATCCCGTTCCGGATGGCCGATAACTCGACGCCAAAAATCACCCCGGCAGAAATGACCTATATTGCCGACACGGTTGCCATCCTGCGTGACGATTGTATCGAAAACCTCGATGCGGTCTGGGCGTCGATCGAGGCGCTTCCGGATATTGAGGCCTGTATGGCGTTTGACTGCTCTACGGGCTTCCCGGCTGTGCCAGACCCGGAAGCGTCATAGCTATTGTGTGACACTGAAGAGTAAGACCAGGGCGAATATAATAGCCACCACTAGAACGATGAGCGAGATGGCGTCCAATAGAACAGGAAAGAACGACCAGCCTCTGCCAGGCCGAAAGCCGGGCTTGTCCTGGTGGACCGGCATAGCAAGGCTATGGAAGCGTTCAAGCGCCCCGAAACCCTCGATAATCATTCGGAAACCTTGAATGGCTAAGCCCAAAATGAATATCGCAGTAAGAATGGCGACATTGGTCTTCAGGGGGCCGGTAAAGAGCTGAGAGCCGACAAATGTGAGGGAAGCGAGCAAGCCGCCGCAAAGCCCTCTCAGGATGAAGCTTTGGAAGGTCTTCCACTTCAATCTGACTTCCTGATCGTACTCATCGATCGACTTATAGATCGCTTTCAGTTCTTCGGTGTGGTTTCCGATTTTCCGGGCGTTTGCATGGTCTCTTCGGAAATCCATCGCATTTCGGAACCATCCCCTGCGGACGTCAGATTTTTGCTTCTCGTTCTTGGTCATCATTTCCCCGTCATGAAACTAGGCGGGGGTCAGGGTGCGCCAACACCCTGAACCGGGAGGGCTTAGCTCCCACGATAAATCGCCCCGCCACCGTTGCAACGGCGGGTACAGATTAGAAAGACTTGTTTAGCTATGTCGACTCAAACAGTTACGCCTGTCCGCCCTGTCGCCCCGTATCTTGGTGGCAAACGCAATCTGGCCAAGCGATTGGTCGCCATGATCGATCAGATTGAGCACACCACCTATGCAGAGCCTTTTGTGGGTATGGGAGGCGTGTTTCTGCGCCGAATCCGTCAGCCCAAGGCCGAGGTCATCAACGATATCAACAAGGAGCTGGCGACCTTCTATCGCATCCTGCAGCGCCACTATGTGCCGTTCATGGATATGATGAAGTTTCAGATCACGACCAGGGCAGAGTTTGAGCGCCTGGTCAAAACAGATCCAACGACGCTGACGGATCTCGAGCGCGCTGCGCGGTTCCTCTATCTTCAGAGAACAGCTTTTGGCGGCAAGGTTTCCGGCCGAAATTTCGGGGTGTCGGTGGAGCGTGGTGGCCGCTTCGATATCACCAAGCTGGGGCCGATGCTAGACGATCTGCACACGAGGCTTTCAGGTGTGGTGATTGAATGCCTGCCATATGCTGATTTCATCAAACGCTATGACCGGCCGCAGACACTGTTCTACCTCGACCCGCCGTACTATGGCGGCGAGAATGACTATGGAAAGAACATTTTTGAGCGCGCCGATTTTGAGAAGCTCTCAGAGCATCTCAGAGGCCTCTCAGGGCGGTTTATCCTGTCTCTGAACGATACGCCAGAAGTGCGCCAGATCTTCGACGGGTTCTCAATGGACACGGCAGAGGTCAACTATTCGATCGCGAAGCAGTCTGAAAGCCGCCGTGCCTATGGCGAGTTGATCATTTCAAACATCTGATGGTGCGGGCGGCTTGAAACGGTCGCCCAAGCCTCTTAAATTCCCGATCGGGACAGGTGATGACCATAGTTGAGAGGCCATATGGACATTGCCAAGGACGGAATACCGCTAAGCGACACGGTCAGACACGACCTCGAAGCCGTTCACTTCTATTGCCGCACCTGCCATAGATCGATCTCAAAGACCCCGCAACAGCTGCTGACGCTTGCGTCGCCCGAAACTGGCCTTTGGGCGCTCACCCGTCGCCTACGCTGCAATTCATGCGGAGAGAGGGATTTCACGGTCCGGCTTGGCTACCCAAGAAATTGCGCCGGAATCGGTAAAGCAATACCGGACCTCCCAGCCAAGGATGATCCGGTATGACGAAAAGTGCTATGCTCCAACTTTAAATGGCGAGCACTCCAAAACCAAATGTCGCGCTACAGCTGCCTTGCCCGTGGGGTGCATGACACCTGGGGGGAGGAAAGGTGTCCGTTCCGGGCCTCGGTGCCGTGAGGGAGAGCACGACATCGATGTTTTCGTATCCGACAGTTAGGAATATGCCCTTGAATTGCGGCTCAAAATACGGGGGTTGGTGACCATTTTGGGGGTAAATTGGGGCAATTGCGGCAGCGCGGATATCCCCTTTATTTCGCAGCCCGACACCCGGACAAAAAAGTGGGGCGGGATAAAACCCGCCCCAATCTATTCGGGGTCATCATGGTCTTGGGGAGACCAGGTCAGCCGGGGTATTTCAGGTGGGGGAACAACCTGAAACCAATCGGGCCAGCTTCGTGAGGGGGGACAGAGACTGCTGACCGCGTCCTCGACTGACAGTTGAGAATATGCCTGCAGATCAAGGCGGGAAAACAGGTCACATTGGGCCATTTCGGGGCGAATTGTGTTCCAATCAAGGCATCCAAAACTCAACCCATTGATTTCATTGAGTCCGCCAAATTCCACCTCGGCCCAAAACCTATGAAATTCTTTTTTGGACAGGATTTCCGCGACCAACCAACGGCCCGATTCAGCCATATCGAAGGCCCATGGGAATATCCCTACTTTCAGTAATAGAATTGCCCTATCGCAAACAGTTAAACAATCAATTGGTGTAATTAAGAGCTATCACCCATACTCTCTTCAAGACAAAGAGAGCACATAAAGCCGCTTGGTTTGAAAGCGGCGAAAGGAGATAGATATGCAGATCGATATTGGCATCAATGAATCCAACCGTACCGCTATCGCCGACGGCCTTGGCCGCGTTCTGGCTGACAGCTACGCCCTGTATCTGAAAACGCACAATTTCCACTGGAACGTCACCGGCCCGATGTTCCAGACCCTGCACACCATGTTCGAAGAACAGTACACCGAACTGGCAACGGCAATTGACGAAGTTGCGGAACGCATCCGCTCGCTGGGCGCCTATGCCCCGGCCAGCTTCTCGGCCTACGCTGAACTGACCGCGATCAAGGAAGAAAAAGGTGTGCCGGCCGCCAAGGACATGATTGCCCAGCTGGTCGAAGGCCATGAAACCGTGATCAAGACCGCGCGTTCGCTCTATCCGATTTGCGATAGCTCCGATGATGACGCCACCGCAGACCTTCTGACCGCCCGCATTCAGGTCCATGAAAAAACCGCCTGGATGCTGCGTTCCCTGCTTGAAGGCTAAGAACCCGATTTATCGCGTCCCCAATGCAAAACGGCCCGGAAATTTCCGGGCCGTTTTTCTTTGTTTGTTTTACCTGATCAGCCAAACAGCGGATCAATCAAACGCACCGCTTCCAGCATCGCCTGATCATGTCCATGTGGCGCGCCGATCATAAGGGCGGCTGGTGCTGTTTCACCCGCCACCGGAACCGGTATAGAAAGCGCGCACGCATCTACAAGGTTGAGGTAACCGGTATTGCGCAACATCATCGCATTGAGGTTGTCAAAATCGGCCTCAACCGCCGCAATCTTGGGCGGCATCATCGGCAAGGTCGGCGCGATCATGACATCGACATCGGCCATCGCTGCCCCGAACATCGATACAAGATCGGTTCGCTTGGCATAGGCATCAATCACCTCATCACTCGACAGCGTATCGGCAAACTTCATCCGTGACAGAACCCTTGGATCACCAATGGTTTCAAGCTTGTCGAAATACTTGACATAGATCCGGTGCGCTTCAAACGCCACGAGCTTTTTGTTGAGGATCGCATTGCTGGCAATAAAGCCCAGATCAACCTCGACCAATTCATGCCCGGCATCTCTCAGCCGCTCGCAGATCATCGTAAAATCGGCCTGAACGCGCGCATCCAGCCCATCTACAAACGCATTCACCGGCACCCCGATGCGAAGCGACTTTGCACCCTCAGCAAGCGGTGCGACCATCATGCCCGTCAGGACCTCAAACGCCGCAATCGCGGTCGCAAGGTCGGCTGCCAACGGCCCCGGCGTATCAAAACTTTTGGCCAGCGGATGAACACCCGCACCCGGCACCGACAGGCGGCTTGGCTTGATGCCATAAAGCCCGTTAATCGCCGATGGAATACGGATCGATCCGCCGGTATCGGTGCCAAGCGCGATATCAACAAGCCCATGCGCCACAGTCAAACCGCCGCCCGATGTCGAGCCACCCGGAATGCCCTCAGCGTCAAAGATATTGCCCGGCGTACCGTAATGCGGATTAAGCCCGACACCGGAATAGGCAAACTCGCTCATGGTGGTGCGACCAAACGGAATGGCGCCTGCCGCCTTGATCCGGCGCACGCATTCGCAATCGACTTCCGCTGGCGCACGATCTTTCAGAAGTTGTGAGGCTGCAGACGTCACATGCCCCGCCTCGTCATAAAGATCCTTGACCGAGACCAGCATGCCGGCAAGCGGCGCACCAGGATTTTGCGCGCAATATTGCTCGGCCTCTGCGGCAGCTTGCAAAATTCGATCAGGATCGAACTCGGTAAAGATCTTGCCCTTCAGATCCCCCAGTTGATTGACCTTGTCGATTGCTTGTCTGGCCTTGTCAACCATCGCGCCCATAGCGGTGCCTCATCCTGTTATGGTGTTGTTCTGACGATGAAATTACTTACGCAACTTCTGGCAGTTCCCTAATTTCATAGGCGTGCGTGATCGTGCGATCAAGTACTGGATCATGCAACGCCATTTTGAAACGACGTGCCGGACGAACGCCGCCCTTTGCACCAAGTGTACCGCACAGCATGACAGACGCCTTACCGTTGGCAGCATTTCCAATCAACTGTGATCCCTCTATCAGATCACTTAACGGACGGATCGAAGCAATCGTTCCTTCCTGATAAGGTACCCAGCCTTCGCCATCATGGTCCTGAATCCAGGATCGCATTTCAATCTGCTCGATATGATCTTTGACCTCATCGAAGCGCCAAATTTCAGATGCAACAGGCTTCTCGCAAATCTGCTTGGACAGTGCGACTGAGTGAGTTTCAAGCTCTCGATCCGTATGATCAGATGCAAGACCAAGGTAAAGCTCGCCATCACAAGCAATCAGGAACGGTTCGACTTCGCCCGACGTTCCTTTTCCCACAACCTCGATACAGGATTGCTGGGTTACCATTCCTGATGCGGTCCGATAATAAAGCGGCACGCTTGACGGCGATTTGACACCAATCGCGGCAAGCTCGTCGATATGGTGCTGGATCGCTGCGGCATCCCTGCCGGTCCATCCCGCAACAGTGCAATGGTCGATATCAAAGGTGATTTCGGTCCCTGCCAGGGTAAAGTTCATCTGCATTTCTGGTTCCGATCTTTTTGGAATGATGTGTTGGACACTTGGTCTCAGACATAGAGGGGGCGCTTGGACCAGATGACACTGGTCCATTCGCCAATTGTGTTAAGGGAGGTTTTCTTACCTAATTGCACCTCAGAGATAATCAGGCAGGAAAAGTGCGATTTCCGGCAAGAAGATCAGACCGACGATCATCGCCAACATCACAAGAACATAGGGAACAGCGCCCAGCATGACCTCGGATAGCTGACCCGACTTTCTTGCACCTTGCACGACATATAGGTTCAATCCGACAGGCGGCGTGATCAAAGCCATTTCGATCAAGACGATCAAAAGAATTCCAAACCAGACCTTGTCAAAACCCATAGCAGTCATGATCGGCACAATGATCGGAATGGTCGCAACCATGAGGGACAAGGTTTCAATAAAGAAACCCAGCACAATGTAGAGCAAAATAACAACAAGCAATGTCCCCATCGGACTAAGATTAAGTCCGACAAGAAGCTCCTTGAGCTCCCGGCCCATGCCCGCTGCGGTCAGCGTAAAGTTCAGGAAATATGCCCCGATGATCACCAGCATGATCATCGCCGTGATACGAACCGTCCCAAGAAGGCACATTTTGATCATCTCGTTCGACACGCCTTTGTTAAAGGCGGCGATAATCATGGCGATGGCAACACCGACTGCCGCAGATTCCGTTGGCGTTGCCCATCCGGCATAGATTGAACCAATCACAACAAAGAACAGCAGGAAGATTGGCAGCAGATGCCTTAAGCCGCCAAACCGATCTGCCCAGCTAAACGAACGGCTTTGCCCACCAAGTCCCGGCTTCACTTTGCAAAGGGCAGCGGTCACAAGCATGAAGGCAACAGCCATCACCAACCCCGGCACCAGCCCGGCAAGGAACAAACGCGGGATCGATGTTTCAGTCAGAAACCCATAAACGATCAAATTAATGGATGGCGGGATCATGATCCCGAGCGTACCACCAGCCGCGATGGCACCCGAAAACAGCTTCGGATCATACCCCAGCTTGTCCGCTTGCGGCATTGCAACAGTCGCGACCGTTGCGGCGGTCGCAACAGACGAACCCGAAGTTGCCGAAAACATTGTCGCCGTTCCGATATTGGCATGGACCAGCCCACCGGGCAGCCATGAGAACCACTTATCAAGTGCTTCATAGGTCTTGGCAGCAATACCACCGCGTACAAGGACCTCACCAAGCAGGACGAAAAATGGTATCGCAATCAGGGTCGAGGAATTTGAAGATGACCAGACCACCTGCCCCAAGCCGCGTAACAGCGGAAAGGGTGTAAAAAACTGATCAACACCAATACCGAGAAGGAAAAGCACAATCCCCACCGGAATGGAAAAGGCCAGAAGCCCCAACAGCGAAACGGTAACTGCTGTAATCATGATTCAAGCTCCAGCTCGGATCGCGCACCAACCAATGAGTCTGCTTTTTCAAGATCGCGGCGCGTCAGCAAAACCAGGGTCAGGATCACCAACGCACAGGAACACAATGCAAACCACAACCAACCTGAAAACCAGACCAGCTGAGGTATCCAAAGCGGTGTTTCAAGCGGTGTATTCGCCGTCGATCCCCGTTCAATGGTTTTTGAAAGGACAGGCCAGCACTGGATGGCAACAATCGTTGCCACCGCAGCAAGAGTGACAATTGCCAACAAATCAAGGAATGCCTTTCCGCGTTCCTGCAAGCGGAGCCGAATAAGGTCAATTCTGACATGCGCCAGTTCTGTCAGCGCATATGAAAGCCCCCAACTGGCAACACCCGCCATGACGTAGCCAGAGATTTCCTCGGCGCCGCCCAAAGAAATTCCGATTTCACGCAACAGAATTTCCGCGATAATCAGGATCACGCTGCCCATCAGAACAAGTCCGACGGACAACGCGATAATACGATTGGCGCGGCGGATGGCCGCGATCAAGTTTTCGGTCACTGTTCGGGCCTCCGCCAAGCACTGTCAATCAGTTGAGGGGTACGGTAACACCGACAGTCTTGCCAACGCTATCGTTCCAGCGTGCAACCCAGTCATTACCCGCACGTTCGGCCCACTCTGGCAGAACGGTGGAGGTCAGGATTTCCTTGGCTTCTGCAAGATCGCTGTCTGAAACCTCAACAAGGGTCATGCTGGCCGGATCACCAGCCGGGCACGTGCCGTTACCTGTCAGGCAAGCAACATCATTGCTCAATGCATCAGCTGCAGACGCCCATGCCGGGGCTTCGAACTTGGTTTTGACTTCATCCATGATGAAGGTTTGCATGTCGGAAGACAGGCTGGTCCATTTATCCATGTTCATGGCCGTGACGACAGGGTCCCAACCACCAAGCGGAATGGTCATCAGGTGATCGGAAACTTCCCACCAGCCTGCGCTATAGCCCGAACCAGCACCAGTCACAGCACAGTCAATCACGCCACGTTCCAAGGCACCCGGAACTTCGGAGAAAGCGACATTCACGCCAACCGCGCCAAGTGCTTCAAGGAATTTTGTTGTCATACGACCCGATCCACGGACTTTCTTGTCCTTCAGATCGGCAAGGGAGTTAACTTCGCCAGCACAGAAAACAACCTGCGGCGGGTACGGAGCAACAGCAAGAACCTTGGCATTAAAGCGCTCTGCAAAGATGTCATCAACCATAGGACGGGCTGCTTCGACCATCGCCTTGGCTTCGGCTGCGCTATTTGCCACGAGCGGCACATCAAGGCCTTCAAGTTCCGGGGCATCACCAACGGCATAATCGCCAACAGTCATCGCGACGTCGAAAACGCCATCATTTACCAAACGAAACACGTCGCCGACACCGATACCCATCTGGTCGTGCGTCGTCATCTGAACAGTGATCTCGCCATTTGAATCTGCCGGCAGAGTTTCGGTCCAGAACGGGCTTTCATACTGCTTGTAAAGCGGCAGGCTGCTCCAACTGCCGACGACGGAAAGTTCTTCGGCGAATGCCGGTGTGGCAGTAAGTCCAGCACCAAGTGCGGATACTGCCAAAAGGGAAGAAACCATCTTTTTCATGAGTTCAAAGTCCTCTCTGATATGTCGTTTATAGTTGCTTCGTTTCAGGCTTGGTCTATAGGGAGAATTCTGCGGCCTCAGCCAGTACATCTGTCACCAACATCAGACCGGGTTCGTGGGTAATGGCAAAATCCGGCATCACATTGCGGATTGCCATTTGTGGCGTGACTCCGCACGCCCAGAAAACCGGAATGTCCCCTTCTTCAATGACAGGTTCATTGCCGAAGTCCGGTTTCATGATATCCGCGATACCGATCTGAGCCGGATCACCGATATGCACCGGTGCACCATGGGCCAGTCTGTATCTGTCGGAAAAAAGGATCGCTCGAATGGCGTCGCCGGGCGCAAAGGATCGCATTGAAACGACCAAAGGACCGTGGAAACTTCCGGCTTTTGCCGTTTCAATGTTCGTTACATACATTGGCACATTGCGGCGCGCATCCATGTGGCGCAATCGAACGCCACCACGTGTGATCGCTGCCTCGAACGAGAACGAACAACCCAAGACAAACGTAACGAGATCATCACGCCAGATATCGGTCAGATCGGTAACGCTGGTGTACTCGTCGCTGCCGCGAAAGACGCGATAACCCGGCAAATCTGTACGGATGTCAATATCTTCGCCCAATTCCGGAATATGGGGGGATCCCGGTTCCGACATGCCTATCAACGGACATGATTTTGGGTTCTTCGCACAAAACTGCAAAAACTCATCCGCATAATCTACCGGCAAAATCGCCAGATTTCCCTGCAGATAGCCTGATGAGTAACCAGTCGTTGGTCCCGTATGTTCGCCACGTCGAATAGCTGTGCGCAACGCCAAAGGCGTCATCGCTGATGCAGTCTCGTACGCGGTGTCATCGGAACGGGTGGCGCTTTTTGACGCGTTCATTTTTCAGTCCCATTCGCTGCCTCTTTTCAAAGATTGAAAAATGGAACTGATCTTGTCAAGTAATCATTTTACTTATTTATTGATCGTTTTTATCGATCAATTTGATCAAAGAGCTTCGCTGCCTCGTGAATTGCCCCACCGATTTCACTGTTACGCTCAGGGAAATAAGCGATCACAAAATGTAACGCTGTCAGGGATGCTTCCCGACACACGGGAATCGACTTAATATGTTCATCCAGAATGGAATTTTTGACCATCAAGGTTGGTAAAACACCAATTCCAAACCCGCCCGCCACGAGATACTTTACCGTCGAAAGAGACGCTGAACCGTTCAATGCAGGTTGTGAAATATCAGGGGCAGAAAAGATGCTTTCGATTTCACGAAATGGGGGTGTTCCTTTTGGAAATGTCACGATGGCATGACTGGCCAGTTCGTTCAGTGACAGCGGACTCTTGTCCAGCTCCATACTCTCGGCACAATACCATCCAAGCTCAACCGGCTTCAATGGCGCTGCTACCGCACTTTGTGGAACGGATTCGCGCAACATTATCGCGACATCTACCTCGTCGTCATCAAGCGCCTTTCCAAGCTGACCGGAGGTATCTACTGAAAGCTCAAAACGCACTTTTGGGAAGTCGTCTTTCAGCTTGTTGAGCATGTCTGCAAGCAATGTGTGAACAATGGTTTCTGCAACACCGATCCTGATTGTACCACTCAGCTCGCCCGGATGCGTAAGCTCCTGCCAGATGCGGTCACGCGCGCGCGACAAACGCTGGGCTTCTTCTATGAACCTCAATCCTGCAGCGGTCAGACGAACCTGCCTGTTTGAGCGATCAAACAGCTTCATGCCAAGCTTCTTCTCCAGACCTGAAACACGCGCTGAAATCGCTGACTGAGACAGATTGTATTTTTGCGCTGCAGCCCTAAAACCGCCAGCCTTGATGATATCTTGCAGAATCTCGATATCCTTGAACTCAAACACGTCAGCCATCCCCTTCTGTAGTAATTTGTGATCACATTACCTGCTATCTGATCAGCCTGCACGATCAATTGATCGCCGTAATGATCAAATCAGATCGGGCTAACGTAGATCAGCTGTAAGCTCGCTTTAGACGAGCCCCCATTTCTCACCCGCCGATCACCGAGCCGTGACTTGCCCAAATCGGCTTTTGCACGGACATTAGGATCAGGATCAACGGAGGACGCCATGCTGATACGCCGCAAGAAGGGATGGGAAATCCCTGAAAAAGACGCCACACCGGAATCAATCTATAAAAACCGCCGCCAGTTCCTTAAGGGGATCGCGGCCGGTTCAATCGGCGCAACGGCATCAAGCCTCCCGCTTGGCAGCGCACTGGCGCAAGGGTCCGGCGCCACCGCCGATCTCTATCCGGTTGATCGCAACCCGGCCTATACAGTCGAACGCGAAATGACCGAAAAATCCAAGGCGCTGACCTATAACAACTTCTATGAATTCGGATCGCACAAGTCGATCTCGCAAGCAGCCCAAGCCATGCGCATCCGCCCCTGGACCGTGGTGATCGACGGGCTGGTTGAAAAACCGATCGAGATTGATTTCGAAGATCTGGTCCGCAAGATGCCACTTGAAGAGCGCGTCTATCGCTTCCGCTGCGTTGAAGCCTGGGCGATGACCGTGCCCTGGTCCGGTTTCCCGATGAAGGCGCTGGTTGATTTCGCAAAGCCCCTGTCGGGTGCCAAATATGTCGAAATGGAAACCGCCAGCCAAAAGGACACCATGCCGGGCCTGCGTCAGTTCTGGTATCCCTGGCCCTATATCGAAGGCCTTTCGATGGCAGAGGCCACCAACGAACTGACCATGATCGCGACGGGCATTTACGGCGAAGAACTGCCCAAGCAGAACGGCGCCCCCTTGCGTCTGGTTACGCCCTGGAAGTATGGCTTTAAAAACATCAAATCCATCGTCCGCTTTACCTTCACCGACAAGCGCCCGAAAAGCTTCTGGGAAGATATCAATGCTGACGAATATGGCTTCTGGGCCAACGTAAACCCCGAAGTTCCTCATCCGCGCTGGACGCAGGCCTATGAACGCCTGCTCAATAACGGCGAAAGCGTCCCCACCCGGATCTATAACGGTTACGGCGAATATGTCGCTGACATCTATAAGGGCATGGAGAACGAGCGGCTGTTTATGTAACCCGCAGCCCCGCCCGCCCAAACACAAAAGCCGGTGTCCTCAAACACCGGCTTTTTGCATGGCGGCCCCACATGACGCCCGCATGGGATTACGAATCCGTTTGGGCATAGCGGCCATAAATCTCTTCAAACGTGCCATCATGGCGCATCTCGATCAGATGCTGCTCAAGGATGGTAAAACTGCCATCAAGGAAAAAGTCGGATTGGCGCGATAACGCAATGAAGGATGGCTGGCCCTGTATCAACAGATCGGATTTCTTGATCCGGAACGGTCCGAATTCCCGGATATAGGCTGCAGCCAGAAGTTCCGGCGAGATCAAGGCATCAATCCGGTGCAGATCCAGCATCTTGAACAGCGTTTCGTAATCGGCCGCCTCGACAAAGCGGATATCGCGCGCGTCATTTAGCTTCCAGCCATAATTGGCCCCGCGCACAACCCCGACCAACTTGTGCCGAAGGTCCTTGACCTCAATCACATTGGCATCGACGTCGCCGGTATAGATCACCTTTGGCTCATTGGGCAGCGCCGCCCCAAAATAATACATGTATTTCACACGATCATCGGTGCGATTGGGACCGAGCATCAGGTCTGCTTCGCCGGTTTCCATCAGGAAAAGCGCACGTTTGAACGGAACCACGTCAAACACAAGATCAATGCCCGCGCGCCTAGCCGCTTCACGGATCACATCAACATAAATGCCGGTATAGACCGGCTCATCGGATGTTTCGGTGACAATGCGATAAGGCGGGGCATCATTGATCGCAACAACCAATGTCCGCGCAGCAACGTCATTGCCAAACCATCCTGCCCCAAGCAGGAACGCCATGGTGACCAGGCACCAGGCTGTCAGACGCCGCATCAAGTTTTCTCCATCGCGATCACACCGCACTTTGTAGTACTTCTGTTATATGTGATCGCGATGAATATTCTCAACAGCGAATACAACCGGAATTTGCAAAATATCCGGCCACTTATGCCCCCTTGCGGCGACGCCCCTTGTATTTCGGTTTATTCGCCGATTTCGATCCGGGTCCGGCAGTCCCAATCGTGCGCGCCATCGGTCCGGCCTCGGCCAGACCAAGCTCCTGATCCTCAAGCCGCTTGATCTCGTCACGCAGACGTGCCGCTTCCTCGAACTCAAGGTTCCCGGCCGCGTCCCGCATGCGTTTTTCCAGATCCTCGATATGCGCACGCAGGTTATGACCGACCATCGTATCACCCGAAACGCCGGTATCAACGGTGACGTAATCCTGCTCGGCAACACTTTCGAGAACATCATTGATCCGCGACCGCACGGTTTCGGGCGTGATGCCATGTTCCTCGTTATAGGCCATCTGCTTTTCACGCCGGCGGTTGGTCTCGCCAATCGCGTATTCGAGGCTGTCGGTCATCTTGTCGGCATAAAGCAGCACGCGACCATCAACGTTACGCGCAGCCCTGCCAATCGTCTGAACCAGTGATGTTTTCGAACGCAGGAAGCCTTCCTTGTCCGCATCCAAAATCGCCACCAGCGCACATTCCGGGATATCAAGCCCTTCTCGCAGAAGGTTAATCCCCACCAGCACGTCAAACACGCCAAGGCGCAAATCACGGATGATCTCGATCCGCTCCAGCGTATCAATATCGGAATGCAGATAACGCACTCGAATGCCATGCTCATGCAGGTATTCGGTCAGGTCTTCCGCCATGCGCTTGGTCAATGTCGTGACCAGAACACGCTGACCCTTGGCCGCACATTTCTTGGCCTCGCCCAGCAAATCATCCACCTGGGTTTCGACAGGGCGCACGATACAGACCGGGTCAATCAGGCCCGTCGGGCGAATGACCTGCTCGGCAAACACACCCCC
>TARA_B100000674_G_scaffold92715_1_pt1 | contig 18605 bp, 15 predicted proteins | sample TARA_B100000674 | Tara Oceans TARA_B100000674 (sample SAMEA2622759) | marine metagenome | biome: marine biome (ENVO:00000447); feature: surface water layer (ENVO:00002042); material: "saline water (ENVO:00002010), including plankton (ENVO:xxxxxxxx)" | depth 5 m
TTTGTTAGAGCTTTCTATGGGAAATCCTATTTTCAGTCCTGATGGTAAGTTTATGTGGACTGGAACAGAATGGATCCCCTCACCACCTGAAAATTTAGGAAATGAAATAAGAATGCAGGATTCTGTTATAGGTGGAGATGTGATAACAAATACTACAATCAATAACGATCCCAGTGCAGTTACGAGTGCTGTAATATCAGCATTAGAGCACTTGGGGGTTATCAATGTCCCAAATAATCAAAACACTCCTCCATCTTCACTTAAACTGCCAGATCAATTCACAATGGGGGAACATGTAGAATACTACAGTCCTTCCAACGAAAGATGGTTAAGCCTCTGCAAGATTATTGACATTAATAACGATGGAACCTATAAAATCGAAGTTCCAAAATCAGGTCTAACTGAAATTAAGAATGGTGTAACAATTGGAACACGTCCAGGCTGTATACGGCCTGCATCCAATCCATACAAAGCAGGCGACAAGGTATTTGTAAATTGGAAAAATTTTGGTCACTTCTATGCCGGTATCATTGCTAGAGAAAACGAAGATTCCACGTTTTTAATACAATTTGACGACGGGGATATTGAAGATTCTGTCGAATGGAGTCGTATCATGCCTCTTGACGAAAACTCTGACGATGTCAAAGACTATATTGCCCATGATAGTAAAGCTGAAGATGAATTGATTGAAGCTTTCAAAGTTTTTGACCCATCAAATTCAGGAACTATTGCTGCACAAGAGTATCTTCGAATACTCACTGAAATGGGAGATAATCCTCTTTCAATAGACGAAGTAAAGCATGAGTTTTCTGAACTAGGAATTAGTTTAGATTCGCAAATTGATTACAAAGAATTAGCCAAGTATTTAGTCGCATCAGAAGGCACAGACATACAAAATAATTCCAAACCCGAAGTTGTGATTAGAGATGCGAAAATCGTTGAAGGAGTGCTGAATGGCTATGCCTACAATCACCCAAAATTAGGAGAGACATGGCTTAACACAACCGAAATTGAATCAATAACATATGATGAAAGGGCTACGGCAAGGGTAGTGACTCTGAATACAGTTTACGTTATTGGACCAACTGGCTGGATCGAAAAACCAATCAATCATCCATTCAACCTACCTGATTACAAACCAGGTCAAAAAGTAAAAGTCGAGTGGAATGGAACTTGGTGGGATGCGTTAGTCAGAGAGACGAAACCGGATGAGACTCGTTGGAAAATTTATCTTATTCACTATGTTGGTTTTGATTCCAGTTGGGACGAGTGGGTTGAATCGTCAAGGATTCAAAATCCCTAGAAATGTATTGTTCGTTTGTAAATGAACAGTTCATGAAAAGACGATTTCGAGCACACAAGATACTAGTTAGGATAGTTTGCAATAACTGCTTGTATATCACTGAAACATCGTGATAGAAGTTCCACCTCCTACGGAGGTGCAACAGACCGAAATTACTCAAAGGGAGAATGTTCACCACCTAATATGGCGGAGGGTGTAAATGTTGAAGTTACACCTCCTAATGTAGATGAAAATGCTACTATCAGACTGTCAAACACCTCACTCGAAGTAAAATTTGCTGACTTTCATCCAATGCTTGCGAAAGTTGATCTTATACGAAAACAATCAAAATATCAATTGCGACTTATCAAAAATGAGTGGGGTCAAGCTCAAATCATGACTATGCTAACGGGAATTGTAGCATTTCTACTAGGCTCAATATCGGGTGATTTATTCACTGGAGGTGATCCCAAAACCACTGGTCTCGAAGGCCTTGCATCGCTTAGTGGGTTCACTTTTTTCCAACTAATATTATCTGGAATTTTGTGGATATGGTTCTTTGTCCAACTATCTGTAAACTTTCCTGTTATGAGGGGACATATCATTAACGTAATCATAATCTGGTCCTCAATTTTCCTATCACAAGTTGTTTTACATGTAAATTCGCCAAACTTCCCAATTGGAGCAAAATTAGGAGACGCACTTGGTGGTGCTGTTCTTACTGCTGTTGGCTTCTTCTTTGCCTACTTTTTCTGGAAAGCAGTAACAGAAACTAGAGATCTGCATGTGCAAGAAAAGCATGTCCACACCGATGTGAGAGTAATGGAAGAAGCCATGGAAGAACATAGCCTATTTGCCTGGTCATTTATTGTCTGCACATGGCTATTCATGATGCTAATCAATGGCTGGTCAGGTGCTCAATTTATTGCAGAAAGAGTGGTCACAAGTTACGGAATGTTAACACTTCACGTTATTTCTGGAATCCTCACAGTTTATCTTTTAATGCACATGCTTTGGTTCCCTCAAAGGTTACTAGGAGAAGGTGTGAAAGTTAGAACCAGAGCCGCTCTCTCTGCGGACGCTGACTTACTGATAACTGGTGTTGTTCTAGCTTCCGAAGGTGAATGCCCATCCTGCGGTGAAAGCGTGCCAATTAGTTTGAACGATAATGGAGAAACTGTCGTTGATTGCGAACTTGATGACTGTAATAGCAGAGGAGTTGCTGGTAGTATTTGTGAGGGCTGTGATAAACCATATCCAAATCGATTTACTTGTAAGGGGTGTGGAGTAAATAGCCCTGTTAGCGACTATATACCTGACACGGAGGCATGGTGATGTTTAGTAAATATCGTTCTGACTTCCCAACCTTAAACAGGGAAAAACCACCAGTATACCTAGACAACGCCTGCATGACATTGCGGCCATACCCTGTCATCGAAGCCATAAGATCGTACTACGAAGATTCTCCTGGATGTGGTGGTAGATCTGTTCACAGGTATGCGACAATCGTATCGAGGAAAATGTCTGAGTGCAGAAAGAAGATATCTGAATTATTTAATGCTAATAACTCAAATGAAATCATATTCACGAAAAACGCAACACATTCGCTGAACCAAGTAGCAAAGGGATTGTCTTGGGAAAAAGGTGATGTCATACTTACCACAGATAGAGAGCACAACTCAAATTTGGTTCCATGGCTCCAACTTGAGGAAGAACAAGGAGTAGACCACAGAGTTGTAAAATCTAACGAAGATAATACATTCAACATCGAGGCGTTTGAGGATGCCTGCGCTTCTGCTGGAGATAAACTAAAGATGGTATCATTGTCTCACGTTGGAAATTTAGATGGTATTGCTGTTCCTGTAAAAGAGGCAGCAAGGATTGCTAAAGACCATGGTGCGATGGTTTGTGTGGATGGTGCGCAATCTACACCACACATGAAGGTAGATGTTCAAGACCTAGGTGTGGATTTCATGGCATTTTCAATTCATAAAATGATGGGACCATCAGGAATGGGTGGTCTTTGGGGAAGGATGGAATTGCTAGAAAACATGCGCTCGATTCAATCAGGAGGAAGCACCGTTGAAACCTCACATTATGATTCTCTTGAGTGGTCGAAACCACCCGCAAAATTTGAGGGAGGGTTGGGTAACTATGCTGGGATTTTAGGAACTAGTGCAGCCATTGATTACATCTCAAATATCGATCTAAACGCAGTTCACGAACATGAAATCTCTCTTAATCGAATAATGACATCTAAACTAAAAGATGTTGATGGCATAAGTATTATTGGACCTGAGGATCCATCAAAACGAGGAGGTATCTGTGGCTTACTAATGGAAAAAGTCGATGCCCATGATATCGCTATACTACTTGATGAAGCAGTTGACGTCATGGTTCGTAGTGGCATGCACTGCGTTCATTCATGGTTCAACAGTAAAGGGATTGATCGGGGTTCACTTAGAGCAAGTGCTTACCTTTACAATACTGAAGAGGAAGTCAAATTATTTGCTGATACATTAGTAGAAGCGGTAGATGCCTTGAGTTGATTCAATGATTATGCCAGATCAAATACCTGACGGAGAAATCGAGAGTGACCTCGATTTCATGCGGGTCATCACAATCGGTGCCACGGCGATTTTGCTGATTGCTGTTGGTTGGTATGGATGGATGTTATACACCGGCGAAATAAGTTTGATTGGGCCCTCTGCACTCGTCCTTGAAAAAGAAGAAAACTTTGACAATCTAATACAGTATGATGAAGTGAAAAAATATACGGGTGAGGGAGTAGATGTTTGCATAGTTGATTCCGGCATAGATACAACACACCAAGATTTGCGAGGTCTCAAATTAGCAGACTGGTCCGACTTCATTGGCTCTAGTTCAACTCCATACGATGACAATGGACACGGGACTATGATGGCTGGAATATTGGTTGCTGATGGAGGCCTTACTGGTATTGCCAGGGATATCGATTTGTATGTAGCTAAAGCACTGACGGCTAATGGTGCTGGAGATGATTCCACAGTTGCAGAGGCGATAGACTGGTGTGTCACAAATGCTGTTGACATTATCTCTCTATCCTTAGGTGGCAACGCGTCAGGTTTTTCAATAATCTTAGGAGATGACGTAGAGGATGCTGTAAGGGCAGCTTATGATGCTGGCATAGTTGTTGTTGCAGCAGCCGGAAATGATGGTGAAAATGATGATGGTGATGTAGCCTCGCCAGGCACAGTCAGTACAGTAATTTGTGTTGGAGGTGTCGATGTAAATGGTAACTTGTGGCAGGGATCATCTATTGGTGACAATAATGGAAGACTATTTCCTCCGATGTTACCAAGAAACAGCCCAAATGAAAAGCCCGAGGTCGTTGCACCAGGGCACAAGGTTCCGGTGATAATGCCTGGAGATAAATGGGGGGTTTCATCGGGAACCAGCGCTGCAACCGTATATGTCACGGGTGCGATAGCAATTCTATTCGATAGCAATCCTAGTTTAATGGGTGGAGGCACTGACATGCTAGACAATCTAAAGCAGTGGGTTTCTGAGTCATCTAAGAAAAGAAGTGGTCAGGATAGCCACGATAACCATTATGGGTATGGTATGTTACAAATTGAAGATTTAATTTCCGCTTCCGAAAATTAATCTTTCAATAGCCATGCAACTATCGTTCCTCCAAATAATGGTGCAAATGCGATATGATGTGTTTCATTGGTTCGTTTGATTAAATCAATCCAATTATTGAACCCGATTAATGTTGGATCATCCTCTTCTAAATCTCCAACAGGAGGATCTGGTTCAACCGTAAACAATACTCCGTTCTTTGAAAGCAAAGGCAATAGCGCGTTTATCTCATCTGCAAGTTTCTCAAGTTGGGAGTCAACAATAATAGCATCTGCTTCAGGCATAATTGGTGGATTTCCGGATTTGGTAATTCTCCAAGCGACCAACTCGCTAACCAGTAAACTGGGCATACCAACTACGATACTAGATGGCACATCCGAATATCTTTCACACAGTCGTTTTAGTATTACAGCAAACCGATTTCCTTCTTCCACTAGTTGGAATTCTTGAAGTGTTTCAATTTTTGTAAAGTGATCAAATAGCCAAGCAGACAGGTGACCTATACCAGCACCCGTATGCAAAACATTTCTAGGTTCCAACCTTGCAATAGCATCTCTAATCCTTCTCCTCACGGATATTGACCATGTGTTGAGTCCCATGTGCTCTAACTGGTGACCGATATTGGAAGCGACCTCAGGCTCGTCTCTTGAGAGATCTTTTGCCGCTGCCAAAACTGCTGCTAAAGCCTCCTCCCGCATGTTGTAGGCTCTACACACCTATACTCAAGCATTGTCTTAAGCCGACAGACTGAAAGGTAAAGCGAGTAGCGGACACAATGGGTGATTTGGCATGAGTGATGATGACTTCGACGATTCAATCGGTGAAGACTTTGTTGAAAATGTTGCTGAGTGTCCTGAATGCAACCAAGAATCCGGACATGAAATTCTGAGCGAGAAAAAAATTGGCAGTGGTTTCGATTACCTGGTCAAGTGTGAATTATGTCAATTTGTCCACAAGTTGCATATCCGACAGCCAAGAGCTGTTAATCTCCCATTTTTACTTAGCGAAGGCCCGAATACTGTATTACAAGATATCGAAATCGATGCTGATGAAATATTGAATGTTGGGGATATCTTTGAATTTGCCGATGCTTCATGGGAGATAAACCGGCTAGAGACAAAAACCGGAAATTCTAGAAAATCACTTCAAGCATCGAAAGCGGGAAGGGCAAATGCACTGAGATCAGATATCGTAATGGTTCGATTAACACTCACTCAGGGAGAATATTCTGAGAGCGATGCCATCTATGTTGATAGAGAAAAAATATACAAGGCGGGCTCAATAATGACTCACGATAATCAAAAGTGGAAGATAAGGGCAATACATACTGGTGCCGGGAGAACAATGAACGGTAGTGTTGTTGCACATGACATTAAGAGAATCTATCTGCATGAGCCTCCAAGACCTGACGAAGTAGTCCCAAGGACACCACGAGAAAGGAGACAGGCTTGGAAAGAGGGCAGATTGGGTCATAACCCGAATCCCATCGTCCCAGAAGCAGAGAAATCAGGTCGTCCAAAGCAGCAGAATAAAGGTAACAGGCGAATGAAGAAAAGACGCTAATCAGGGCCTGTTAGTCCAAGGCATGACAATTGCCTTGAATACCTGAGTTCCTATTGTTGGATTTTCTTTCAATCTGCGTATAGAATACTCATACCACTTCTCTCCGTAAGGAATGTACACACGAGCTCTATGTCCTTCAGCGGTTAGTTTCCGTCTCAAGGGCCCTCTTACGCCGAGTAACATTTGAAACTCGTAACCCGGTCCTTTGTGTGGTCTTTTCGGCCCAGAGTTAGGTCTTGGATCATTGATATCAGGACCCATTCCTCTTTGCTTTAGTGCAGCTAATGTGTGATTAATAACTGGATAATCGTGGCTTGCAACAGCAACATAGGATCCTGAATCTAACATGGCGTCAATACACATGTTTGTTGCATCAATAATAGGCTGCCTTTCAGTGTGGGATATATCACTAGGCTCTAGATATATTCCTTTACATATCCTGTAATCTGCCTTTGGGCCAATTTTTTTGGTGATTTCCTCAATATCAGATAGACTTCGAAATAGACGACCTTGCAAAACTACGCCTACATTCTCTAATCCTTTTTCATGCATGTCTAACATGACTTGGATGGTATCGTCTGTAACTCTATGATCTTCCATATCTAGACGAACAAACATATCGTGGTCTTTTGCTAGTCTGACTATACTTTCGATATTTTGCATACCCAATTCTCTATCGAGTAGTATACCGAATGCCGTTGGTTTAATGGATAAAGCAGCATCAAATTTGTTGTCCGTTATTGCTGTGATTACGCGTTTATACTCTTCCAAGAAAAAATTAGCTTCTTCCATGGTCGAGATTTCTTCACCCAAGACATCAATCGTGAAGCATGCTCCCTCAGAGGATAAACGATGCATTACTTTCACTGCATCTTCAATTGTTTTCCCCGCTACATATCTTCGACTTACCCACCCAACGAACCATTTAGGCATTCTGACGGTCATTGCTACTACTAAGCGTGAGAAGCGTCCGACCATGTATTATCCTGTTAATAGGAATCTATTGACCATTTTCATCCAATGATTTGTTTGGATTTTAGTAAAGGGATATTTAATTCATCCAATAAATCTCTAATTGCTTGTCTTTGCCAACCTTTGAATGCTTTTTTGTCCATGCTGCAAACAATATTTCCTCCAGGAAATGCAGATTGAGTAGATCGTATCGCTCTGCGAATACTCGTTTCCCACATTCCAGATATTGATCCATTCTCATCACGAACAAACGGAAGTGCGTAAGTAGCAAGCATGTGCCCTAACCAAACATTTTCATGCATTCCAAGCATGTTTCCACGTGGAGCGTAATGACCACCTCCTAATGTGATTACTACTGTCCCTTCACCATTCCAATTGCCAATACCCTCTCCATCATCAAGACCAAGCCCTCGGAATATTATTCCAGCCAACAAATCCGCAGCCGCTAGATGACCCCACGTTTTGTCTGTCGAACCTATTTCGATGAACAAGGACGGAGTTTCCATCCAAGGTCCGTGATGTGTAGTTTCTAAAGACAAATCAAAATCCTCGAAATCTGAAGCAACTGAGTTTAGCTCCCGCCACCACGGTGCTAGCCTAGGATTAGGGGGTGGGCAATCTCCAGCTTTACCCCCATATGCTGGGGTTTCATTTGGTGGAACCTGCATCGTACCTATATGGTGCAATGTCAGAGATGGTTTTCCACTTGCTGCTGAATGGCGGGAAGGAAATATGACCTCATTTGGTGTTTCACCTGTTACTAACTCCCACCTTTTGTCAAGGTTGTCCTCCCACAAGCAACCATCTGGCATCCACCACATCCTGGCATGTTTGTATGAATATGCTTTGAGTCCTTCAACATCGGGGATGTTTTTCCACTTAGCCATTCGCAACAGAGCATTAGCTTGGTTGACAGATGCAATGTCACCGCCTGACACAAGTATTAGGCTGACCATACACGGGGGTTAGTATCAAAACATTTGAAGGAATTGTTCACAAACTAAAATGTGTTGGGTGTGTTATGATGGGAGCCCCTTGGAAGGTTTTTTTCAAGGATGATAAAAACATAATCATAGATGTGGATGGAAATATCGATGTCGATGGGCACGTAGCACGCCCATTTCCATGTTCGATAACAAATGCCGAAATTTGCAGTTCAGGGCTAATAGCAACATGGGTAGACCACGATTTACGTCTTGCCCGTATGGCGATGTTGGATATTGATGAAAGTATCAAAGATGGAATAACGAAATCAGATCTTAGATTGATGAGAAACACATCAGATGTTGCAGGTTCAAAGTGGAGCCATGCTATTGATGCGGAACCGCTATGCATGTCGGTTGGTGAAAACAAAATTTTCTTTGCGCTCTGGTCAAGAGGAATTTACTGTATTGATTTTGAGGCTACTGAAAAATGGCGCATTCCATTGTTTGAAAATCCTGACAAAAGCCCTCCAAGAGCAAAGGAGATCACTGCAATATCAGTTCTAGATGATTATGCAATCGTATGGAGTCGAGATGGTACGTTCAAAAAAATTAATTCCGAATCTGGAGATTTAGAGTTTGAAGGAAGTATCGAAGTTGAATGTGATTTAGAGTCTGTATTCAACTATGGTGAGAAATTTCTATTATCATCCAAAGATGGATGGGTTTGGGAATATGAAAATCAACAGATAACTGTGGCAAGAAAATTGAGAGGGACGATTCAAGATGCAATTTTCGATGGCGAAGATTGGAGGATTATATGTTGGCGTGATGATATAATGCTTCGCGGCGAATCATCCCGAAGGGCTGAATTAGGCGTCCAAATCATAATGAATAATGGAGCTTGGAGCGTGATGGATAATCAAGGACAGATTAGCCCTCACATGAAAGAATAGTTCATTCTTCATTCATCTTAGTGTAACCACACTTTCCGCAAGATTTGCGATTTGCATGAATTGCTAGAAATACACCTGGACCGCACCTTGGATCTGGACAAAATTCTGCATTCCTAACCAGTTTTCCATCTTCGACAGAATATTTAGACCACTTTGCCCCTTTTTTTGGACCGTCAGACATCAGGCTTCACCTCCGTCTTCAGCGGGTGGTTCAGCATCATCTTCTTGTGATGAATCTTCGCTTGGAGATTCTGAAGAAGCGCGCATTTCTGCATATCTTTCATGCATGTATTTTGGTTCAACTTTCATTGATTCCTCATCTGCGTAAACAAGTCCTAATCCTGTGGTAGAGGACATACCAAATCTAGTGTTGACATTTTTTATTACTATCAAATCTCTTTTCGAACCTGGCTCAATGGATGCAATGCTGTTGAGCATGTCCATTCGAGATGGGGTTGGTGAACCTTCGTGGTTCCAGCGAAATTCAATTTCAACACGGTTCAATAGTGGGTTTTCTTTTCGTTCTATGATTTCCATCTTGATTCCTCCTCATCGGATGTTAACTTTGAGTGCGTAATTACCTGGTTTGTCTATGTTCAGGCGGTTAGCGATATCTGACCTTGAAGGGTCCATTACAACAACATAACCTGACCAATCAACTGATACTGGTGCGGACGGGCATCGAGAACATTGGTCTATCCCATCTGGAAGTATTAGGTGGCATTCACTGCATGCAAACGGATTTTTTGGCATTTCATTTCTCTCCTTCAGTTTTGATCTTCGTGTATCCACTCATGACTTCCCAGTCCGGTTTGCTTGCATGTCAAACCTATCTTGGAACGACGTGGATCACTAGTGTCAGGGGATAGTGATACAATTCGTGCTCTGACAGAACTACCAACGCCGAGTTTTCTTCCACTCTGACGTCCCTCAAGGAGTCCCATTCCAGCATTGATGTCAACATGATCCTCCATGATTTGTGATTTGTGTAGCAGCGCTTCCATTGGTCCGATTCTAACGAATGCCCCGAAGTCATTTACTTCGGAAACTGCACCTTCTACAACCTCATAATCTTCTATACAAAACAGAACAGCGTCGAATTTTACTTGCTGATATATTGCTCCATCTCCGTGTATGATTCGGCCTCTTCCAATTGGTTCATGATTTGATGTTACCAAGACAAAACGGTTATCTTCATCAAATCGGCCTTCGAAGGCTGAGGCGGCAAGTCTGTCAATATGTTCATTGAGAGATTTGTCTTTGCGTATATACTCAGCAGGTATACGAATTGTGTCCTCTTTTTTGACAACTTTGTACATAACATCACCTTTTATTCTCGTTAGGATTCAGTCGATGGGACATCTGAGGTAAGCCCTCATCCGTCCTTCACCGGCATAAACCTCTGGAGAGAATAGCAACCGAAGTCATCCAAGCCACCAGCGACCCCTATTTGAATAATACCCTGCCGTCTATGGGTTTTTTTGCACAATTATACCATGATAACGGCAGAGGTATAACACATTAGATATCGACTTCTGCTGGGCCCGTAGGGCCCAAAATGATAACAACCCCCCTTGTTTGGTGAACACAGGTGAAGTCACATGAATGACAAACGTAAGGTGGCGTTCATGTTGATTATACTGTTATCGTCACTCGTGGTCATATCTCATCCGACACAAGCTGAGGAACAAGAATCACAAGCATGGGACCCTTACTCACAACCATGGGCACAATACGGTAGAGATCCCGGGCACTCAAGGCTAATACCTCCCCATGGAGATTTAGGCCTTACGCCCATGGAAACTCCAGCAATCAACTGGGTTGCATTCGATTCTGGTGAAGGCGCAGATGGATATGGCGTTGCAGTGGCGGACTTTTCCTCATCGATAACAGCCCCAGAAGGAGCAAAAGAGAGATGCGGAATGGGTCATCTTTTTGCTGTTTTAACCCACACCGAAAATGTTGATGAGAGACATCTAGCAATTATTGAAGGGGACACATCTAAAGTTGCTTGGGAGGTAAATCTTGGAAGTGTCGATATCATAAGGTCGACGCCAATTATTGTTGATGTTGATGGAGATTCTAAACAAGAAATTGCGATTGTGTATGACTCTGATAGTTCTTTGGAAGTAGATCTGTGGTCTCCAGACATTACTTGCGATGAGTCTGGTTGGACTGTATCTGGTCACTCCAATGAAAAATTGTGGTCTTGGTCTGATTCTGAATTACGTATTGGAATACCAAATGCCCACCCTTACACTGGACCAGAGTCTGTAACTCAGCCTTTATTGGCAGACTTAGAATTAGATGGAACTCCTGAATTAATTATTGCTGCTGTGGATACCACAACAGATGAGCCCACTGTTGTCTCTCTTCCCCTCGGCTTGCAAACTCCCGAGGAAAATTGGAAAGTTGCGCTTGATAGAGGTTCACACCCTTCAGATCCCGCATTTGCAGCCCTTGATGACAACAGCGGATCCATTGTCTTGACAACTGTTGATGAACTGAATGGAAACTTTTGGATATGGCAGATTGATGGTCCGACAGGTTCACTCGATTGGGAAAGAGTTTCTATTCAAGGCACAGACGATGATGATGATACACCACGTATACGTCTTCCTGGTCCTGTAATAACCCAGCTAGATTCAGACGCCGCCCCTGAGATGATCATAACTCTACCATCAGATGAGAATCTTGCTGATGATGGTATGGGTGCTCAATTTATAGGAATGGAACTAACAAGCACTGATGAAATTTGGAGATTCCGAGCCAAGAATGGTTACGCTGATGCTGAACCCATAGCAGTCGACACAACAGGCGATGGGATTACGGATAGAGTTTGTTGGGTGACATGGTATTCAACCGGTTTTGGTACAACAGATAGAGACGGGCTAACCGGATGTCATGACATTACTATTGACCCTCCATTCCGCGAGTGGTCTAGAGTTTTGCAGAGTGGAAGTGGAAACGATAACGAAGGTGAAGTCGCAATATCTGCTCCTATTGTAGTCGATTTAGATGGTGAGGATGAACCTGACTTACTTGTAGCATATGGAGAGAGACTATTTGCTTTTGATGGCAATACAGGAACTTCGGCAGATCTAGGAGTAGGATGGTCCTCTCCAATCGATTTGCCTCATAGAACATGGGCATCACCAGCGATCGCAGACTTAGATGGTGATGGCTATCTAGACATATTGATTGGAGACATGCTAATCAGCGAAGCAATGGCTGACATCTCTCCCTTACCGGATGGACGAGGTATTGGCTTCACACCCACAGACCCCGACCCAGGGGAAATGGTGACTATCTCTGGACAATATGCGAACATTGGAATTGTCGATACGGATGAACCTGTTGATGCAGTGATAATGATGAATGGTATTGAGATTGAAAGGCATCGTGTGAACGTTGCACAATCTATTGCTCCATCGGGAGAAGGTGGACCTATCACCTTCAGTGTTGATATTGAGGCTACTCTCGGAGTTCACAATGTCGAATTAATACTAGACGTTAATAATAATCTAACACAAACTAGGTATGATAATGATAACTACAGCACAACTCTTGTTGTATTAGACCCTTATGTTGCACAAATTCAGACGCCAGCTGAGGTCGCTAGAGTTTTGCCAGGAACATCAGAAACCGTTGATATTTCAGTAATGAGTATCGGCAGCAGGAGTGCTTCTTGGACATTATCGTACAACGACTCAAACCTACCAGAAGGTTGGTCTTTTTCTCCAATTAGTCAGGCTGCTCTAAATCTCAATCTTGAAAGAGATACTCCTCAAATCGTGCAGTTTGAATTTTCAGTTCCTCAAGATGCCCTAGGCTCAGACAGTGCCTACGTCCCTCTCACGCTTACACTCGATCAAGATGAAACCATAACCACATCAGTAACTCTACCACTAGAAGTTGAGAGAACCCGAGGACTATCGCTTCAAGGTGCATCTGGACTACCCATGGGAACTGGATATGGAATATCTGGCGACACTGCACACGTGTGGATGATGGTAGAAAACGTAGGCAATGCGCAAGAAACGACTGAAATGTTCTGGTCGTCTAATAGCTGGGGTGCGAGTATGAGCATTGTCGATTACTCAGGCAACACTCAATTCGGTATTGACTTAGACCCTAACGCAAAGGAAGAGTATCTTATCGAAGTTAGTATACCAAATTCAAGAACACTAGGAGATAGCACGTCTGCAACACTTACCCTTTGTATTGGTTCAGGAGAAAATGAAATATGTGAAAATTTCAATTTTGATATATTTGTTAGTGGAGTTAAAACTGACATACCGCATATTAGGACAATACCAGCAAGTGGACTCACATGGGACCTAAATCATGCTTACAATGGATCAAAGATTGTATGGGATATGTCTGTTGCAGGCATGTTGAAGACTGGATGGAGTTGGAATGCTAGCGGGGATTTGTCAATTAATGGAACCAATCTTGAAATGGATGGTTACAATGGTCAGTTGACGTTAGATTTGCCATTTGACGCTGTTCCGTCTAGACATTTTTTCAATCAGAGTGCTGACAACCTAAACAATTTCAACCTTTCAATTTCACTACACGTATTGCAGGTCTTTAGAGCAAATGCAGAAATCGTATCACCTCCAGATGAATCCGTATTCAACGTGTCTGAAAGGACTAAACTAATTCTAAAGCTTGAAAATCCAGGGAACGGAGATGATACCTTCACTCTCACAGGAATGGTGGGATTAGGGAACCTAACCGAGTTGCCCAATGTTACCTTTGAGATAAACAATCCAACCAGAACATTGGGTCCGGGAACGACTAGTATGGTTCCAGTTTGGGTAACTTTACCTGAGGATGTGCCAGCAAGAGAAAGATTTGAACTTATTTTTGAATGGGAGAGTGTTTCGGATACGAACGCAATAAGCACCGCAGACATAACCATTGAAGCAAGACCAGATCATAGATGGGATGCAACAATAGATCAGGGTGAATCGATATCAGTTACGCCTGGACAAAATCTCAATTTAACGATGTCTGTTACTAATATTGGTAATACTGATGACCTACTAACACTAAGTCCATCTTTTAGCATTGAATACTCGGGTCAAGATAATTCGGTATGGAACAGTGTTGGTATTAATTCATCTAGATTAGGCGTCTATGAAAGCGAATCTCTAACACTCAGTTTAACTATCCCAAGAAATACTTGGGCAGGAACTGTTGCGACTTTAACATTGGTTGGTTCATCATCAGGATTTAACATTGACTACAACATAAGTATCGTCCTGAATGTTGCCAGCGTAGCGGGTTGGAGAGTCAATCTTTCAGATACATCACTGGAGGTATCACCACTTGGGGGAGAATTGAACCTTTCAATCGAACAAAAAGGAAACTCCCCTGCAAGACCATACTTCGCAAAGGCAGGTCAGGGATGGAATGTTACACTTCCAAACAATGGATCAATCATTAACCCGGGTGAATCTGGTAGCATAATCATCAATGTTACACCTCCAACGGATGCGGTTGCAGGTGAAGTTGGAGTTGTTAGTATAAGAATATCAAACGGTAACGGTGCAGGGCAGATAGTTGAACAGATTCCGATAAGAATAGGCTCAGAGCCTGGTGTATCACTGGGATCCAAGGGCAGTTGGAAGGTGAACAGCAATGAACATTCTTGGCCGACGGCTTGGATTGAAAATACTGGTAATGATGTAGCGATTATTGGTATTGAGATTCCCAATATTCCACAAGGGTGGAATTTGACAGGAGATAGTGTCATCGTTCTAGCACCAAAAGAGATATCCGGCCTACCATTGCAACTCAAAGCACCTGCAACTTGGAATGGTAATAATTTACAACTGGATATACTTTATACCCATCAGATTTTAGGGACCATGACATATTCAATTACATTAAACCAAAGTGATACAATTCTAGTATCAAGCCCGGTCCATACAGGAAGATCTGGAGAAAAAATATCAGTAACTACATTCAATACGGAAACTGGCTATGATACTGCACTAATACCACTTCCTGAATCGAGAACCAACATTTCTCACAACGGAATGAATTTACACTTAAATGGAATACAATCACCAACACATATTGCCCAATGTACGTCAACACACGGTCAGCTAAGTACCTTAGGCATAGAAGCACTTTCCACAACATGGTCGTCATGCCTTGTTACGGCTAATGACGACTACCCACTTGTTGCAAATGCAATATTAAGAACATCTGACGGACAAGTATTGGATAGTTCCACTATAAGGCTCAACCAAGGTGTAAACACTACGGTTAATTTGTCAACTAGTAACTGGGATCCAGATCCAGGAATAACAATTGTTGATGTTTTGATTGTCGACTCAAATGGAGTTGTATTACACTCATCATCATCAACCCACATTTCGAGGCAAAGTGGCTGGAATTTAGAAATTGATAACATTGAGATTACAGACACTGAAGTTAGGATAGGAATTAATCGAATAGGGTCTGAAATAATGCAAGGTTCCATCTGTTTTGTTTTATTAGAAAATGAAGATAATAACTGGGATAAGCAAATACTGTTCGATGCTACTGCCCTTGGCTCGATTAATACCCCAACAACAACTCGACCTAACAGTATGGAAGAAGGTGACCTAATACGTGCTACTATCTCTTGTGATTCTCCTTGGGACATTGATGATAACCCAGAGGATGATACACTCACCAAATTAGCTCCCGGTATCCCCTTGGTCACCTATGAATCTAGTGACATATACTGGACATTAGGTATTGGAATCCTCCTGCTAGTTGTAGCATATTTTGCTGGTATTTTGAAGATTGGGGAAGGAGTTACCAAAAAGAAAGCAACCGGAAAGAAACCAAAACCGTCTACGAGTCAAATTACTAAAGAAAAAGCTCCACAAAAGGAGGTTGTCGAGGTAGTCACTGAAGAAGAAATAAACATTGATGACCTATCTTTTGAAATTGAAGATTCAGCGACTGCTGAAGTTCAAAAACCTGAAGATGATTCTGAGGAGATTGAAGAAGTTATAGACATTGATGATAACACTGCAAGTGGTAGATTATCTGCTCTACGAAGAGAGATGTCATCCGATGATAAACCCAAAAAAGATACTAAGGAAGACCTTGCTCGAAGAATGGACTCATTCCTAAAAGACCGCTGACTTCATTCGTAAGTTACACTTGGCTTGAACCATGGACACACTCATGGATTCGACAACCGCATTTTTTACTATCGATCCGATGATATCTGACAGGCTGGTATCTGTTTTTGATGCGCTAAGTGGAGGAGATTGGGAGAAATTAATCAAAGAGGACGATGATTTACTGATTAGATTACTAAACCAAGGTGTTGAAAATCCTGAAGATAGAGAAAAAATTGTTTGGGATGATGCAAATTTGTTTTTTCTGTCTTGTGTCGAACTAACAAAATCTGACCAACCTTACCCATTAGAGGCTGGACTGTCAAAAGAAAGATTCGGTAGATTCCCCTATGGCAATGGGTCTGGAGTTACATATCTGAGAAATTGGATACGTGAGCCAAGAAGGAATCCTGAAAATTTTCAAAAAGTTTCTCAACTGCTTAGCGATCTTGATACCAGACTGATAGACACAAGCATGAGCAATGGCGCAGGTCGACTAAATATGCGGGGATGGTTATCTAGTAAAGATGCTAAAGAATTACGAAAATTGCTAGTAACTAAAACATGGACTCCAAGTGCGGAAGAACCACTTGATGGTGGTTGCCAAGATGCAGCAAAACATCTAGTAGCACTATTGCGAGCTGCTGAGAAAAGAAACTGCGGTGTCTTGTTAAGAGTTCACAATTAATCAAAAATCAGTTCCCGTAATTCTCTCAAACATAGAAGCATAAAGCGCTGCTGTATCATCAATAACCTCTTGAGGAAGTGCTGGAATTGGAGGATCTGCTGTCCCTGCTTCTCTAGCTAATCGTAACTCCTCTTGATGTCCTGTTTTGACGTAATGTTGGCGGACAAATTCCTTCGATAGTTGCACGATGTTTCCTTTTGCATATTCTTCAGAATCCCACCACCTATCTTCGTCGAGCGTTCCAAACGAGTCAACTAGAACTGGCACCCTTCCAGGGCCTAAAGCAAACTCCTTTTTGCCGTCTACATGAATTAGACCACGCTTCAAGCCTTCTGTCTCGATCAAAGCATCGACTTTGATAACAACATCAATCAAGGAATCTAATTCTTCGCCTGTTATATTGGCTATTTCCAATGCTTCCTCTCTGTCAATAAGACGGTCATATGCCTCGAACTTTGTAGTAACCTCTACATAGGGTTTCGGTAATTTTACACCTTGTTCAAGTTCAGTGCCGGTTTCAAAACCAAGCTCTTCGGATGTTAGTTCACCTCTCTTGTATCTTCTCCATCCAGACCCGGCCAAGTAATGGCGACAGACTATCTCGAGAGGAACGAAAACCCACTCGCCATCCCGTGGTGTTGTTCCAGGTTCTCGGTAAATGTCGACTCTTCGAACTAAACACCTATCCGCAGCATTTCTCTCAATAACGTGGGTCCTGCAAATCCCTTCTTTCTCCACCAATTCGAACCAGTGGCATGTAGTCCTGTTCAGCGATTCACCTTTCCTTGGAATCAATGATGGAATAATTTGGTCGAATACAGATATCTGATTTGTATACCTAAATTCCAAAACATCTGGGTCATCAGTAGACCACACTTCTTTCACTTTTCCAGAGTAGAGACATTCTCCCATAACAACACTGGAATTGCATGACGTCTTTCAACATTATTGCTGATTATTCATATTAATCCAAGCGCATCTTCGATTCTGTTAAGTTCTGGTCCAGTTGTTTCTCGTCCCGCTATTGCTCCGTTGTTCGATGCAGCTAATCCAGCACCGACATATGGAGAGCCAAAGGCGACTGTTCCAACCATGGGAGCAACACCCATTATTTCTTCAATCAACAAGACTTCGTCTGGCAAAACATCAGGGTGGAGCAGAATCCCGTTGTCGTTTGCGACACCAAGGGAACCAACAACGTCTTCTCCTGCGATTGAACTTATGGCCACAGGAACACCAATTACCTCTGATATGATTTCAACGCCATCCTCAGGTATTGCTGGTGATGCAATAGCACCATTTTCATTGCATAGTAGTAAATTTCCCGCGGTGTTCACACCACCCTCCATAACTACAACGTCGCCAAAAGAAGTTAACACATCGATATCGGATTCTGTCGCTATATCTGCAACTGCTAAGCCTTTTGAGTTGCCAGCTACTAATGCCCCAACAAGAGTTGAGCCA
>TARA_B100000674_G_scaffold388735_1_pt1 | contig 18592 bp, 12 predicted proteins | sample TARA_B100000674 | Tara Oceans TARA_B100000674 (sample SAMEA2622759) | marine metagenome | biome: marine biome (ENVO:00000447); feature: surface water layer (ENVO:00002042); material: "saline water (ENVO:00002010), including plankton (ENVO:xxxxxxxx)" | depth 5 m
ACCTGTTGAATCTCCAAAACATAAAATATGAGTCGTGTCAGATATAATTGCTTCAAGTGTATCGGGGTCGTTAACGGTAGCAAAAACCGTATCGAGGCAACCGACGTTATCCATTACCTGAACGAAATATGTTCCCGCGGATAAATTATTTAGTGTATCATTAATAACATTACCATTATCATACCAATCATAAGTGTAAGGACCAATACCTCCTGCCCCTGTTACTATTGCAGCCCCGTCCGAAGAACCAACACATGATGTTAGTATTGAATCTGTATAGGAGGTCATTTCAGGTGAACTTGAAGAAATCATAACATTTGAGGTATCTAAACATCCATTAAAATCCATGACCTCGACACTATTTAGGCCATAACATAAATTTTCACCAATACTATCTGTATCTAAATCTGATTTAGTAAACCATTTGTATGAATACGGATAAATTCCACCTGAAGAACTAACTACCGCCTGTCCACTACAATCTGAAAAACAGGACAAATGAATCGTATCGGAGATAAATGAGGTCAGTTCAACCGGACTTTCAATTGTTACAGATGCTGTAACTTGACAACCTTTGAAATCTTCAATCAACACAGAATTGACTCCGGAGCACAAATTTTCAACTGTATCCGTGTTTGGATTCCCATCAACTGTGTACCAATCCAATGTGTATGGATTTGTACCTCCGGAGTAATCAACCCAGACTTTTCCGTCACAAAAGCCGAAACAAGAAACATCAGATGAATCTGCATTTGCAACCAACTCATCGGGTTCTCTGATATTTACCTCTACAGTGTCAATACAACCAACCTGATCCGTTACCTCGGCATAGTAGCTTCGAGCACACATTTCAAATGCGACATTATTATTCTGCACAACCGGATTTCCCGTTAAATCAAACCAGAAATAACTGTAGGGACCTGAGCCGCCAGAGACATCTACAATCGCTCTACCTAAACAATCTCCAAAACACGGATTGTGAAGAGTATCCTCTCTGATAATTGCTTCAACCGGTCCAGGAGGTGCGATTAAAACCTCAACCGTGTCTCGACAATCATTAAAATCTCTGATAGCACAATGATATGTACCTGATGATAAATTTGTCACTGTATCGTTATTTATATTTCCCGCATCATACCAATCATAAAAATAAGGCTGAACTCCTCCGGTTACAGTGACACTTGCGCTGCTTGTATCCAGATTTCCGCACGAACTAATGGAAGTATTGATAATTACATTCAATTCCTCAGGCTGTTCAATTGTGACTTTTGAAGAATCTTTGCATCCATTTTCGTCAGTAACTTCAACATTATATGTGTTTGAGCACAGGTTCTCAATTTTTACATCAATTGATCCTCCGGGGTAATCATACCAGTCATAACTTAAAATCCCTGTTCCTCCGGATCCGGTTACAGTGGCACTCCCATTACAGTCTCCAAAACACAAATTATGTGTTGTATCTGTAATAGATGATGTTAACTCCAATGCAGGCTCAATTATTTCAACCTCTCCGCTGTCTAAACAATTATTATTATCTGATAATTCAAATTTCCATGTACCTGCGCATAGGGATGAAACAGATGTGTCCATCGGAAAACCCAATAAATTATACCAGACGGTACTGTATGGAGCTGTTCCTCCAATTGGAGTAATTGAGATGAAACCATTACAAACATTCTTACACAATAAATTAACGGTAGAATCAATAGTAAAGTCAAGGACAGCTGGTTCTGACAGGACAATAGTGGCTGTGTCATCACATCCTAAAGAGTCTTGAACTCTAACATTATACGTTCCCTCACATTGGTCTGCAGCGATTGAGTCGGTTGGTGTACCAACAGCATCATACCATGAGTAGGCATAGGGACTTGTTCCGCCGGTGGGCGTAACACTCATTGCTCCGTTGCAGTCACCAAAACATCTTGGGGATAAGGAGGGGTTTACAAAAATTGACAAAGCGTCCGGCTCCTGAATATTTACCTCACTGGTATCTTTACAACCATTTTCGTCAGATGCTTCAACGTAATGCTTCATTGCACATAAACTAAAAGCCGTGTCGGTCAACTGATTTTCTGCTGTATACCAATTTAATGTGATATTTCCAGTTCCACCGCCATAAACAGCAAAGGCCTTTCCATCACATAAACCATTACAGGATACATTAACAGAATCATTTATGGAAATACTTAGCTCATGCAAAGGTTCTGTGATAGTAATTTCAGCAGTGTCCAGACAGCCATTTTGATCAGTAACTTTAACATGATATGTTCCATCACAGAGTCCTTCTACTTTTATAGTTGTAGGTGTTCCTGCAAGATCATACCATATGTAATTATAATTTGGCGTTCCTCCCACAGGGGTAACCTCTGCTTCACCTGAACAATCGTTTTTACAAAGAACATGAACCGTATCTGATATGGAAGTGGATAGTGGTTGTGAAGGTTGATCGAGAGTGAATTCTGCAGTATCAGCACAACTATTGGCATCTGCAACACGAACATGATAAGTTCCCGCCGGTAGGTTACTGATAACAGGAACTCCCGGGTCGGACGGAGCATCATACCAAGAATAACTATACCCCCCAACACCTCCCGATTGAGAAACAGCAGCACCTCCCGTATTGTCCCCATGACATAAAATATCTGTTGAAGAAATTATTGTTGCAACCAGTGAATCCGGTTGATTAAGAATCGCCTCAACAGTATCCACGCACATATTGTTATCGGTTATCTTGACATGATAAGTGCCTGCACACAATCCGCTTACATCTTCAGAAACTGGTGCTAAGGGCACATCGTACCAACTAAAAGAATAAGGTCCCTGGCCACCGGCTGGTGTCAAGTCTATTTCACCATCACAGATACTGTGACAAACCAGATGCTTTGAGGTTACAGAACCTGAAAGAACAGGTGGCTCAGTAATTTCAACAGCTGAAATGTGCGTACACCCATTTGCGTCAGTTACCCTAACATTATATAGTCCATCACACAAGCCATTGATAGTTGAATCAGTAACAGATCCAGGAGCATTATACCAATCATAGCTATACCCAGGGGTTCCTCCGGTCGGAGTTACAACAGCTACTCCCTGACAATCATTAAAACACAAATTATGTGTCGTGTCCGTTATACTGGAAGACAAGACAGTCGGGGGTTGATTAATCGTTACTTGTGCAGTATCAAAACAACCGTTGGCATCTTCAATCTGAACGTGATAAGTACCCGCAGAAAGGTTTGTAATACGTGTTGAAGTTTGATTTGCGGCATCGTACCATTTATAATTATAGTTTGGAGTACCACCGTCTGCGTCGACCTCTGCCTCACCTGTAGATTCTCCGTTACACAGAACATGAACGACATCGACAATAGATGAAGTTAACAGAGGTGGTCCACTAATAATAACCTCTGCTGTGTCCGTACAACCGTTTGCATCGATAATCTCAACATTGAAGGTCCCTGGAGAAAATCCGGTTGCCGCGGAATCCGTATCTCCCCCCTTGTTGTACCAATTATAATTATATGGATAAGTACCTCCGTTAACTCCAGCAGACGCTGTTCCATCAAAGGCTCCAAAGCATTGCTCATTTGTAAAATCCGCGATAAATCCGTCCAACAAAGTGGGTTGTCCGATAATTACCTCAGAGGTGTCCAGACAGCCGTTTGCATCTCTTACCTCTACGTGATAAGTTGCTTCACATAAAGCAGATGCAGCTGCCGAAGTTTGTGAGCCTGGCGCATCATACCAATCATATGAATACCCGGGAGTACCGCCAACAGGAGTTACTGTTGCTTCCCCTGTACATTCAGAAAAACACAACACATCATCAGCGCTTGTAATGGAGGAGGTTAAGACAGGAGGTTCATAAACAGTCCAGCCGCCAGGAATGGAATCAGAGCAACCCAAAGCATCTATAACCGTTAAAACATATGTTCCAGCAGGTAGATTGCTTGCTTGTATGTCCTCAAAAAATCCGGTTGCAATTATAGATGTGTTATTTTGAGCATTTGTATCATTCCATGAATAAGTATACGGCTTAACGCCACCAAAAATACGGGCCTCTATCAACCCGTCTGACCCACCGTTACAACTTACGCTGTCGGCAGGTGGATTAAGAATGTCCAGAACCAACGGATCAGGAGCTGAAATTTCAAGTCCCGTAACATACAGCGAGTTCCCATCAGAATCCGTTATGACACAGACATAAGTACGTGCTTCCAAATTATAAATTGAGTCTGTACCATTTCCGTCAACATCACTTGGAAACCAATCATAATCAAATGGACCTATTCCATCATTTGGTGTAATTACAATTGAACCATTGTCACCACATGTGGCGTCGGTAAGGACTGTATCCACGGATGTAACGGTTAAAACCTGAAAACCTTTGTTATAAGTAGTGTAAACATCAGCAAAAGACTGTTTGCCAAAAAACTCACCTGGTTTGAATTTTTTATCAGGATAAGCAGAGTTCATTCCTGCCATGTAAACAAAACCCTTAAATTCATTTACAAATTTTTGCTCACCGAATATTTTACCTGCAATAAAAATTCCTGAAGACGAATCTCCATGAAAAACAACAGGATATGGCAATGAGGAGAAATCTAAATTTTTGACCAAAACAGATTCGCTGACCAAAACTGAATCTCCTTTATGAATACCGGAGTTATTATCGAAAACAGCATCTTGAGTTAACTTTGGTGCAGAAGCGCCGCCTAAGCCACCACTGGTTTTTGACCAATGACTGGAATCACTCCATTTCCCCGTTCCACCGACCCAAAATCTTTGAGCATAACCAGATGAAATGCAAGAAAATAAAGCAACTAAAATTAGCCCTTTAGTAATTTTCTCAAAAGTTCTCAACGCGTAGTAATTATAGCTATAGTTTTGGCAATCAAATATTTGCAAAAACCCAACTCTTAATTGTACGACGAAATTAACAAAGGGTTTCTAAACCCAGAATAAATAGAGGTTTTTATTGTTAACATTTTTTTTTGATTAAAAAACTTAATCAGAATAATGTACTATGTTTTTAAAAAAGCAGCGCAGTTAATCTCTTTGAAGTCAAATAATTAGTCCACGAGGACAATAGCCTTTCTTTTCACACTATTCAAAGGCGAATGCGTATGAATTGTAAGCTCTCTGTGAAAATGTTTTTTTTACAAAGGTATGGAGCCATAATCGTAATAATTTTCCGCAATTTAACTACATTTGTTAACAAAGTTAATTCATCCTTACACTAATATTTATGGATTTAAGTTCAAAGTTTAACAACAAGGTAGCAGCTAAGTATCAGATATACAACAGCTTATTCCTTACGCTTCCATTCGAAGAAATCACAAACACGGGGGTTTTATTACCTGTTTTGTTTAAAGAATGTCAAGAAGGTTTTGATAATAAACTAAACCCTACTGATATTATCAACTCTTTTTTTGAAAAGCATTCCGGCGTAAAAAAAGAAAACGAAAAAATTGAATTATTATTCAAATTCATTCAATACATAGAGCGTCAGGTAGTTCTTTTTGATGCTGTTGAAGACGCTGCTTTTGAGCAAATTAATGATTTAAACGGCAACGGTACTGTAAGATATGTTTTTAATCGTGCGGTATCTCAACAAAAAGTTGACAAGTTGATCAAAAAACTGGAAGATTTTAAAGTTAGAATTGTACTTACAGCTCACCCAACTCAATTTTATCCCGGTAGAGTTCTTTCAATAATTGGAGAGCTTGAAAACGCTATAAGAGAATCTAATCTTCAAAAAATAAACGAACTATTGCAACAGTTAGGAAGAACCGCTTTTGTTTCCAAAGAAAAGCCTACCCCTTACGATGAAGCTATCCGTTTAATGTGGTACCTAGAAAACGTATTTTATCATTCTGTTGGAAACGTTCACGCAAGAGTAAGAAGAGAACTTGCAAAACAAGGTGTTAACGATTACGATAAAGACATCATAAACATTGGTTTCTGGCCTTGCGGTGACCGAGACGGAAATCCCTTTGTAACTTCAGAAATAACCCTGGAAACTGCTCGAAAATTAAGACATAAAATATTTATTTGTTATTTCCGTGATGCTAAGAAACTCAGAAAAAGGATGACATTTACAGGTGTTGATGAGCTGGCAGAGAAAGTTTACACTAAAATTTCTGCTACAATATTTAATACTAAAGGAAAAAGATATCAATCCGCACAAGAAATTTTACGTGATCTGGAAGCAATTAAAAACTATATTGTTAAACATCACCAAGGTTTATTTGTTGAAGTTGTTGACGATTTTATGGTGAAAGTTAAACTCTTTGGTTTTCACTTCACTAACATGGATATCAGACAGGACTCAAGAATTCATACTCAAGTGATAACCGAAATTATGGCTGCTGCAAAAGCCGGAAAATTAGGTGACAGTGTTCAAGGTTATATTCCTGGTGATTACAATGAACTTTCAGAGAATGAACAAATTAATGTTTTAACTCAACTGGAAGGGAAAATTGACCCTGATTTATTCGAAACTGAAATTGTCCGGGAAACTCTGAAATCATTCTATGTAATGAAAACCATTCAAGATGAAAATGGAGAAACAGGTTGTCATCGATACATTATTTCAAATACGCAGAGTTCTAAAAACATGTTTGAAGTATATGCTTTAGCAAGAATGTGTGGTTGGAATAAGGATGAAATGACTTTTGACATCGTACCTTTATTGGAAACCGTTGAAGACCTGGCTAACGGGGAGGATATTTTTAACTTAATGTACAACCACCCTGTTTATACAGAGCATCTTGAAAAAAGAAATAATCGTCAATACGTAATGCTAGGTTTCTCGGACGGAACTAAGGACGGAGGCTATTTGAAAGCAAACTGGTCAATATTTACAGCCAAAGAAACTCTGTCTGGAATCTCTAAAGAAAACGGGGTCAAGATTGTGTTTTTTGACGGGCGTGGAGGACCTCCGGCAAGAGGTGGAGGGAATACAAATAAATTTTATTCTTCATTGGGTAATAAAATTGAAGATCATGAAATTCAATTAACCATCCAGGGGCAGACAATATCCTCTAACTTCGGGACTTTAAACTCTTCTCAATACAATCTGGAACAGTTTTTCTGCGCAGGACTGGAGAACTCTGTTTTTAAGGGAGATGTGGCGAAAATGACAGAAGAGCAAAGAGAAATAATGAATGATTTAGCTGAACTTGGTTTTGAAGCTTACAGTAATTTCAAGGAAGACCCAAAATTCATCGACTACCTGGAAGACGTCTCTGTACTTCAATATTATGGTAAAACAAACATAGGTTCTCGCCCAAGTAAAAGGAAATCGGCTGATAAATTGAGCTTATCTGATTTAAGAGCTATTCCTTTTGTTGGAGCCTGGACTCAAATGAAGCAAAACGTACCAGGTTTTTACGGAGTTGGAGCAGCATTAAAAAAATATGAAGACGAAGGGAAATTAGACATGGTTAAAGATTTTTATAAAAAATCTCTGTTTTTCAGAACGTTGATTGACAACTCTATGCAATCCATATGCAAAACCTACTTCCCGCTTACCTCTTATCTTGAAAAAGACCAAAAATTTGGTGAGTTCTGGAGAGGCATTTACAACGAGTATGAGCAGTCAAAACGATTGTTACTGGAAATTTCCGGCCAAAAAACTTTACTGGAAAAATCTCCTAATATAAAGGCGTCCATAAGACTTAGAGAAAATATCATTCTGCCACTAATAACCATACAGCAATTTGCTCTAATGCAGGTTAAAGCTATTGAAAAGGGTGATAAAAAAGAAAAAGAGTGGAAAGACGCTTATGAAAAAATGATTATAAGAGCATTCTTCGGAAGTATTAATGCGTCCAGAAACGCTGCTTAATTATATACATTTAATAAAAATAGAGGGTAGGCTTTCACCTACCCTTTATTTTTAAAATTTGATTTATGAATTCGGAAAATATAGCAGAGAGCCCTTCAAAGCAAGCTAGATATGACAGAGCGTACCTAAGAGTGGCTACCGAATGGGCAAAATTAAGTCATTGTAAAAGAAGGCAGGTTGGAGCAATTATTGTAAAGAACAACATCATTATTGCCGACGGGTTCAACGGAACGCCCAGTGGTTTTGAAAACTGTTGTGAAGATAGTGACGGAAAAACCCATTGGTATGTTCTTCATGCTGAAGCTAACGCGATACTAAAACTGGCAAAGTCAAACAATAGAGGACAGAACTCAACTCTTTATATCACGCTTTCTCCATGCAAAGATTGCAGCAAACTTATTTTACAGGCCGGAATAAAAAGAGTAGTGTATATTAACAGCTACAAGGATTCTGAAGGAATTGATTTTTTAAGCAAGGCGGGTATTGAAGTTGTACAAATAGAGAATCCTTTTTCTGAAGATGACAAATAAAAAACTTCTTTTCAATTATCTCCCAGTTTTATGTGCTCTTTTTCTTATAACAGGCCTATTCCTTGGTAAATTTTTATATCAGGAAAACTACCCCGACAATAAGCTGTTTTATGATAATTCTGATGGAAAAGTAGATGAGGTAATTAATAAAGTAGTTGAAAACTACGTTGATCCGGTAAGTAAAAACGAAATCACAGAATATGCCATCAAAAACATATTGGCTCATCTGGACCCGCACTCATCATATACCCCTTCAAAAGACGTACAATCTGAACAAGAACAACTAAGTGGTAAATTTGAAGGAATAGGTATAGAATTCAGAATAATCGATGATACTCTAATCGTTGTAAATGCAATAAAAGGAGGCCCTTCAATGAAAGCGGGAATACGTACCGGAGATAGAATTATAGGATTAGACAGTCAAAAAATCCCTCTTGGTAAATTGCCCTCAGACTCCTTAATAAAAAAGCTCAGAGGCAAGTCCGGAAGCCAGGTTGAGCTTATTATTTTAAGACCTTTCGACGAAGGGGAAATAACCATTTCCGTTACCAGAGGAGAAATCCCTATTTATAGTATTGATGCTCAAATTATGCTTAATGAAGATGTTGGTTATATTAAAATTAATCGATTCTCATCTCAAACATATACAGAGTTTAAAAATGCTGTAAAAACACTTCAAAAAATAGGTGCCAGAAAATTAATAATTGATGTCAGAGATAATCCAGGAGGGTATTTAACCCCTGTTATTGATGTTTGTGACGCACTACTGGAGGATGGTAAAAGCATTGTCTATACAAAGGGAGAAAACGATCGAGAAAACTATAACTCACATAATGACGGGGCATTTATAAACATGGATCTTGCAGTAATAATAAATCAAAACAGCGCGAGCGCAAGTGAAATTTTAGCCGGGGCCCTTCAGGACAATGATAAAGCAATAATTATAGGTAGAAGAACCTTTGGAAAAGGGTTGGTTCAAACCATATTAAGGTTAAATGACAACTCAAGAATTAACCTCACAACTTCTCGTTACTACACACCTTCAGGAAGATGTATTCAGAAACCCTTTGAAAAGGATAAGAATGAAAAATATTTCAATGAAGAAATAAGGAGGTGGGAAAATGGAGAACTGTATTCAAAAGACAGTATAAAAGTAAATGATTCCCTCAAGTATAAAACGATAAAAGGCAGAACCGTTTATGGAGGCGGCGGTATCATTCCTGATGTTTTTGTGCCATACGATACCTCAATGAACAGCAACTTACTTTTTGCCATACTCTCTAAAAATCTAATAAGAAATTATGCAGTTAAATTTTACACTTCAAAAAAAATAAAAGGTTTTGATTATGAAGAAGCTATACAAAAGCTTGATTCGAGCAAAATAATTCTCTCTTTTAAAGCATTTTGTAAAACAAAAGAAATTTACTGGTCAGAAAAAGACTGGAATACCTCCAAAGAATATATAGTCAATAAATTATATGCTTCTGTTTTAAGTATAAAATTCGGTAATAATGCATATTTGAAAAAATCAGCTGAAACAGACCGGGATATAAAAAAAGCATTAGAGGTCTTATCCTTATCAAAGGATGGCATTACTTTTGAACCTGAATAAAAAGTGATACTAAAAATGATTAAATTGTTTTCTTTACTGTTAATTTCCACAGCTTGCATTAGCAAACTTTCTATAACCTCTTTTAAAGAGCAACTGGAATATCCCGGGATTCCAAACGGCACAACAATTGCCAATTATACTATTGAAATAGAAAATAAAAAAAATGAAGAAATTGAAGTGGAAGGAGTCTGGGTAAAAGGGAGGTGGCTTAAATTTACTCAAACACGTTTTTCAGGGAATCCAATAATAATAAGAACAAGAGTTAAACATATTTATAGCGACAGCTTAATGGAAAAGGTTAATCCTCCCACAAAAAACAAAAATGATCAGGGCGCCATCAAATATAGAATCAAAGGAAAAGAGAAAATCAGATTTATCGGAATAGAAAAAATAAAAAGAGAAAGAGCGCTTGCCAGACCCTGAATTTTGAATTGTGTAGATTTATTTTTGAATCAGAATTTATTTCTTTACCTGTTTTTTGGTTTTATGTTTAATTTCTTTAACGACTTTTCCTTCCTCGTAGGTGATGGTTTTAGATTTTTCACCATCTGAAGAATATTCATATGCATTACCATTTAAGAGATACCCATTCTCAAAGTATCCTTCCCGGACGACTTTACCTTCTTTATTAAAAAATTGATGCTCACCATTACCATCCCAGGGGGCGACAGCTTTTTTCTCAGCTATTTTTTTCACCAAAACAAGTTCACTTTGATCTGACTCATTTTCTGGCTTTTTTATATCAACCGTAACCTTACCTTCTTTTTCCTGAGGTTTATATTCTTTTACTTTAGTAAAATCAAGGTTGCCGTTTTGAAATAATCTTTCAGTTTTAATGGATCCATCGGGGTAGTATTCCACTATCGTACCAGACTCTTTTCCGTTTAGCCATTCCCCCTCAACCATTAGTTGTCCGCTATCAAAAAAGTATTTTTGAACACCTGTCCTTTGACCGCTTTGGTTATAATTCCAGTCATTTCTGATTTTTCCATTTTCATAATAATAGGTATAACTACCGACCCATTTATTATTTTTCCAGGTACCTTCCTCTTTCTTATTTCCGTTTTTGTAATAAAAAACAGCAGGACCATCAGGGCGATTGTTTGCAAAAGTTAAAACCTGCTTTATTTTATTGTTACTATAGTAGTAAACCCACTTTCCTGTTTTTTTGTTATCTGCATAAGCACCCTCTTCAACCACCTGATTTTCTTTGTAATTGGGAAGCTTTTTAGTTTTGTTTGTATACACCCAATATCCTTGTTTCATATTGTTCTCATCAACATGATTTAAAGTATCAACCCCCAAAAGATCATTGAAACAGAAAAAAGATGCTATTATTAAACAAGCTAATGTTTTACTCTTATTCGGCATTATTGTATTAAATAACTCCTGATACGTATCCATTCAAAAAAAGTTTTTTAAAATTACGTTTATTTACTTTTTTAGTACGTTTTTTACCGTATTTTTCCACTCTCACCATAATTACCTAAAATTGAAAATAAATAAATGGCTGAATCTCAGCGCTTTTAAATTGATAAATTAACAAAACAGCCGCAATTGCGACAACTCCAATTGAGGGCCACCATTTATTACTGAAAAACTCCTGAAGCCATATCTCGAATGAGTCCGGAATTAAATGCAATAAATATCCAGATATCATCACCAAAAATATTGACAATGTACTTGTATTCGCAAAATACTCCGGAATATGAAAAAAATTAAATTCAAACAATATTTGATTAAAAATATGCCCTATGGTTTCCTGATCAGGAGCTCTGAAAAACACCCAGCAAAACACAACAAAATGGAACGTTAAAAACCACCCTGAAAACTTGCGTAATCCGGATGAAGGGCCCTTAAATAAAGTAAACTCCTTAATTCCTTTGTGAATTGCCAAAGCAGCACCATGCAGACCACCCCAAACTATAAATTTTAATGATGCACCATGCCAAAGACCACCCAGCAACATGGTGAGAAAAAGATTAACAAATGTTCTTATTTTCCCCTTTCTGTTTCCTCCAAGAGGTATATATAGATAATCCCTTAACCAACTACTTAAACTTATATGCCAACGCCTCCAGAAGTCTGTAATGTTTGTGCTTAAATAAGGCTGATTGAAGTTATTGGGCAAAGAAAACCCAAGCAGCAGAGCAAGGCCTATAGCGATATCACTGTAAGCTGAAAAATCACAATATATCTGAATCGTATACCCATAAGACCCCATTAAATTCTCGAATCCAGAATACTTTAATGGTGATTCAAAAACTCTGTCTACAAAGTTTGTTGAAATATAATCTGAAATGACTATTTTTTTAAAAAGACCTCCAAGAATTAACAAACAAGCTCTTGAAAACTGGCGATAAGTTACCTGATAAGGTTTATAAATTTGAGGTATAAATTCATTCGCACGAACAATTGGACCGGCGACAAGTTGAGGGAAAAAGCTTACGTAAAATCCAAAATCCAGAATATTCCGAACAGGCCTGACCTTTTTGCGATAGACATCTACAGAATAAGAAATGGTTTGAAAAGTATAAAAACTAATTCCTACTGGCAATATTATTTCGGATACATCAAATTTACCTTCAGAAAAGAAATTCCCTATTCCTGCAAAGATATTATAGGGCTCAAGACTCGTACCTGACAAGTCATTAATAACCCCTGTAAAAAAGCCGGTGTACTTAAAAAAGAAAAGCAAAAATAAATTCAGAGATATCGCTGCTGATAGCCAGATCTGTTTGTTTAGCTTTTTGTTTGCCTTATAAATTCTATTACCAAGAAAGTAATCAATCAATGTTGATAAAATAAGTAATGAAAAATAGAGCCCCCCCGCTTTGTAATAAAAAAATAAACTGATTGCAAAAAGATATAAGCTCCTTAACTGTAGCTTTTTATAAATGAACCCGTAGATCACAAAGAAAAACGAAAAGAATATCCAGAATAAATAATGACTAAAAAAAATCGGTTCTTCGGGTGTATAGGAAAAAATTCCGTTAACCAGTTCTTTATAATCAATACCCTCCTTTACAATTAAAGGACGAATCCTTCTTTGTTTTGTGTAATCATTATAGGATTCTGATAATGCCTGATAAAACAGTTTTCCCTGAAAAGCATACCCCTCTTCATTTAAGTGCAGGAAATCCTCAGCAGTTAACTTATTGGCGTACCAATGATTAATAGATCCTAAACCGCCCATGACATTGAAAAAATCCCAAACAGCACAATTATTCTTCTTCGCAAGATTTAAAATGCATTTTCTGATTAAAATATTCTCTATTAACGGAGTTTTTCTGTAACGCTTACCGTCTCCTGTTGTGGTTAAGATGATATTTGAATTCGGCAAAGCTGCTCTGACTATATTTATTAAACTGTCATAATGATGATAAAATACAGAATCATTAAAGTTTAGCCGGTAAGCATCATTAGCGCCTAATGAAATTATTATCAAATCAGGATTAACAGTAGCTAATTGATGGGTAAAATCGTTACACCTCAGAAAAGATTTTATCTCAGCTCCATTAACACCAACCTCACTGTAGGTTATTCCCGGTTCATCATTTAACAGCTCAACACCCTGAATTAAAAGTGAAGCATCGGGGTAAGCAGAATCTTTTTTAAATGTAAAATAAATCGTATCCGTTAACTCTGAAATCTCAAAAGTTTTAAAATAACCATCAACATCATTTGAAATTAATATTGAATCGGCCTGATCTGCTTTTAACGAAATTTTAAAAACGTCCAATTCATCTTTAAAATACAGACGAACCTTATCAAACTGATAGGAATCAAAAGTGTGATTGTTGGAATAGATTTTTAATGTTGAGGAATCGTCTCTTGTTGCCGCTGAAATACCCGAAAGGCCCCACTCAGATTGAGTAGTACCGGATGAGCTTTTAAACCCTTTCCAATCTCCGGTATATTGGGCGGCATAATTTGAGGGGCCGTTAGTGTGAGCCATTCCAAATGGAAAGACAAAACCTCTTTCCCTTGTTCCACAGCCCAATCCTTTATGTATACATTCTCTAACTTTTTCTGTAAAGTAACCCGCCTGAATATGAGAGTCTCCAATATGCATTATTCTGGCCTTTCCGGAGTCCTGAGACTCAAATATCCACACTTTTTCAAAAAAAGCAGCCAAAGTTGTAGTGTCCTTAACCGACAGTCGATTCAAATCATACCGAACAAAATCATATTTAGCAATGCTGTCCAATGAAAAAAACTGACCCATAAGGCTTAATTTCAGCATTGCCAGGAAGAGCCATATTTTAATTCGTAAATGCATTAATTAACATTAGAGCTTTTATAATCATTATAATCCGAAATAATTGCGTTAAATAATTTATTCCCTATGACTTTTGCCCCTCTGGAATTAAAATGTTTAAAATCTTTTTCTGCAAGAGATGGCTTTGCATTTACCCAGCTTGACATACTAAATTCGCCACCCATAACTGAATACAAATCCCAAAAAGAGCAATTTGCCCTTTTGGCCGCTCTCTTTTGAGCATCTCTGACTTTATCTATATTAGCATAGCTTTTCTCCTCACTTTTACACGCATCGGTAACACTGATTACTAAAATTGATGCATCCGGTAAAATCTCTTTAAGCAGTTTTAACTGCTTATACATTGCGTTTTCGTAATAATTATAATTCTTTAATTCAGCAGGAACCACATTTAACCCAAATTGAAAAATAATTAATCCCACATTTAAACTTTTTAATTGTTGTGTGAGATACGTTTTATCAATTTTTGTAAAATCCGTTCCACTGGACCCCCTTAGCGCTATATTATCAACGGCAACACCTCTTCTGCAATCTAACGAAACACCATAAAAATCGGGACTGTTTATTGTTTCTAAAAACAACGATATCTTACCTGTACTAAAGCCATTCATTTGCCAGATTCTTCTTTTAACCCCCTTTGATGCAACTAAATTACCCTTGCTTACGGTTCCGGTATCGGTAGAAAGTTCATAATCGACATTTTCGATAGAGTTCGCATAAAGCAAACTTATTTGTTCAAAATTTTGGGCCTTTTTAAAATATCTGCGGTTTTTTCTTATTTCAATTTCAGCTTTTTTTTGCGCCGTTGTATCTCTACCCACTTTATAATAATATCCCATGAATCCATATCTGGAATGATGACCTCTCCTTCCATTACCAAATACCTGATATCGCTCCCAGCCATTTTCCTCTTTTAACACGCTTAACCTACCTGTATTTGTTTCAGAAATAGGTATAAACCCGACTCCACATCCGCCAAAAAGCGTTTGCAGGTTTTCTCTGATAACCCCGCTTATACGATCACCCTCTAACTGAGAATCTCCAAAATGCATTATCCTGAGAGGTTTTGAAAAGTCATTAATCCTGGATAGTTTATGATAAAAAGAATACATCCCGTTTTCAAAATCCGAGGGATGAATTATTCTTTCCTTAGTATCTAATATTAGCGCTTTCTGAAGAATGGACGAATCAATAGAAGCTGCCAAAAGTGTATCCTCCTCTAATTCTTCCAACGAGTATATTTTGGCCACCTCCTTTACCACCTCCAGTTCTCTTGTCTTTTCTTGATAAAAGTCTTCAGGTGTTGAAAATTTCACGGAAAAATCACCCCATAAATGTATTCCTTCTTCTGGGAAACAAAAGACTATAACAGCCAAAACTATTTGAACAGCTATAAGAAAGAGTGCTATTTTATAGGGTTTAATCACTACTTCTCTATTATTCAAAAATATTCAAAGAATAATACAGAAGTATTTTAAGTCACTTTAAATGCTCACGTATTAATGTTAGCAACTCCTTTCTACTCCTCAACAGAAATCCCCACATCTTCCTTTTTAAAATTTGGGTTATTGAAAAAATAAGTTATGTTGATACCTGCTCCACGATGCCAACCTCCGGCCAACCAACTCGGAAGAACAACTGGCTGAGCCTTATAAATAGGAGTTATCGAATTAGTAATTCTGAATTTAAAGTAAAACTTCTCGGAAATTTTATAATTTAAACCAAACATCCCTCCAATTTCAAACTCTCTTAATTCCTGATTCTGTGGGGTTTGAACGCCGTTGTATCTGGGTAATGGAGCATCAATTAAATAACTGAATGTAGGGCCTATTTCAAAAGGAATTCCCCAACTATCAAAAACAAAAAACAAAGGAACCTCAGCATAATTTAATTTTAACAAAAAACTCGTATTGTCTCCTTCATCTATTCGAGGCCATTTTCTTGCACCTTTTTGTGCGTAATTGATTTCAAAACCAACGGCTCCATTAAATCGTTTTAGCTTATACAATGTACCTATACCTCCCTGAAAACCAACGTAATTATATCCGCCATATCCATCTCCATCGATTTGATTTCCAAAAACATTAAAATGCAGGCTGTTGATAAATCTCTTTTGAGCACTAAGACCAAAAGTTGATAACAGCAATATGACAATAAAAAACCTCAAATATTATAAATCTTTTATGATTTTTATCAACTCATCTTCATCTCCTTCTTTATAGGACTTATGCTCATAAACAATTTTCCCTGATTTATTAATAACAATAGTATAGGGATTATTAACAATATTCAACCCCTTGAACAGCTTTTTGTCATGATCAGTATAAACAGGGAACTGCCATTGCTTTTTATTAACTATTACCGGGACTCTGGAAGCGAAGCGAGCATCATCAGTACTTATTGCATACACCTCCAGATTATACTTTTTTTTCCAGGAATCATACTTGCTGTTAATCGCATTTAACTCCTTAATACAGGGAATACATGTTGTACTCCAGAAGGAAATTATTGCGGGACCGGTAATTGAGGTTATATCAACTTTATTACCGTTCAGAGTTTTTACTTCCTCTTTAGGCAAAGACTTGCCGATATTACCCGCTCCAACAAAAGAAATAAACATTAGAGCTATCGAAAACGGTAATATACCTTTTTTAACAATCTCTTTTTTTGATCTTAAACATTTCATCAATTTCTATTTAAAATATCGTACATAAAGCTGGCCTCCTCTAAAGATATATTCCCTTCTGGCGTTGGCTCTGGAAATATAACGGCATATTTACTATCCGTGACTATTAATTTAACAAATCCATAACTAAAATCACCATTTATTTCTTTTGTTTCGTAGAAGAACCCATCCTTTGTTTTTTTTATTAATCGAAATGAATCTGAATCAAACTTAAGTTTCTCTAATTTTTCTTCCAGAATCTGTTCCTTATCAACATCGGATAAAGTAGTGAATTCAACCTCAATAGCAAAATTGTCAGCACGAACCTTTTTTGAGTAAATAGAATATAACCCCAACATGTCTTCTGGTTCTGCTCCAGGAAATTCAAAAGCCCCTTTGGGGACATTCACCTCAACAGGTTCGGTTGAGGCAGAATCTAAAACCATTTTTTGAATTTCTATTTTTGAGGCGTCCAAAGGCTCTGAACAAGAAAAAATCATAACCAGAGAAACTACAAAAATCATACAAAACCACTTCATATAAAATATTGATTACAGGTATTTAACTTTAAATCGTAAAAAAAGTTCTTTTGTAAAAGAAAATTAAATCATTTATCAGTAAAACTCATCAACGATTTAAACTCATTAATCCTTTCTGTAAGATCTTCAGCAGAAACCTCCTTTATCTTATCAGTACCAAACTTTTGAACAGCAAAAGATGCCAAAGCAGAACCATAAACAAGTGCGCGCTTCATGTTTTCAAAAGAAATATCATCCGTACTGGCAAGATAGCCCATAAAACCTCCTGCAAAAGTATCTCCAGCCCCCGTTGGATCCATTACTGTCGGCAATAATAATGCCGGTGCATAAAACATATCTTTCCCATGAAACAAAAGCGCTCCATGTTCACCTTTCTTGATGATAAGGTACTTCGGTCCCATTTCCTGAATTTTTTGAGCTGCAGTTAATAACGAATATTCACCCGAAAGCTGACGGGCTTCCTCATCATTAATCGTTAAAACATCAACCATCGATATTGTTCTCTTTAAATCTTCCAGTGCAATATCCATCCAGAAATTCATGGTATCCATTGCAATTAGCTTAGGACGTTTTTTCATTCCACTTATAACCTTCTCCTGTATAACAGGCGCAAGGTTTCCAAGCATTAAATACTGACAATCCTGGTACGAATCCGGTATAACGGGATTAAAAGATTCCAACACGTTTAGCTCCGTTACTAAAGTATCTCTGGAATTCATGTCGTTGTGATACCTGCCACTCCAAAAAAAGGTTTTTTCTCCCTCTTTCACCTGTAATCCCTCCAGATCAAAACCCGCATTTTTAAAATCCGTTATAGTTTCTCTGGGGAAATCATCACCAACAACAGCAACCAGCTTAGGATTAACACCTAATTTTGTTGCGGAATAACCGACATAAGTAGCTGATCCTCCAACAATTTTATCCGTTTTACCAAAAGGCGTTTCGATAGCGTCAAATGCCACAGTGCCAATAATTACTAAGCTCATCTTACTTTTTTTTAAAAATTTTAATCAAAGATATTGTTTATTCAGTAAAATAAGGTTAATATTGCACTCCCAATTTTTTGGGACACATTCCTTCTTAGCTCAGTTGGTTAGAGCATCTGACTGTTAATC
>TARA_B100000674_G_scaffold92383_1_pt1 | contig 18591 bp, 10 predicted proteins | sample TARA_B100000674 | Tara Oceans TARA_B100000674 (sample SAMEA2622759) | marine metagenome | biome: marine biome (ENVO:00000447); feature: surface water layer (ENVO:00002042); material: "saline water (ENVO:00002010), including plankton (ENVO:xxxxxxxx)" | depth 5 m
TTGAACTACGGAGCCGGTTTTGGTTTCGTAGAGCGACTAAATCCTAAAAGGACAGTTGAACTACGGAGCCGTTGTTTTTACAAACAGTCTGTAAAGATAATAGAAAGTAATTTTTTAAGAGCTTAGTTGATAAAAAGAATTTTTGCAACCTCTTTTTGAAGGCCGTCATCGCTTACTGAGAAAACAACATAAACGCCGGTTTGAGCTCTTTCACCGTTCAGAGATTTTCCGTCCCATGTTGCAGTTGTTCCCTCACTCATTGTTTCGTAGATGACATTTCCTGTGATGTCGGTAATTTTAACTTCCGAATTTTCAACCAATCCTTTTATACCAATCAAACCGTCATAATCTGGTCGAACCGGGTTTGGATAAGCATATGTCGGACCGGTATATTCATCGGCATCTGTTGCGTCACCAACATAGGAAACCAATCCTTTATCAGTCGCGAAGAAAACTTCTCCTGTTGTTCCAAATATCTCAATGTCAAATACGGTATTGGATAACAGAGCTGAATTTTCAGCAGTGAAATGATGGATGGTTTCCTGCCCATCCTCACTTACGAGATAAACTCCTCCAGACGCTGTTCCTATCCATTTTCTGTTGCCTCCGTCAACTTTAATCGTTTTGATAATTTCCGTTTCCAGTAAATATTGATAGGATCCTTCCTGTTCAATAATAATTCGATCCGCTTTAACTTCTCCATCGAAAATTCCATATGTGCTGTTTATTACCGTGAGGCCTTCCTCTGTTCCTATCCATATTTTTCCATCACTGTCTTCTGCAAAGGAAAGTACGGCTTTAGTGGGTAGATTTCCAGTCAGTTCTCCGGTAGTAATCAGTGCAATTCGATCATCATCTTTGTTTTCAAGAGTTCCATTATGGTCAAAGACAAAGATCCCGTTATCTTTTGATAAAAACCATACATAGCCATTAATATCAATCAATATTTCACCTGCATAGGATTTGTTCACTAACATATTATTCATAGTGTAGGTATGCCAATTTTCTCCGTCGAAGGCAACCAGAGGATTTACTACGTTTGCCCCAGGAGAGCCAGAACAGGTAACCCATAAAATGTTGTTTTCGTCAAATGCCGATCCGCCTATTTGATGATCCGTAAATAGATTTAAGGACTGTATTCCGGAGTTATATTTGTTGTAAACCTCCTCTACTTTACCTTCATTTGTTTTAATTAGCCCTTTTCCCCATGCTCCAAAATATACTTCGCTGGTTTTTTGAGGATTAATTGTAACAGAAGTAATATCAAAAAGAGAATCATAAGGTCCTTTATTGAACGAGGACCAGGAGTTGTTTTCATATTTATACACTCCTTTAGTTTGATATTGGTTGTCTAAATTAGGTGTTAGTGCACCTGAAGCTACCCAAAGAGCTTCACCGTCAAAATCTAAATTCCAATTTAAGTAACTGGCTGGACCAGTTGGAGTGAAAACACTATAACTCCATCGGTGATTTCTTTTTGCCAGGCCATATATATCATCCGAAATCCAATAATCATTATTGCTTCCTTTTATGATTTTTGTTGGCTTTATGGACATTGCCGAATCAAACTGGTAAGCGTATATTTTACCTTCGCTTTCAAAAAGATGATTTAAAATATCTCCATTGTAATTATACGATAAAAGCCATTTTTCATCCTCATAATTTATGTTTTCAATGTCGCTGTGATTGTATCCTTCGTAGTAGAAGTTTTCCCAAACAAAACCGTTATAAGAAACCATGGTGTCACCATTGTATTGAGCTGTTGAGATATTCATAATAAGTATTGAATCATTTGATTCTATTTGATTTATACTCTTATCAGAGTAATGGCTTAGTTTTTTCCAGTTTTGAAAATTAGCCAGGTTTGAGCTGTTTTGGTTGCTAACATATATACCACTATTTGTAACGGCATATATAGAATCTTTAAAAAATGTCAAATCATTAACAAAGACATTTGTTCCATTATCACCTATGAAATACGTTTCTTTGATTTCTTTGCGCTGAATATCCAGTTTAACTATTCCAAACCCGGCGCTTAAAAATGCAAAGTCTTCTTGAATTAAAATTTCATTTATTGATTTAAACCCTTGAATTGATGTTCTTTTAATATCAGGAATATTAACAACCTGATTGTTAACAATAACATCAATGTTACCGGTTGTATAGCCAATAATTACACTGTTGTGTTTTTCAGAATATGCTATTGAACTCACGCCCAGATCAGACAACTTATTTACTTTACTGTAAGTTTCCAGTGAATTGTCAGATAGATCATAAGTGAAAATTCCCTGACCTGAAGCGACATATATTTTATCTTTTGAGATGCACAATGAATTTCCATTGTGATAAGGAAGGTGGTCATAAAAATTACCTATTCCAACGGACTGTGCGTTAGCAAAATAAGCAAAGAGGCAAAGTGTTTGCAGAATAATTTGTTGGAGTAACTTTGTCATATTAGTAAGAACATAAATTTACAATATATTTTGGATTACTATAAACGCTGGTTTGTTGTTTATATTCCTCCAGATCAATAAATAATTAAAGACTTCTTATATGGTCGGTAAAGCTAATTTCGTTGTTAATGCCCCATTTCTTTTTCAAGCGATATTTTCGTTTTTCAACAGCAGCAACGGAGAGATTCATTAGTTCGGCGATTTCTTTATTTGATTTTCCCATTTTTACATATGAACAGAACAGCAAATAAGATTCGTTAAGCTTAGAATCAATTTTTTTTAGTTTTTGAAAAAAGTTGTCATTTTTTTGATCGAAATGAACTTGAAAATTTTCCCAGTTACTCTCGTCATCTATACTTGATGATATTGTTCTTTTGAGAGATCTCACTTTTAATTTTTCTGAGTGTTCAAGTTCTTTGGACAGTACATCAAGTTTACTTTCCAAAGATGCTAACATTTCTTTTTTTTGAGTATAGGAAAGAGCCATGTAGGCGAGCTCGTTATCTTTACTTTTTAGTTCGATTTCAAGTTTTTCAGTTTTATGGAGTTTTTCCTTTATCTCAAGTTCTCTTTCTTTTTCGGCTTTTAATTTAATTGCTTGTTTTTTGAATTTTGAATAAATCAAGAATCCAGTTAAAATAAATGATAAAAAATAGAGTGTGTTTGCTGCTTTTGTTCTGTACCATGGCGGTAAAATTTTAAAGTCATGGGTTTCATTTCCTAAAATAACATTACCCTTTTTTGCTCTTACTTCAAAAGTGTAATTGCCTTCTTTCAGATTAGTGAATTCACGATAGTTTACTTCTTTTACATTTTGCCAATTGCTTAAGGGTTTCTTATTTCGATAAAGTTGAGTTTGAAAAAGAATTTGATCAATTACTCCGTATTCGGGAATAGAAAATGTAAAACGAATATTATTGTTTGTGTATTTAAATTCAAGAGGCGAATTGGGTTTTCCATAAAACAACATTGAATCAATAGATTCTCCTATAATCTCGATATTTCTGATTAAGCAGTCAGATTTACTGATTTGGTTAACCTTTTGTGGTCGGTATATTGCAAATCCCTCTTGAGTTCCCATTAGATATGTTTCAGGAGCAATTCTGTTAAAAAATTCTGCCGATCCCACTAAACTACTTCTTGCAAATGAAACATCAGTAGGGTCCACCCTCCAGATTCCCTTCTCTTTTTTCAGTAAATATGCCTGATCTTGATAAATACCATAAATACGGTTTTTGTCATACTTTCGAGCTCTTTTTACATATTTTTTGACGTGATCGAAAGAGTGATCCCGAATTAAGGAATCCTGTTTTAAGAAATACACACCCTGAAAAGTAGTGATGTAAATTTTGTCATGAAAATAGAAAATATCATTAAAGTCATCTGATTTAAAAGCATTGTTGTCTGCGTAGTTTTTCATGGAAATTACGGAATCACGTTTTTCATTTAATACAACCCTATAAAGTCCTTTATTTCCTTGTATAGACCAAATAACACCTCTGGAATCCACCTCCATAACTCTTGAAGACTCATAAAAACCTTTAATATGACCTTGACGTACCCATCTACCGCTCTCAAAAACGTATCTTTCTATACCTTGGTGAGTCCCGACAAGACCTTCGTTTTTATTATATTTACCTGCTGTTTTCCAAATCCACGAACCATACCAAGAGCCATCTGAAATTCTAATGGCTTTGTTTTTTTCAAGTGTATATGTTTCGGCTGCATGACAGATTATTAGTTTTCCGTTTGAAGTATCGAGATAGTTAATGGTTCCCTCCGGCATTCCCTTAACCTTGGAAAAATTTTCAATTTTTTCTAATCCGCTCTTCCAGTTCTCCATTCTGTAAAGGCCTCTTGACGTTCCTATAAACAGCTGGTCATTATAAACTAAACCAGTATATCCCATTCCATCAAAACCTTGAGCATTTGTAATATAATGAACAGGTGAACTCCATTTTAAAACTCCAATTCCATTGTTATAGGCAATCCAGATATTTCCGGCTTTATCTTTAAAAAGCTTACGAATAAAATTGGCTTGTAAACCTTCTTTTGTTGTCAGGTGCCTTTTTAGTTCTCCGTTGGAATTCATTAGGTAAATACCCTTTTTTACAGTTCCAACAAGAAATGCATCATTATTTAATTTTAAAACTGATGAAACGTCAGCATTTGAGAGTTTTACAGATGTTTTTGATGGTGAGTTTGAATTGTCAATTGATTTATAACCAAAACTTCCGAAAATTGAATAACTGTTGTTTATGAATTGAATATCTCTGACTGATCTGGTTTCAGCATCAGCGAATATAATAACGGATTCTAAAGTATTTATTTGTCCCAGTCCTTTTCCGCTCTCCCAATAGAGTAATTTTCCATTTGCCATTGCGACATCTTCAATTAATGATGTTTTTGTAAATCCTTTAACAGGTTCTATCCTTTTGTTTTTCAGCCGAAAAACAGCTCTTCTGGAAGCAAAATAAATTGCATCATCAAACCAGAGTGTCTTAAAAATTTCATTAATTTCCTTGTTTCCGGGAATAAGGTTTTTAAGAGATTTAAAATAAGTTTTTTCCGTGGAGTCTTTTTCCAGGCATCCAAATTCAGAAGATGAGCCCACAAAAATTTTTCCGCTACTATCTTTGGCTAAACTTATGGCACTTTTACCTTGAACGAGAGGGATTTTTCGAAAACTTCTTCCATCATATTCTAAAACGCCATAAGCATTGGCGATGTAAATTATTCCGCTTGAGTCTTGTTCGATATCATAATTAATAGAATGTCCGTTATAGTCTTTTGTAGTAAAGTTCATAACGTCGGGAACAGAGCCCTCAGAGCCAAGGAAGAAAAAAACAAAAACAACAAGGGGAATGTATTTTCTCATATTTAAGCGAATGTAATTGGGAAAGGTAACGATTTTATTGTGCTTATAAAACTCGATAACGGTCAACAAAATAACTATCAGAAAATAGTTTTTGACAAAAAAATTAAAAATGAAACATTATTAAATAATCTTATTCAACCACAATTTTGGTGTTGAGCATCTGATTTACTTCTTTTTTTACTACTGAAAGTCAAAATAAAAAAGAGATAAACAAAGCCGTTCCAAGCGAGTTAGTATATTTGCAGGAAACATTATTTACAGTATGAAGCAGCTTATTCAGTCTTATAAAACAGGAGAGCTTGGTGTTTACGAAGTGCCGGCACCCATTTGTGGTGAAAATGGAGTACTCGTAAAGACAAAAACATCATTAGTCTCTGCAGGAACAGAGAAGATGATCGTTGATTTAGCAAAAAAATCATTAATTGGAAAAGCCAAGGCCCGTCCTGATTTAGTTAAACAGGTTGTAAATAAAATGAAACAGGAAGGCGTAATGAATACGCTTGAGAAGGTATTCACAAAGCTTGATACTCCAATACCTCTGGGATACTCGTGTGTGGGTGAAGTAGTTCAGGTTGGGGCGAAAGTAACAGGTGTCTCTGTTGGAGATAGAGTTGCCTGTGGTGGCGCAGGGTATGCTAATCACAGCGAAATTAATTATGTCCCAAGAAATTTATTTGTTAAAGTTCCTAAAGGAGTTTCTGATGCAGACGCATCTTTCGTAACTGTTGGTTCAATTGCGTTACAGGGTATAAGGCAAACGGTTCCGGCGCTTGGCGAAAGAGTTGTTGTAATGGGGTTAGGGCTTTTGGGTCAAATATCAGTTCAGCTGTTAAAAGCAAATGGATGTAAAGTTTTAGGGACGGATCTGGATCCGAAAAAATTAGAGTTGGCTAAAAAACTTGGAGCTGATGAGGTTTGTTTTCCCAATGAAGTAATTGAAAAGTCAAAGCTTTTTACTAATGGAAACGGATCAGATGCGGTTATAATAGCAGCAAGTACCTCCAGCAATCAGCCCATAACTGACGCGGGAGAAATATCAAGGATGAAGGGTAGGGTTGTTGTTGTTGGTTTAGTAGGTATGGATGTTCCAAGAAATGAATATTATAAAAAAGAACTGGAGTTAAAGCTTTCCATGGCATATGGCCCCGGGAGATATGACCCGAAATATGAGGAGCAGGGAATCGATTATCCATTTGCCCATGTTCGCTGGACGGAACAACGAAATTTTGAAGCGTTTTTAGATTTGGTTGAAGAGGGTAAGGTAACACCTTCTGAGATGATTACACATGAATATGAGTTTGATAGGGCCCTGACTGCTTATGATTTACTTGAAGGTAAAATCAAGGAAGACTATTTAGGTATTTTATTGAAATATAACGAGGGTGTTGAGTTGAAATCAGAACTTGTTCAAATTTCAGATGCATCCGTTAAATCTCAGGTTTTAAATGTCGGGTTAATCGGAGCTGGGAATTTTACTAAATCGGTCATTATTCCAAATTTAAAGAAGGTTGGTAATGTAAGTTTCGTTGGTCTTTGCACAGCAACAGGAGTAAGTGCTCATTCAACCGGAAACAAACATGATTTTAAATACATTACAACAGACTACAAAGAGTTATTAAATAACGGTGACGTAAATACGGTTTTTATCACTACTCGCCATGATGACCATGGAGAAAAGGTTTTAAGTTCCTTAAATTCAGGGAAGCATGTTTTCGTAGAGAAGCCCTTAACCATTCATGAAGATGAGCTGGAAGACATAAAATCCTTTTATTCCTCTTCGGAGAACAAGCCTGTTTTGCAGGTTGGCTATAATCGCAGGTTTGCTCCATTGGTGCAAGAGATGAAAAAGATTGTAAAGGGGTTGCCGATAAGCATAAATTACAGAGTGAATGCAGGTGTTATACCTCGAGATGTATGGATTCAGGATAGTGAAGTCGGGGGTGGCAGGATAATAGGAGAGGTTTGCCATTTTATTGACACATGTACCTTCTTAACCGGGTCTCTTCCTGAAAGTGTTTTTGCAAGTTGTGTTACAAAACCAGATCAGAGCATTCCCGATGAAGATAATGTCAGCGTAACTATAAAATATCAAAATGGGTCAACGGCGATTATTAATTATTATGCTTTTGGCAATAATCAATTATCAAAAGAGCTTGTTGAAGTGTTTGCCCCTGAAATTGCTTTAAGAATGGATAATTTTAGAGAGTTGGAAATTTTTAAAGGGAGCAAGTCAAAAAAACTAAAGAATGCAAATCAGGACAAAGGGTTCAAGGGTGAGTTTAAAGCGCTTAAAACTGCTGTCGAAACTGGTAGACCGGCAATCAGTTTCGACGAAATGTATTCGACATCAAAAGTTACTTTTTCCATATTAAAATCACTTAAAACAGGAGATCTTCAAAAATTATAATGGGTAAAATATTCCTTTTTTTAAGAACGATTAGTTATTTGAAGTTTCGTCAGATTGCATTCAGGATATTCTATTCGCTTAGACATAAATACCGTCGTTTTGTCCGATTTAAATTAAACTATAATTTTTACAGAAAAGGAAAACCGCTTTTTTTTGATGCTTTTATACCGAATAAAACTTCATATATTTCAAATACATTCACTTTTTTAAACCAATCCATTACTTTTTCTGATGGGGTCGATTGGGATTATATGGATAATGGTAAACTTTGGGCTTACAATTTAAATTATTTCGACTTCTTAAATCAACCCAGTCTGGAAAAAGAAATAGGAGAGGCCTTGATTTTCTTGTTTATAGATCAAATCCGCGATTTAAAAAATGCAAATGAGCCTTACCCAACCTCCTTGAGAGGAATAAATTGGATAAAGTTTTTTTCCACCCATGAGATCGAGAAAAAATCATTCGACAGGTACCTATATAGCCAGTATAGAATTTTACTGGATCAAATAGAGTATCACCTCCTCGGAAACCATCTATTAGAGAATGGGTTTTCATTATTTTTTGGTGGATATTATTTTAAAGGGTTGGAGCTTTACCAAAAAGGGAAAGAATTAATTTCTATTGAACTTAGAGAGCAGATTTTAAATGACGGAGCTCATTTTGAACTGAGCCCGATGTATCATAAGATAATTTTGTCAAGGGTTTTGGACGCATATAACCTCAGTAAAAACAATAAAGATGTTTATGAAGATGCTTCTTTTGAGCAATTTTTAAAGGAGACCGCACAAAAAATGTTAGGATGGTTGGAAAAAGTTACCTTTTCTGATGGAACCACACCCAGAGTTAATGATTCTACCGAAGGAATTTCTTCAGAGTCAGCTGAATTATTTGATTATGCAAAACGCCTTGGTTTAAAATGGGGCATAGCAGTTCTATCAGATTCAGGCTATCGATTGTTTAAGAGTGATGAAGTAGAGCTTTTTGTTGATTATGGTAAAATTGGCCCCGGTTATATACCGGGTCATGCGCATTCCGATACATTTAGTTTTATTCTGAACTTCAAAGGTCGTCCTTTAATTGTAGATCCGGGAATATCAACCTACAATACAGGATATCGTCGTCAAAGAGAAAGAAGCACTTCAAGTCATAATACAGTTAGATATGGTAAAGTTGACCAGTCAGAGGTGTGGGGTGGATTTAGAGTGGGGAGAAGAGCCAAAGCGGTAATTACAGAAGAAAGTAATACCGGTATAAAAGGGTATCACAATGGGTATAAAAGGTTTGGTGTATACCATCAACGAGTTTTTAATTTTGATCAGACATCTATTACAATCGAAGATAATATGGTTGCTAAAAATCAGTTACTCGGGAAAAGTAGTGCGTATTTTCATTTTTATCCAGGGATAGAGGTTGGTATTGAACAAAACAGAATTTTAGTTGATGGTTGTGATTTAAAATTTTCCGGAGCATCCAGTACGCGTATTAAAGAATATGTCTATGCGCACGGTTATAATGATACTGAAAAAGCAAAACTTGTTGAAGTGATATTTGAAGAAAGACTGGTTACAAGTATTACACTTAATGGTTTCAAGGATAATTAGATAATAAAATGAGAATCCTGTTTATAACCGATAATTTTCCTCCTGAAGTTAACGCCCCGGCTACAAGAACTTTTGAACATTGTAAGGAGTGGGTAAAAAGTGGAGATACTGTAACTGTAATCACTTGTGCTCCTAATTTTCCAAAAGGAAAAGTCTATGACGGATACAAGAATAAATTATTTCAAAAAGAAGTAATCGAAGGAATCGAGGTAATAAGAGTATGGTCTTTTATATCTGCCAATGAAGGTTTTGTAAAAAGGGTACTTGATTTTATAAGTTTTGCCTTTATGGCCGTCTGGGCTGGAATATTTAAAAAAACTGATTTGATTATCGGGACTTCACCTCAGTTTTTTACTACCTGGACAGCAGAAACATTATCATTTCTTAAAAGAAAGCCATGGATTTTTGAGTTGAGAGATTTATGGCCTGAATCTATAAGGGCTGTTGGTGCGATTAGCGGGAAAAGTCGAATATTTAAAGTTCTGGAGAAAATTGAACTAAGATTATATAAACGATCTTCGAGAATAATTTCCGTAACGAATTCATTCAAAGAAAATTTGATATCAAGAGGAATAGACGGGGATAAAATACGTGTGGTTCGTAATGGAGCAAATCTTGAAAGATTTTCAAAAAGGGAGCGACATCCTGAGCTGGAAGAAAAATTAGGTTTGAAAAATAAATTTGTTGTGGGTTACGTAGGGACTCACGGAATGGCACACAAACTTGAATTTATAATTAATTCATGGCCAAAGGAGCAAGACGACTTGCATCTGATTTTAATGGGAGATGGCGCCGAAAAAACAAAATTGCAGCAACTGGCCAGGTCCTTGAATGTTTTGAACGTTACTTTTTTAGATAGTGTACGGAAAGAAGATGTTCCCGATATACTTTCTTTAATGGATGTGTCTCTTGTTCCGTTAAAGAAAAGCGATCTCTTTAAAACCGTAATTCCATCTAAAATTTTTGAAAATGCAGCTATGCAGACGCCGATTCTACTCGGAGTTGAAGGAGAAAGTGCTGATATAATAAACGAATATGGGGCTGGCTTGTGTTTTGAGCCGGAAAATAGAACAAGTTTTGTTGAAAACTTAACAACTTTAAAAGAAAATAAAGAGGTTTATTTTAGTTGTCAAGAGGGCTGTTTAAAACTCGCAAAAGCATTCGATAGAAAGAAGATGGCTCATGATATGCGAAATTACCTTTTGGAGATTTTACAAAATTAGAGGCAACGTTCTGGACACAATCAAGTCAATTTCACATCTTAGAGAATAAAAAATGTATCTTTGAAAAAGATAAAAATTATGATAGAATTACTACTTTCTTTTATCTCAAGTATTGTAATTGTTATTACCGCCATCCCGTCGGTAATCAGAGTTTCTTATCTGAAGCACCTTTATGATGTTCCTGATGAAAGGAAATCTCACGAGAAGGTAGTTCCTACTTTGGGAGGACTTGCAATTTTTGCCGGCTTCATGGTAAGTACAAGTCTTACAATACATGAAGAGCACTTTAATTACAACTATCTGGTTGGCGCCTTAATGATTATTTTCTTCATAGGAATAAAAGATGATATTTTAATTACAGCACCCATCAAAAAATTAATGGGCCAGCTTTTGGCCGCGGGTATCCTTGTTGTTCTTGGGGGAGTTCGAATTACCAGTATGTATGGGTTTTTGGGGGTTGATACATTATCTCCGGAGATTTCAGCCTCATTAACGATTTTTACTTTAGTCGTAATTATGAACGGATTTAACTTAATTGATGGCATAAACTGGCTTTCATCCGGGGTTTCTGTGGTGGTTACCTCTTTCTTTGGCGCCTGGTTCTGGGTTACAGGTCACAATGACCTGGCAATTGTTTCTTCATCACTGGTTGGCTCTCTTCTGGGGTTTATGTGGTTTAACAAAACGCCTGCTAAAATATTTATGGGCGACACCGGATCGTTAATTCTCGGATTAATTATAGGTGTTCAAACTATTTATTTTATAAGACTGAGCCCTGAATCCAACTGGTCATTAAACTCCGCCCCAATCGTAGCTTTCGGCGTTTTAATAGTGCCGCTTTTTGATACATTAAGGGTTTTTGTCTCCAGAGCATTAAAGGGGAAGAGTCCCTTAAATCCGGACAAAAATCATATTCACCATAAATTACTGGAACTCGGCTTTTCTCATATGAAAGCCTCCTGCGTAATTATGCTTTTTAACGTGTTATTTGTTTTTATGGTTTATTTTTTAAGAAATGTGGGAAGTCTTGAACTGCTTTCTTTGGAAATCATAGTTGCTTCTGTATTTACGACGATACCTTCATTAATTATAAGAAGGAAAAATACTAAAAACGCTCTTCAAGTGGTTCATCCGGAACCAGCAAAAAAAGCCAAAAACAGAAAAGGTGTTGCCAGTTAGTTTCAGAATAGTCTTTTTATTTTTACTCTTTCCACTGATTTCTTTTGCCCAGTTTAATGTTCTAAATCACGAGATTGAATGGATGTTTGATAGACAATTATCAGCGGGGGATACTTTGTTGAATTCAAATATAAGCTCGATTGAAAACAATTTTGTTTTCGAAGAATTACCCTCTGACACCTTCCGCCTGAGTTCAAAATACCGTTTAATTGACTGGGCGTTTAACAAAAATATTTACAGTGTTAAACGCGACGATTATACGTTCGTTTTAAATCCTGTTTTTGATATACGAAAAGGTTCCGGGGATTTTTTCAGCACTCGAAGAGGCGGATACGCAAGAGGATCAATAGGTTCGAAGTTTAAGTGGATTACTTCGTTTTATGAAAATTATCAAAGCTTTGACCCCAGAATAACAGAAATCGTTCGAAATAGAGCTGTTGCTCCGGGCGAAGCAGAGGTTAAAAACCCTTTGGGGTATTTTGATTATTCCGTTTCTTCGGGGGGAATCAGTTATGAGTTCAGTAAGTTTTTTCAACTTACCGGAGGTCATGGGAAAAACTTTATAGGCAACGGCTACAGAAGCCTTTTACTTTCAGACGCATCAGGAAACTATCCTTTCTTAAAAAGCAATATAAAAATCGGCAGAGTCAATTACTCGGCTGTTATTGCGGAGTTTATTGATTTTACAAATAACCTGAGTGCAGATGGTTTAAAACGAAAAAAATATGGAAGTTTTCATTATCTGGATGTTTTAGCTACTAAAAAACTAAAACTTGCCTTTTTTGAAGCTGTAATCTGGGAAGGAGATTCTTCAGGAAGAGCACAGCTGGAGCTGAATTATATTAATCCCTTTGTTATATTCAGGCCTTTGGAGTACAATATAGGATCTCCCGATAATGTCTTAATTGGCTTAAATGCCAGTTGGGACATTCATAAAACAATAAATATATACGGCCAGGTTATTCTGGATGAACTTCATTCAAGTAATCTTATTAATAACCCCACATGGTGGGGAAACAAATATGGATATCAATCAGGAGTAAAAATACACAACTTACCTATCCATAACTTAGTTATAATCGGCGAACATAATTCTGTGAGACCATTTACATATTCACATAAAACATCGGGAATTAACTATGGACATAATTATAACCCTTTAGCTCACCCTTTCGGGGCTAATTTCAGGGAAGCTCTGGGGATTTTTAATTACAGAATTAAACGGTTAAATATAAATTCAAAGCTTGTCTATATTTTTGGAGGAGAAGAAGTTTCGGATTCTGTTTCAAGCGGTAAAGATATTTTTAAATCCTACAACGATCGCTTGCATGAAAACGGATATAAAATTGGTCATGGACTGGAATACAAACAGCTTTTATGGGATACAAAACTGAATGTTATTCTCAACCCAAAGTATCTTTTAATGTTTGAACTGGGTTATCAGAACAGAGCTCAATGGATAGGTGAAAATAAAGAAAATCATCATTACCTTTACCTGGGTTTTAGAACATCTTTATTAAACCTCTACTATGATTATTAAAAATAAAGTTTTTGCTCTATTTATTTTTGCCGGCTTTACTTCTTTTGCTCAGCAATTATTTTATCCACTGGATCATGATGAAAATGCATTTATAGAAATGTATTTAAACCATACTGAATCAAACTCACATACATCCATAAAACCATATTTATATGAGGATGTTAAAAAAGAAATAAATATCGATTCAATAGATTCAACGGTCACGGATACCAATCGATTATATTTATTACCAACATCAAAATGGGCTAAGTTTTTACGCTGGTCAGAAAATAAGTTAATGGATGAAGATTTAGTTTACATTAACAGTGATGGATTGAAATTAAGAGCGAATCTTTTGTTAGGTCTTCAAACAGGCAGAGATTCTTATCAAGAGGATTATTTCTGGACAAATACCAGGGGATACTGGCTGTCTGGTCAAGTTGGAAAAAAGGTGTTTTTTGAGTCTGCTTTTTATGAAAATCAAGCAAAGCTATTGCCATATATTAATTCAAATGCAACTTCAAGTCTTGTTATGCCAGGCCAGGGAAGGTATAAAATATTTAAAGAAAATATCGGAGCAGACTGGGCCTTTGCATCGGGAGCAGTTGGCTATAGAGCAAGCAAATATTTTACGGCATATGCCGGACATGGAAAAAACTTTTTCGGTGATGGATATCGTTCACTTTTGTTAAGTGATAATTCGTTTAACTATCCTTATTTTAAATTTGAAACAACAGTCTGGAATATTAAATACGTTAATCTCTGGGCTCAATTGAACCACATTGGTTTTCAAGATGCTGCAGATAGAAACTGGGCACAAAAGTATCTTTCGGTGCATTATTTGAGCTGGAACATTACAAAAAAGTTAAATCTTAGCTTGTATGAGTCCATATCATGGCTTAAAGCCGATAAAGGATTTGACTGGCAGTATGCCAACCCTGTAATCTTTATGCGTCCGGTTGAATGGCAGAATGGTTCAGCAGATAATGTTTTATTAGGATCTTCTGTCAAATACAAGATCAGCAATAAATTTACGCTGTACGGTCAAGTTGTTCTTGATGATTTAAACTTCGCGGAACTAAAAAAAGGCGATGGATACTGGGGGAACAAATATGGCGGTCAAATAGGGATTAAATCATACAATCTGTTAAATATATATGGTTTAAGCGCTCAGGTTGAATACAATATAGTAAGACCTTTTACATATACTCATTTTGACAGCGCCAATGGACATGGACACATGAATGAACCGTTGGCACACCCCCTTGGTGCCAACTTTCAGGAAGCTGCGGCGTTTTTGCGCTACAAGTATAAACGGCATAAATTTACATTGAAATTAGTCTGGTCGGAGATCGGAAAAGATACACTGAACGTTAATCATGGAGCAGACATTTTTTATAGTTACAATACAAATCGGGTAGATATTAATGGCGACGAGGGATTATCAGGGTATTCGATTGGGCAGGGTGACTTAAATAAATTAAACTTCCTTGATTTGAGATATGCTTTTTTAGTAAATCCCAGAGCAAGACTTTATTTAGAGGTTGGAATTACAGACAGGACACTTTCTCGTCAAACTTTGCCAGATGATCAAACCAGATTTTTATATTTAGGAGTAAGAACTACTTTAAATAACTTTTATTATGATTCCTTTTAATCCGGTCGAAGTCCTTAAAAAACTCATAAGCATCCGCTCCTTAAGCAAGGAGGAGGGTGCTGCCAGAGATTTTATGGAATCTGTTTTTAAAAAACATGAAATAGATTTTACAACAGACCTGAACAACATATGGGCAAAAAACAAGCATTTTGATTCAACCAAATATACAATTCTGCTAAATTCTCATCTGGATACTGTAAAGCCCAATAAGGGGTATACCAAGGATCCTTTTAATCCTCAGGTGGAAGAGGGTAAACTATATGGTTTGGGGAGTAACGACGCGGGAGGTGCATTGGTAACTTTACTGGGAACATTTATACATTTTTATTTCGAGAAAGGCCTCCCTTTTAATCTTGTTTTTGCAGCTTCCGCAGAAGAGGAAATTAGTGGTAAAAATGGAATGGAGTTCTTATTTCCCAGATTACCAGAAGTTGATTTTGCGATTGTTGGTGAGCCCACATTATTGAATATAGCAATAGCTGAAAAAGGGCTTATGGTTTTGGATTGTAAATCCATTGGAAAATCTGCCCATGCGGCAAGAAATGATGGGGTTAATGCGATTTATGAAGCCATTAAAGATATTAACTGGTTTTCCACGTATGTTTTTCCGAAAAAATCGGAAGAAACAGGCGCGGTGAATATGACGGTAACATTAATTAAGTCAGGCAGTCAACATAATGTTGTCCCTGCAGAATGTGATTTTGTTGTTGATGTTCGAGTGAACGATAAATACACGAACAACGAAGTTTTAAATATAATCAAGTCCAATGTAAATTGTGAGGTAAATGCCCGTTCCACTCGGTTAAATTCAAGCGGTGTCAGCTGTACTCATTTAATTAGAGAGGTTGCAGAGAAATTAAATATAAAAACATATGGTTCGCCAACCTTATCCGATCAATCACTTATGCCTTGTGAAAGCATAAAAATGGGACCCGGTGACTCGGCTCGTTCTCATACAGCCGATGAATTCATTTATATCGATGAGCTGGAGCAGGCTATTCCTAAATATATTGCAGTGTTAACTCAACTGGGCGAAGAGTTAATGGTTTCATAACAGTAAATTTACTGATTTAAGAAAGTTTATATTCATTTTTGTTGGAGTTTAAAATCCTGGCGGGACGCCGGGTTCTCTTTAATCAGGGATTATTCAGCCACGCGGGATGCGAGGCTTTTTTGTTGAAAAGGCCTGTTTTTAGAAAAACCTCTTAGTATATTAATTCAATTATAGTTTTACCTTTATAAAGTTTGAGAAGCTTAGTTTCTAATGACAATAGACGCCTGATTAACCATCTTTGATTGAGAATCATAAAATCTGATGATGAACGTACCCCCTGAGAAAGACGAAATATCTATGGTTGAGGTGCTGTTATTTAAAAATCCACTAGCCATTACTGCTTGTCCGGTAATGTTCATTAAATCGAAGCTGTAAGCTTCAGTTTCCTGAGGATCCAGAACCTCCAGAATTAACAATTTAGAAGCGGGGTTAGGATAAATCTTGACCTGCAGATTGCTATTAAACGGTTGATTTACTGCTGTTATTAATCCCGTTAAATCTACAATAAGAGAATCGGAAACATCAATGTAATTATTTACCTGTACATAGCTTGTGTCAGTAACCGTAATAAAAGTGGTGTCATAAACAGGAATGGTATCTCTAATCTCAGAAATCGTTAGAAAGGTAGTTACTGTACTGTCGCATCCAGATAAAGTAGTTAAACTATCCGTGATTATCTGGCTCGAAAAATAAATCTTACCCCCAATGGTTGCGCTACAACCAGCAGTGAAAATTTGTGTTGATGTTGACGATTTATTAATTGTAAGATTAGTAATTACGATACTGTCACATCCGTTTGCCCCCATTAAGGTGTCCTCAATCACCAGGTTGGAATTATAGGTTTCACCGTTAATAACAGCACTGTCACAGAATGATACATCATGTGTTGAGACAGCCAAAGAATTCATATAGTAACTTACGGAAATCAGGTTTGAAACAGTTTCACTACTTAAATAGCAATAACCCTCCGTGTCTTTCCAGGAGTATAAACTACCGTTGTAATTATCAGGGAGTTTAAACTCTGCTAATATATTCCCACTAAAAGCTGCGTTACCAATATACGTTACGGAATTCGGGATTTCGACGGATGTTAAGTTATTTTCAGTAAAAGCACCAGGGCCAATGTAGTTTACAGAATCCGGTATTATTAATGACGTTAACTGATTCTCCCCAAAAGCATGAATACCAATATATTTTGCAGAATTAGAAATGTTAACAGACGTTAGATTGTTATAAGAAAAAGCATTATCTCCAATAGAATCAACTGAATTAGGTATAGTCACGGAAGTTAATTGATTCTCACTGAACGCATTTCTTTCTATAGTAGTTAAATTATTGGATAGGGTTACATTCGTTAAATCATTTTCAAAGAAAGCATATTCACCCAACGATACGACGGAATTTGGAATAGTTACGGATGTTAATCGATTAACATAAAAAGCATTATTTCCAATTGAAGTTACCGAATTGGGAATCACTACCGAGGTTAATTCATTAACAGCAAAAGCACGTTCTTCAATTTTTTTAATGGAATCACTAATATCCAGATAAGACAACTGACAGGAAGTAAAAGCGTTATGCCCAATTGACGTCACAGAGTTTGGGATAATTAAGGAATCTATTTTATTACCGGCAAAAGCATATGCTCCAATAGTAGTGATTGAACCCGGGAGATTTAACGATGCTAATTGACTGTTGATAAAAGCTGCAGAGTCAATATGTATAACAGAATTCGGGATTATTACAGATATTAAAGGGCTACCGGTAAAAGCCTGTTCACCAATTGAGGTCACAGGTGTCCCCTCAAAATTATCAGGAATGATAATATCCTTTTCAGTAGTATTTAGATAGTCGGTTATTTTTCCATTTGAAAAAACCACATCATCAATCGTTAAGGTGTATTTAGCTTGTATGTCTTGTTCCCCAATAGTATACGATTTAGTTAAATCAGTAACAACATCGCCACTTCTAAAAGTAGTTGAGCCATCCGACCAAAAATGAATATTTCCCTGATAACTTGTAGGAAGCCTTAATTGGGTTAGTGGATTACCATCAAAAGCACGACTTCCAATATAGGTGACTGAATTTGAAAGGGTTACCTGGCTTAATTCATTACCAAAAAACGCCTTCTCTTCAATAGTCGTAACAGATGTTGGAATCATTAATGCCGATATTTTATTATTAGCAAAAGCATTGCTCTTAATAGAGGTTATTAAATTCGGAATCCATACATCCTCCAATTTATTGTTTTTAAAAGCAGCTGAGTCAATAGAGGTAAGATTTTTCGGTAAATCCAGCCATGTTAATTGTCGACCACTAAAAACAGATGGACCAATTGAGGTCACAGGTATCCCTTCAAAATGATCAGGAATAATAATCTCTGTTTTAACTGTATCTAAAAATTCCGTTATTTTCCCATTGGAAAAAACGATATCAATTAGTTTTAGCGTGTCCTGAGCCTGAGAAATAAAATGCAAAAACAATAATAAAAATGCAAACAAGAATTTGAAGCTACGCATGGGCTGTTCCATTAATAATTATGTGAACAAAAGTATATATTAAGGGGTTAATTACCAATATTAAAAAGGTATTCAAAATAGTGTAAATAAAAGTAGATTAT
>TARA_B100000674_G_scaffold424953_1_pt1 | contig 18581 bp, 19 predicted proteins | sample TARA_B100000674 | Tara Oceans TARA_B100000674 (sample SAMEA2622759) | marine metagenome | biome: marine biome (ENVO:00000447); feature: surface water layer (ENVO:00002042); material: "saline water (ENVO:00002010), including plankton (ENVO:xxxxxxxx)" | depth 5 m
AATTGGAATTTCAAAAGATTCTATCAAAAAACATAAAAATTTTATCGAAAAACAAGATCTTAAAATAAAATTAGCTTCAGATGAAGAAGGTAAGGTTATTGAAAGTTTCGGTGTATGGGTTGAAAAAAAAATGTATGGTCGAACATATATGGGAATTGAAAGATCAACATTTATAATCTCAAGTAATAAAAAAATATTAGAAATTTATAGAAAAGTAAAAGTTAAAAATCATGCAAATCTAGTTTTAGAAAGATCTAAAGAACTAATCTAAAATTTTATTTGATAAGGCAGCACCTAAAAAAGAGTCTAAACCACCATCCAAAACATTTTGTGGATTGGTATCTTCTACATCTGTTCTCAAATCCTTAACAAGTTGATAAGGTTGAAGAACATAAGATCTTATTTGGTGGCCCCATCCAATTTCTGACCTACTGTCTAACTGTTCTTGAGAAAACTGTTCTTTTTTTTGTAATTCAATTTCATAGAGTCTTGCCTTTAACATTGACCATGCAGTTGCCTTATTCTTATGTTGCGATCTCTCAGCCTGACATTGAACAGCAATTTTAGTAGGAATGTGTGTAATTCTAACTGCGCTATCGGTGGTATTTACATGCTGACCACCTGCTCCAGATGATCTAAATGTATCAATTCTGCAATCAGACTCTTTCAAGTCTATTTGAATACTATCATCTATAACTGGATAAACCCAAACACTAGCAAAACTTGTATGTCTTCTTTTTTGTGAATCAAAAGGGGAAATTCTTACTAACCTATGAATGCCAGATTCAGTTTTAAGCCATCCGTATGCATTATTTCCGTTTATTTTGATTGTAGCACTTTTTAAACCAGCTTCTTCTCCAGGATTTTTTTCAACTATATTAATTGAGTAACCCTTATTTTCAGCCCATCTTATATACATTCTTAATAACATTTCTGCCCAATCTTGACTCTCAGTGCCTCCTGCACCAGGGTGAATTTCAAGATAGGTTGCATTCTTATCAGCTTCGCCAGATAAAAGTACCTCAAGACTATTAATTTTAGCTTTTTGTAATATTAAATTTAAATTTTTTATTTCTTCATTTCTAATTTTATTGTTTTTTTCATTCTCAGCTAGCTCAATCATTAGGACAGAGTCATTTAAACTTTCTTCCAATGAAATACAATTTTGCATTGCCTCTTCAATATTTGACCTTTCCTTCATTACCATTTGAGGGTTATCGTTTTCTTTCCAAAAATTTTCTGAGTCTATAATAGTATTTAATTCTTCAAGTCTTCTCTTCGAGACATCCCAGTCAAAGATGCCCCCTTAAAAGAGAAATGCACTCTTTAATTTCATCAATTATTTTTTGAATTTCATTATTCATCTTAATTAAATATTACTTATAATTTTCATTAATTGCATCAACAAATTTATTAGCTAAAATTGACTGCCAGTTTTTACTTCTTAGATTATTTCTATCTTTATCATTTGTAATAAAGCCTAATTCAACAAGAACGCTTGGATAATTAGGTGATTTTAAAACAGCAAAACCTGCGTACCTATGAGGCCTGTTTAATAATTTAGATTTTTTCTTAACATTATTGACCAAAATTTCAGCAAACTCAAATGAGGAGTCATTAGCTCTTTTAAAGGCTTGTTTAATTTGATAGTCCTCTATTATATTTCTACTTTGAGTAAGATTTATACCTATCAATCCTTTTCTAGAAAAAACTGATCCTTTATTTTCTAGATTGGCAACTTTTTCAGCTTCTTTGTCCATTTTTTTTTCTGAAAGTGTATATACTGAAAAACCTCTAACATTATCTTTTTTTGATGCATCCGCATGAATTGATATAAATAGATCCGCACCTTTCTTCTTAGCAAATTCTACTCTATCATTAAGTTTGATAAACTTATCAATTTCTCTAGTTAAAAATACTCGATAACCATCATTTATTAATTTTTCTTTTAAGACTTTAGAGAAATTTAGAACAATATCTTTTTCATTTAATTTCCCCTGATATGATGTTCCCGGATCTTTACCTCCATGACCAGGGTCAATAATAATAGTTCTTCTTTTTTTTGAAAGTTTTGATTGTTGAAAAGTCTTTTTCTTATTGTCTATTTTAGTTGATAAAATGGCTTTATTAACCTCTAGCTCGATATAAAGCATCCTTTTTTTACCACTACTCGGCTTAAGTAATTTAGTTTTAATATTTTTAAGAGGCTTGTTAAGGTCAAAAACTATCCTTGAGATATCATCATTAAAAGATCCAAATCTTACCTCTTTTACTATTCCTTTGTTTGGTGGCAAAGAGAAGTCATCTGAAAGTTTAATTTTCGCCAAATCAATAACCAATCTACTAGGATTTTTTAGAGAAAAAACTTCATATTTTATAGGTTTATCACTTTCAATTATTAGTCTTGCGCCCTCAGAAATATTAATAATTCTTATTTTTGATATTTCTGATAATTCTCTTGAAAACAAATTCGATGAAGTAAAAACTGTAAATAGCACTAATACAACTTTGAATATATTTTTATAAGATAACATGTATTTTTTAATTATTTTGAATACTTTCTTGCCAAATCTATTAAATGAAATGTAAAAGTAAATAAGGTAATAAATTTAACCTAATTATATTTATAAATCTAATTTAATTTTAGATTAAGAAATTAAAAATTAATATGTAGTAAATGGTTTTTATGAATACCAAATACTAATAAAAAAATTAATAACCTGGAGTGATAATAATAAAATGCAAAATTTTAATATTAAAAATAGTAAACTTATTTTAACTCCAGGTTTTGGAGAAAAAATTAATGGCAAATCAAATTTTAATAGACGCAGTCCACCAGGAAGAGGTAAGGGTTGCAGTTACCAAAAACAGTCGATTGGAGGAATATGATTTTGAGTTTGACTCAAGGCGTCCAATACGTGGAAATATTTATTTAGCAAAAGTTACAAGAGTAGAACCATCACTTCAAGCGGCTTTCGTCGATTACGGTGGTAATAGGAACGGTTTTCTTCCATTTGCAGAAATTCACCCAGATTATTATCAAATACCGGTAGCAGATAAAGAAGCATTACTAGAAAGTAATTCCAAAGAGCTAAACAATGACGAAACAGATGAGGAAATAGATGAAAATTCAAATGATCCGTCACATGTTGAAGATCTAGGTGGAGATGATTTTGAAGAAATAGAAACAATAAATAAAAAAAGAAATAAGGACTTAATAAAAAATTATAAAATTCAAGAAGTTATAAAGAAAAATCAAATATTACTTATTCAGGTTTCCAAGGAGGAAAGAGGTAATAAAGGTGCAGCAATAACAACCTATACATCAATACCCGGAAGATATTGTGTTTTTATGCCAAATAGTACTTCAGGGGGTGGTGTTAGCAGAAGAATTAAAAATCCAAAGGAAAGAAAGAAGCTTAAAAATACATTAGATAAATTAAATGTTCCTGAAAATATGGGCTTAATAATTAGAACCGCTGGTGCAAAGACCACATCTACAGAAATTAAAAGAGATTATAAATATCTCACAAAAACGTGGGATAAAATTAAAGAAAATACTCTTTCATCAAATGCACCTTCCTTGATTTATGAGGATGGAGGGGTAATTCAGAGATCATTAAGAGACTTGTACTCAAAAGAAATTGATAATGTTTTTATTGAAGGCAAAGAAACTTATAAAATCGCCAAAAACTTTATGAAACTTCTTATGCCAAGTCATGCTGTAAAAGTAAAAGAATGGAAAGAAGATTCACCTATTTTCCAAAAAAATAATATTGAACAACAGTTATCTTCAATTTACGCAGATGAAGTTTTTCTTCCATCTGGCGGGTCATTAGTATTAAATCAAACCGAGGCCTTGGTGGCAATCGATGTAAACTCAGGAAGTTCAACAAAATATCATAACATTGAAGAAACAGCTTTAAAAACAAATCTTGAAGCAGCTGAAGAAATTGCAAGACAGCTCAGGCTAAGAGATATGGCAGGATTAGTTGTAATAGATTTTATTGATATGGAAAAGTTTGCGAATAGAAGATCTATAGAGAAAAAACTAAAAGAATCCCTAAAGTCTGATAGATCAAAAATTCAAGTTGGAAAAATTAGCAGCTTTGGACTTTTAGAAATGTCTAGACAAAGAATAAGGTCCAGTATTAAGGAGGGAGTTTACAGCCCTTGCTCAAATTGTGATGGCACAGGGCTAATAAGGTCTATAGATTCTAGATCACTTGAATTATTAAGAACAATTAGCGAAATAAGTATCAAAGAAAATATAAAAAAAATTGATGCTGAAATTCCTAACGAAATATTGAATTATTTAATTAATCAAAAAAGAAATCTTTTAATAGATCTAGAAAATAATCAAGGTGCTGCAATAAACTTTTATGGAAATGCTTTGCTAAGAGGTAATGAAAATAAAATTAAAGCATTTGATGTAAATAATAATGAAATAAAAATTGAGAAAATAATCAAAAAAAATGGGGTAATAGAAAATACTAATGAAACAAAACAAAATAAAAATAATAAAAAAAGAAAAAAAGGTAAAAGTAATAAACCTACAAAATTAAATGAGAATAATAAGAGCACTGAAACAAAAGTTGAAAAAAAACCTAAGCAAAAGAAAGATGAAGATAAAAAACTATCAAGAAAAAAGGTTTCAAAAAATTTAGAAAGCTTGAAGAATTCAAAAAATAAGAAAAAAAATGACAATAAAATTAAAGAATTAAAAGAAAAGGAAACTTCATCCATAGTCGATTTAAGGAAATCCGAGCCAGATGAAACTCCAAAAAATGCAAATCATATTGGTGCGCCAATTAAGGGGAATGAAAAAAAAGAAAAACCAAAGTCTGGCTGGTGGAATAAAGGATAAAAATAATTAATTTTTTGTAATTTTCATTTACTATCTTTTAATAATAAAATTTAAAAATATTAAAAAAATATTAGGTTAGGATTATGTTAATTTTCATTGAAAAAAGTAAATTTTATAAAGTTTTTTTAATTTTTATTTTTCTTTTTTTTAACAATAATCTCAAAGCTAATATCATTAGAGATGCTGAAATTGAAAATTTCCTTACTGAAATGGCTAATCCAATTTTTGAGGCAGCAAATTTAAATTTAAATTCTGTTGATATATATATATTTAATGACAAAGCTGTTAATGCCTTTGTGGCTTGTGGTCAAAAAGTTTTTATTAATACAGGCCTTATACAGTCATTTGAAAATCCATCAATGCTTAGAGGTGTTTTAGCTCATGAAACAGGTCATATAGCTGGTGGACATTTAGCCCGTTCCGATAAAGCAATGGAAAAAGCTCAAACTCCCATGATTGTTGGACTTTTACTTGGTATTGGAGCGGCAATTGCTGGAGAAGGTGATGCTGCACAAGCGTTACTTCTTGGCAGCCAACAAATAGCTAAAGGCATGGTAGCAAAATATTCCAGAGGTCAAGAGTCTGCTGCAGATCAAGCTGCGTTTCAATATTTAGAAAAAATTGAAGAATCCTCTACTGGAATGCTTGAGGTACTGTATAGTTTTGCTAATCAAGAGGCTCTTAGCCCTCGGCAACAAAAAATAAGGGTTCGAAGCCATCCTGTTTCTAGAGATAGAATAAGGTCTTTAGAAGAAAAAGTTCAAAAATCTAAATTCATTGAAAATGAAGATGATGTTAAATTGATATTTGAATATGAAATGATTCAGGCAAAATTAAATGGTTTCTTAAATAATGCTAAAGATATTATTAAAAAAGGTAGCAATGGTTCTGATCAATCCAAATATGCTCTTGCAGTAGCTTACTATAGGCAAGCTTTATTAAATGACTCTTTACTAATACTTGATGAATTGATTTTAAAATATCCAAAAAATCCTTGGTATTATGAGTTAAAAGGTCAAATTCTATACGAGTCGGGTAAAATTGATGATTCAATTGAACCTTACATGACCGCTCTAGAGCTCAAAGAGAAAGAACCGCTCCTAATGGTAGGACTAGCAACTGCACTTAATGCTCGTGGAGATAACGGTGATGCAGAAAACGCTATTAAACTTTTAAAGGAATCTTTAAAATACGATACCAAGAACCCACAAACCTGGTATCAACTAGCCATCTCTTATTCCAATGTAAATAATATAGGAATGGCTGAATTGTCATCTGCTGAAAGACATTTTCTTACAGGAAATATAAAAATGGCATCTTTTCATGCAAAAAAATCTTTAAATTATTTTAATAATTCTGATATCTCTAAATTGAGAGCTCAAGATATTCTGATCGATGCAGAAAACAAAGGAAAATGGAAAAGACGATGTCCAGTTTAAAAAATAAAATAAAAAAAAATTTACCTTTTTTATCAATATTACTAATTGTTTTAAATTTAGTTTTTTTCTTCTCAACTAATTATAAAACATCAATTGATGAAGATAAAATTGTTAAGATTTTTTCAGAAGATAAGAGTATTTTACCGAGGATTTTAGATAAATTAGAAATAATTGAAGAACAAAATAATATAAAAAATATTGCACTTTACTACAAAGACTTAGTCAAAAATGATAATTTATTTCTTGGTAACAAAAACGGAAAAGAAATAATTATTGAATTTTTCGACTATAATTGCGGTTATTGTAAAAGAAGTTTTCCAGAGATTATGGAGTTAGTTTCAGAAAATAAAGATATAAAAATTATTTTAAAGGAGCTACCAGTTTTAGGAGAGAGCTCAATTCTAGCATCAAAGGCTTCTATTGCATCTCAAAAACAAGATAAATATTTTGAATTTCATCAAGAATTAATTAATTTTTCTGGTTTAATATCACTTATTGATATTAAAAAAATTTCAAAAGAACTTGGAATTAACTACGAACAACTTCAAAAGGATATGAATAGCGAAGAAACTATATTATTAATAAATGAAAGTTATAGGCTTGCAGACCTAATAGGAGTAAAGGGAACACCAGCATTTATTATAAATAATAATTTAATTCCAGGTGCAATCGGGAAAAATGAAATGTTGAGATTTTTAAATAAATGAAGAGAGTAATAGACATATTAAATGGACCAAACTTGAATCTATTAGGAGAAAGAGAGCCTGAAATTTACGGATCTGAGTCAATTGATGATATTCAAAAACTTATAGAGGATTTTGCTAAATCAAAAAATGCAGAAATTAACTTTAAACAAACAAATCATGAGGGTGAGCTTATTGAGATGATCCATGATGCAAGAAAAAAATCTGATGGTCTCATTATTAATCCTGCGGGTTATACCCATACATCTGTAGCAATATATGATGCATTATTATCCTTAAATATTCCAATAATCGAGGTCCACATATCAAATATCTACAAAAGAGAAAAATTTAGACACTCATCGTATGTTTCAATGGCAGCAAATAGCGTTATTAGTGGTTTTGGTATTGATGGCTATATTTTTGCATTAGAAAGTATGCTAAAGAGAATCAAAAATTAAATATTTTAAGTGAGGTAAGTATGGCTGATTTTGATAAAGATCTAATTATTTCATTATCTAAGTTATTAGAGAAAACAGGCCTGAGTGAAATAGAAATTGAAAATAAAGAAGTAGGAAGAATTAAAGTTGCAAAAAATTTAATCAGCACAAGTGTTTTACCCTCTTCCCCAATCCCATTAAGTGAAACTAACACAAGTAGTGAAATTGCTAAAAGTGAGAAAAAGGATATATCCAATGCAATTACCTCACCTATGGTTGGAACAATTTATTTAAAACCTGATCCAGATTCTGAACCTTTCGTTAAAGAGGGAGATAAAGTTAAAAAAGGTGATACGCTTTTAATAATTGAAGCAATGAAAACTATGAACAATATTCCTGCTGACAAAGATGGTGTAATCAAGCAAGTTTTAGTTGAAAATGAACAGCCCATTCAATTTGGAGATCCTTTAGTGATAATTGAATAAAATGTTTGAAAAAATTTTAATCGCTAATAGAGGTGAAATTGCTGTAAGAATTCTAAGAGCATGCAAAGATCTTGGAATTCAAACTGTATCAGTTTATTCGACCGCTGATAAAGATGCTATGCATGTGAAAATGGCAGATGAGAGTGTTTGTATTGGTCCACCTCAGTCAAAAGAATCTTATCTTAACATTCCCTCAATAATAGCTGCATGTGAAGTTTCAGGTGCTGAAGCAGTACACCCTGGTTATGGATTTTTATCAGAAAACGCAAGTTTTGTAGAAAAATTAAATGCACATAATATTGATTTTATTGGTCCAAAATCTGATCACATCAAGACAATGGGTGATAAAATTCTTGCAAAAAAAACAGCTGAGAAATACGGTTTACCAGTAATACCTGGTTCAAATGGTGAAGTTAAAGATTTTAAAGATGCTAGATCTATAGCGAAAGATATTGGTTATCCTATAATTATTAAAGCTTCTGCCGGAGGTGGTGGAAGAGGAATGGTTGTTGTTCGCAATGAAAAAGAGCTTGAAGAGTCAATTAAGAAAGCAAAATCTGAGGCAGATAAATCATTTGATAATGATACTGTTTATATAGAAAAATATCTACAAAACCCTAAACATATTGAAGTACAAATCATTGGTGATAACTATGGGAATATGATTCATTTAGGTGAACGTGATTGTTCAATGCAGAGAAGAAACCAGAAACTACTTGAGGAAACTCCTTCTAAAATAATTGATGAAAAAACTAGAAACTATATTGGAAATTTGACAGTAGATGCTCTTAAAAAAATTAAATACAGTGGCGCAGGTACTGTTGAATATTTATATGAAAATAACGAATTCTATTTCATGGAAATGAATACAAGACTTCAAGTTGAACATCCAGTTACAGAGGAAATAACTAAATTTGATCTAGTTAAAGAACAAATAAGGGTAGCTTCTAATTCAAAATTATCTAAAAACCAGCATGATATTAATTTTTATGGTCACTCAATTGAATGTCGAGTAAATGCTGAGGATCCTGAAACATTTATGCCTAGTCCTGGTAAAGTTATTAATTTTCATGCACCAGGAGGTCCTGGGGTAAGAGTAGATTCTGGTTGTTATAGCGGAATAACAATTCCGCCTTACTATGATAGTATGATAGCAAAATTGATAGTTTATGGAGAAAATAGAGAGTCCTGTATAGCAAGATTAGAAAGGGCTTTAGAAGAGTTTGTTGTGGATGGAATTAAAACTACTATCCCCTTTTATCAAAAAATACTTAAAGAAGAAAATTTTCTAAATGGTAATTACGATATTCATTGGGTAGAGAACTACATGGAAAAAAATAAATAAATATTTAGTCTTTATCCTCAACAGAGAATAAAGCTTCGCCAACAAGTCCTATTAAATCAACAGATCCCTGAGTAAACATAATCTCATCGCCAGACTCTAGATAAATATCATTCCCACCCGGTTCAATAGAAATATAATTTCCTCCTAGTAAACCATCAGTCGTGATTTTTGCTGAACTATCATCAGGTATTAAAATACCTGAATTGATAGACATTGAAACCCTTGCTTGAAAAGTCATATTATCAAGCTCTTGATTGGCAACAGTTCCAATTTTTATACCAGACATTCTAATATCTGAGCCTAATTTTATGCCATCTATTCTATTAAAGACAGCTGAAACATTATAATTTTGATCATCATCTAACCTCATTGACTGAAAACCAAAAAATAAAAAGGTTACTGTAAGAAAAATTACAATTGCGCCGACAAGCGCTTCAAATGTATTTGATTTCATTACTTGTTCTCCGGTGACCAAGATTCATAATTTTTATTATTTTTTTTACTAGCTGAATTTTTAGGAGTATAAAAATTTTCAGTTCCAGTACTATTCATTTCATGTTTTTTATACCACGATTTTTTCTTAATTTCATCTTTAGGTATTTCATTTGTTCTTGAATGTATCCAATCATGCCAATCTGCATTTATTTTTGAAGCATCTATTTGACCATTATAAATAACCCATCGATTTTGGCCGTTTTTCTTATTTAAATAATATTTATTTCCATCCGCATCAGTTCCAACAAATTTACCATTTAATAATGTATATATTCTTGTACCTAATGTTTGGCTACTCCACCATGTAAAAATTTCTAAAAAAAAGTTTTTCATTTTTATAATAATCTAACTAATTATCCTCTTCAACTATACTTATACCAAGCTCATCTAATTGTTCTTTAGATACTTTTGAGGGAGCGCCCATTAAAATATCCTGAGCTTGCTGATTCATTGGGAAGGCTATAACCTCTCTAATATTCTCTGAACCTGATAATAGCATAACTATCCTATCAATACCTGGAGCAATTCCTCCATGAGGTGGAGTGCCGTATTTAAAAGCATCGCTCATTGCACCAAATCTTTTTTCTACCTCAACTTCATCGTATCCAGCTATCTCAAAAGCTTTTAATAAAATTTCTGGTTTATGATTTCTTATCGCTCCAGAAGATAACTCTACGCCATTACAAACGATATCATATTGAAAAGCTTTTATTTCAAGAGGATCTTCATTCTCTAGGGCATCTATTCCACCCTGAGGCATTGAAAATGGATTGTGAGAGAAATCTATTTTTTTATTAATCTCGTCAAACTCATACATTGGAAAATCAACAATCCAACAAAACTCAAAAGTATTAACATCTATTAGACCAAGGTCATTACCAATTTTATCTCTAGCACTAGATGCAAAAGTTAAAAAGGTTTTAGGAATACCGCAAATAAAAAATACAGCATCATTGTCATTAAGATTAAATTTATTTCTAATAGAGGTAGTTTTTTCTTCTCCTATATTTTTAGCAATTGGACCCGATCCTGATCCCTCCTTAAAAAATATATAACCTAGGCCTGGTTGGCCCTCTTTAATTGCCCACGAATTCATTTTATCACAAAAAGCTCTTGATCCTCCACCTTTTGCAGGGATACCCCATACTTTAACATTATCGTCTTTTTTTATTGATTCCGAAAAAATTTTAAATCCTGAATCTTTAAATACCTCAGTAACATCAGACATTTCAATTGGGTTTCTTAAATCGGGTTTATCCGTTCCATATTTTGAAATAGATTCTAAGTATGGAATACGAGGAAAAGTTTTTGTAATTTTTTTATTAGACGAAAACTCTTCAAAAAGATCTCTTAAAATTGGTTCAACAGTATTTAATACATCATCTTGAGTAACAAAGCTCATTTCAATATCAAGTTGATAGAACTCACCAGGCGATCTATCAGCTCTTGCATCTTCATCTCTAAAACATGGAGCTATTTGAAAATATCTATCAAAACCAGAAGCCATTAAAATTTGTTTGAATTGCTGTGGAGCTTGTGGAAGAGCATAAAAGCTACCCTGATGTATCCTTGAAGGAATTAAAAAATCTCTTGCTCCTTCAGGACTAGAGGCAGTCATTATAGGAGTCTGAAATTCTAAGAAATTATTTTGTATCATTCTATTTCTTATGGATTGAATTATTTTAGACCTAAGAACTATATTTCTATGAAGTGTTTCTCTTCTTAAATCTAAAAACCTATACTTAAGTCTTATATCCTCTGGATAATCTGGTTCACCAAATACAGGCAATGGTAATTCTTCAGCCTCAGACAATACTTCTAAGGAATCAACATATACTTCTATTTCCCCAGTAGATAAATTTGGATTAACTGTCTCATCATCTCTTTTTACAACTTTACCAGAAATTTTTATAACTGTTTCGGCACTTACTTTTTCTGCTAAATCAAATGCACTGCTATCAGGGTCAAAAACAAGCTGTGTTAAGCCATAATGGTCTCTTAGATCAATAAAAAGAAGTCCACCATGGTCTCGTTTTCTATTGACCCATCCAGACAAATAAACTTCTGTATCAACATCACTTATTTTTAATTCATTACATTTATGGGTTCTATAATAATTCATTAGGCTACCTTAAAATTATTTGTGCAATAGGACAATTTAAAAGTCTTTTGTCAAGGACAAGTAAAAAAAATTAATGTATATGGTTTTAATGGAATTAATAAAGACAAATGAAGAGCTTGTTGATGTTTGCAAATCAATAAGTGAAGAAAAATTTATAACCATCGATACAGAATTTATAAGAGAAAAAACCTATTGGTCTAAATTATGCTTAATTCAAATATGCACACATAATAAAGAGATCATTATTGATCCATTGGAAAACAATATTGATTTAAAGCCATTTATAAAAATTCTTAATAAAAAATCTATATTAAAGATTTTACATTCTGGAAGACAAGATATTGAAATTTTTTACAAAATGTCCGGTAAAATTCCAAAACCAATATTTGATACTCAAATTGCTGCAATGGTTTGTGGTTTTGGAGAGTCAGTTGGATATGAAAAACTTGTTGATAAAATTCTAAATAAGAAAATTGATAAATCGTCAAGATTTTCAAACTGGGCAAAAAGACCTTTAACAAAAAAGCAATTAAAATATGCAATAGGTGATGTAACACATCTTTTTGAAATATATCCTATTTTAAATAAGGAAATTGTAGAAAAAGGTAGAACAAGCTGGTTAAAAGATGAGTTAAAAATTCTATTATCTGAAAATACTTATGATGTAAGTCCAGAAAAAGCATACAAAAGATTAAAAATAAGAAGTTATGATATAAAGACAAGAGCTGTAACTTATCAGCTAGCTTTGTGGCGTGAGAAAAAAGCTCAATTAAATAATATACCCAGAGGAAGAATTTTGAGAGATGATATTATATATGAGTTAGCTTCGATAAAGCCTAAATCAATTAATGATATCAATAATATGCGCTCTATTTCAAATGGCCTTAAATTAAAAGAAGATATTAAACAAGAGATTATTGATAATGTGTTAATTGGTTTAAATTTAAATGATAAAGATCTTCCAAATCTTCCAAAAAAAAGAAAATTGCCTCATGGAACCAATAGCAGGGTTTCATTACTAAAAATTTTATTAAATTCAGTATCTGAAAAACATGATGTAGCTCAAAAACTTATTGCATCCACTCAAGATCTAGAAGATTTAATTGCTGATGATAATGCTGATATAAAAACATTAAAGGGTTGGCGATATAATTTATTTGGTAAAAAAGCTATAGAATTCAAAAATGGTAAAATAGCCATTATTATGAATGATAACAATATTGAGCTAAAAGAAATATAAAGCCTTCAATTTATTAATCCCTTTATTAAACTAATCGATACAGATTTTTTCTTTGATAATGATACTTTATCAATAAGATCTATTATTTCTGCAACACCTAAATATGACCTTTCAATTCTTTGCATAAGAAAATTAACAATATTTGGCTTTATAAGTATCTGCCGATCATTAAATAGTTTAATTATTAACGCCTCCATTAACATATCATCAGGTTCTTCAATAAATGCAGCCTGCATAGCATCAAGTCTAGAAACCAAGTCCAAGGTTTTAAAATTTAATTTTGATATCTTTAGAGAAGAAGTTAGCAACAAGGCTTTATTAAGTTCCTTAGAAAGATTAATAGAATGAAATAAGAAATCTTCATCTTCTTTTGAATTAAAATTATTTATATCTTCAATTATAACTAAATCGTTAATACTGAAAATATCATAAATATTTTCATTCCTAGGATTTAAAAAAGACCACTTCTTACTATCTAAATTACTACAAAGCACGTTTACAAGGTGAGTCTTGCCGCTACCTCTTGATCCGATCAAAATACCAGAATTAATTTTTTGACTGTGAAAATTATCAATAAAATATACTGCATCTTCATTTCTACTGTTTACAAGGAAATCTTCTCTGCCAAGGGCTGCTCTTGTTGGCAGATCGATAATTAATTGAGAGTTATCATTTTCAATTTTCATAATTTCTTTTCATTGTTAATTATTCCAATATTTTTCAACCATAATATCAGATAAATAAACCAAGATAGTGAGGTAAAAAACCCAATTATGTAGGTAAAGTAAGGAATTATAATATCTTCAAGAATATTTAAACTTATAAAATTTGATAAATTTAATAAAATTAAACCAATGTATAAAAATTGAAGTAAAGTATTAAGCTTGCTAGAGAAGATTGGTTTAATTTTTAAATTACTTTCCATTAGCCATGAAATAATTACAGCACCTAGAATTGCTAAATCTCTTGATACTATTAAAATCAACAACCAAGATGGAATTATTCCTATAAAACCTAAAACTAGTATTGAAGAAACAATAAGTATTTTATCTGCTAATGGATCCAAATAACTTCCTAAGACTGTTATTTGATTAAATTTCTTAGCAACTAACCCATCAATTGCATCAGAAAGACCGCTTAAAATAAAAAATATAAAACTAAGTTTATAGAAACTTGATAAAATTAACCAAATAATAAAGGGTGTAATTAATAATCTTATTACAGTTATAAAATTAGCGATATTCATTTAATTGACCTTATTTAATTATATTAATGATAAATTTATTAATATGTAATAAAAATGATTCATGTCATTAAAAATTCATAATAATAAGGATTGAGACATTGAAAAAACGAAAAATTACTAAAGATGATAATCAAAAAATAACCTATGCCTCATCTGGTGTTAATATCGAAAAAGCTAATGACTTAATAGAAGAAATAAAACCTATTATAAAAAATACCCAAAGACTTGGGGCAGACGGGACAATCGGCGGTTTTGGTGGAATTTTTGATATAGGATTACTTAATTATAATGACCCATTGCTTGTCTCATCAACAGATGGTGTAGGTACAAAATTATTGATTGCTATCGAAAATGATTTTTATGATCATATAGGAATTGACCTTGTTGCAATGTGTGTGAATGATTTAATTGTTCAAGGTGCTGAACCACTTTATTTTTTGGATTATTTCGCGACAGGTCAACTTTCTAATTCAATTGCTAAAAAAATTATTAAAAGTATTTCTGACGGATGTATAGAATCTAATTGTGCTCTTATTGGAGGTGAAACAGCAGAAATGCCTGGTTTATATGAAAAAGGGCATTTTGACTTAGCGGGGTTTTCAGTAGGTGTAGTTGAAAGAAACAAATTATTACCAAAACAAAATATTAAAAAAGGTGATTTGCTTATAGGCCTTCCTTCAAACGGTCTTCATTCTAATGGCTACTCTCTTGTAAGAAACATAATAAATCAAAAAAATATAAATGTATCTCTACCTATGTCTGATAAAAGTGGAGAAACAATTGTAGAGAATCTTTTAAGACCAACAAAAATTTATGTAAAACTTATCCTTGAGTTACTCAAAAATTCAAATGGAATAAAAGCTATTTCTAATATTACCGGTGGGGGTATTACAGAAAATTTACCAAGAATTTTTCCTAATTCAAATATTGGAGCAAGAATAAATTTATCATCTTGGAAACGACCCTCAATATTTAATTGGCTCCAAGAACTAGGAAACATTGATGAGCAGGAGATATTAAAAACTTTGAACTGCGGTATAGGTATGATTTTAATAGCCAATAGAAATAGTGGTGAAGAGATATTTGAAATCTTGGAAAAGAAAAATGAGGCTTTTTATATTATTGGCGAAATTATAGAAACCGAATCAGATAATTCAAAAATTATTTTTCATAGAGATTAAAATGAAAATAGGCATATTAATATCTGGCAGCGGTTCAAATATGATTAAACTTATAGAGTCGTGTCAAAATAGTAAAAACGCATTTATTGAAATTGTTATTTCTAATAATCCAGACGCCAAGGGTATTGAATATGCAAAATTAAAAAATATCAAAACTAAAGTAATAGATCACAAAGAATTTTCAGAAAGAGAGGACTTTGATAACAAAGTTCATGAAGTTTTATTAGAAAATAATGTAGATTTTTTATGTAATGCAGGATTTATGAGAATACATGGAGAAAAATTTGTCGAAAAATGGTTCAACAAACATCTTAATATTCATCCCTCTCTTCTTCCATCTTTTAAAGGCTTAAATACCCACGAAAGAGCCATAAAATCAGGCGTTAAATTCGCCGGTTGTACTGTACATCTAGTAAGATCAGGTGTTGACGAAGGTCCAATTATAGGACAGGCAATAACATCTATTGATATTAATGATGATAAAATATCCCTAGCAGAAAAAGTACTTAAGCTTGAACATAAACTATATCCAAAGTGTCTAAAATTATTTACCGACAAATTAGTTAAGGTAAAAAACAACAAAATAATTTTCTCTGACAAAGCAATTGAAGTTTTAAATGACTTTAAAGTCTAATCTAAGGACAAATTTCTTCATCATCAAAGAAAAAACTAATTTCATTTATAGCATTTTCTTCAGAGTCGGATCCATGAACAGAATTTGCTTCTATTGATAGACCTACCTCAGCCCTAATAGTGCCTTTATCGGCTTCCTCAGGATTTGTTGCACCCATTACATCTCTATTCAACTTAACAGCATTCTCACCTTCTAAAACTTGGACTATTACTGGTCCAGACATCATAAAATTAACTAAATCATTATAAAATGGCCTTTCTTTATGCACGGAATAAAAACCTTCAGCTTGATCTTGAGAAAGTTTTATTCTTTTTTGAGCTACAATTCTTAACCCACTAGTTTCAAGCATTTGATTGATTTTACCTGTAACATCTCTCTTTGTAGCATCTGGTTTAATAATTGATAATGTTCTTTGAATAGCCATAATATTCTCCCTTAATTAGAATTAATCCATTTACCATAGGTATCTTGTTCAAAAGATTTATAAGAATGCTGAGATAAATCAATATCATTTTTATAAAGATGAAATTGATCAACAACTTTTAAATTCTGTTCATTAAAAATATATACACACCTCTTCCAAGAATTAATATTTTTAATTAATAAACCGTCTATTGAAAAAATAACTTTTGAGTCATTAGGATTTTCTTCTTTACAGGTCAAGTAAACTCTATGAAATTCTGAATTTTCATCATTTTCACTACCATGAGGTAAGAAAGATGAATCTTTATAAGACCACAATAAGTCATTAATTTCTTCCATTCTTTCAATGCTGTCAAAAAGAACAACCGAATTCCAATTATTATCAAGTGACTTTTCAATTAAACTAGTAAGAAATAGCTCACTACTTGAATTTTTTAATTTGTAAAAAAAAATCTCTGACAATATTTACTCGTAAAATTTTGAAATTAATGTATCCAAAAGGTTAACCCCAAAACCTGATGCCCAGCTTGTATTTATAGAACTCTTCTCCATACCTGTGGCAGTTCCGGCAATATCTATATGAACCCACGGTACTTTATTAACAAATCTTTTCAAAAATTGAGCTGCCGTTATCGATCCTGCACCACCCATACCAATGTTCTTCATATCCGCAAACTGAGAATTAATCATTTTATCATAAGATTCAGAAAGCGGTAATCGCCAAACATTATCTCCTGATACTCTTCCAGCTTCCAAGAGTTTATCAGACAAATCATCATTATTACTAAAAATACCAGCCATTTTATTACCAAGCGACATAACTATGGCACCTGTTAATGTTGCTAAATCTATCATAATCTCTGGTTTGTACTTATCTTGAGCATACCATAGAGCATCAGCTAGAACCAATCTTCCTTCTGCATCAGTATTTTGTATTTCAATAGTCTGTCCAGACATTGACTTTACAATATCACCTGGTTTTTGGGCAGTTCCATCAGGCATATTTTCAACCAAACCTACTACCCCTATAACATTTACTTTTGCTTTTCTGAGAGCAAGGGTCTTCATTAAACCTACAACTGCCGCTGAACCACCCATATCACCGATCATTTCTTCCATTTTATTACCAGGTTTTAGAGAAATTCCTCCAGAGTCAAAACAAACACCTTTTCCGACAAAGCATAGTGGTTTTGTTTTTTTACTTTTATTTCCTTCCCATCTAATAATCACTAATTGACTTTCGTATTGACTACCGCGTCCCACCCCCAGTAAAGACCACATTCCAAGCCTTTTCATTTTTGCTTCGTTTAAAATCTCTACTTTAAGACCAAACTTAGAGAGCTCTTTAATTCTTTTTGCATAAGCTTCTGGGTTTAGAACATTACTAGGCTCATTTACTAAATCTCTAGCCAAGAAGATACCCTCTGCAACAGAATTTTTATTTTTCAATTTATTTTTTAACTTAGAAGCATTATTAGAAATTATCTTAACTTCATTTATTTGCTTTTTAGCTTTTTTCTTTGTTTTATACTTATCGAATTTATAAGTGTTTAGAGTTGCGCCGAAACCAATCTGAATTAAATTATCATCAGTAGAAAATTCCTTAGCAACAAGAATACTTACAATCTTTTTATTCGACTTTGAGGAAATCTGATTAATTTTTCCACCTATAATAGCGAAGTCATTACCTTGTATTGAAGATTTTTCTCCAGGACTAATTAAAATAATTTTAGAAAATGAGGTATTTTTATCATTAATAATTTCAAAAGAAGAAAATTTATTGAAATTAAAATCTTCATTACTAATAGCGTGTTGAATTTTATTTAAAGTATTTTTATCTAACTCTTTAAAATCTAAAATAGATTTTTTATCAGCAACTAAGGCTAAAATTTCTTTTTTCTCAGTCAATTTTGGAACAAAATTTACTTTCATTATATTCTCCAATTATTTTCAATAACATCTGTTAACATTATTTAATGAT
>TARA_B100000674_G_scaffold11863_2_pt1 | contig 18564 bp, 13 predicted proteins | sample TARA_B100000674 | Tara Oceans TARA_B100000674 (sample SAMEA2622759) | marine metagenome | biome: marine biome (ENVO:00000447); feature: surface water layer (ENVO:00002042); material: "saline water (ENVO:00002010), including plankton (ENVO:xxxxxxxx)" | depth 5 m
CGGAACGGTCCTGAATTTAGCGGCGAGCGCCAATGCCCACTATCTCTTCAGCCATTGGGAGGGATCGACTTTCGATTCCTCGAATTCCAACAGCACCAGCACCACCATCAACGCCGATGCCAACATCCGGGCCGTCTTCAATCCCGTGAACTATTCCCTCACCCTATCCAAGAATATCGATGGCGGCGACGTTTTCACCACAAGCAACCTTTATCAGTTCCCCTACAATTCAACCGTGACGATCCAGGCTCAGCCAAAAGCCGGCTACTCCTTCCTCTCATGGAGCAACGGCCTGACCAATCCATCCGAACAGATTACGATTTTGGGGGACGTAAGCCTTTCGGCCAACTTCGAGGGGGACTCCGCCAGCCTTACCCAAGTAGTCGAGACCTACGAGGTGAACGGTTCCCTCATGCAGGGGGCGCCCGGCGGGTTCGTAGTCGCTTCCGCGAATCCACCCTACAAATACGGTGATTCCGTCCAGTTGACGGCCTACGTCGAACCGGGCTTCCAGTTCGAGGGATGGATGGTCTCGAATATCGATTCAAACGCATCCACCACAGACTTGGCGCTTAGCTTGGTCCAGGACCAAACCGTAACCGCAAAATTCAAAAAGAAGAGCTATGAGGTGAAGATCTTCTCCGCCCCCTTGGTCGGGGGATCCGTCAAAGCGGACAGAGGGACGACTTCCCAGATTCAGACGCTCTTCGTTCCCCATGGGGAGAAGCTGAACCTGCAGGCGCTGGCACTGCCCGAGTACCAGTTCGAGAAATGGGTCGGCGATGCCCTCGGCAACGCCAATATCTTCAATTCTCAGCTTGAGCTCACCATCTCCCAGGACATGTCGGTAACGGGCCGCTTCATTCCTCTCCAACCCATTTCGCTTACCATAGTTGTTGAGCCGGCCGTGGCAGGGTTTGCCATTGGTTCGGGCTCCTATATTTACAACCCCACCCACCCGATTTTCGCCACGCCCAACGCGGGCTACCTATTCGGCGAATGGGAAGGCGTCGGGATTGAGGATTCCACCTCGGCAACCACCTCCATCCTCCTTAATGAAAACAAAACGATCAAGGCCAAGTTCGTCAACGACCCGAACTACAACGGCCCGACCGACCCCACCGCTCCAGGCCTCCACTCCCTTCAGTTAATGGCCAACCCAAGCAATGGCGGTATGACCAGCGGGTCCGGGATCTACGCCACGGGATGGAGGGATATTACCGCCACCAGACAACCTGGCTACATCTTCAGTCATTGGGTTGCCGATGGGGTGGAAAGCCCGAATTCCGCCAGCACGCGAATCTTCTTGGCCAAGAACGTCCAGGTCACGGCGGAGTTCAGACTGATTACCGGGGCGGATTTGATCAACGACTCGGTCGATATCGGAAACTCATGGTGGTACAGTACCTGGTTCGGGCCGTTCTGGCACCGGACTGGAGACGTATGGGCCTACCATTCCCAGCTGGGATGGATGTTCATCGACCCGCAGAGGGCAGACAAGTCAGTCTGGTTCTGGGTCAACTTCCTCGATGGCTGGCAATGGACGACCAGTAACATCTACCCCTTCATTCACACCAACAAGTCGGCAACCTGGCACTGGTTCCACAAGCAGATGTCGACTTCCGACAAGAGACTATTCTACAAATACGACGACGCCGTCGGCAACGGCGCTTGGGTAACCTATTAGTTACGAGATTCGAGGGATTGAATCCCTTGGACGAATTACACCGATCCCATTGACGCTCCCTTACAAAGACTGCTTCTTGGAAAAACTAGGGATTTGCCACAAGTCCGGATCACTCGATCCGAAATTCATGCCATCGGCCCGCTCTTAACCCGGGGCGATGCTGGAATCCCTGCGCCGGAAGGATGAACCGATCTGCTTAGATTGCCTGCGGGGCATCTTCATCCGAACCCAAGTTCCCAAGTTTGGCTACCTGCCATCCGTACCAGGTTCTTCAGTCCCTTGATCCATTCCGACTCCCCAGCTCGTCAAACGCCACGAGATACAAGAAAGGCAACCAGGATGGCGATAGTCTCTGCCATGGTGATCGAGGTAGATTGAGCCCGTTCATGCTTCCCCACAAGCTCCTTTCGCCAGATTTCTCCGTTCAAGTACCTGTGAGCATGAGGATCGTAGAACTAGCTCTGTTTTTAGGAGAGAAGCAGGAAGCTCAATGCCACGATCACCTTACTCAGATGCCCGACGCACTACGGACAAAACCGTTAGATGAAGGGCAAGTTCTGAAATCCCTCCACACGCAAAAGGGAAAAAAGGACTAGCCGAGAAGCAAGGCTATTTTTGCTTGTTAGGGTTGATTGCCTCGATGTAGGTCAAGGCGCCGGATGGGTTTCGGCGCATAATGATCATACCCTCGGTAGATCCCAAAAGGTCTCCGTCCTTGACCGCATCGGCAGCCCCAATCTTACGCCAACCACCCCCCGTTACGACAACTTGGGGCGCGGAGGTGTAACCGGTTCCGCCGCTGGTTACGGTAATTCCGGTCACGGCACCCCCTGAGACGGCCGCCGTCCCCACGCCTCCACTTCCACCGCCTCCGACAAAATATACCGTTGCAGTGCCGCTGTAGCCAGCCCCACCGTCCCCGGTAGACCATGCGGGTGTTCCTTTTCCGGAATTGAAATTGACGTCCCTTCTACCCTTGACGACGACGTATCCGCTTCCCCGGGCAACGATCTCATGTGTAGCGTTTACCGTCGAGTAGGCTACCACGGGAGTCAGTCCGCTTCCCACCGTCACGTCCGTACCGTTGTCGTCCACCTCATAGGTGCCATTGTCGTTGATCCTTTGTCCGGCCACTTCCGAAAAAGTGATGGACATGCCTGCGGCCGGAGCCGTTCCGCTTAGGGAAACCTTGACGTATTCGGAAGCATTGTGGTCTATCCCCGACGTGCCACCGGATGCATCGCAACTGGCCAAGCCCGTCACCGAACCGGAGGCCAGAGATACGTCGGAGTTGGTCATGGCGCCGGATCCACCCGAACCCGCCTTGGCAACAGCCGTCGCAACCCTGGTAACCCCATCGTTTACTCCCGTCTTGTACCAGTACTGGGTCCAGGTCGAACCGCTCAGAAAGAAGATGATGTCCGCGTTGGTATCACTATCGCTGGCACCGGTCCGAAAATCACTGGCGCTGGTTCCGAAAAACTGTGAGGGAATGATCTCCCCAAGCAAAACGTCGACCCCGAAAGGATTGTTCATAACCACCTGTTGTCCGACCGCTGGCAAACGAAGCTTCTGGTTTACTTCGCTGGCACCACCGACGATATTGATTGTGGCCGTAGAGTTCGTGCGGCGAGCAATGATGAACCCTTCGTCCGGATAGATCAAGGCGTCGTTCTGAAGACCAGACCGCATCTTGTTCCGGTTATACCAACCGGCGGGACGGGAGCCACCGTTTCCGGTATAGAAAAAATAGGGGACGTACATAGCCTTGTCCGTATCCCAAAGGTAAACTAAGTCGGCGGTGTTGCGGTCCCCAACTGCAATTGGGCAGTCTCCTTGGGTAATACCCATCATGCCGCCTAGGGTGTTGGCTGCAATTATTTCAATGCTGTAATCAGCCTGAAGAATGTTGGTGAGGCTCTCTCCAGTGGCCAAGCGGGAGATATCGAGCGTCAACCTGGAGGCATTGTTGTCGGTGATAAGGAAACATCTGCCAACGTCGGAGGAACCCGATTCGGTAAGCCTGACGAAGTGAGGACCTGCTACTAGCGAAACGGTGGGAGCTACGCTGTAGCCTCCTCCTCCCGTCCCAACGGTAACCGCGTTAACGGTACCCGAACCATCCAAGGCGGCGGTCGCATTAGCCTCATCGCCATCACCATCAGGAAAATCAATAACGACTTCGGGAGGATTCCCTGCGGTAAATCCGGCTCCGGCGTAAGTCACTGCTATGGAATTGACGGAACCGCTATTCAAGGAAGCGGTGAGGACGGGGACTTTGACCGTGCTCTTAAACACTCCCGTAACAAATGGATTCGTCTCCGTGCCTTCCGAATCGGTCTCGGTACCGAAGCTTATGGTGTTGGAGGTTACGCTGGTGATTACCCCGGTGTAGACCGGATCGGCGGAAACCCCAGCGCTAACGACCTTGTAGGATGGCGTTGCCTGAGTTCCAGCACTGAGCGTGATCGAAACGGTTCCGGCATAACCTCCCGTATCCGAAGCCAGTACCAATTGGCTCGTGAAACAAAAAAGGACGATCGGCAGAGTGAACAGAGAAAGGGCTTTCTTCATGATTTGGACATTTAACGGATTTTGTCTTTTAGACTATTAGCGCCTGAAGAGCAAATCTTACGTAATATTTGAAACTTTTTTCAAAATAATTTTTTCAATTCATTCCTTTTTTTGCAAAAATAGACAAAAATAGGCATATGAGGCAATTATTTTGAATAATTACAGACATAAGCCTTTTCGTAACGTGTAAGCATGATTAAGCCGAAAAACAGGCACAAACCATTAGGAATCCACCAAGCGATGAAGCTTAGAGTCTCAGCGCCTTGAATGCCGGAGAGCAGGGATCCGATCCCGAAATAGGCTACGGCAACAAAAATACCAAGCGAAACGTTGCTCAAGGCTTGCCCTTTCCCTTTGAGGATGGAGAGGGGCAACAGCAGAAAGGAAAGGAAAAAGGGAGAAAGCCCCAGGGCAAAGTTCTTTTGCAGCAATACCCGAGCTTGTCCCCGTCTTTGCTCGTCCCCAGGTCGACGGGAGGATGAAACCGCATACAGGTCTGAAACGCCCATTCTCTTGAGGTTCTGGCTCCCATCCTGGGTAATGAGATCAAGAACCAACGGATTCTTCCATCTTTCAAAGGAGACGAACCTTCCCGAAGACCAACTATGCTCATCACCTTCGAGGTCAATGTTCTCCACGTCGACGTGCTTCAAGTCCATGACGATTCGAGCGCCTTCTCTGGATTTGCGAACGATTCCACGCCGGGCATGAACAATCGAGTGAAGTTTCTCATTCTCTCCGAAAATGATGATCCTAAGTTTGTTCCATCCCGATGCTCCGATCTCCCCGACCGAAAGAGAGACCTTGGCAAGCTTCCCAGACGCCAGAGACTCAAGGCTTTTAGCGGATTCTTGATTCAAGTCCTCGTCTAGGTTGAATTCAACCTCACCTTCCCGCTCAAGGACGAAGCGAATGTTGTCCCACATGACCTCTTCCTTTTTCTGGTCGAATTTGGCCCGGTTCATGGGAGCCCACTGAAGGTTTGCGTAGAGGCTGATGAGGCTGAGCAGAGCAGACAGGACGAAAACTGGCTTCCCCCAGTCCCATATTCCCAAACCAAGAGACCTAAGGGCAAGAATCTCCTTGTCGGCCGACCATTTGCCAAAGCAAAAGAGGACTGCGATAACGAACCCAAAAGGAAGCCCGTAGGAAAGGGAGTAGGGCACGAGAAACCCGATCAGCTCGAAAAAGGAACGCGGCGAGACGGCAAGAGCCTGAAAAAGTTGATCGTGGGAACGAACGGCGTTGCCATATAGCAAGATTAGCGTAAGCGCAAAGGTCGCGATCAAGGTCGCCCCAAGCAATTCTCGGAAGAGGAACCTGATGATGATGGATGGGGAATTCATCGGAATCGAAACATCAGGAGAAGCTCAGGTACTCCAAATCCTCAGGCTTGTCTACCCCAATGGTGGCTTTTGAAACAATCGATACGGCAATGCGATAGCCAAACTCTAGGGCCCTCAATTGCTCCAGTTTTTCATTCTTCTCGAGCACCCCCTGCCCTCTCTCCGCATAGGTTTTGAGAAAAGAAGACTTGTAAGCGTACATACCGAGATGCTTCAGCGCGGCCCTTTCTTCCATATCATGGCTTTCACCAATACCATCCCTCAAATGAGGGATGGGAGCCCTCGAAAAATATAAGGCGTAGCCATTACCGTCCAAGACGACCTTGACTTGGTCGGGATCAAGAAAATCTTCCGTGCGATGAAAACGGACAGCTAAGGTAGCCATCGAAGCTTCCTCTTTCCGAAGTGCTTCGGCCAAAGCAAGGATATGCTCGCGCTCGACCATGGGCTCGTCCGCCTGAACGTTGATGACGGTCGGTCGGCGAAGAGTTTGATTCGCTTGGGCGATGCGATCGGTACCGGAAGGAAGATTCGGGTCGGTCAATAAAGATTCGAACCCGCCGTCGCGTAAAGGAGTGGCGAGCTCCTCTCCGTCCACGGCGAATATGATTTCGAATTCGGGCACTTGCTCCCGAATACGTTCAGCGGTTCTGAGGATAAGGGGCTTTCCACCTGCGTCCGCCAAAAGCTTGCGGGGAAATCGAACGGAAGCCAAGCGGGCTGGCACAATAATAGTCGGCAAGGCGGAAAGGCTCATACCCCTTTGATTCTGCGGGAATTTCTTGGGTTGTAGCAAGCAAATCCGCAATATATAATTATCTTCTAATCCGTTTTCTCAAATGACTGAACCCACGCATTCACCGTTAACCGATACCGAGTCTTTCGACCGGTTTTCCTTGCCCGACGCATCAGGCAGGTTCGGCCCCTATGGGGGCTCTTTCGTTCCCGAAACCTTGTCGCACCCCTTACGCGAACTGACCAATGCCTACGGGAAAGCCAAGGCGGACCCGGCCTTTCAGGAGGAGCTCGATCTCTTGCTTCGCACCTTCGCGGGCCGTCCAACTGAGCTTTATTTCGCAAAACGCCTCACCAAACGACTTGGCGGGGCCAAGATATACCTAAAGAGAGAGGACTTGCTTCACACCGGTGCCCACAAGATCAACAACGCTCTCGGCCAGGCTCTTCTTGCCAAAAGGATGGGCAAACAAAGAATTATTGCCGAAACCGGGGCCGGCCAACATGGCATTGCCACAGCCTCTGTGTGCGCTCATTTCGGCTTTGATTGCGTGATTTACATGGGTGCCGAGGATATGCGCAGACAAGCCTTGAACGTATTCCGAATGAGGTTGAGCGGAGCCGAAGTACGAGGCGTCGAAACCGGCAGCAAAACCCTCAAGGAGGCTATAAACGAGGCCATGCGCGACTGGGTAACGAACGTCAGGAGCACTCACTATATCCTAGGCTCGGCCTTGGGCGCTCACCCCTACCCCGGTATGGTCAGGGACTTTCATAAAATTATAGGAGAAGAAACCAAAAGGCAGTTTCTTCATGCGGAAGGCAAGTTGCCCGACGAGATGATTGCCTGTGTAGGAGGCGGAAGCAATGCCATTGGCTTCTTTTTTGATTTTCTGGAGGAACCATCCGTTCGCTTGACTGGCGTCGAGGCCGGCGGAAGATCGCTCGAGCAAGGAGATCACGCGGCCCGCTTCGAGGGTGGCAAACTGGGCATCCTGCAAGGATGCAAAACTTGGATCCTGCAAAATCCAGACGGACAGATCAACCCGACCCATTCCGTCTCCGCCGGCTTGGATTACGCAGCCATAGGACCAGAACATGCGTTCTACAAGGACCGCGGACGAATAGGCTACGCCAATGTGGGAGACGAAGAAGCCTTGGAAGCATTTAAAATGCTTTCATCGGAAGAAGGTATCCTACCCGCTCTCGAGACTTCCCATGGCCTTGCCCTTGGATTCAGGAGAGCGACTGAACTTCCAAAGGAACAAGCAATCTGCATCAACCTGAGTGGACGCGGGGACAAGGATGCGATGGAGGCAGCCCGCTTGATGGGCGTATCGGGCCTCCCCGAGATGAAGATCCAATGAAGAGCATGACCGGGTACGGGAGGTCCTCCCTCAACCTTCCAAGTCACCTCATCTCAATTGAGGTGTCTTCGGTCAACAAGAGAGGGCTCGAGGTCGCCTTTTCAAGCCCCAAGGAATGGCAGGCTTTCGAGCAGACGAGCATGGCTTTTCTCAGGAAATCTCTAGGACGGGGACGCATCCGGGTTACCGTTTCCGCCGAGCAGGCAAGAAGCCATGACAACGACTTCGCTCTCTTCAACGAAAGCGACGTCGAGAATGACCTTAACCACTTGAAGAATTTCCTTGAGGGCAGAGGCTACCCTTGGCAAGTGTCTCCAGAACTTGTTCTCCAACTCTCTCAGCTTCGAAAGCGGGAGGCCGGGCTTCCCCTCCTCAAGGAAATTCTTCCCCAACTTGATGAATGCCTGAGAGAAGCAACCGAGCAAATGATCCTAATGAGGAAAAAGGAAGGTGGGAGCATATTTGCCGACCTTTCCGAAAGAACCAAGCTTCTGGAGGAGATGGTGAACAAGATGGAAGAAGGAAGCAGGGAAATGGCAAGCGAGTGGAAAGGCAGGCTTATGGAACGGCTAAGCAAAGCTGAACTTTCGCTGGATTCCGACGACGAGCGCGTATTGAAGGAGGTGGCTCTATTTGCAGAGAAATGCGACGTCTCAGAGGAAATATCCAGGTTGAGAAGCCATTTGGTTCAGATTGGGGAAACGCTGAGACTTAAGGGGTCGATAGGAAGAAAACTAGAGTTTCTTCTTCAGGAAATAGGCAGGGAACTTAACACCTTTTGCTCCAAATCGACTCGCACGCAGTGTACCTCGATCGCCTTGGAAGCCCGTGCGGAACTTGAGAAAATGAGGGAACAATCGATGAACGTCGAGTGACCACTAGAATATCCTAGTATATCTATGATTCTTTCTCGCTTTCTTCCCGTTGCTCCTTTCGGACATCGAGGAAACTCATGATAAGATAGGCGAAAGCCCCCAGAAAGATTCCCGAGTCGGCAATATTGAAAACCGGGTAATCATAGTTTACGACAGGAAGGTAGACGTCTATGAAATCAACCACTTCGGCCGGTTCCCTGAAAAGGCGGTCGCACAGGTTGCCCAAGATCCCCCCGCAAATGAGACCGAAAACAACCTGAATGGAGAGTTTGTCCATTTCCAAGTTTTTCCTGAAAAGAAAAATAGCCACCAGAGCAATTACCGCAAGAATTGTCAGGACCTCAGGAAAGTCCGAAAACATACTCCAGGCAGCCCCGGGATTCGTAACGTAGGTAAATTCAAGAAATCCCCGGTTGCCGTCGATCAGGTCGAGGACCTCAATCGGGTTTCGCCTCAGTTCAGCTGAATTTTTCACGACCCAAGCCTTGGTCGCTTGGTCAAGAATCAGCACGGGGCCGAAACAAAGCCAAAACCTTAGGTACCTCACCCAGCAAGCAAGCTAGTCATCTTCTCCCATCGTTGAATCGGAAATCGTCGCAAAAGCACCCGATACGGGCTCGCCATCACGTCGTTTTCTCCTTTCGTACAAATTTTGTCCTTCAAGCGAAAAACGGGTAAAGGGCACAACCTTCAGGCGAGTTTTCTTAATCGGTTTTTGAGTTTCCTGGCAAATCCCGAAAGTTCCATCGAAAATTCGGTCAATGGCATCTTCGATTTCCTCCAATGCTTCCTGCTCGCTAGCCACCATCGAGAGCGCTACGTCCCGGTTGAAGGTTTCGGTTCCGGCATCAGGTGAGTTCAGGGAGAGCTCTCCCGAAGATTCTCTCGCGGAAGCCCCCAAAGTCTCACTCGATCTCTCACCCAAGGCTCCCTTAAGCGACTCTCTGAGTACCATCAAGTCTCTGTAGTAGGAAAGCCATGCCTTGGGGACTTTCTTCTCGTCTCTTATGGGTCTGGAAGGAAGGGATGACTTTCCCAACCCAAGGATATCGTCAACAGAGGCTGTCTGAATTTTCTTCACCTTGGCCGACTTGGACTTTTTAGCCGAGGAGGCCTTATTCTTGGAAGCCTTGGCACCCGATGGCTTGGCATCGGTAGTTTCCGACTTTTGGTCCTCGTCATCTCGAGTGGAAATGATGGATCGCACGTCTTCCAGGCTAAAACCTTTGGTTTCGGGCTTGCCTTCTTCCTCAAGGGGAAGGGGGTTGCTTTGACTGGCCAACTCGCGAAGTTTTCTCTCTCCTTCTTCCGCGGACTTTTCTGGAGTGACGCCAGCCGACTTGGTGTTTCCCTTGCGTTTCCCGGTCGCCGAGGGCTTTTTCTCCGATGTTTTGCTGGCGGCACGGGCCGGTTTCTTGGCCGGCGGATTCGACGCTCGAGCAGCCTTCTGCTTGGGTGACGCAGCCGTCTTGGGTTTTGATTTCGAAGCGGCCTTCGGTTTGCCAGACGAAAGGCGTGGCGCCGTCTTGGCTTTTGATTTGGAAGGAGGCTTCGACTTGGCCGACGCGGCGGAGGCCTTTGGTTTTGCCTTGGGGGCGGCCTTTGACTTGGCCGAAGGAACGGGCTTCGGCTTAGCCTGTGTGGGCTTTTTAGCCTTTGGTCTGCTGGTTGATGTCTTTTTCTTCGTCATAATCGGAGGGAGTGGAAAGAATATTTTTTCAGCCAAGTTTGGCAAGAACTTCAGCGCATCTGGGAGAAACCTCTCCCCAAGGATCGACTTGAGTCAATTCCGGAACCCATCTCCAGCTCCTCGGACATCTGACGCCGGGAGCATGCCGAACCTCAACCTTGGCCTCATCGAATTTGGAATCTTCGTTAAGGATAACGGAAGAAACGATAAAGAGTTCGGCCAGTTCCGACTCACGCCGGCTAAGAACGGTCCAGAGGGTACTTTCCTTTGAAAGAGTAATCTCAACCTCGGCATCAAGAGACTGTCCAATCTCCTTCTTGGAACGCAGTTCCTCAAGAGCCTCGTTTACCTTGGAATCCTTAAAATCCAAGATGAGAGAGACGTCGGAATCCGACTCGAGGCTTTCTCCGAGGTCAAACGGTTCGGCCCAATCCCTCAAGACAAGCGCATCATCCGAGAGGTCCGCCCCAAAATGCCTGTAGGTCCAAGCTTCGTCGGCCGTAAAAGGAACGATGGGCCCTATGATACGGACAAGGGTTTCGAAGATCAGGTGAATCGCCGTCTGGGTTGAACGCCTGAGCGTGTCATCGGGGTGAAGGGTGTACAGACGGTCCTTGATCACGTCATGGTAGGTAGAGGACAAAACTCCGGAGCAAAACCGGTTGATGACCTGAACCGCTCGATGCAGTTCAAAGCAATCGAGGGCATGAGTAACTTCTTCCCTCATCTCATTGGTGCGGGAAAGAGCCCACAGATCTATGGCGCCCATGGATTCGAATTCGACCGAATTCGTCTCAGCGGAAAAATCAAAGAGCGTGCCAAGCTGGAATTTGATCGTATTGCGCAAGGTGCGGTAGGATCGAACGACTTGCCCGAGAATTTCTTCGGAGAGTGGAATGTCTCGCCTGAAGTCTTCCGAACATACCCACAAGCGCAAAACGTCCGCCCCGTACTTGGCGACGTATAAATCCGCGGTTTGAGGTTTGCCGTCGCTCTTGGAGATTTTTCTCCCGTCCCCATCCACAACGAAGCCATGAGTGAGGATGTGCTTGTAGGGGGCTGCGGCATCGGCAACCAAGCTTGTCCACAACGAGCTCTGGAACCACCCCCTATGCTGGTCACTGCCCTCAAGATAGAGATCTGCGGGCCAATCCAATTCTTCCTTCAGCTTGAGGACGGCCCGATGGCTGCAACCAGAGTCAATCCATACGTCCAGGGTATCCATGCCCTTGGAGAGATACTTCCCGGCCCATCCCTCGGGAAGGTCGCATCCTTCCAGAAGACTTTCCTCGGAAAGATCAAACCATAAGTCCGTACCCGCTTTCTCGACCTTATCGGCAATCGAGCGGATCACTGACCCATCCAAAAGGGGTTCACCATCCTCCGCATAAAAAACCGGGATCGGAACGCCCCAGGAGCGTTGGCGTGATATACACCAGTCCGGCCGGGACTCAAGAAAGCCGGTTATCCTATTCCGACCCCAGTCCGGCGTGAACGCAACCTGCTTTACTTCCTCGAGGCATTTTTCCCTGAGGCCGTCTTTGTCGAGGGAAACAAACCATTGATCCATGGCCCGGAAAACTACCGGGGTCTTGCTTCGCCAACAATGTGGATATTGGTGACAGTAGTCGGTGAGGGCCAAGAGATCGCCCGTAGCCTTGAGAATTTCAAGCACCTTGTCGTTAGCCGGACTCCCAGTCGCCTTTTCCAAAACCGAAACACCTACCAGAGATTCGGGAATTTGTCCGTCGTCAAGGTAACTGCCATGGTCATCCAAGGGACAATAAGTATCAAGACCATGAGCCTGGCCGGTAAGGTAATCATCAAGTCCGTGACCCGGGGCCGTATGCACGCAACCAGTCCCTGAGTCCATGGTCACATAATCCGCCGGAAGAACCGGGCTTTCGCGTTTGATAAAAGGATGACTGGCAACCCAGCCCACCATTTCCTCACCCAGCCGTTCACTTCCTCTGGCCGCTTCTTCGAGCGAGCAAGCGGAAGCTACCGTTTCAGATAAGCTTTCCGCCATCCAATAGGCATTTCCATCTATTTTGAGCTCGATATATTTTTCTCTCGGGTTAACCGCAATTGCCAGATTCGCCGGAATCGTCCAAGGGGTAGTGGTCCAGATCAGGATATAACTGTTGGGCTTCCCAATTATGGGAAAGCGGACGTAAATAGAAGGGCTAACGTGATCCTTGTACTCGATTTCGGCTTCGGCCAACGCCGTTCGGCAAGGGATCGACCAATACACGGGCTTCTTGCTTCTGTAGACGAGGCCCTTTTCCACGAAAGAGGCAAAGGTTCTGAGAATTTCAGCCTCATAGGCTCCATCCATGGTACGATACTCACTTTCCCAGTCCGCCAATACCCCAAGCCGGTGAAATTGCTCCCTCTGGGTTTCGACGTAGGAGGAGGAGAAATCCTTACACGCCCGCCTCAATTCAAGGGTATCGAATTCTTTTTTTTTCTTTCTCATTGCCTTGGCGACCTTGTGCTCAATAGGCAATCCATGACAATCCCAACCAGGCACGTAGGGAGTCCGAAAGCCACGGGTCGATTTGTAGCGCAGGATCGTATCCTTGAGAATCTTGTTCAAGGCAGTCCCGACGTGGACATCCCCGTTGGTAAAGGGCGGGCCGTCGTGAAGGACGAAGGCCGCGCCATCATTGTTCTTCTCCTGCATGCGCTCATACAGCCCAATCTTCGTCCAATGCTTGATTCGCATCGGCTCCCTTTCCACCGCATTGGCCCGCATGGGGAAATCAGTCCGGGGAAGATTAAGCGTATCCTTGAGCTTTTCTGCTTGGTTGGGGGACGACATCGGAATAAAAGGGGGGAAGGGTAGCGAAAATGGTGGAATATCCGTTCAAGTCAAGGGCTGAAAACTTAAGAGTGGTTTCTCCTTGCCTTCGCTTAACTTAAATTCACTCTTTTCGCCTTTCTACAAAGTGCATCAACTTCTTTCCAATCTCACAGAAAAAATGAGCCAGTCTCCGGACCTGCTCTACTTCGCAATCCTTATGTTTGCGATTATCATTGGATTCATTCTCTTGGCCAAGGGGGGTGACTTGCTAAGTGACCACAGTGCAACCCTGGCGGAATCAATGGGTGTGCCCACGGTGGTGGTTGGTCTTACCATCGTTTCTATAGCCACCTCTGCCCCAGAACTATTCACAAGTCTAGCCGCCATCAGGAGTAACGCGACCGGATTGATCCTAGGCAACGTGATCGGCTCCAACATAGCCAACATAGGCTTGATTATTGGCCTGGTGCTTTTCGTAAAACCCATCGACACCCGTCGGGCAATTCCACACGGGCAAATTTTCTTCCTTTTTTTACTGACCATAGGCTTTACGGCCATTCTCCTTGCCCCGCCAGCCGGCTCGCTCTACTGGAAAACGGGAACCATCTTGCTCACCTGCATCCTCGGCTACCTTTACTTCGTCACTCTCCAAGCACTCAAGGACCGGGAAATCGTCGAGGAATCCTCCTTACGGGAAGATCCCGGAGATTCCAACTCTCCCTTGTCATCGTCCTTAATGATCCTCGTCGCCACGGCTGCCCTCTGGGCAGGCTCTGACTCTCTGGTTTTCGGGGCGGAAAACCTCGCCAAGAGGGCTGGAGTCCCGGAAGAGTTAATCGGCTTCACCCTCCTTGCCATAGGCACCAGCCTGCCAGAGTTAGCCGCATCCGTTTCGCTTGCCAGGAAAGACCAGTTCTCGATGCTGCTTGGGAACGTAGTTGGGTCCAATCTTTTCAACATTGGTCTTGTCGCGGGAATTGCCGGTATTCTCAGTCCCATAGGCTCGCAAACCCCCTACCCTTGGATCGACTACCTTTCCTTGGTTTTGCTTACCGGTCTGTTCTGCTTATGGCTGAGAGGGAGAAAACTAGGAAGGAAAGATGGGGTGATTCTCTTAAGCTCCTATTTTGTCCTTTCCTTGTGCACTTGGCACTGGAACGCCTAGGGTCTAATGCCCGACCTGTGTTTGACGGGAAAAACATCGACCACTTTTTTGCATCCTCTACTCTAGGAATCTTCCCCGACTTGAAGGCGGAGAAAACCTTCAATCTTGATTTCGCAACTATTCTCACGTCCGACTGAATCCAATAGCTCTTTGATTGAATGGTCGGGTTCCTTTACGAAAGGTTGTTCAAGAAGGCAGGAGGTTGCGAAATATTTATCCAGTTTTCCCTGCACGATCTTTTCTATGGCCTGAGGTGGCTTCCCTTCCGCTTGAGCTTTGGCGATTTCACGCTCTTTGGAGACCAACTCTTCGGGTACGTCATCCCTAGAAACGCATACCGGCGAGGTCGCGGCCACATGCATGCACAAATCCTTGGCAAGTGACAAGATCGCGGGTTCCCCCGCAGCATTCGGCGAACAAGTCCCCAACGACAACAATACGGCAACCTTTCCACCCGTGTGGACATAGGATTCCACCAAGCCGTCACCCGATACTGCAAGGCTTTGAGACCTGGATATTCTTATATTTTCACCAATCTTACCAACTTGCTCGGTTCGAGCTGATTCGAGATCAGCGTCGGGATCCTGAAGCAAAGTAGCGGCAATCTCATTGGCAAAGGATACAAACTGCTCGTTTTTGGCGACAAAATCCGTTTCGCAATTTACCTCTACCAAAATTCCTTTGGTCCTATCATCGGAAATGCACTGCGATATTACGCCTTCCCCGGCATCTCTGCCTGCTTTCTTGGCGGCGGAAGCAACGCCTTTTTTCCGGAGGATGGAAACCGCTTCTTCAATATCTCCATTACTCTCCGTCAAGGCTCGTTTGCAGTCGATCAAGCCTGCCCCGGTTCTTTCCCGCAGGTTAAGTACTTCGTCCTTAGATATAGACATGATATTTGATGATTGAGAATATAAAGTTATGAAAGGCAAAAAAGGTGGAGCGATTAGGCACTGGAAGATTTATCATCGGATGAATCCCCTTCCTCCGCATTTTCAGAGACATCGCTTTCATCGGAGACGTCTTCGGGCTCCTGCTCGGCATCCTTTTCAGTCTCCTCGGGGGGGGCAGGCTCTCCTTCTGCGGGTGCCTCTCCAGATTCTTCTTCGGCGGTCTCAGTAGCGTCTTTAGCTTCGTCGGACTCCTCGGGCGCTTTCTCGGCGACCCCAGCAACATCCTCCGCTTGTTCAGAAGCATCATCCGAGGTCTCGGGTGCCTTTTTCCTGTCATCGAAATCCATCTCATCATACCCCTCGGGCAAGGTGACCTCCGGCTCGTCTTCCTGATCAACGAAATCAGGTTCTTGGGCGACTGGGGTAATATCCTTCCTGCGGGTAGGCGCCTCGACGCGTCGGGAAGCGCCGCTTTGGATAGCCTCCAGTATGACGTCTACGATAATGCGGATGGACTTTGTTGAATCGTCGTTCCCCGGAATCGGATGCGTCAAAAGCGAGGGATCGGAATTACTGTCGACCAAAGCCACGACGGGAATCTTGAGCCGATTGGCTTCGGCAATGGCAATGGACTCATTGTGTGAGTCAACGACGAAAAGGGCGCTGGGCAAACCCTGCAGGTTAAGCAAGCCTTCGAAATTCCGGTGCATTCTGGACATTTGCCTCCTAATGGCGGCGCTCTCCTTGCCAGGCAACTTATCGAGACTGCCATCGTCTTCCATGCGAAGAAATTTCTTGTACTTGGCTAGGCTGTTCGAGACCGTTTCAAAATTGGTAAGCGTCCCACCCATCCAGCGATTCACGCAAAAGGGCATGTTGGTGGCAGCGGCCAACTCGCGAATAGGCTCTTGAGCCTGCCTCTTGGTACCAACAAGCAAAACTTGTTTGCCTTGGGAAACCACTTCTTCAACCGCCACCGAAGCCTGCTCCAGCAGGTCGTAAGTCTTTTCCAAATCTATTATGGAGATTCCATGCCGATTGTCGTAGACATAGGGCTTTGACTTGGGATTCCAACGACGAATTTGATGCCCAAAATGGACCCCGGCATCAAGGAGGTCTTTAACGGTAACGTTCATGATATCTGTTCAAAGCCCCGTTGGTTGGAGACGGGGAGAAATAATTTTCTTTTGGGACGGGTTGTTGATTTAGAATTTGGGAGCAGGGGCAGGATTTGAACCTGCGACCTTCAGGTTATGAGCCTGACGAGCTACCAGACTGCTCCACCCTGCTACAGAAGAAACAGGCATTATTCCGATTTTATAGCCGGAGGCAACGAAAATCTTCAATCCGAGACTTGAGCTCATTTGTGTTGAGCTACCGGGCATAATCCTCATTTGTTAGTGGAATGCCCAGCTTAAAGGACCTTGTCGATTTTTGTGACCTCAGAACTAAGAGAATGGAGGTATCCGATTTCCCGGGAGCATTCAACGGATTACAGCTCGCAAACGATGGTTCCGTTTCCAAGATCGGAGCCTCGGTCGACGCGGGGCTTGAACCCTTTCTGGGAGCGGTCGAGGCGAACGTCGACTTCCTTATCGTTCACCACGGGCTGTTTTGGAATCCGCCCATTCCCCTGACCGGGACTGCCTACCAGAAAATAAAGCTCTGCCTCGAAGGCAACCTCTCTCTTTACGGTTCTCACCTGCCCTTGGATATGCACCCTGAAATCGGCAACAATGCGATCCTGGCCAAGAAACTGGCTCTTGAACCTGAGGGGACTTTCTTAGACTATGAAGGAATGGATATAGGTTTGCTGGCGAAGTGCTCACTAGCAAGAGATGAACTTAAGGAACGAATAGCAAAGCTTTTCCCCGTGGGGTTTCATGCCATGGAGTTCGGGTCTAAGAAACCCGAAAGGATTGCAATCCTAACCGGTTCCGGCTCAAGTGCGGTGCAGAAGATCCTGGACGCGGGCAGCGATACGTTTATCACCGGTGAACTCAAGCAACAACATTACAACCTCGCCCAGGAACTCAATCTCAACCTATATGCCTGCGGACATTACGCCACGGAAACCTACGGGGTGGACGCATTGGCTCGTGAGGCGGCCCAAAAGTTTGGAATACCCTATCAATTCATCGAAACCGGTTGCCCTCTCTAAACTCTTGGATTGCGAAATTTCGTAGCTTTCGATTTATTGGTATTCGTTATGAAGAAGATCGGGCTTCTAAATGGACCAAACTTGGATCGACTGGGCAAGCGCGAGCCCGAGCTCTACGGATCCGTCACACTTGAGGAGATCGTCGACAAGGTCCGTACCAAGGCATCTGCCTGCGATTGCCAGATCGAAGCCTTTCAGTCCAACCATGAGGGAGCTCTCATCGACAAGATACACGAATGGGGTGACGTCGGTTTCGTCGGGCTTATCCTAAACCCCGGTGGTCTGACCCACACCAGCGTAGCCCTAAGGGACGCAGTGGTCGCCTCAGGTCTGACCACCGTGGAAGTTCACCTCTCCAACATCCATGCTCGGGAAGACTTCCGGCACAGGTCGCTCATCTCGGGCATCGCCGCCGCCGTAGTTGTGGGCATGGCTCACCATGGCTATATGTCAGCCCTGCGCTACCTCTCCGAGGAAGGGTAATCGTTTGGTAGCTCCATCCCGAAACCGACAGGAAAACGGTAGGGCTTCAGCCAATCTCTCCGCACATTTCCTCGGGCTTCACCCATTGGTCAAACTCCTCACCAGTGAGGATACCGAGATTAATCGCTTCCTCCCGGAGGGTTGTGCCGTTCGCATGGGCGGTCTTTGCTATCTTGGCGGCCTTTTCGTAACCTATGTGCGGGTTAAGGGCAGTGACCAACATGAGGGAGTTTTCCAAGTTTTTCTTTAAGTTGGGATAATTGGGCTCAATGCCTCTGGCGCAATTCTCCTCGAAGGAGATGCATCCATCCCCAAGAAGCCGAGCCGACTGTAGGAAATTTGACGCCATCAAAGGCTTGAAGACATTGAGCTCATAATGCCCCTGCAAGCCTCCAATACTAAGTGCCACGTCATTGCCTACGACTTGGGAGCAAACCATAGTCAAGGCCTCGCATTGGGTGGGATTAACCTTACCCGGCATGATGGAGGAACCCGGCTCGTTAGCTGGAATTACGATTTCACCGATACCACTTCTCGGTCCGGAGGCCAAAAGGCGCACGTCGTTGGCGATTTTGTTCAGGGAAACGGCCAATTGCTTGAGGGCTCCATGCGATTCAACCATCGCATCATGTGCCGCCAAAGCCTCGAACTTGTTTTCCGCGCTCACGAATGGAAAACCCGTAAAGTCCGCTATCTTGGAAGCCACCAAAACCGAGTAACCTGGGGGAGTATTGATACCGGTACCGACCGCAGTGCCTCCTAGAGCAAGCTCGGACAAATGG
>TARA_B100000674_G_scaffold498438_1_pt1 | contig 18401 bp, 8 predicted proteins | sample TARA_B100000674 | Tara Oceans TARA_B100000674 (sample SAMEA2622759) | marine metagenome | biome: marine biome (ENVO:00000447); feature: surface water layer (ENVO:00002042); material: "saline water (ENVO:00002010), including plankton (ENVO:xxxxxxxx)" | depth 5 m
GGCAAAAATGACCTCCAGCAGGTGCATCTCAATTAGTGTTAACAGACCCTAGTTAAACTTTACTGCGATGTCAGCCGCCAGTAGTTACTGGCGGCTGACATCGTTATAGCTTGTTAAATTCTGCTGTGGCATTTGTATCTTCATTGAGAGTGATGGTGCAATTACCTGTTGTTCCAGAGCAATGAGCGGGTGCTGTCCAGCCGCCGAACTCATCATCTGTTGTCATCGGTGTCGCTCTGAGTGTGACGGTGCTCCCAATTGGATAGCTGGCGCTACATGGCCCGGATGAGCAGTCCATCGAAAATTGGCCATCACTCACCATGCCCTCACCGCTTCCCGATAAGTTAACCGTAAGGGTTGCCATGTCAGAGCTATTTGTTTCGATGAAAGTCACTATAGCTTCATGATGCTGGTCAATGGTGAGGTGGCAGTCATCATTATCTGCGCTGCCATTGCAGGCACCGCTCCAACGAACGATATCACTGGATGTGTCAGGCACTGCAAACAGAGAAACCATACTTCCGCTGGTATAGGTTTGAGAGCACGGTGAACGGTCATTGTCGCAGATGAGTCGTTCCTCGTAGTCACCGGATGTGCCTGATCGCCCCTCAACTCTCAGTATCAACGTATAGGCTCTCGCGATTGGTTGGAAGCTGGCGGTGACTTGGCTATCGGCATTGATGGTGAAACGGCACTGGCTATTGCCAGCTGCAAATGAACAATCGCCACCCCACCGAACGAACTCAAAGCCTTCATGAGCCTCAGCGACTAGCGTTACTTCGCTCCCCCTGGAATAGGTATCTTGGCAAGCATTTGTCCCGCCTCCGTTTTGCTCGCAGCCGCTAATGCTACCAGTACCATTAACCTGGCCTCCGGGGTTCTCCACGCTGACTTCCAGTGTGTAAAGTGGGCTGAAGCGCGCCGTGATCTCCCTAGCTTGGTTATGGTTCAGGCTACAGCTGGTATCTGCTTCGGTACATGGTGCGCTCCAACTCGTAAACGCAAAGCCCGCAGTGGGAGTGGCGCTCAGTTTCAGAGACTGCCCTAATAGGAAGTCTTGGTGGCAGCTGCCACCCTTGTCGCTGCAGTCAATGCCCTCGGGCTGGCTGGTGACAGATCCTTCCCCGTCGATGTTTATTGTTAGTGGTGCGGAGGCACCAAAGTTCACGCCCACGTTCACATCCTCATCTATTGTTAGCGTGCATTCACCGTATTGTTGGTCGGCGCAAGGGCCTGTCCAACTGTGAAATGCCATGCCTTGCGAGGGTTGTGCTCGAAGTGTTACTGAACTACCTCTAGGGAAACGGCGCTGACACTGGTCATCGTTGTTGCCGCTGCCAAAACAAGCAATTCCAGAGGGCGCGCTCACAACTTCTCCGCCACCGCTATTAGAGACGCTGAGTGTTGGCGAAGGAGAAAAGTATGCCTGCTGGTAATAATGCGCATTGTCTATCACCTTGAATGAGCATTGCTTGCTGAGCTGATCGCCTTCCAGGCAATTAATGGGGTACCACGAAGAAAATTCCCAGCCGTCGGCAGCTTCCGCATGCAGTACTACCGTACTGCCGCCATTAAATTCACCCGAGCAGGCTTCCCTGTCTGGACGGTCTTCATGTGATCGCGCATCGCAGTCAATTTGAGTGCTGGAATCGCGTACTGCACCAAAGCCGCTTATGTAGGAGGCGACAACGTTTGCTGGATAGGGGAAGCTGGCTCTCAATTGTGATTTGTTCGTCAAAGAAATTGTGCCGTTGTCCTCCCGGCGCACGCTGCAGGTGGGGGTACTATTGCAAGGTTCTACGCTGACCAAATCCGAGGGTACAGACCAGTCTACGGCAATTGATTGGCCGTCTCGAAAAGCAGAAAAAGTCACTGTTTCGGCTGACCCAATGCGCAGGCTGCAATTCTCATCATCGCTGCTGCACTGAAGCGCTTTTGCGGTAACGCTGTCATCCGGCTGGCCTGAAACTTCAACACCTAAGATATAAGCGCAAGAATCCAGATAGTCTTCGACTTCACCACCCTCGTGTACCATGGCGACACCTACTTGTCCTGTGAGCAAGGGGCTGCCGGTAAGTTGCAGCCTTAGATAACCCTGGCCGTGCCCCGCGCCTAGGTAGTCCTCTAGCTTGAGGTAGGCATAACGAATCGGCCCGAAACTGGCGCTCCAGTTTTCGACGGGTATATTCTTGCCCACCCAGTCTCCGCTATCAAAGCGTACCGTGTAGTCAGTGCCAGGAGCCTCTCCGTCAATATCTTCAAGGGGCCCGGATTTCTGAAAAACTTGTAAATACACGGTTCGCGGATTCGTGCCTGGTACTACTTTGTAACTCACTTTTACCCAGCTTGATGTGCCGCAACTTCGTAACCCATCGTCACTGCTATCACCCTGGCGTGGCTGGCTTTCACCCGCAACCGAATCTCCTAGCCAAAAGTCGAAATAGTTATTCCCGGTGTTAAAAGCTACTTCAGGCCGTAGATGTTTTTGCTCAAGTCCAGCATTGGCGTCGTTAAAATCCGGTAAGCCAATACGGTAAAACAGTGCGGCAGAATAGGCGGAAAAGTGTGGAGCTGAGAATGCTAGTCTGACAACTTTGTCATAGCTACCTGACTGGATTGCAGATAGCGCTGATTCTGGAATTACTTCACCATTTTTATCGACCAGTATGCCACTGGCCTCATTCTGCCAGAGTCCGGTATCGGCATTAAAGGAGGTCATGGCTACGTCGATTTGGTCGTTTCCTGGGGTAGCATCGTAATACTGTCTAAGGTTATGCGGGTTTACGTCAACGGTAATTGAAAGAGGTGGATTAAACTGCGAAAGGCGTTGGCCGTTACTGTCAGTGGCGCCGAACCACCAGTACCCGCCCGACGTAAAGGGGTCGCTTGCAGTAGTGGCCACACCGGGAAAAGCTGAAAGATCATCGGCGCGAAAGCCAGCTGCCCAAAGTTGGCTTAATGAATCCGGGATTGATGCGACACTAATCCCTTCACCCTGGGCGCGACCATTGGTAACCACCAGTGCCGCCGAATTCAAGTCGGGAAAGATGATTGGTGGTAATGTGTCACTTTGGGGCGCAGCTAGATTGAACGTCATGCCTTGGCTCAGTGCTGCACCATTATCGAGTACTGCATCCGCGCGTAGCCGGTAGCTCATATCGCTAACCGGGAATTGATAGTGACCCTCGGCGTCACTGCGTGTCGTCGCTATCGCGTTATTGTCGCTGTCAAATAGCGTTATTGTTAAATCGCTGAGAGGCTCGCCAGAGTCTAAACGCACAACACCGGCTACTGAACTGGGTAGCTCCGTGCCGCTACTACCGCCCGAGGAGCCACCTTTGTCATTGCAGCCAAGCATCAAGCCACTTGCGATGAGTGCTACTGAAAGTGTTTTAAGGTTCATGGTCGTACCCCTGACGGTGATTGCTTCGGGGCATCACTGCCCCGTAGTACTTACTTAGTTTCCAATTGCAGTTCCAGCTCGATAATCCCACCGCCGGTGTAGCTGCCTTCTTTTGGAGGCTCTATTTGCGATATGTCCGGCATGCCGTAGCCTTCTTTATCGATGATGCCTGGCGTAATCAAAAAATTACCCAGCAAACTTATGACGACAAGGTCTGTGTGGCCTGCTTCGGCCCCTGCTAAAGTGAACGTCTCGTCAATAATTATCAGTTCGTTCGGGTCTTTACATACTGCGTTTACCAATTGTGGCGAGCGTGGGCTACCTTCCTCATCGAATACCCCGGTGGGGTTATCGTCGCTAGGCTCAACAGGTTGACCATTTCGAAAGCGCGAAACAGTGGCGGTAACGGGGGTTAAAATGATATAGCCATCTAGGTTGCTACACTGGAGTGAACCCGATAAACGCAGAGTCGTTTCCTCTTCAATATCTAGGTAGTAAAAACCACTGACGCCGGTATTCGCTGAGGCCTCAGCGCATTCCACGTAGTCACCGTTATCATCCTGAATGCTCTTGCAATCGGTTTGCAGGTTGGCATCTAGCTTGACTGACAGTCCGCCTTCCGCAGTACTGCCAAATATTGCCGAGCCCGTTGATGAAGCTGAAAAGCTATAGCTCGGGCAGCTTTCGTTTGGCGACTCGCCAATGGCGTTGTAACGGGTAGACTGGTGATACAGGCTGCTGTTCAGGGTTTCCTGTTTCGTTTGCCAGAGTTCTGACTGGTCGGGTATATCGGGCGGAGCGATAATGTCTGTCTCATCGACAATTAATGTTTCAGATTGGGTGCCGTCATGCTCACCCGTCGGGCAAACGGGATTCGGATCATCTGGGTCGCTGGTGCCATAGTATCCGTTGCCATCAGTGGTAAAAGCGGCAATAGGATAAAGAATCTTACGCAGACAATCCGGTTGCACGCTGACCTCTACCTCATCCTCAACATCGCTGTTTGCGGTTGCTACAGCGCTCACATTGAAGCTTCCGGGGTTGGCGGGTGCGCGAACAGTAATGCTGAGTTCATCGCTGTCTACTACGCTTGCGCCAAAGACATCCCATACGACAGACTGTTCATTGTCGGCAAAGCCATCGAGTGTTGCGGAAAAGACGATGCTGTCGCCAGGTTTCACACAGTCTTTTTCGTAGTTGATAGTCAGTGTTCCCTCGTTAAGTATTTTTACGATTTCATCCCTTGATGAGTCGAGGGGTTCGAGCATTTTCCCGGTGGGGAAAAGGCGCAGTTCAAAGGGATATTTTTTAGATTCGGTACTGGTTTTGAGGGTGAATACAACGCGGTCATTGTCGTAGTGGACCGTGTTCTGCAATACCGCAGCCGAAGCGGGAATAACCTCAATACCAATTTGGTCTCGAGAATAAGCGCCATCGGGCCGAGACGCTTCGACGGTGATTACCTCGCCGGGCTCTTTTACACTTATTGATGCCACGTTGCTAACGACATCGGCACGACCTGTGGTTACGTTTCGCGAAGCTTTTTTGCTGGAGCCAAATTCAGATTCGCGAATGACCAACTCGATCTCTGCATCGCCAAGACGCTTGCCAATGAATTCCCTGTCGCGTTGTGATGTCCATACGATGGCGCTACCGTTGATATTCGCCTGGCTCCAGCGGTCTTCTGAAACATCGATTAAACCGAAGCTTTGTTTTTCAACGCAGACTGTCAAAAAGTCTGAGGCTTCTTCAATCGCACTGTTCATGGTGTCCTGTATTGCGAGTGAGACACCACCCAGTAAGTCATCTGCCACGGACACTCCGTTGAGCTTTCCAGCGGGTACGCGTTTTCCAATTGCGGGCCCCCCTAGAATCGTTGCGGCAGCGAATGCATGGTTCACCACATCTTTGCTGAAATTGTGAGAGCGGCTAAAGGCCTCGGCTTTGGCATCTGTTACCTGGCCAAGCAAGGTTTCTGGGCGGTCCTCATGCCACAAAGTCGGGGTTACGGTAAACGTCAGTGTGCCCCAGTTGGAAGGCAGGAGGTCTGTCACTATTCCGTAGCTGGTTTGTAGCGCAAGGCCTGCAGCGCCCACAATCCCGGCAGCTGCTTTCACCGCGGGGTGAGGAATCAGGCCGATAGAGCCCGCAGCGGTGTTGATCGAACTGAAAACTTCATTGGCAACCGCCTGTGAGTTGGCTATGCGCATTACCGGGGCGATGTCGTCGGCTCCAGCAAAGTCATAGCTCAACGAAGGAAGGGTGATTTCACAGCTAGCGCTGCCATTGCGAAGCTGTCTTGTGCGCGTTTCGGCTTGTCCAGCCTGTTGTGTCAGAGTGAGCGGGGGAAGCATCGCGAACTGTGTGAGTTGTTCGGCATAAGCTCCTTCCAAGTCGATGGCTGTCAGAAGGCGTTCTGTCAGAAGGTCATCGTCGGCAGCGGCGTCCTGCAGAGTCGGAATAATCGCTTCTGGGCCGCCTTCAAACATAATTTGATAGAGCTTCAGCAGGTAGAGGGATTCATCCAGGTCGCGTAGCTGAGTATTTCGGATCGTTTGTGGGTCTTGTCCATATATTTCGATGACTGCTTCCAGCCAGTTCTCCAAGGTGTCCGCCAGGGCAGAGGCGGCGGCGGGGTTTGCCTCTGGCAGCGCTTGAATGACAAAGCTTTGTCGTTGGCAGTAGCGCACACCATCACCTAGCTCAAGTTCAACCGTGCCACCGTCGAGGTCGCCATTGGGGTTGATAGGAACCGAGAACTCAAGGCTTCCCTCCTCGCTAGGGATATTTCTAAGCAACGCCAAGCCGTAACTGGGTTCGCCATCTGAACTGTCAGAAATGACCCTTATCGTCGCGTGATCCATCATTTCTGGGGGAACATTGGCAATGCGGACGATATCTCCGACCGTGCCCTGGTTGTTTGATAGAGATACTGCGCAGTCGCGCTGGGTGCTACCGAAAGGCTTGCGGACCACCTCGGCAAAAAACGCCTCAGGTTCCAGCGGTGGTGAAGTGCTTTTGCCTCCGCCGCCGCCACCGCCGCCACAGGCACTGGTTATTGCGATGATGAGGATGGTCACCCATGTACGTGTCTGCATAGCGGAAATCCCTTTTTGCTAGAACGACGCTTCTAGCCTGCTGGACAGTGGTTAGGGAAGTTATTGTCGTTTAGCCGGTGCCACGAGCAAACACTAGGGCAGTCGGAGGAAGAGCCGAACTATTACAGAAAAGCCATATTTATCAGTTGGTTATACATGTTGCTAACAGTCATAACGTGGATGGTAAAAACTGGTAACAACCGAGAATGAGGCTTACTGGGAGATAAATACTCGGGGGTTGACCGAGCGCAGGGCCTCAATGCGGGCCAGCAGATTTTGCAGCTCGACCCCGGAGGCGGGTAAATGCTGCTCAACATGCCGAACGGTGCTGATAATACGATCAACGTTAGGTCGCTTTGGTAGAGAAGCGAGCGAAGTATAGCGGTCAAACGTTCTAGACCGAGCGGTACTGCCGTCAAGTTGCACACGCCACTGCCCTGATTGTTCGGCGAGCTGAATTCGACTGCGGCCATCTTCTTCCCAGCATCTAACGGCTTCTCGCATAGCGGCGACTAGCAAACTACGGGGGCTCTGTTGTGAGTGCTTGGTGGGCCAAAGCAGCAAGCGTCTTTGTCCCTGTAGAGGCAGATTCAGCTCGGCTTGCTCGCGCCCTGATGCAATGGCTTTCTTTCCTGATTCATTCCCCAGCAGCAGTTTACCCTGAGTATTAGTCACTACTACCGGGCGATCGCTCCGTAGCAGCTCGTTGATAATGTGGTCCTGCTCTTGCTCTTCCAGTCGTTGCAGCCAGCGATGACGATAGTTTTCGCGTAGCGCCAACTGAGCTTCGGCGCGGTTGCACAACTCCAAAGGCTCACACGGCTTGACCAGAAAGTCATTGGCGCCCAGCAATAAGGCCCGTTGTTGGTCGCTTTCCGCTTGGCGAGCTGAGAGAACCAGAATCGGTAAGCGACTCGGGCTGTAGTGCTGGCGCAACATTTCTACTATTTCAAAGCCGGAAACAGCGGGCATCATTAGGTCTAAGACTAGTAGTGCGGGTGGTCGGTCGTTGATCAGTGATAAGGCGTCATCTACCCGGCTTTTTGCAATAACGGGGTAGTCCAGCGAGCTTAGAACCTGTGTGAGTGTGTCGAGGATACAGCCATCATCGTCGACCAGTAATATGTAGTCAGACTCGGGCAGAGAGTCTGCTATTGGTGCACGCGTGCTTGGCGGACTGTCCTGACTCGGCGCTCTTACGGGTGCAGTTTGTTGTGTCAGTGAGGCCTGCGGGAGCAAAAAATGGCAGTCGGTGCCGATGCCTAGCGTCGAGTTAATTTCCAAGGCAGAACCATGTGCGTGCAGTATTCCATGGCTAATAGGTAGGCCGAGGCCTACGCCCTCGCTGGCGATTGAGCCTTGTTGGTAGCGCTGGCGCGCGAGCTGCAACTGCTTGCTGCCCATGCCTGGGCCAGTATCCCGCACTCCTATCCGAATTGCCCCCTCACAGGGGTATGCGTAGAGTGTTATGTCGCCCTCAGCGGTGAACTTAACGGCATTGCCGAGTAAGTTGTAGAGTACCTGGCGCAGCCGCTTGGGGTCGGCGCGAACGGCTAGCATATCGTCAGTTAGGTCGATGACGATGCGCAGATCGCGATGGCGTATCATTGGAGAGAATAATTGTTGAAGAGTTTCAAATTCGTCGCGCACTGCCAGCGGGGTGGCCTGGACATGAATACCCTGATGGCGCATACGCGTTAGGTCCATCAGGTCGTCTACTAGCAATGCTAATCTGCGTGCGGTATCGCCGATTAAAGCGGCGTTGTGCCCTCGTTGATCGTCTACTTGGCTGTCTATGCCCGCGAGCCCAATAATGGTTTGTAGGGGGGTGCGAAGCTCGTGGGATGTATTGGCTAAGAACTCATCCTTTACGGCCTCTGCCTGCTCTAGTTGCCGCACTAAATCCACCGATTTCTTATAATCCCTAGCACTTTGGCGGGCCAATAACAGGCCCTGCCAGACAAGACAGATAACCATGCCTGTAGGGCCGAGATTTCCTAAGTACTGACCCTGAAAATCCACCGCAATATCGCGCATCACGGTGATAAATAAAATGCCGTAAACCACGGTCAGTGAGAGAGCCCCTGGACGCTTGTGTTTTGCAGCTAGAAAGGTGGCGTATAGAACATACGCCGACATTAGTAGTGCTGCGCACTCCATTAACCAAAATAGTAGAGCTAACGGGCGCCCATCTACCACAATGCAGGCAATAAGAAAGAGGCCGGCAATCACTCGCCACCACTGACGGGGGCGACGGTGAAATTCATCGGGAAATAGCAGTGAGCTGAACTCGGTCAGGCCAAGAATCGCCAGAGGTATCATCGCCCATCGCAGCGCTAAGTCAGGGGCTAGTCCCCAATGTTTTAGCAATAAGCTGAGCCATTGTTCTCCACCTAAGCCAGAGAATATGGCAACAGACAGGCACGTTAGCCCGAAGAAAAGTTGCGCAGCATAAACCCGGCGTGCGGCGGCGAACTGAGCCAGTTGTATAAAAGCCATCAAGGCTAGTAACCCTGATTGAAAGCCTTCAATAGCGAGCGCGCGAGCGCGGGATTCATACATGCTGTCGGCGTTACCGATGCGAGGCGGGGAGCGCATGCCACCCGCCATAAATTGCTGATTGTAAACATCAACTTCGATAGTGCTTACACTGCCTTGAGGCTGAAACTGTATGTAGTGGGGATAGCGCTCGGCGGCCCCGTCTGCGCGGTAGTGACCTGTGGCCAGCAGCATTTGGCCGTTTACGTAAAGGCGGTAACTATCGTAGGGGCGGGGTAGACGCAGAACCAGAGGATGGGTGAGCTCAGGGTGATTCACATGCACGTAATAGCGAACAGACGCGCTGCCGGGGATGGGCTGGCCGGCTAGCTTCTTGTTGTACCAAGTGCCCGGTATCGACAGCACGCCATTGGCGTCATCATGTGTTGCGCACCACGGGCCCGCTAAGGCAACAAAGGGTTCAGCATGTCCATCCCAATCAAAATGGCACGCCGTTTCTGCATATGTCGCAGTAGAAAATAGCAGCAGTATACCGACGATACTCCCTGCTACGACGTTGGTAAGGCGGGTCGTGTTCACAGCCATCCATGGTGCCACATACGGTTTATATCACCGAAGGTTATTTATAGCAGCGATCATAGCTGAAGGAGAATTGCCTTGCTAGGTAGGTAAAACGCAGTAAAAAATATGATTCGCTGCTCAGTTTCCATAGCGCCTTGCTGGGTGGCCGCTGCCGAGATTGCACTGCTATAGAGAGTTGTTTATTGTCGCCCGGGTAGAAAACCTTCCCGACGCCCTAACAGGATCCCACTATGGCGAGTGCCTCACCTGAGTTGCCTTCACCGGCCTTCAGCCTTGCGCCGTTGATGTTTCAAAACTTTAGCTGCACCTTGGCGATCATGGCCTTTGTTGCCCTGGTGGGCCCAGTAGCGCGTATTTTGTCGCTTGAGCCCTGGCATATCGGTGCCGCCATGACGATGGGGGGATTCACCTGGATCCTGTGCGCACGTTGGTGGGGCGGCCTGAGTGACCGCCACGGCCGCAGGCCGATTATGTTGATCGGGCTAACAGGTTTTACGGTGAGTTATTTTGGCCTGTGCTTGTTTATCGACCTGTCACTGCGCCACCAATTACTGCCGATGCTAGCCTTTCTCGGTCTGGTTGTCGGGCGGGTGGTGGTGGGCCTGTTCTACGCCGCGGTGCCGGCCACGGCAGCCGCTACGGTTGCAGACAATGTCGAGCCGGATAAGCGCGCCGGAGCTATGGCACTACTCGGCGCAGCCAGTGGCGCGGGCATGGTGATCGGGCCGGGCTTCGTCGGCTTGTTGGCGCCCTACGGGCTGGGTTTTCCCATGTACGTGACCGCCGTTCTTCCCGTCTTGGCGCTGGTGCTGGTGTGGTGGCGTATTCCTCGGCAACCGCCTCAGGCGGCGCCGGTAACGCGCGCCCCCAAGCTGCAGGATAGTCGCCTGCGACGCCCCATTGTGGTGGCCTTCTCTGCGGCATTTTCGGTCTCTATTGCTCAGGTCACGGTGGGCTTTTTTGCCCTGGATCAGCTCGGGCTTCCCGCGCCCGAGGCCGCTCAGGTAGCTGGTATTGCGCTAACGGTGGTGGGCGTGGCGTTAATTACTTCGCAGAGTATTTTGCGCAAATTATCCCAGCCGCCGGCGCGGCTAATTCGCATCGGGGCACTGGTGTCGGCCTGTGGTTTTATGGTCAGCGTGTGGGTTGAATCAGTGTGGGGCTTGTGGGCGTGTTTTGGTTTGGCGGCCGCCGGGATGGGCTGGGTATATCCCTCGGTGTCGGCGCTGGCGGCAAACTCGGTTTCTTCAGAAGAGCAGGGCGCTGCTGCCGGTACGGTCACCGCGGCGCAGGGCGTCGGCGTGGTCGTCGGGCCTATGTTGGGCACGTTTATTTATGCTTTTCATGCCACCGCGCCGTATGTGATGGTCGCGGTATTACTGCTGGCGATCAGCCTCTGGGTTGAACAAAACGACTAGCATTGCAGAGCCTTCGGGGTTTTGATTCACTGTGAGCGAGCCGTGAATTGGAGCGCCGAATGTCTACTTGCGATACCTCCCACCACAATAATTCACCCTCTTGCCACAGCAAGCGGTCCTTTGATGTGTTGCTGTGGGGCTCTATGGCAATTGTCGCTGTACTGTACGCGCTGGCGCTGGTGGCCAGCGACGCCCTGCCCACTTGGCTGCACACCGCAGCGGAGGCCACCGAAAACCTGGTGAATACCATGTGGTGGGGCATGGCTCTGGGGGTAGTGATGCTCTCGCTGTTAACGCGCATACCGCGAGAGTTTGTAATAAGCGTATTGGGCGCCGGTGGCGGTTTCACCGGCATTGTTCGGGCCACCGCGGCAGGCGTGCTGCTCGACCTGTGTAATCACGGCATATTAATGGTGGGTGCCAAACTCTATGAGCGCGGCGCCAGCCTGGGGCAAGTGATGGCCTTTCTTATCGCCAGCCCCTGGAACTCCTTTTCCCTCACCTTGATATTGGTCGCCCTGATCGGGCTGAAGTGGACGGTCGTGTTCATTCTTGCATCGGTGCTAATTGCCGTGATTAGTGGCTGCTTGTTTGATGCATTGGTGCGGCGCGGGGTATTGCCCACTAACCCCAACACGCTTGCGCTGCCCGAAAATTTCGACTTTTGGTCGCAGGCAAGGGCAGGCCTGCGCGACACGCGTTTTGATAAGCGCTTTGTATTCACCATGTTTGTCGATGGCATAAAAGAGTCGCGTATGGTGATGCGCTGGGTGTTGTTTGGCATTGTGCTTGCCGTTGCCCTAAAGAGCTTTGTGCCGGCGGATATCTTTTCCAGTTATTTCGGGCCGAGCTTATTGGGCCTGGGGGCAACGATTGTGGCGGCCACGATTATCGAGGTGTGCTCCGAAGGCTCCACGCCGATTGCGGCAGACCTGTTAACCAGAGCGAACGCCCCCGGAAACAGTTTTGCGTTTTTAATGACGGGCGCAAGCACCGACTACACCGAAATTATGGTGATGAAGGAGCGCACCGCCAGCTGGAAGGCGGCGTTGTTTTTGCCGCTGCTGACGGTGCCACAAATTGTGCTGGTCGCCTTGGTGATGAATGCCGGTGGCTAGCGCGCCGAATCCTGACTGGCCACAACATCACCATCGCTGCTGGCCAAGCGCACATTGGCGGCTGGTGCGTCGCCGTTCTTGTCCTCGCCAAAATACAAGGTGGTATGCGGGAAGGGGATTTCAATGCCGGCGTCGTCAAAGTGCATTTTCACCAAGCGATTGTAGGCGCGGCCAACGGCCCACTGCATACCGGGCGCGGTTTTGATCAATACGCGAATGTTTACCGAGCTGTCGGCCAGTGCCGACACGCCCGCCACTTGCATTGGTTCGAGAATGTCTTGCTTGTGCTCACCGCTTGTCAACTCCTCAAAGGCCGCCTGTAAGTGCTCAATGGCTTTGTCGATATTCTCGCGATAGGCGATGCCGTATTCGCCAAGGTGGTAAGCAAAGTCGCGCGTATAGTTCGACACCGCATCCACCGACGAGAAGGGCACAATATGGTAGGTGCCGAACAGGTCACGCAAGGCAACCGAGCGAATGCCCACGCGTTCAACTGTGCCTTCATGGCCGCCAGCGTGCACGTAGTCGCCGGTGTTCATGGCATTTTCCAGTTGTATAAATATGCCGTTGATCACGTCCTGCACAAGTTTTTGCGCGCCAAAGCCGACCGCTAGGCCGAGCACCCCGGCACCCGCGATCAGTGGGCCGATGTCCACGCCAATTTCCGACAGCACGATCATGGTTGTCATCACAATAATGACCGCAGCAAGGGAGGTGTGGAACAGGCCAAGTAGCGTCTCTGCGCGGGCAGCGCGTGCGGCATTGGCCATGCCCGTGGGGGAAAGGCGGTGTTCGATAAAGCTGGCCAGTGCAATCCACAAGCCGGCGGCCAGGGCGAGGATGAGCAGAATATCAACCAGCGACGACACCGTGCTGCGGCCGACTTCAGTGGCATACCACTGGCCCAGGTCAAACACCGACCAGGCGTCGAGTGACCACACAACAATTGCGGCGGTCACCAGCCCTCGCAGTATCCGTAAACCGGTGGGGATGTAGGTATTCAGGCGTTTTTGAAGGTGGGGCAGTTGCTCATTGATCGACTCAGAAAGCCGCAGCTCCCTGCCGATCAACTGGCGAAGAACAACGAGCAGCAATGCACCCAGACCGGCATAGGTGGCGGTCTGCAAGGTAGCGAGTGCCACAAAGGGCAGGGCGCTTTCGGGCCGCAGCAAACTGGTAAAGACCACCACCAGTGCGTAGGCCAGCGCCAGTAAATGCCAGCTGCGCGCCAGCAGGCGCAGGGCGATGCGGCGGCTGCCCTGATAGTTGGCAGCCCTGCCGAATAGCTGGTCTCGCAAGCGTTTTCGGTTTAGTAAAACGGTGGCGGTGTAGTACAGCGCAGCGAGCAGCACAATGCTGGTGCTCAGCGCGCTGCCGAGCGCCTCCGAGGCATTGGCGTTCACAATCGGCACCAGCACCATAATGCCGTAGCCGGTAAAGCCTGTGATGTTGGCGAAAAACCGATTGCAGTACTTTGCTTGCCGTTGATTAAGCGGCAACAACCGCAGAGCCGGAAAGCGACTGGCAAACAGCGCCCGCAGCACCAGTTTTATTCCCTCAACGATCAAAAACGCATTGAGAAACAGCGCAAGGCGAGTGCTATCGGCGCCGGCCTCGGCAGACAGCTGCGAGGCAATAACGTGACCCGACGCATAGGCCAGCAACACCGTTGCTAAATCCACCAGCCCGGCGGCGCTTACCGCGGCCACGGTTCTCAGCATGGCGAATTTGCGGGACCCGCGCACCGCCCAATCATCAATACCAGCAAACAGCGACTTGGCGGCGCGATGCAGAATAAAAAACAGCGCGAATGTCGCGAATGCCAGCAGGGCCAGGTGGCTTGCGGCGCGAACAATAGCGGCCAAATCGACGCGGTGTTTGTCGTCGCTGTGAGTCAGCGCCTCGACGCTTGTTGCCAGCGTCGCCAGCTGCTGTTTGAAATTCTCGCCAGCGGCAGCGGTTAGTGTTGCAAGCTGGCGGGCAAGTGAGTCTTTACTACCGCTGGCATCGCTGTTCGAGGGCGATGTATCGTCCTCTGACGATGCTTGCTCTTTGTCGGGGGCGTCGCTGGTATTTACTGCCTTGGATGGGTTGCGCAACTGCTCAATCAACGCGTTGCGGGCGCCTTCGTTCTCAAGTAACTCTGCGAGGACCGACGAGCTATCACTGGTCGTCGGCGGTGCTGCGTGAAGGGTATGCCCGGAAAAGAGGAGTGGAATGAATAGAAGGGCGATCAAGCGCGTTGCTGGTCGCAGTGACATCACGATTATTCTCCTTATCGCTGGCGATTTTTTGTGGATACCTGCCTCCCAAGTAACGAACAATATGTTGGTGCTATTGGGGCTGTGTCAGCGGGGCGTTGAGAAAGTTCCATTGAGCAGAGCATAGGCATCTGCGCATTGTGGTTGCCGAATTGAGTCGGTTTTCACGCCGGATCTTGCGCTAGATCAATGCGCAGCCTGCTAAAGCTGCTACCTTCCGCGCCAAGTTTTTCAGCCGTAACAGTGCAGTTTGTCGCAGCAGTCCTTCGCCTTGTACAAAAGTCGAATAGTGCGTCCGCCACAGTAGGCGTATAGTCCCGGCGATTGTCGCCGGTTCAACCTGAGTTGTGTCCTTTCGTGCCCCTATTCGGCTCGCACACGCCGTGTCGCTGAGTCACGTCCACCTTGTTACCGGCGAGCGAACGCCCCGTCATCTCGACATACCCGATCGCGATTTTTCGGTCGACGGCCCGTTCCAAGCAGAATTTTTACACCATATGGGAGAACCTTAATGAAACGAGGAATAGTGTTTGCTATTGCCTGGCTAACGGCTATTGCGGCGCAGGCGTCAGAGGCGCATACCACCGCAATGGACCTTACCCAGCACTGGGTGGGCTTTGTTGCCATTGCAGTATTTGTCGCCGCGTATGTGCTGGTGATCTTGGAAGAGCAAATACACCTGCGCAAATCCAAACCCGTGCTGCTCGCCGCAGGTATTATTTGGATGCTCATTGCCGTGGTCTACAACGGCAACGGGCGACCCCACGAGGTGGAGGTGGCAATTCGCCACAACTTCCTGGAATACGCCGAGCTATTCTTCTTTCTGCTGGTAGCAATGACCTACATAAACGCCATGCTGGAACGCGGCGTATTTGAGGCGCTGCGTAACTGGCTGGTGGCGCGGGGCTTTAGTTACCGCGCGCTGTTTTGGCTAACGGGTATTCTGGCCTTCTTTATATCCCCCATTGCCGACAACCTCACCACGGCATTAATTATGTGTGCGGTGGTGTTGGCGGTAGGCGTCGGCCAGCCCAAGTTCGTGGCCATTGCCTGTATTAACATCGTGGTGGGCGCCAATGCGGGGGGCGCGTTCAGCCCCTTTGGCGACATCACCACGTTGATGGTGTGGCAAAAAGGCGTTATTGAATTTAAAGAATTCTTTGTGCTGTTTGTCCCCAGTGCGGTGAACTTCCTGTTGCCTGCCGTCATCATGCAATTTGCCCTGCCCAGCGGCACGCCGCCAGCATCGGGCGGCAGCCAGGTACAAATGAAATATGGCGGTTTGGTGATTGTTGGCCTGTTCCTGCTGACTATCGTTACTGCTATCAGCTTCCACAACTTCCTGCACATCCCGCCGGTGTTCGGCATGATGACCGGCCTGGCCTACCTCAAGTTCTACGGCTATTACCTTCGCCAAAAATCCAAAAACTGGAATCAGGGAACAGAGAACCCGCCGGGCTCGTCCGACGACCCCTACAACTTCGACGTGTTTGCCAAAATCGCTCACGCCGAATGGGACACCTTGTTCTTCTTCTACGGCGTTATTCTGGCCGTGGGCGGCTTGGGTTTTATCGGCTACCTCAGCGTCGCGTCCGACCTGGTATACGGCGGCTTGGGCAATACCGGCGCCAATATTATGGTGGGTATCATGTCGGCCATCGTCGACAACATCCCGGTTATGTTCGCCGTCCTCACCATGAGCCCCGATATGCCGCACTCACAATGGCTGTTGGTTACCCTGACTGCCGGGGTGGGTGGTAGCTTGCTTTCCATTGGTTCAGCCGCCGGCGTTGCGCTAATGGGCCAGGCAAGAGGCCAATACACCTTCTTCAGTCACCTGAAATGGACGCCAGTTATCGCGCTGGGCTACGGCGCCAGTATCTGGGTTCACTTGCTGATGAATGGTTAAGTTGAACGGGCGGTAAAAAAAAAGGCCAACCCAGATGGGTTGGCCTTTTTAGTTGTTGGAGCCGGGGGGAATTGAGCCCCAGGAAATACTCTTAAATTCGGCCATTTAATGTTCTGTGTGCCTAGCTTGTGGATTTAATGTGGCCAGCCCTGTCGACGGCGTCAAAGTAGTCGTCAAGGCTGGGTCCAGTTTTAATTCTCTTTTCAGAGTCACTTATAGCATCTTCTAAGACGTAGGTCTGCAATTGTATTTTGAAGCTATCTTTGAATTCCTCTTTATTTAGCTCAGTGAACTCTTTTTCTATAAACGAAAAACAATCGAATATCATGTCTGATAGCGTGTAATATTTAGTTATCTCGCGGTTTAGTGAGTTTCGGTCACGAGAAGTGACAAAGCAGTACCGTCTTGAGTCCTTCGTATGCCTATGCCCCATGATTTCTTTTATGTTGCTTAGGTCTTTTTTGTTTTTAAGTATTGTGTAGCTTTCGCTGTGGCGAAGGCTGAGTGCAACCAGGAAACCAAGGATAATCACATGAAACTCTTTTTTATTTTCGTTCCTAGAGAGTATGCAGGCTTCAATTTTGGAGTAGCACTGTTCGGTGTCGCGAAGAGTGAGGTCAAGCTGGTTGAATATTTCAGATAAAAAATGGATTGGGTTGTTGTCAGTTTTGGGGGTTCTGCTTTGTGTGGCCGTTACATAATGTGGAGTATGTAGTTTTTCTAGGATGTTGATTTCGCTGTCTAGATGGTCAAGGTAGAGGTCTAGGCTTGGTTTAGATAGCGTAAAGTACGAATCGAAGAAGCGATTAAGGTAAGTCTTGGCATCAAATCCTAGGCCATATATAGACTTTATGGTGTGAGCGAGTTCATTTGTATTGGTTGCAACCAAAAAATAATATCCGTCGATGTTGAATAAATGCTTCACGCATTCGAGAAGTTCTACAGCGAAGGTCGGTCTGCAACGATCCAGCTCGTCTATCATTACAAATATTGGCGGGTATTTTTTGTTTTCTTCTGGTCCGTCTACAATTGTGTAAAGTTTCTTTAGGGATTTTTTAAAATTTCCAATTACTTTTTTCTTTTCACGGTGCCTTTTTAGTAGGTCGTTATCTCTAGGGGTAATAACGCCTGCTACTGCATTGACAGTATCTTCAGAGAAATCCCTATTTCCAGTTGCGAGAGTTAACCCCATTTTTAAGGCAGACGTTCGATCAATTTTGGACGCTGCGTCAATGATTCTCCGTTTGATGCTGACAAACTCGTTGCTAGAGGGAAGCTGATCCACAAGTTCGCATATAAGGGATTCAAATGGGGTTTCAGAATAGTCATTCTCCCATGCGTTGAATTGAATGACGTAATGATTTTTAGACAGAGATTTTCCGAGCTCTTCTAAAAATACACTTTTTCCCAGTCCCCATTCGGCATCTATATTAATAACGTGGCTGGTTTTTCCGTTTGTATATAATCTTTCCAGAATCGTTTCTAGGTAGTCGCCTTCTTCCTTCCTGTTAAGTTTGTCTTTTTCCCAGGGGGCTAGCTCGTCATTCAGAGATCCATCTGCCATATACTTTCCTTATCATTCCCCAGTCGTTATGCCCCATGTAAGACGCTAGCCATATTGGGTTTTTTAGCATCTGTGAAGCAAAGATATGTCTTATCTGGTATCACTCCCTGTATTTTACGCCCGATTTATCGAGGGCAGGAAGCCATACTCGTTTTCGAAACGGTTGGTCTGAGGCCCAGCGTCTTCCGAATTGAGGGTCAGTAAATGCGAATTCATCATGTTGGTGCAAGCAGCTCTGAGCTGGAAGCGCCTCGATGGCTTTTTGAATGAAGATGGATTTTCCGCTTGCCTGATGAGGTCTTAGGCTCTTTGAGTCGCCCATGTACGAGTGCATCCTTGATTGCTGCGTAGCCTCCTTCAATGGAGACGTTTTTCATCTTAACTCAAGCCAACCCAAGGAGCGAAACCTCGCTCCAATGTCTAAAGCGCTTGTCGTTTCTGGGTGTATCGTTGGCGTTGAGTCGCTACTATGCCTGCAATAGTTGGTGACGGTTCGTAGGGAGGCGAAATGAAGTGGCTATGGATAGCGGTGGTGTTGATGGCGGGGGT
>TARA_B100000674_G_scaffold417890_1_pt1 | contig 18365 bp, 13 predicted proteins | sample TARA_B100000674 | Tara Oceans TARA_B100000674 (sample SAMEA2622759) | marine metagenome | biome: marine biome (ENVO:00000447); feature: surface water layer (ENVO:00002042); material: "saline water (ENVO:00002010), including plankton (ENVO:xxxxxxxx)" | depth 5 m
ACCCTAACGCTCGAATAAAAATCTTGATACCAACATCGCTATGAAAAACTTAATATCCATCCAACACGCTTCTTTTCAGACTAAACCCTGGGTTTTTTTCCGGATTTTCCAAACCACTTTGGTTTGCTTGCTAGCAAGTTTAGTTTTCATTAGCCCAGTCTGTTATGGACAGGTTGGTGAAAGCTTTCGGCCGGTTACCGACGCCATGCTTCAAGATCCTGCTCCTGGCGACTGGCTTATGTGGCGCCGGACACTTGATAGTTGGGGCTACAGTCCCTTGACTGAAATCAACCAAGAAAATGTGAGTCAGATAAGGATGGTATGGACTCGCGACCTTGCCGCCGCTACGGATGAAATTACTCCGCTTGCATATAACGGAGTGCTCTACGTTCCGCAGGCCAATGATGTGATCGAGGCCATTGATGCCGTCAGTGGCGATGTGATCTGGTCATATCGACGGGATCTTCCTGAAGATGTAGGCCAATGGATTGGGCCACACGGTAGCAATAACCGCAACCTGGCCATTTATGAAAATCTAATTATCGACTCGAGCGCTGAAGGCTTTGTGTTTGCCCTGAATGCCCAAACTGGAGAAATCGTCTGGGAAACCGAAGTTTTCGACTACAAGGTCAATACGGGCACTCATAGCTCGGGGCCGATTATTGCTGATGGTCGAGTAATTTCTGGTCGTAGTTGCAAGTCGACACTCTCTTATGGAGGAGGTGGGCCTGAAGCCTGCTTTGTTGCTGCACATGATGCCCTTACCGGTGTCGAACTCTGGCGTCGTCAGCTGATTCCAGCCCCTGGAGAGCCGGGTTACGAGACTTGGGGTGACGTGCCTTATGAGCTGCGCCAGCAAGTGGGATCCTGGACTCCGTCCAGTTACGACCCGGAGGCCAAGCTCATTATCTTCGGTACCTCGGTCACTTCTCCGGCGCCGAAAATTTTTCTCGATGGTGTTGATAGAGATTATTTGTATCACAACAGTACACTGGCACTGGAGATTGATACCGGTGAGATACGCTGGTATTACCAGCATCTCAATGACCACTGGGATATGGACCATCCTTTTGAACGCCTTCTGGTGGACACTGCTGTGACCCCCGATCCAGAGGAAGTTGAGTGGATAAATCCAGATTTAGAGGCTGGCGAAGTACGCAAGGTCATCACCGGTATTCCCGGCAAGACAGGCGTGGTATACACACTGGACCGGGAGACAGGCGAGTTCCTGTGGGCAACCCCTACCGTATTTCAGAACATAATTCAGAACATTGACGGCGCGAGTGGCGAGGTTACGGAAAATCCGGAGGTGGTTTTTCGTGAAACCGAACAGATTGTGTTTGTCTGCCCGACCTGGCTCGGGGGCAAAAATTGGGAAACAGGGACCTATAGCCCTCTCACCAATACCATGTACTTTCCTTTGCGTAACACCTGCGCCGATATGATGGCAACTGCTGACTTTGACACACAGAGGGCTACGGAGCTCGAGCGTGAGATTGTCAGAGGTGGCTTGGCTCTCTATTCGTTGGCGGCCAGGCATCGTATGGCGCCCGGCACGCAAAACTTAGGAACCGTGCGGGCGATCAATGCTGAAACTGGTCGCACCGAATGGCTTCATGAGCAACGGGCCGGCACTACATCACTGATGGCTACCGGCGGCGGGCTGGTATTCGGAGGCGATGCCAACGGCCGTTTTCGGGCCCACGATCATGAGACGGGTGAGGTCCTTTGGGAAATAAACCTGGGCTCCCCGGTGGTCGGCTTCCCGATAAGCTATGCGGTGGATGGGAAACAGTATGTTGCGGTAAATACCGGGCCCTGGTTGGGTAGCATTGGGACTCCAGAATTAAGGCCCAGCCGCGGCACAAATCTGTTCATCTTTGCTTTACCCTAGCTGAGGCGGCCGAGACGGTTTTCACGTCTCCCCGAGACTTGGAAATGTTGCATGTTTAATCTTAACATTTTTGGCGTAAGCGAATTGTTTCAGGCTCCCGTGCTTACTGCGGGTCATCGGTTAATGGGCGTTGCGGCTCTGTTGGGGGCCTGTTTCGTATTTACCCACTTGGTAACTGTGATTATCACCAGCGTGGTCGATGGTTTTAACTGGGGAATCAATGCCTGGGTTCTGGACATTGGGGGGTTCATAGCGGCGTTCTATTTTGCGATTCAATGCGGGTTGTCCTCAAACAGTAAGAGTGTCGAATTTCGAAAAAAAAATTCTTGGATATGCACATGGGCCGTCTTGACCATTGGAGCTAGAATTCTTGATATTCTAATGCTGTTTGGAGTGGTGAAATGGGATGAGATTTATGTCACGCCCCAGGGGCCAACGCTTTGGTCAAATGTAGTAAGCGAGGTGATTTTTGGAATGGCTTTCACTGTTACAGCTCTCATTGGTTCGCTTATGCTCCTGACCTACCCAGGGGATATAGACCCAGCGCAGGCCGAAAACGAATTCAAATAATAGATAGTGCGAGCTGCCTTTTAAAATAGAAGAACAGAAAGAGACAAATAGTCGAAGAATATTGGTAAACTAACGAGCTTAAAGTTTACGTGTGAATTACTTAACTTGGTGTCGATAGCAATCGGATTATTTGGGATACTTATAAACCTGATGGACCAAAGTGATAGAGTTTATGCTTTTACAATTCGGAATACCTAAACCTTAAAGCGCCAAATGTCTTTCATAACTGATTTGTTATGGCAGCGAGGGTAGAATTAAAAATGATCGGGTAGCGACAAGAATTTGGAAGCGTTACAGCATTATAGAAGTAGGAGAAAATTATGAAGAAACATTCATTTCGAAACATGCTTATTCCCTTTAGGCTTTTAGCTGCGGTTGCTGCATTGTTGGTTCAATGGACTCTACAAGTCGATGCAGCAGAGTCGATCTGGAGTGGTTCCTATACCGAGGCACAGGCCGAACGGGGTGCTGAAGATTATAGCGAGCGCTGCGCGGCTTGCCATGGCGCTGATCTCAGGGGAGACAGTCATGCAGCCGGTCTGGTGGGTATGGGTTTTATGTTTCTTTGGGAAGGAAAATCTCTGGGTGAACTGTACTCAAAAATACGTAACGACATGCCTCAGGATCAGCCGCGCAGTTTATCGAAAGGGTCATACGAGGACATCTTAGCGTTCATACTGAAGTCTAATGATTTTCCAGCAGGAGATACCGAATTAGAATCAGGTGAGAATGCCTTAGATAAACTCATGATTACCTCTAGACCAAACTAACTGCGAAAAGCTATATGTAAAATCCATGAAAAAAGTAATGGCAATAGTTTTTTGTAGCATCGTGACATCGACCTGGATGCTCACCTCCTCGGCACAGCCGCATGAGTTGCGTACGACAAAGTTCACCGTCAGCGATGTCGATGCTGCTGTTGCTTTCTACGAAGACCTAGTGGGGATGGAAGAAGTTGGTCGATTTGAGAGTCCTGGCAGTCTCATTGAGCCGTTTATGGGTTTCGGTGAGGGGGTAATGCGTGTCGGACTCCTGGGCTTTGCTAAGATAGAAAATATCGATAAGACGCCGCATCCGGTTTCTGTAGTGATGATACCCGACATTGATGCTGTCGCTGCGAGAATGGAGAATGCAAACCACCCGTTCAATATCATGTCGGCTGATGTTGGCGATGAAAGTAACAGGCGTATTGGGATCACCACTGACCCGAGTGGCAACACGATTGAACTTGTCGAGGTTGATGGTCCCCCGAAGGTGGTCGGTGCCCGCCTAATAGTTGAGGACCGGGCGGCCGCGGAAGACTTCTTTGTGCGTGTTTTCGGAGTGAAGCCAGGGCGGCGCATCGTGACGGAGAGCTTCGACGAGGTCTTCTTTGATTTTGGAGACGATAAGTTCGTCGCACTTTACGAGCCTAAGGGGGAAGCACCCCTCCCCAAGAGCGAGAACCCCGTAGTCGCGATCTACTCGTCAGCGTTCGACGCGGTGCTTGAACGAGTCAAAGCTGGCGGACTCGGTGTCAGAGAGTATGGTTCTGGTATGTTTCTAGCAAATGACCCTTCCGGTAACGTCATCGAGGTAGTTCGTCTTCAAAACTAAGAGACGTTTGCTTTTTGAAATTCGTTCAACTCTGAAAGTCTTAAATAATGATCTTGGGGCAAAGTTCCGAGCAATTAATCTAATTCCAAGTTGTTACAATTTATCACCATAGTTTGGATTAAAAACCCCTAATACTCATCTGGTGCTATTCAATTATTCCTTGAAAAATTGTAGTTTCGGGAACCTTGAAAAAAATTAACGATGCTAACAGAAGAGAGTTAGAAATTTAGGCCAATATAATTACAAGAGAGGCAGACAACAGATGAGTGGATTTAACCAGAAGCATTTAACTCCCCCTTTCCCATTGACGAAAATTTATGGATCATTGCTTGCCGCAAGTATCGTAGCGTTCGGCGCGCCGGCTGTTGTGCAGGCGCAAGAGGCAGTAAATCAGATAGAAGAGGTAGTCGTTAGGGGAAACCGCGCGAGTCTGCGCAGTGCAGCGGAAATCAAGCGACAAGCAGACACCTTTGTTGATGCGATAAGTGCGGTCGATATCGGTGTCTTGCCTGACCGTTCGGTTTTAGAGGCCATGCAGCGTATCCCTGGTGTCTCCATTGAGCGTGTTGGTCAGGGTTGGCCAGACTACTTTTCGGTAGAGGGTAGAGGGGTGGCAATCCGAGGTATGTCTGCCACCCGTTCAGAATTCAACGGACGTGATGCTTTTCACGCCAGCGGGCGAGGTCTTTCTTTTGGCGATATTGCTCCAGAGTTGTTGGGTGGTGTGAACATTTATAAAAACCAGACCGCGGACATGATAGAAGGCGGTATTGGCGGGACCGTGAGCTTGCTTACCCGCAAGCCTTTTGATCAAGAAGGGCAGATGGTAGCGATTAACGCGGAGGGCCGTTGGGGCGACATTAATAACCAATGGAACACCGGTACTTCTGGCCTATACAGCAATCGATGGGATACCGATTCTGGCGAGTTCGGCTTTTTGATCCAAGCCCAGACTTCCGAAAGGGAGGCCATATCAAACGCGGTTCATATCAACCCTTACGTGCCTTACGATTCTTGGGCCCTTGCCGGTGCGGAGAGGTTTAGCGGCCAGGTCAAGGTGCCCTCAGGTGCAAATTTCACACAGAAAGACGACGAAAATACCACGGACGGTGGGGTTATCTCTTTCCAGTGGCGTGATACTGAAAACAAGTACTTTTTGACGGCGGAGTACATACGCTCAGCTTCAACATACAATTTTTGGCAGAATTGGCTCCGATATGACGGGGGTACTAGCCTTAACTCAAGAAACACTCGTGCCTACGGGGACACCCAATTCCAGTTTGATGATAACGGTGTTTTCGAGTCCGGTACATTGGCCCATGCCAACTGGGGCTGGCGGGCGAATGGGATGATTGGTCCGGGAGCCACTGAGCCGAATACCCGGTACGTCAACCCCTATATACCTCGCCCTTGGTATTACGGTGATGTAGGCGGTATGTCCCAGTTCGGTCATGATTTCACTACACAAACAGAGCGAAATGAGACAACGAGGAGGCTGGACGATATATCCCTGAATTTTGTCTGGACACCGAATGATAACTGGACTGCAGAGTTTGATTATCAGCACATCGACGCCATCCAAAGGCAAGATATTAATTTGATGAGCATGACTGTGCCTGCAATGCAGCGATTGGATGTGACCGGTAACAAGCCGGAACTGCACTTGATCAGTCCTTGGAACGGCGATCGAGACAACAACCCTGATGCTTACAGAAACGGGGTCTACCGAGCAGGCTGGACCGATGATCCGGCAGGTGATTCCAATTACTTTCAGGACCCAACTAGCTATTCGATGGACAGTGCTTGGGACATATTCGGCCGTGACGAGGGTGATTCTGACGCGTACCGAGCGGATTTTGACTATGTTGTGGACGACTCTCCCTGGCTCACCAATATCAAGTTTGGTGCCCGTCGGGCCGAGCGTGAACAGCTGCTTCGCGATGCTCCGGTTAGATGGGGTTCTATCTCACCGAACTGGGCCGCGGGCGCTCTCTACATGGACCATGTAGCTGATCAAGCTGCAACGTACAATATGTTCGAGGCGACTAGCTGGTCCAACTTCCACCGCGGAGGTGTCTTGGATATCGCCGGAGGCAATTCGCTGCTGGGCTTCAGTCGTGATTATGTTCAAAATATGCTGGATGGTGCTATCTGCCCGGGCGATGGAGCTTTTGTTCAAACGTCAGCGTCTGCAACCTGGGATGGGGGAAATCGCTGCCGCCCCGATGTTGATAGCAAATACGGGATGTTCTACGAAGATGGGATAAGCAATACTGTTGAAACCAATACAGCCGCCTATCTGCGACTGGACTGGGAACTTAATAACCTGCCCAAGCGCGTGGCCGGTAATATTGGTTTACGCTACGTGGAGCTTGATCGTAAGGCGACTGGTTTCGTTCGTTCGCCTGGCCTAGATCAGTTCTGGGAAGGGACCACCTATATGCTACCTGATGGCGTGACCGCTCCATTGACTGGAGCTGGGGTGTTGGCCTATGCACAGGGTCAAGTAGATGCGGGCAACTACGCCCAGCTGGATGACTTCTATAACTCCGATGATGCCCTGTGGGCCAGACAGGCATACTGGTATCTCTCAGACGCTGAGCGTGCTTTCGCCACGGAGAGCTCTATGGCACAGAGTGCAAGCAGCAAATATACCGATTGGCTGCCTAGCTTGAATGTGAAAGTTGAGTTGAACGAGAGATTGCTTGGCCGTTTTGCGGTCAGTAAGGCAATGGCTCAGCCGACCATGAATCGCATACAGAATAAAATCCAGACCAGCGCAGAGCTTGACGTGGTGCAAGGCATACCGGGCGATCCAGAAAATGCCGCTCGCTGGGAGACTGCGGCTCAAAGCGCTTCGGTAATTCGCTGGGAAGGTGTCGGTGGCAATCCATTCTTAGAACCGATGGAATCTATACAATACGATGCCTCACTGGAGTGGTACTTCGCTGACGCCAGCTCCTTAACAGGCGGGGTGTTTTACAAGGATCTAAGCAACTTCTTTATCTATGGAGCTAATCCTCAACAGATTACCAATGGAAAAACCGGTCAACAGCAGACTGTATTTGTGGAGTCTCAGACTAATGGTGGCGACGGTAAAATGTACGGTTACGAACTGGCGTATCAGCAGTTCTTCGACATGCTGCCGGGGTTCTGGAACGGTCTTGGAATGCAGGCCAACTACACCTGGATTAAAGCGAGTGGTGTGCCACCTCACATTGACAACTCGGCAATGTCGACCAGTGCATGGAACTATGCTGAGGTAGTCAATCTGGATACAGTACCTTTAGTTGGTCAATCTGAGCACACGGCCAACTTGGTTCTGATGTACCAGAAGTACGACTGGCAGGCTCGCTTGGCTTACAATTGGCGTTCCGAGTACTTAGTGAGCTACCGCGATGGGATCACGAACCTTCCGGTATGGCAAGACGGCAATGGAGTTATGGATGCGTCTGTGATCTGGGATGTAAACGATAACGTGAGCCTGTCGATTCAGGCCAACAATCTATTGGACACTGAATCAAACCTCAGCTTTGTCCTAGATAACATGGGCACTCGAGCTGGGAAATCCTGGTTTATTGCTGAGCGCTCGGCGGTTGCTTCCGTTCGTTTGCGCTTCTGATAAGGAGAGACAGACTGAAGTCGCGTGCAACCGCGCGCGACAAGCAGCCGGGTAACTTGCAATGTGTACAATCTTCTTGAACAAAAAAGCCGAGCCTTTTGGTCTGGCTTTTTTGCTCGACACTTCCTTTGCGAAAGAAGTCTTTAGATAACTAAACTTCGGGCAGGCTGTTCATACTAGAAGAGACAGGATTATTAATCGCAACGCCGGAAAGAATGCTCGGAACATAGTTGGATGTGCAGATAGAGGTGCCTAAATGAAAATTAGTGTCGGTGTGGGCTGTTTCGCATCACTTTGTCTCCTGATGTTCGGATCTTTGCTCAATGCTCAGGATATCTCCAACACGACAGCCGCTGAGGAAGCACGGGCGCAGGTGCGAGCCCTTTTAGGACCCTCGCTTAATGCTCAGGGTATTCCTAGGATGACAGCAGCGGAGACAGAACGGGTTCAAGTGCGCGCCGTTCCTGGCAAAGAAAATCTGTATCTTGTCCCAGGCTTTGGTGGTTCGAGTGGAGGCAATATTTTATTCTTGGTCACAGACGAGGGAGTGCTCGTTGTAGATAATAAATTTTTCTACAGTTATCCTGAGGTCATGAAGCAGTTGAGGAAAGTGACGGATAAAGATATCCGTTATATGCTCAACACTCACCATCACTATGATCACGCCGGCAGTAACACGGACTTCCTCGCGGACAACATACCGATTTTGGCTCACCGCAATGTGCGCACAAATGTGTTGCGTGATGCGCGCAATGACCCAGAGGGAGGCCCAACTATTATCTACGACAAGAGTGCCACCGTGGTGTTGGGAGGACAGGAAGTTAATGCCCATTACTTTGGTCGCGGCCATACTAGTGGTGATTCGGTGATTCATTTTCCTGCGCTACGCACTATACATACCGGCGACCTAGTTCTCTGGGGAAATCGTCTTGATGGCAGCACAATGTCGCCGTTCTTTGACTTCGACAACGGTGGCAGTGCGGCGGATTGGACAGCGACGCTAGATGGTCTGTTGTCGCTGGATTTCGATACCGCTATTCCTGGTCATGGACCGATCCTCACAAAGGCTGATATTCGTGTATTCCGGGGTAAACTCGATAAGTTCATGACCCGGATAAAGGTGCTGATTGATAATGGGGTAGAGCGGGATCGCATAGCCGAGGAGTTGGATATAGCCGATTTGAATTGGCCCATGCCGATGGGCCGTATTGAAGCCGTGTATGACGAATTGACTCAATAGAAGGAGAACATATAAATGATATCATCAGTAATAAGGCAGCTGCTGCCAATTGTCGCAGTTGCTCTGATTGCCTCTCCGGCAACTCTGGCTCAAAAAGCGCCAGTTCACACTGTTACTACGACTAAGTTTACTGTGGAGGATGCAGAGGTCAGCAAGGCATTCTATGAGGACTTACTTGGTATTCCGGAGTTACGTCGCTATGTAGACGAGGGGCGACTGGTTGAACCGTTCATGGGGTGGGCTGAGGATGGCCGTATAGGTCTACTTGACTATGACGAGAAGGAAACGTTAAAGAAGAGCTCAGCGCCGGTATCAGCAATTTCTGTACCTGACTTGGAAGAAGTGGCAGCTCGGTTCGAGGATGCAGGCAAGCAGTTTCCGATATACGACCTAGGTGGAGGAACAAGACTCTCCATCGTTAATGACCCTAGTGGCAACGCCATTGAGATAGTCGAGGTTCAGGGGCCACCGTCGGTGATGGGAGCTAGGCTGATAGTTGAAGACCGCGCGGCTGCTGAAGAGTGGTTCCTTGAAGTCTTCGACGTTGAGCCAGACAATCGCATTGTTACTGATAACTTCGACGAGGTATTCCTTAAAATGGGTGGGGGTTTATTCTTCGCACTCTACGAGCCTATGGATGAACCCCCCCTCCCCAAGAGTAATTATCCGGTGGTAGCTATCTACTCGACCGACTACGATGGTGTTCTCGAGCGGGTCAAGGCTCACGGCGGGTATGTCAGGGAACGGGGCACCGGATTGTTTTTTGCCCGTGATCCTTCAGGGAACGTTGTCGAAGTTGTTCGCCAGACGGCTCGCTAATTGAGAGCCTCGCATTCTCAAAAGGCTTACTCAGATTTACCTTTGTCCGAGATTGAAGTAGCCTATTTAAGCATCGCCTTTGAGGCGGATTGATAGAAAATATAGAATTAAAGAGATATAGGGTATCAACCATGAAAAAAGTACTTTTAAGTATTCTAATAGCTCTTCCTTTAGCATCTGTTCAATCTCTGCTGGTTGCTCAGGATAGTTATCCACGCATGCCATCGGGCAAGCCGGACTTTAGTGGAAACTATGATACGTCATCCTTGACCCCGATGAACCGTCCGGAAGAATTTGGTGACCGGGAGTTTTACACTGCGGAAGAGGTTAAGGCAATTAGTGATGGTGCAGCAGATAGGTTAGCCTACGGTGACCAGCCGCTTGATCCTGATCGCCCAGCACCGGAGGCTGGCGCTAATGTCGGCGCCTACGATGGTTTTTGGATGAATTTTGGGGACAGTGCCTCTGCCATTAACGGCAAGTACCGAACTTCCATTATTACTTATCCGGAAAATGGACGCATGCCTGGGCTGACTGAGGAAGGTAAGAAAAAAGCAGCCATGAGGATTCCTTTTGAATGGCCGCAGGAGTATACAAAGGGTGACGCATGGTGGTTGGAAGAGCCTGACATTCATCCCTTCGATGGTCCTGAGAATCTGTCTCTGGGTACTCGCTGCATCTACACACCACCCGCGTCTCTTCCTGTCGCCTCACTACCCTATAACAACATAAAAAAAGTTGTGCAGACTGAAGACTATTTGATGATTTATATTGAGTGGAATCACTGGGCTCGGATAATCCGCATTAACGATGAGACGCACAAGCATGTTAGTCACGCCTCATACGACGGAGATTCTATCGCATGGTGGGAGGGAGACACCCTAGTGGTTGAAACGGTCAATATCATGAACGAGGCTCCACGCGAAGTGGCGGAGCGTCGCATAGTCGAACGGTTCAGTCGCAACGATGATGGGGGCATAATTTACGGTTATACAGTGGAAGACGCTAATTATACAGATTCCTACAGCGCTGAAGTGAGTTGGAGATTAACTGACAAGGAGCCCTATGAGTTTGCCTGCCACGAAGGCAATCACGCTATGATTGGTATTCTTGCTGGCGCACGTCGGCAAGAAATGGAGTACCGAGAAAAGAACGGTTTATGAAACTAAATTGGCGATGTGATGGGCGCTCCTGAACGTTTGCGCTATCTCTGATTAACAGAAGCGTCCATTGTGTATGATGGTTAAATCCATTCAATTGCTTCACTCGGCAATGTTCGGGTTTGGAGACACTCTGCACTCCCAGCCCGCTGTAGCATTGCTGCAATCACTGCAGCGTGGCGACTATTGAGTTGATCGCTAATCTTCCGAGGGTTTTTATGAAACGGTTTCATCTGACGATATTTGGACTAGTTCTTGTCTTGATTAGCTGTCGAGAGAATGTGGCACCGATAACAGAGGCCGCAGATTTGGTCCTAGTCGGGGCGAACTTGATTGACGGAACCGGTGCGGCACCCATTGCAGACTCTGTCATAGTGATTCGTGATGGGCAGATCATCGCTTCCGGTTCGCGTGAGACCACTCCTATCCCATCGGATGCTCAAGTGATTGATTTTAGCGGTAAGTCGATTATTCCTGGTCTAGTGAACTTGCATGTGCATTATCGTGGTGGGAGTGAAGATATCAAGAGTCAGTTCAACGCGCAGCTCTACTACGGCGTGACAACCGCGAGAAGTATCGGCAGTGATTCGCCGGAAGCTGTTGAATTCCTGCTCGAAGCCAACGCCGGTCGATCGGACTTTCCGCGTGCATACACCGCTGGTCTTGGGTTCTCGCACCCAGGAGGTTTTAATGCCGCGGGACGGAATGCACCGGCGACGGAAGATGAGGCGCGGATGCTGGTCAGGAAACAGATTGCGCTCGGTGTTCAATTTATCAAGATGTGGGTCAATGCTATCGCGCTGCCTGGCTTCAAGATCAGACCTGAGATTCGAGCGGCGATTATAGATGAGGCGATCCGTAATGGAGCTGTGCCGGTTGCTCATATCGATGGCGAAGCTGATGCCATTCAGTTGATTCGGGCTGGTTTACGTGACTTCCTTCACACTACTGTGTTGACCTTCGGGCCCGGGGGCGGTGCTCCGGTCGACAACCCTGAGCCGTCGCCGGAATTCCTGCATATGGCGCTCGAGAATGACGTGGTCTTCACGCCTAGTTTGTCTATTCGACAGCTTGGCTGGTATTTCGCCGCACATCCGGAGTTGCTTGATGATACTAGTTTGCGGGCGGTCTTCAATTCCGAATCCTTGGCGCGATGGGATAGTCCTGAGCGTCGGGCGGAAGTGGTCGATGCGGACAACTTTGAAGATAGAAAGGCGGCATTTCGACAGCTTCAGGGCTTTCTAAAGACGATCCACGATGCCGGTATTCAAGTCGCCATTGGCACTGATGCGGGCACTCCTAATGTGCCGTTCGGGTGGGGCATGCATCGAGAGATGGCGATCTACGTCGAGGCTGGTCTGACACCTATGCAGGCTATAGTTGCGGCGACATCGACGGGGGCCGCACAGATGCCCCCGCTAGGGGAAGCTGATTTCGGAACCCTAGTACCCGGTAAGGTGGCAGATCTCGTGGTTCTCGATGCTGATCCTCTGGTGGACATCCGCAATACACAAAAGATCAATCGGGTGATGAGGCTGGGAAAGTGGTTAGATCGTTCGCAATTGTTGCGGGCTGAGTGAATACTGAGCTTGCTGGCTAACATTCCCTTGGTTTAATTACCAGTTAGCGAGACTTTGAGCGGCTCCAAAACAGTACGCGCGTGATCAGTCGATGAGGCTGCTATAAACCTGTTGGATCCAAGTAGGGATAGTCATAAAGCCGGTGAACTTGGAGTATTCCTCCGGGAGTCCAGTTTCCTGTATTTCATCGAGTGATTTCCCTGCTAATTTTTGCTTTTCCACGATCTCGATTGTTGCCGCGATTCGGTCATGGTAGGCCTGCAGTTCAGCCTTTGTCGTAACCTGTCCGTGGCCGGGCATGACCTTGGTATCATCGTCTATCATTGAAAGCATCGCGGCTATGTTATCCCGCAGCCCGGTGGCCGAGCCGCCGACTGGGAGATCGATGAATGGGTACCCGTTGAGGTTGACGTACTGATCACCAGTGTGGATGACATTTGAGTCCCGAAAATAGATTACTACATCGCCATCGGTGTGTGAGGTATTCCCGAGGTAGATGACGTCGATATCCTCGCCGTTCCAATCGAAGGTGACGTTTTCCTTGAAGGTCAGGACGGGTATTGCCTCAGCTGGGTGTGGTTCGTCGCGGAAATTGAATCCTGCCTCGCGTCTTTCCAAGAGCCGGGTTTTCACACTGTGGTGCGCAATAATTAAAGATTCATCACCAAACGCAGCGTTACCACCGGCGTGATCGTAGTGGTAGTGGCTGTTAATTAGGAAGTCGATCTTTCCCTCTTGAATGCCTGCGACCGCCTCCTTGATATCGTCTGTAAGCGGCATTAACTGGTCGTCAACCATGAGTATCCCATCTTCGCCGGCGGATACGGCTATGTTGCCCCCATATCCGGGGACGGGTTCAACCCACCACACTGTATCGCTAAGTTTGTGGACCTTTTGTTCGACCAGGGATAAATCTTGGGCAAAGGCGGCTCGGCTAAAGATATAAGACACTACCAAAGCAAAACAGAGGACGCCTTGAAATCCATCCGCTTTCATTCCGTTCTTCTTTCTTACTCTACTTCTACTCCCCTTTGATCTCACCCCCAGCTTTAACATAACTCTCTCCGTTGGACTGAGCTTTGTGAACACAGTGATTAAGAATATGCAAAGATGGTATCCCTGCTATTGGCGCTTGTCTAGTTGGACGAAGGTCAGACGTAACGCCGTTGTTGAGGAGATTGCAAAAGCTATCTATACAAGCTAACTATAACCAGCTAAATTTATCGTGCTTACTAAAATGACTGCAATAAATTAAGACACCCAATGGAGTGATTTTCATTATGATCTGCCGTTTAAATACACTAATGCGCTTACTCACTAATCTGTCCTTGTTTGTTTTCATTGGCGCCGCTTCAGTAGTCGCTGAAGAAGTGACCGAAATGAGTCTAGGGATGATGGTTTTAAATGTTCCTGATCTGGACGCTGCCGAGGCCTACTATACCGACGTAATCGGCTTTGAGTTGATATTCTCGTATCCAGCTGACCGCAAGGAGGCGATTGAAATTTTCATGCAGCCGAAAAATAGTGGGTCCGCAACAAGTTCAATCTTGGGGTTCGCTCATTTGCCCAATACACCATCACCATTGCCAGAGGGAAAATCGAGCTATGGACGCATCGTTATCAGCACGCCGAATGCTAAAGAGATAGCGGCTCGAGCCGAAAAAGCGGGTGCCACGATTCGAGAACTAAAGCCGGAAGGTGATAACGGGCCAGTAATCATTTTCTTTCATGATCTGAATGGCTATGAGATCGAGCTTTATCAGGCAGCGGAGTAGTAGAGCTAAGGATAATATGTAACCTTTACGTTTCATTAAAAAAATGATACGTTAACGTTACATTGCTGCCGATAGTGTAGGTTTTTTGTAGGGGACGTAGGGAAGTGGTGTTTCGTAAAAACACTGTAAGGCCCGCAAAAACTGATCTTGCTAGGAATTTTATGATCTAGCAAGGGCTATAAAGCGTTGCAAATTAAATATACTGGGTTAAGTTTTGTTACAGATCAGTAACGGTAACTAGGCAGAAAACTATCGAAATTTCATCATTTTAAAAGCTAAACTCGTCCAAATCCTGTGGAAAAACTCATCTCGTGTTATGTAAATTACACTATAAAAACTGTAAAATATTGTTTAATTGCGAAAGATTTTTGTATTGGGCCAAAGTTGTAGTTAAGGCAGGAGCCTGGATCCATGAATAAAGTAACAGCAATGCTGGTTTTCACGGTGATAATCGCCGGACAAGCCAACGCAGACTCTTTTGAAGCCGAAGTGAAGCCAATGCTGGAGGCATCGTGCCTCTTGTGCCATGGCGAGGGCACGGTGACTCCCCTTAATATGCAAGAGCTCAGCTACGACCTTAGCGATGCTGAGGTTTATCGCACTTGGGAGCATATCTATAATCGAATTGAGCGTGGTCAGATGCCCCCGATGGAGGTAACGGACACGGTCAGGTCACTGATTGATGATGCGCTTGCCGCAATTAAGCCTGCTTTAACTGACGCCAATATAGCCGCGCGCGGGGGCTCACGGACAGCTTTGCGCAGACTCACTCAGCTCGAGTATGCCTATACCTTGCAAGACCTTCTGCATCTTGATGCAGAGACTGCGAGGGCGATGGCTTCGGAATTACCCGCCGCGTCCGATACGGGTGGTTTTGATACTGTGGCTAAAACTCAGGATATCTCTTCCTTGCACGTGCGCGGCTACTTGCGCGCGGCTGACAGGGCGCTGAATGCTGCCATCCAGCTCGGCCCGCGTCCTGACTCGGAGCGCTTTGAAATTGAGTATCGAAAATCGCCGTATCTCCATCAATTGAGTACTCAGGAGACTTTCGGCTTAGGCGTTACCAAGTTGCTCGACGACGCCGTCGCTACGTTTTTTGATAACGTATCGACCTACGCCTTTTATACGGAGTCGGAGGGTTATAACGTGCCATTGCCAGGACGCTACCGCGTCACCCTCGATGCTTATCCCTACCAGGCGGATTCACCGGTAATTTTGACATTATACAGCGGCAAAAAGCAGGGCATTGTCGCGTCGCTTGATAATCTCATTGGTAGTTTTGACCTGGTGGAGCCGGAAGGCCGCGTTGTAGAGGTGACCACCTACCTGGAGCCAGGTATGTTAGTGGCTCCTTCATTAGCAGATATGGATTTCCGCGGGGAATATCCAAACTTATATTATCTCCCTGAAAATTTCGTCACGGATTACACGGGCGAGGGCATTGCGATGAAGTCGCTAGTTATCGAAGGCCCTTTGAATGACATATGGCCTCCAGCCAGCACACGCGAGCTCTTGACCGGCATCAATTTTGACGAGTCAGGGCAAATGGAACTGTCCAAGCCGGCGATAGATCACATTAACGAGATTGTCGAGACGTTCGCTCAGCGCGCCTTCCGTCGACCGCTAGCCGAGGGTGAAGCTGAGTTTTATGCCGATATGGCGATACCGTTGCTCGAGGACGGCAGACCTTTTCTTGAGGCACTGCGCGTGCCGCTAAGAACGGTCATGAATTCGCCTTCATTTCTCTACCAAGACGGAGAAAGCGGCGTCCTGGATGAATACAGTCTGGCCTCGCGCCTTTCGTATTTTCTTTGGAGAAGTATGCCGGACGACGCGCTTCTCGCCGTCGCTGAAGCCGGTCGCTTGTCCGAGCCTGCAGAGCTCGCACGTCAGGTGGAGCGCATGCTCGATGATCCGAAAAGTAAGCGCTTCGTCAAGGACTTCGTGGGGCAGGCTTATCGACTCTATGAGATCAACTCAACCTCGCCTGATAAGGGGCTGTATCCCGAATTTAACGACCTCCTTAGTCAGGCCATGCTAGCGGAGTCCGAGCTTTTTTATGAAGAGTTGATCCGCGAGAACTTAAGTTTGACGAACCTCGTCCGTGCGGACTTCACCTTCCTGAACCGTCGTCTAGCTGAGCATTACAACGTGCCGGGTATAGAAGGACAGCAGATGCGCAAGGTGGTGCTGCCGAAGGGCAGTGTGCGTGGCGGTTTGCTGGGTCAGGCTAGTATTCATAAGATCACGGCGAACGGCACGACCACCTCGCCCATACCGCGGGGCAATTTTGTGCTTGCCAATTTGCTTGGCCGGCCAGCGCCGCCACCGCCACCGAACGTAGGCGGTGTTGAGCCCGACACGCGCGGGACGACCACCATTCGTGAACAGTTGGCTGCTCATCGAGACAGCACCATCTGTGCGGGTTGTCATAAAACGATCGATCCGCCCGGCTTTGCGCTCGAATCGTTCGATCCTATCGGAGGTTTTCGCGACCAGTACAGGGCTGCCGGGACTTTCAACGAGCTTTTGCAATACGCGCCTTATGAGTTGGGGCTGCCGGTGGATCCCAGCGGTATTACATCTGACGGGGCACCTTTTGGCGGATTCGCTGATTACCAACAAATCTTGCTGGACACTGAGATGGATGCAATCTCTTATCATCTCGTGTCTCAGCTAATAACATTCAGCACCGGCGCGCAGGTCGAGTTTTCCGACCGAGATGCAGTGAACGAGATTCTCAGCTCGACCAAGGACCAAAATTACCCATTGCGTAAAATTATTCACAATGTCGTGGCAAGCGATCTATTCAGGAGACGGTAATTATGCGAAGTAAGATAAAAAACGGGCATAAAATAAGTCGGCGTACCCTGTTGCGAGCATCCGGTGTGGCGCTTGCCCTACCATACCTCGAGGTGATGCCCGCCTATGGAGCGACTCAAACCAGGCGGATGGTAAACATTTGTTGCACGCTGGGTTTATACACGCCCTCATGGTTGCCGCAACAAGACGGTGCAGACTATGAAGCGACAGAATATCTAAAGCTCATCGATCATCATCGCAGTCAGTATACGGTCTTTTCCGGGCTCTCACACGAGGCGCAAAATGGCCGGCAAGCGCACAACTCAGAGATTACCTGGCTGACGTCGGCAAGGCATCCGGGCTTGGATGGTTTCCAAAATACTATTTCCATGGACCAGGCGGCCGCCAATTTTATTGGTTATGAGACTCGTTTCCCGTCAATTGTGCTTGGCACAACGAGTCCGCAAAGCCAGTCTTACACTGCTAACGGCGTAATGATCCCGGCTGAAACGAGTCCAGCAGGAGTGTTCAAAAAACTATTCCTGCGAGGTAGCGCAGAGGAGATCAAGCGTGAAACCCAGAGCTTGAGTGACGGCGGAAGCATCCTCGACCGTCTGCTGGAGGAAGGACGACGACTTAGCAAGCAGGTCAGCGCCTCAGATAGACACAAGCTCGATGCCCACTTTGAAGCGGTGCGCGCGGCAGAGAATCAGCTTACCGAGGTACAAGCGTGGACGGATCGGCCGAAGCCAGAGGTTGGACGAGAGTCTCCAGTCGACATCCCGGACAGTTCAGACCTTATTGGCCGTATTGAGCTCATGCTGGGCCTTGTTCCGCTTATTCTTCAGACCGACTCGTCCCGTGTTGTCAGTCTTATGATTCAAGATCACGGGGTAGTGCCGCAAGTTGCGGGTGTATCCAAAGACCAGCACGGGCTTTCCCATCATGGTCAGGATGAGAGTAATATAGCTCAGCTTAAGATTATCGAAACAGAGATTATTAAGCGTTTTGATAATCTGCTGACAGAACTTCAGCAGCCCGACCTCGCTGGAAGTTCCATTCTTGACCAGACGGCAGTTTTGTTTGGTAGTAATCTTGGCAATGCTGCCTCACATTCCGCTAAGAAGCTTCCTATTCTCGTTGCAGGTGGTGGTTTTGCGCACGGAAAACATATTGCGAATAAGCAAGAGCAAGATGCGCCATTGTGTGATCTCTTCGTCACTCTATTGCAATCGATGGGCCTTGAGGTGGATGCGTTTGGTCAGGGTAGCAAGGCACTGCGCTGGTCATAGCGAGCGATCTAT
>TARA_B100000674_G_scaffold487262_1_pt1 | contig 18326 bp, 12 predicted proteins | sample TARA_B100000674 | Tara Oceans TARA_B100000674 (sample SAMEA2622759) | marine metagenome | biome: marine biome (ENVO:00000447); feature: surface water layer (ENVO:00002042); material: "saline water (ENVO:00002010), including plankton (ENVO:xxxxxxxx)" | depth 5 m
CAGCCTTGGCGGTTTTGCCGGTATCGACCAAGTCATCAATGATCAGCATATCGGTGCCGTCACCTTCGACTTCTTTTAGCCATTCCAGATCACCACGCGTCTTGTCAGAGTAGCTGCGAACACAGACCGTATCAATCAGGCGAATATCAAGTTCGCGTGCAATGATGGCCGCAGGCACAAGACCGCCACGGGTGATTGCCACGATTCCCTTGTACGGGCCTTTTTCCAACAGTCGCCATGCCAGTGCACGGGCGTCGCGATGCATCTGTTCCCAGGAAACCGGGAAACCTTTGTTATAAGCAGCTTCGCTCACAAGAATTCTCCTGCGCCAGATCGGTTCGCCAAATGAATGTGCCCGGACATCACCATATGGCGCCATCATCCAGACCCGCATTCCACAAAATCAAGCCGCTTAACTACGCCGAGTTGGGCACGAAGGCAAGTATTCGCTAGCGTGTTCGTTTTTTACCCGGCATTCAGCCGTGCTTGCAGGAGCGTGGAAAAATCACTGCCAAGTTTCTGGATCGGTGCGGACCAGTCATCGGGCTTTTCCTGACGATAGATGCGCATGGTCGGGTACCAGGGGCTGTCAGACCGATTGACCATCCAGCGCCAGTCGGTGGTGTAAAGCTGCAACATCCAGACAGGCACGCCAAGGGCACCGGCAAGATGGGCGGGCGAACTGTCGATGGTAATCACCAGATCCATCTCGCGCATCAGTGCGGCACTGTCACCAAAATCATGAATATGGTCGCCAAGATCCGTGACAAAGGCATGCAGGCCGAGCTTGTCGATATCGGCCCGGCGCTCATCGATCTGGAAGCTGTAGAACGCAGCCCCCTTGGCCGACAAAATCGGAAGCAGGGTCTCAAGCGGGCAGGATCGGTCGCGCGGATTAAGCTTGCCCGCCCAGATCAGCCCGACCTTAAGGGCCGTACCCGGTGGTGGTGCCAAGCGCGCACGTTTGCCCTGCGGCGGGGTCAGGTAACTATCGGTCGAGAGTTTCTGAAGATCCTTCGCGCCAATGCCCATCACATGCGGCAGGCTCAGAAGCGGCACATGCACATCAAATTCCGGAAGCGCGCGCCCCTTCTCGACCACAGTGCCAACACCCGAAACCGTCTTCATGATCGGGATCAATTCCTTGCGGCACTCAAGGATCACATGCCCGGCCTTTTTCGCCACCAGCGGTACGAAACGGGCAAACTGGATCATGTCGCCAAAGCCCTGTTCGGCGCGCAGCAAAACCCGTTTGCCGCGCAGATCCGTCTTGCCATCCCATTCGGGTGCTGTTTCAAGCGGGCGGATCGGATTATCGGCAAGTTTGCGGCGCGTTTCATACCCCGCCCAGCCTTCGGCGTAATTGCCAAGGGCAAGATGCGCCAATGACTTGTCCCAATTGGCATCGACATAATCGGGATCGATCGCAAGCGCGCGCTCGAAATAGTCAAGCGCCTCGTCAAAGCGGTTCATATCACGATAAACAAGCCCGGCATTAAACGTGTGCGACTTGACACTGTCATCAAGTTCGATTGCCTTTTTGTGCGCAACAAGCGCCTCGTCAAAGCGCATCATTTCGCGCAGGCAGTTCCCCATATTCGACCACATTCCGGCATTTTCCGGCCGAAGGTCCGCGGCCCTCCGATAGGCAATCAGGGCCGCGTCGAACTTCTTGCTACGGCGAAGCGCGACACCAAGGTTGTTCCAGACATCGGGTTGATTGGGGTTCTGGCGAAGGGCGGTACTGTATAGGCGAATGGCATCATCAATCTGGCCCGCCTGATGAGCAGCCAGGCCCCGCTGGAACAGATCGCTGATCACCTGACGGCGCTGCACGGCGGCCTCGGCACTTTTGCGCGCAGCCGCTTCGTCGGCCTTGGCGATGGTATCGTCGGTTTTCGGATCGGCGTCATCAGGGGTGGTGCTGGTGGTGGCGGCGACGACGTCTTCCTTCTTGGCAGCCTTGCTGCTTGCAGTGGATTTCGACGCCTTCTTGGCTGGTCGTTTCTTGCGTGTTGTTGCAGCTTTCGCCATTCCCGTTCCCCCGGTGCATTTGCCTTTATATGGCAAATGCCATCGCCCCCTTGAAGGCCTGTCAAATCGATGGATCGCGACACCGACCGATTCGGCGGGGTGCAGCTATATTAGAAGAGAGCATAATTTACCAAAAAAGCCTTACCAATAAGTGGATTTATTCATTTGGTTTTATGGAAATGGAATATTCGCGCCCCCGGTCGTTTCTTGTTTCAGAAATTTTACCGGATGGAGTAGCTTCGATAGTCAATCAATAAACCAATACGTGAGCTGCGACGTCTTTGCGTCGCATTACGAGAAAATAAATGTACGAGCCGGCCACTGTGCAAAACGCGCAGGGTAACAGTTCGTCACACCCTGATTGTCGGTTTCAGGATCGGAGCTTCAGGCCGACCACCGACGTCAGAACTAGGGAATTGGTGAATACTGCCTTTGAAGGAGTGGGAGACCGTAAATGGCTGAACCAAAAAGATCCGGCGCGTCTGTCGGACGTAAAGTGATTCTTGTGATTGTCGGACTGCTTGTCATCGGGTTCGCCGCGATGATGACCATCCAGACCGTTTCACAGCGCAATGCCATGATCGAAATCATGTACAATGAATCGGTCGAAAAAACCGAAATGCTGTCGACTGCCGTTCAGCCGGGCTTCATTGCCATGGATGGTGCATCGGTCGAAAAGGAATTCCGCAAGATCACCGATAAGGAAGGCTCCCAGCTGGCAAGCCTGATCGCGGCCAACCCGGGTGGTGATGCCATCAGCACCTATCAGTCCGAAAACCTGCGCGAACATGATCTGGCTGCCCTGATCGAAGCGCATCTCGAAAAGATCGAGAACAAGGAAGTCGTCAGCTTCATCACCGAAGACGCCGTCATCGTTGCCGCACCGATCACCAAATATTCCAAACGTCGTGACGAAGACCAGTATCGTGGCATGCTTGTCACCGCCTGGTCGCTTGACCGCGTCAGTGCCGAAGTCAAACAGGCCGTCATTGTGCAGCTTGCCCTTGCCGCTGCCATTCTGGTGCTGCTGCTTGGTGTGACCTGGGGTGTTCTGCGCAATCAGATCCTGACCCCGATGGTCAAGATCAATGGCGCCATGCAGTCGCTTGTCGATGGTGAACTGGATGTCGATATTCCCGGTCTCAAACGCAATGACGAGATCGGCGAAATGGCCTCGTCGGTCGAGATCTTCAAGGAAAACGCCAAACGCGTTACCCAGCTTGATCGCGAACGCGAACAGGAACGTGAACGCGCCGAAGCCAAACGCCGCGATGCCATGACCGCCCTTGCCGGTCGGTTTGAACAGACTGTTATGGGTGTAGTCGACAGCGTGTCTGGTGCATCTGGCGAAATGCAGGAAGTTGCCCAGACCATGGTGGCAGCAGTCCAGCAAAACGAAGCCGGTTCACAAGCGGTTGTTGCCGCAGTCGAACAAGCCAACCACAGCGTTGAAACTGTCGCAAGTGCCGCCGAAGAACTGGCTGTTTCCATCCGTGACATCAGTGCACGCGTGAATGAAACATCAAACATCACCGCCAATGCCTCGACCGAGGCCACCCGGGTGAACGAGATGGTTCAGGGTCTTGATGTCTCAGCCCAGAAAGTCGGCGAGGTTGTCCAGATCATTCAGGCAATCGCCGAACAGACCAACCTGCTGGCACTGAACGCCACGATCGAGGCTGCCCGTGCCGGCGACGCTGGCAAGGGCTTTGCCGTGGTCGCCAACGAGGTCAAAAACCTCGCCAATCAGACGGCACGCGCGACCGAGGATATATCGGAACAGATTTCCGGTATTCAGGGATCGACACAGCAGGCCGTTGGGGCGATTGACGGGATCACCGGCATCATTGCCAACCTGAACGAAATCGCATCCGAGGTCGCCGCTGCGGTCGAGGAACAGGGTCAGGCAACCACAGAAATCTCGACCTCGGTTCAGCAGGCTGTTCAAAGCACGCAGGAAGTCTCCAACCACATCCGCGAAATGCAGGAAGCCGCCCGCCAAACCGGCGAGGCCGCACATCAGGTTCTTGGCGCGTCTGACAAGCTTAACAGCCAGTCGGGCACATTGCGTGGTGAAGTCGGCAACTTCCTTGACGAAGTCCGCGCAAGCTAAGCTTTGCGATAAACCCATCAAAAAACGCCGCCCGGCTATCCGTGGCGGCGTTTTTTGTTTGCAAGCTTGATCCTAGCGCAGTGGATCGCGACTTTGGGCGTCACCATCAAGGCGCATCATCATCATGTCATCAAGATCGGCATAGCCCTGCAAACGATAAAGCGGTTGCATATCCCGCGTCGCCAGAAGCCAGCGCTTCACGCGCCGTAATTCGGGATGGGTATGTAGGGCCTCGATCATTCGTGCCGCAATGCCCATCCGTCGATAATCCGGGTCGACAAAGACATCGGCAACATAGGCGATGGCAATCTGATCACTGACCACGCGGGCAAAACCGACCTGACGCCCGTCGCAATAGGCCCCGACGGGAAAGGACATTTCCACCGATCGATCAAATTCACCGCGTGTGCGTCCGCCGGACCAATAGGACGCCGCGATAAAATCATAGCAGTAATCAAGATCAAGCCGCGCCCGATCAATACTGACTTCAATGGTTTTATCGCCATCTGCCATCGTGAAGTTCCCACGCGGATGATTTGATTATTTCAGGTAAACCGCCACGGCCAGGGCCGCAATCGCCACCCACATCACAAGGGTCTGGCGCGATACGCCACCTGACTTTTTCTGGCCATTCCCCGCCTTGCCGCGCATGGCGGCAACCGTTTCAGGATGCAGACGGAGGCCCTGTTCGGTCAGGACCGATGATGCCTGCTCGGCGGCTTCAAGCACACGCGGCAATCGGCGCAACATGGATCCGGCCTGAAGGGTGGCTTCCTTGATCTTGGCTTCCGGGCCAAGGTTTTCGCGCATCCAGTCTTCGATCAGTGGACGCGACAGTTCCCACATATTCTCGTTCGGACTGAGGATTCTTGAAAGCCCCTCGGCAACGATCATGGTCTTTTGCAGCATCAGAAGCTGTGGCTGGGTTTCCATGCCGAACTGCTCGGTAATCTGGAACAGCTGACCTAACAACCGGCCAACAGAAATATCGGCCAATTCCTTGCCCAGGATCGGCTCACCAATCGACCGGCAGGCCTGCTGGAAGTTTTCAAGCGATTGGTTGCGCGGAACGTAGCCCGCTTCAAAGTGGACCTCTGCCACGCGGTGATAATCGCGGGTCAGGAAGCCCAGAAGCATCTCGGCCAGATAAAGCCGCGTCTGCTTGTCCACCCGGCCCATGATGCCGAAATCAACCAGACTGACCCGGCCGTTTTCATCAACAAACAGGTTACCCGGATGCATATCCGCATGGAAAAACCCGTCGCGGAAAACCTGCTGGAAAAACGCCCCGGCTGCCTTGGCAAGCAGGTCGGATCGATCAATGCCCATGCGATCAAGCGCCTCGACATTATCGATACGCACGCCCTTGACCCGTTCCATGGTCATCACATACTCGGCGGTGCGTTCCCAATCGATTTGCGGAATGTAGTAGGTCGGATCATCTTCGAAATTGTCGCGGAATTCCGATGCCGCGGCGGCTTCGAACCGCAAATCCATTTCAAGATGCACGCTGTCTTCAAGCGCCTTGACCGTCTCAATCGGCTTCAGGCGGCGCAAACGCGGTTGGGTCAACTCGACAAGTTCAGCGATCCAGTAAAACAGGTCCATGTCGCGCGCAAAGCGGTACCGAATATCCGGGCGCAGAACCTTGACCGCAACTTCACGCCCGTCGGTCGTGGTCGCGAAATGCACCTGCGCGATCGATGCTGCTGCCACCGGTTCTTCATCGAACTCGGCAAACAGCATGTCAAACGGTTCGGCCAGCTGTTCGGTAATGATGCGTTTGGCGATCTTGGCCGAAAAGGGCGGCAGGCGATCCTGAAGCGACGAAAGGTCGGCTGCCACATCATCCCCAATCAGGTCAGACCGGGTCGCAAGGGTTTGCCCCAGCTTGATGAAGGCCGGACCAAGTTCTTCAAGCGCACGGGCAAGACGCTTGCCCGGCGGCAAATCGGAACGGCGTGAAAAGGGTGCCGTCAGGCGGGCCAAAAACGCGACAAGCTTGCCACCCGGCACAAGGGCCAGTGGAAACAACGCATCATAGCGCGCCAATGTGCGCGCCATGGCAAGCAGGCGGAAACTGTTACGAACGAACCGGATCATGCGTCAAACGCCCTTATATCCGCCAACCGGAATGAATGGCCGCAATCCCGCCAGACAGGTTGCGGTATTTCACACGTTCAAACCCGGCAGCCCGGATCATGGATGCGAAGGTTTCCTGATCGGGGAACTGGCGAATGCTTTCGGCCAGATACTGATAAGCATCACGATTACCCGCAATGAAGCGTCCGATTTCAGGCAACAGCTTGAACGAATAGGTATCGTAAAGCTTGTCAAAGCCCGGCACGACCACCTTGGAAAATTCAAGGCACTGGAACTTTCCACCCGGACGCAACACCCGATAGGCTTCCGAAAGCGCCTCTTCGATGCGGGTCACGTTGCGAATGCCAAAGGCGATGGTATAGGCATCAACCGACTGATCAGGCAGCGGCAATTTCTGCGCATCGCCCACCGTCCAGTTGATGTTTTTCAGAAGTCCGTGATCAACCGCGCGGTCGCGCCCGACATGGAGCATCTCGTAATTGATGTCACAAACCGTGACCGACCCACCGCCATTTTTCAGGAAGCGAAACGCAATATCCCCGGTGCCCCCGGCAACGTCGAGAAGCTTCATTCCCGGACGCGGCTTGAGCTCGTTGATGAAGCTGTCTTTCCACAAGCGATGCACCCCACCGCTCATCAGATCGTTCATCAGGTCATACTTGGACGCGACAGTGTCGAACACCTCGCGCACCATGGATGCCTTCTGGCTTTCGGGAACATCACGAAAACCAAAATGGGTTGTGTTTTCGCCGGTTTCGCCCGCGGCAGGGTCTGTGTTCTTGCTCATGGGCGGGAAAATAGCGCAGCAATGATTATCCTGCCAGTGGAAAGCCACGCCAAAACGCAAATATCCTGTTGGATCGTGGTCATTTCTGTTAAGTCAATCAGATGCAACAACCCCTTGTTGCCAAGATTAGAGCGAAGACAAGAACAGGATGCCCCGATGAGCTGCATGGTCAAAATCTGTGGAATTAACAGCGAAGATGCCGCGATTGCCGCCATGAGTGCCGGGGCCGATGCCCTTGGATATGTCTTCTTCCCACCCAGCCCGCGTCATATATCGCTGAAGGGTGCCAAGACACTCACTGAACGCGTCCCCAACAGCATCTACAAGGTCGGTCTGTTCGTCGAAGCTGGTGACGAGGCGCTTGAAAATGCGATCACCGCTGGCAATCTCGATGTCATTCAGCTTCACGGCAAGGAAAGCCCCGAACGTGTGGCCGAGGTCAAGGAACGCTTCGGCCTCAAAGTCATGAAGGCGATCTCGGTCAGCACAGCCGCCGATATTGAAAATGCCAAGAAGAACTATGACGGCGTTGCCGACTTCCTGCTGTTTGATGCCAAACCACCCAAGGACAGCGTCCTTCCCGGTGGCAATGCCGTGTCATTCGACTGGACGCTTCTGACCGGTCAGAACTTCAAAAGCAACTGGATGCTGGCCGGCGGACTTGATCCCAGCAATGTCGCCGAAGCGGTAAAGATTTCAGGTGCACCGTGGGTCGATGTGTCATCGGGCGTGGAACGCAGCAAGGGTGTCAAGGATGCCCGCAAGATTGCTGATTTCATCCACGCGGCAAAGGGTTACTGATCCGCCGGATTAACCCAGGTCGGGTAGTTTAACCATTTCTGAAATGATTGGCGCAAAACTTGGCGGGCAATAGTGCACCCATTGCCCGGACCGAGTACGCGCGCCATGAAACCGACCCTGCGATCACGAACCCAGAAACTTCTGCATGGTGTCGACCGGGAGTCGCGCTTTTCGCTTCTGGTGCATCTGGTTCTGGCCAGTGCGATCATCATCAACGTTGTCTCGGTGATCTTTGATTCAGTCGAAACCTTTGCCGAGCAGTATTTCTTCCTGTTCGCCACGATTGAAATCGTCTGCACCCTGATCTTTGCTGTCGAATATGGCTTGCGGGTCTGGTCGGCCCCGGATGATCCGCGCTTTGATGGCCGGTTTGCGCGCCTGCGTTATATGCTGACCCCGATGGCGCTGATCGACCTTCTGGCGATCCTGCCGATCTTCCTGTGGTTCTTCACCAGCATTGATCTGCGCTTTATCCGTATTGTTCGCTTGCTGCGTTTGTTGAAATTCACCCGTTATTCCACCGGGCTTGAATTGATGTTGCTGGTCTTTCGCCAGCAGCTTGGCATTTTTGGCGCAGCCAGTGCGGCACTGGCCTGTATGCTGGTGTTCAGTGCCGGCGCGATCTATATCGCCGAACATGAAGCCCAACCCGAACAGTTCGCCAACCTGCTTGATGCCCTTTACTGGAGCGTCATTACCCTTGCCACGGTGGGGTATGGCGACGTTGTACCCGTCACGCCATTTGGCAAGTTTCTCGCCAGTGTCATCTCGCTGACCGGGATCGGGATTGTTGCCGTACCGGCCGGTATTCTGGCATCGGCCTTTAACGCCGAACTGCGCCGCCGCGAAAGCGAATACCGCCATCAGGCCACCCGGCAGTTGCTGGGCAAACGTCTGACCGAACGGGTCCGGCACAAGCTGCGTTCCCATCAGGAGGAACTCGGCATCAGTGAAGAACAGGCGCAATGGATCATCGAAGACATCCGCGATGTGCATCGCAACGAAAGCGACGAAATCCTGACCTGTCCGCATTGCCATCAGCCACTTCATCTTGAGCTGCGCGATGCCGAAACAACACCCCCGCCGCAAAACTCTTGACGCCCGTGTTTTTTGGGCACATGGTTGGGGCATGAAAACACACGGCATGAACCCGACCCTTATTGCAAATCGTTGGTGGTGGCTCGCTTAAGCGGGCGGCCAATACTCATGCCCTAAACATACCGGCCGCCTCATTCTTGCAGGCGGCTTTGTGTTTTCAGACCTTTTTCTTTTTCTGACGATCACATAGCTCCTGCGGCGTAAGGCCCACTCAGGAGTAACAAACGTGACGACCCCGACCACCCAGACCGGCCCTTCGACCGAAAGCAGCGAATACCGTTACACCACCGATGGCGGTGTTGCCGTCATCCGCCGCATGACCGAAGTGGCTTATGAAAACGCAACCGAAGGCCTGATTGATGCCCTTGATGGCACCAAGGGCGTGTTGCTGTCTTCAAGCTATGAATTCCCGGGGCGCTATTCACGTTGGGATATGGGCTTTGATGCGCCGCCGCTTGAAATCGTCGGGCGTGAACGCGGCTTTGCCGTGCATGCGCTCAATGAGCGCGGGCAGGTCCTGCTGGATGTCATTTCGGCTGCCCTTGAAAACCACCCCCATGTCGAAAGCCTGACCAATGGCGAAGACGGCCTTTATGGCGTGGTCAAAAAGCCGGCCTCCTGGTTCCCCGAAGAAGAACGCAGCCAGCAGCCCAGCCTGTTTTCCGTCGTCCGTGCACTGCGTGATCTGTTCGGGCACAAGGGGGATGAACGCCTTGGGCTTTATGGTGCCTTTGGCTATGACATCGCGCTTCATTTCGAACAGATCAACCTGAGCCAGGATCGCCCGGCCGATCACAAGGACATCCACCTGTTCCTGCCCGATCAGATGGTAACGGTCGACCATGCATCCCGCGTGGCAACCCGGATCGATTATGAATTCATCGCCCCTGATGGCCGCAGCACCGCCGGGTTGGAACGCATTTCCCAACCCCATCCGCCATCACGGGGCAACAATGCGGTAATTGAAAACGACATGAAGCAGGGCGAATACGCCGCCATTGTCGATGACGCCAAGCATCGCTTTGCCCGTGGTGAGCTGTTTGAAGTTGTGCCCAGCCGCGTGTTCCGCACCGCATGTGATGTCAAACCATCGGAAATTTTCCGCCGTCTTAAGCGCCGCAACCCGGCCCCGTACGGCTTTTTGATCAATCTGGGGGACGGTGAACATCTGATTGGCGCATCACCGGAAATGTATGTGCGCGTCAAGGGACAGCGCATCGAAACCTGCCCGATTTCGGGCACCATCGCGCGTGGCCGTGATGCGATCGAGGATGCCGAAAACATCCGCACATTGCTGAATTCCGCCAAGGAAGAATCAGAACTTACCATGTGCACTGATGTTGATCGCAACGACAAGGCACGCGTTTGCAAACCGGGCAGCATCCGCATTCTTGGCCGTCGTCAGATCGAAATGTATTCGCGTCTGATCCACACGGTTGATCACGTCGAAGGCCGCCTGCGTGACGGGTTTGATGCGCTGGATGCCTTTCTGACCCATTGTTGGGCGGTGACTGTAACCGGCGCACCAAAACGCGCTGCCATGAAACATATCGAGGCCGTCGAACGCAGTTCGCGTGCATGGTATGGCGGGGCGATCGGGGCGGTTCTGTGCAACGGCGATCTTAATACCGGCCTGACCCTTCGGACCGTGCGCCTCAAACAGGGTGTCGCCGAAGTCCGCGCTGGCGCGACGCTTCTGTTTGATAGCGAATCTGATGCCGAAGAAGCCGAAACCGTGCTCAAGGCTTCCGCAATGATTGATGCCGTCACCCGTGATGCCAAGGACGAGGTCGCCATTGATCCGGCAAGCTCGGGCATTGGCAAACGTGTGCTTCTGATCGATCACGAAGACAGCTTTGTGCAAAACCTGGCCAGTTACATCCGTGCCACGGGTGCCGAAACCCTGACACTCCGTCCGGGCTTCCCCGATCAGGCGTTTGAGGACTTCAAACCTGATCTGGTGTTCCTGTCGCCTGGTCCGGGCCGCCCGGATGACTATCACCTGCGCGACAGCATCGAACGTGCCCTTGCCGCAGGCTTGCCGGTATTCGGGGTTTGTCTTGGTCTGCAGGGGATTGTCGAATTCTTTGGCGGGTCACTCGGCCAACTTGTCACACCGATGCATGGCAAACCGTCAAAGGTGAAACTCGATACAACTGATCCGCTGTTTGATGGCCTGCCCGATGACATCGTTGTCGGACGTTATCATTCCCTGTTTGCCAAGGCCGCCGAACTGCCTGCCGATATCAAGGTAACGGCGCGCAGTGACGACGGGGTGATCATGGGCATCCGCCACAATTCGCTGCCGATCAGTGCCGTGCAGTTCCACCCTGAAAGCCTTTTGACCCTGCAGGGCGATGTCGGCATGCGCATGATTGCCAACCTTCTGCGCAATCCGCATGGCAACCGCCCCGAAGAAGAAACCGACGAACAGGACGACACGACAAACACAAACAAGGACGTGGCCGCAAACGACACCAAGGCCGCCTGATAGACATCACTGCACCCTGATCTGCGATGCGTGCCAAGCCCCCCCTGTCAAAGGCACAGCAATCCCGCAGATCACACACAGCAACGGCCGTGCTCCTCCCTCGCGGCCGTTGCTTCTTTTTATCCAGAGCTTGTTGGAACTAGCTTGGAACGATGCCGCAATCAGGCGTCGTCATCATCCAGTGACCCGTCAATGACCGAATAATCCGGCGGCGGGGCCTGACGGTATTGTTCCGGATCGCCTTTGCGTTTGTCGCGCGTGCGCGAAATCCAGCCGCCATAATGTGCTTCAGGTTTCGGTTCGGTCGGCGCACCGGCACGGACCGGGCGCGGCGCAAACCGACCCAGATTGATCACGCGGTCATACATCACGATATTGGCGGCAATCGCCACATTCACGCAGAAGCTCATCGGGATCTTGATGATCAAATCGCATTTTTCCTGCATTTCATCCGACAGGTTCCCGCGTTCGGGACCAAGGATATAGGCCGCTTGCGACGGATGCTTGAAGCTTGGCAGTTCAATCGCATCCGGGGTCAGTTCAACACCAACCATCCGGCAGCCTTGCGGCAAAAGCAGGCTTTTGTGATCCGGGAAGTGGTAGTAGGGCATCTGTTCGCCCGACTTCGATGTATCGGTGATGTTGGAGCGTTCCTCACGGAAATCTGCATCCACCGTAAACGCAAAGCTTGCGCCAAAGGCATGGGCAGAACGAAACAGGGTGCCCACATTCAAAGGCTTGCTTGCCCCTTCAATTCCAATCCCGAAATAGCCGCGCATATCTTCCTCCGTGCCGCACCAAACCCCAACTCTGGCCAGTGCGAAACCAACTCCATAAAAAACAAACTGCATGGGGCTATACCCGCCCGGGCGCGATAAGGCAAGCACACCACCGGCAATGTTGATCGCGGGAATTTGCCCCCAAACGCCAAAACCGATTTGGAACAAGATGCTCGCCACGTCGTTGACTCTCTTACACGGCGCAAAGCCGGAAACACGAGCAACCGTCAACCAAAGCAGGAGAAAACCATGAATTGGGACCAAATCGAAGGACGCTGGAAACAGCTGCGCGGTGACGTCAAAAGCCAGTGGGGTCGCCTGACCGATGATGACGTCAATGCCGTCGATGGACAGCGCGACAAGCTGGTCGGACTGATTCAGGAGGCCTATGGCGTTGAACGCGAAGAGGCCGACCGTCAGATCCGCGACTGGTTCGACCGCCTTTAAATCACCTGAACCGGCCATCAAAGCCAACAATGTCCGGTTTGGTTCGCGCGTGGGGATCATCCCCCCTTGATCCCTGCGTGCGAAACTGCTTTTTATGGCGATGAAATCTTCTGTTCCCGCTTACAGGCCCATCGTCATGCCCGTTAAATCCCCCTGCATTGGCACCTGCGTGCTCGACCCGAAATCGGGCTATTGCATGGGATGTTATCGCACCGGCGATGAAATCGGTGCCTGGATGGGCATGAGCGACGGCACCAAAAAGCGCGTTATCACCAAGTCCAAGCAACGCCGCACCGAACACAAAAAAGACGCCGCTGTTTCCTGATCAACACCGGATCACGTCGATTCACTGGTATTTGGTGACGTCAGCGCCGTCTGGCTTTCAACCGAAAACGGGCTTTCATGTTTTCCCATCCGTGTCGGGGCGACCTTTGGCAAAACAATCCGGAAGACTGTCCCCGACCCTGGCATTGAAGATACCTTGATCTCCCCACCCAACGTGTTTTGCACGACATTCATCGTGATCGCAAGACCAAGGCCACTGCCACCAGTTGTTGTTGCAAGTGACCAGAATGGTTCAAAAATTCGATCAATATTGTCCGACGAGATCCCGACCCCATTGTCGGCAATTTCCACAAGGTAGCTGTTCTCATCGCGCTTGCTTACGCGAATACTGATTATGCCTTTTTCACGCCCGACAAAGGCATGTTGATGCGCATTCATGATCAGGCTGAGGATCACTTGATCCACCGCATCGCTATAACTGTTCATCCGCGCCGTCTCAGGTAGTGCGATGCTCAGACGAATACCCGTTTTCTCAAGCTGATTACGCAACGTTTCGCACAGATCAGTGACAATTTTGGCCAGATCGAAAACGCGCTGGGTATGCACACTTTGATCGGTAGCAGTCTGATTGAAATGTTTCAGAAGCTCTCTGGTGCGTTCGATATTTTTCTGCAGAATCCTGTTGCCCATCATCAGGGCCTCAATTATCTCCAAGCGTTCTTCACTATCTTCACGCGCCTTGGCCAGATCCTGCTGCAATTCGGCAAGGTCGTCAGACATTGTGGTGCTGACCGTAAGCGCATTGCCAAGTGGGGTGCGCATTTCATGCGAAACACCGGCAACAATCCGACCAAGCGACGCCATCCGCCCCTGCACCATAAGATCCTTTGTCAAAAGAACCTGAAGCTGTGCTGCCTGCCTGCGGCGGAGCATCAGGTAGCCAACCACGCCCGAAAACCCGCAAATCAACATCACCATGAAGGCGACAAAGACTGTCTTGATCGCAATATTTCCGGCCCACGGCTGATAGGCCGGGGCACTCCCGACCAGATGAAACCGCGTACTGGCCGCATGCACGTCGTCGCTGGAAATTGCGTTTAGCATCTGGGAAACCGAAATTGTTTCTACTTCGTAAATCTTCCCGTCAAACTCAAAGCCGCCCTGGTGATCTACTGCGGCAATGCGCTGCCAAAGCTCCGGGTCGGACTGCTTGACCGAGGCGTTATGCTCAAGCATGAAACCCCAGTTGCGGTCATCCTCCGCCCCGGCCAACCAGTACCCTTCATGATCAATCAGTTCGGTACGCATAACGCCACCGGGCGCAACACCATAGGCGTTCAATGGCGTCGCCATGTCCAGATTGACAATCAGATAGCCCGATACTTCCTGATTGTTCGCAATGATCGGGGCCACAATCCTTGTTGTCGGGCGGTGCGGCACTTCGATTTCGCCATTCTCAACATTCAGGTCGAGCTTGCTGACATAGATCTGGCCGGGACGTAGTGATTTTGCTGCTTCGACGTAATACCGACCTGATTTGTCCTGCAATCCTTCAGCCGGTGTGACGATGATATCGCCGCCGCGCGCATCAACCCGCAGGGCTTCCATTCCCGATGGCGATACAATACGGAGTTGGCTGAACCGCGGCACCTCAGCAGCAAGCGTTTTAAAATAGGCGGTCGCTTCGCCCGGACTGGATCGAAAATCTTGAACTGCCGGATGCAAGATCGACATATTCACGGTTTGAATGGCCGTTTCATACCATTGCTGTATGTCAGCAGAACGGTGCGTAACATCAACAACCAGACGTCGAACGGTCTGTTCATCTTCTCGGCTGCCTTCAACCGTATGCCAGAACACCATCAAGCCGGAAAACAGCAACATCCCGATCAGTGCCACAACACCGCTGACACGCCAGAAATACCTGTTCTGAAACCATCTCGATTCCCGTCCATCAATCAGCGGGATTGCGGCGTCTGTGCTGGTTGAGGATTGTGGTTCAGCTTCGACCATGATCCGCCCACCCGTTCAGGTTCCAGTTTTTCAGCCACTCGACATATTTATCGGGGTATAGGCCCGCGCTATAAAGGAACCCTTGGGCGAACTCGATTCCATGTTCCTGACAAATTGCATGCTGATCACGGGTTTCAACACCCTCAGCAACAGACACAAGGCCAAGGGTTTGCGCAATGCCTGCCGCAGTTTCCGCCACGTGACTGGGCCGGCTGTCTGCGGACAAGACACTGATAAAGGACTTGTCGATCTTGATGCCGCGCACGGGCGAAACATCAAGGTGCGTCAGGGACGAATATCCCGTGCCGAAATCGTCAAGCCAAATCTCAAACCCCTGCGCGGCAAGTTTCTGCACACAGGCAGTTGCTTCACCGTCATTGGTAAAATGCTGTGTCTCGGTGATTTCAAAGCTGACCGTTTCCGGACCAAGCCCGTGTTGGTGGCAAACGGCAAGCAACTGATCGACAAAATCCCTATCGGCGATATCGTTTGCTGCAAGATTCACTGCCGCCTTAAGAGGCGGGAGGTTTTCCTGCTGCAAACGTTGGTTCAAATCCCTGACCGCCTCAAGGCACTGGAAGGTAATTTCGCCACTCAATCCAGACCGCTCGGCCACCGGAATAAACCGGCCGGGCGAAACCGGTTCGCCGTCATCCATCCAGCGGCACAGCACTTCGGAACCAACAACCTCCCCAGTCGCCAAACGGACCTTGGGCTGGAAAACAAAGGTCAAAACGCGATCCTGAACGGCCTGACGCAACCTGCCGATCAGGCGCAAGGAATCCTGCACCTCGTCGGCCATCGACGGTTCGAACTCAGCCGTTCCGCCCGGACCTTTCTGTTTTTGTTTTAGAAGCGTAAGCCTCGCTGCGCGCTGAATATCACTTGAACGCCGTCCTTGCGGGTTGCCGCGCACGACACCAATGGTTGCCCTAACAACTACGGGGCTTCCTGCAACCTCGAATGGTTCGTCAAAGATGTTTTCAGCAGCCGAAACTTCAAATTTGCCGCTGCTGTCGACAAGTCCTAGTGTGTATTCGCCAACCCGCGCCACCAACACATTGTCACCCGCGACAGCGCGCAAGCGCTCATACACGGCGTTCATGATCTGGTCGAAATACGTCACACCGAATGCAATAGCGAACTGGGCGGCATCTTCAATCGCGACCATGGCAACCAAAGCTTCGCTTTTGTCGTCATTATCACTACGCGTGATATTCATCAGCTCACGGTCAAAGGCGTTCTGGTTGGGAATTCCGACCCGCTGATCAACAAAGGCCAGTTCACCCAGTTCGGTGATCAGGGCAAGGTTGTCAAAGCAGATCGCAAGATTGGTAACGAAAACCTCGGTCAGAACAACGTCCTGCTGGCTCAGGATCTGCTCGTGCACAAAATAGATCAGCAACCGTCGGCCGGTCTCGCTCTGATGGCTGAATACCAGCTTGTTTTCGGCAACCACCGGCACCCGACCCTTTTCCAAGCTCTGGAAAACCAGATCCTTGTCGATATCATCGACCTCGAACAACTTGCTGCCGACATGCGGAGCAAACCGGCCAATCCCGGAAAGAACAACCAGTTCGTCTTCCTTGTCTGGCAGCTGGGCCAAGGCGCAAATCCCACCTTCCGGACTGACGCGCAAGATCGCGGCAAGCTGGGTCAGAACACCTTCGGCAAACAGATCGAGGCTCTTGTTCTTGTAAAGGTACTGCGTGCCCTCGATCACCATTTCCAGACCGTTACGCGTTCCTTTGAGCGCCCGGATATAGTCAACCGATCTGATGGCTGTGGTAAGCGACGTGACAAGGCGCGTTCGCGTCAACTCGTCCTTTGACCAGTAATCGTCTATTTCGTAATCGCGGATGACTTCCTTTTCCGGGGCATCGCCGGGATATCCCGTGCGCAGGATGATGCGCTGCTCCCGATACCCTTCGGCACGGATTTCCTCGACCAGTCGCAACCCGCTGTCGGGACGTTCCATCACAACATCCAGAAGGATCACGGCAATATCGGGTTGCTTATGGAGGATTTTCAAAGCCTCACCCGCAGAAAGGGCATGGATCAGCTCAAGAGACCGCCCAAGAATTTTGACTCTCGCAAGGGCATAGTCCGTCGCTTCGTGGACATCCGCATCATCATCGACGACCAGAACGCGCCACTTGGTGTTGGTTTGATCCTCAGGTTGAGTGTTTGAACCTGCCTCGGACGGCCAGATTTCAGACTTTTCCTGCTGTAACAACGTTGCTTCCCTTGTTATCCGCACTGACGTCCCGAAGAACCTGTTCGGTCAAATGCGCATTCTTCATTGGGGCGTGGACACAGACCACCCAGAACCCAGGCACGAAACAAGCTCCGCGGAACTGAAACACTATACGATAATATAGCATATTCTAATTTCCGATATGGGATCGCTCGCCACGCCATTCCACCCCAACTGTGGGCAAATTTTTTGTTTTGTTGAACGCAACGCGAATAGTGATTTTTCGCCTGCCTTTATACGTACGGTCTGCGCGGGAATTTTCAACCTATAGGGTAATTATATTATGAATTTTGCACGTAAAAACATGCATGGCTGACGTGTGGTTGCATGGTCGTTCGGTTGGCGATATCTCTTGAGAAACACAAGGGATGACCCAAACGATGTCTGAAACAGCTCCGTCCTCATCCGCCCTGCGCCAGATGTTGCGCCGTGCTGCGCGCGGTGTGCTTGCGACCATTGCCCATGATCACAAGCAACTTGGTAACGGATGGCCCACCGCATCCATGGTGGTTCCGGCCTGTGATATTGATGGCACTCCCATCCTGCTGATTTCCGAACTTGCCGATCACACCCGCCACATCACGGCAGACAGCCGCGTTTCCCTTCTGGTGAGCGAGGCAGACCTGATCACAGCACCAGCACCTGATACCGGCATTCAGACCGATACCGCCCGACTGACCGTGTTTGGCGAAGCCAACCGCGTGACCAACCCCGATGATCTGAAACGGGTTCGCCAGCGCTATCTGCAGGGCCATACGGATGCCGCACAGTATGCCGGGTTTGCCGATTTCGGCTTTTACCGGATCAATGTAACGGCAATCTATTGGGTGGGTGGATTTGGCAAACAGCGCCGCCTGTCGGGCGATAAATTCATCCCCGCCGATGTTACGGCATTGACGGATGGCCATGACGGGATCGTCTCGCACATGAATGCCGATCATCTTGATGCCCTGCGTGACATTGTTGGCCACTACACCACAGCCGATGCGGATGCGGGTTGGCAGATGCAATCGATTGATTGCGACGGGATGGTTTTGACCTCTGATGCCTCTGATAGCACCCCGCTTAGAATCGACTTCCCGCGACCGATTATGACTCCGGGTGACGCACGCGATATT
>TARA_B100000674_G_scaffold257139_1_pt1 | contig 18314 bp, 13 predicted proteins | sample TARA_B100000674 | Tara Oceans TARA_B100000674 (sample SAMEA2622759) | marine metagenome | biome: marine biome (ENVO:00000447); feature: surface water layer (ENVO:00002042); material: "saline water (ENVO:00002010), including plankton (ENVO:xxxxxxxx)" | depth 5 m
TTAAAATAAACACAAATAATACCAAGATAAAAAAATTAATTTCAAATAGCTATTTTGATAATATTAATAATTTAAATAATTTATCTTTCATCTTTAAATTCGCTAAAAAATATAAACTAAATAAAATAAAACTTCTTAAAACAATTAATTTATTTAAAGGTTTAGAATTTAGACAACAAGTTATTTATAAGAATAGATTTGTAACAATCATAAATGACTCAAAATCCACAAGTTTTTCATCAAGTATTAATTTACTCAAGTCATATAAGAATATATATTGGATATTAGGTGGACTGGCAAAAAAGGGTGATAAGTTTAATTTGCCATCAAAATATTTTAAAAATATTAAATGTTATATTTTTGGAAAAGATATAAATTTTTTTAAAAAAAAGTTAAATAAAAAAATAATATCAATATCAACTAATAATCTAGAAAATATTTTAAAAAAAATAGCTGAAGAAATTCAATTAAAAAAACATGAACATTCCCATATTTTATTTAGTCCTTCAGCAGCATCATTCGATAAATTTAAAAACTTTGAAGAAAGAGGACGCTATTTTAACTTTTTAATTAAAAAAACAAAATTTATAAAAAAAATTAATGCTCGATTTGAATAAAATATTAAATTTTTATTATGGATGGTGGAAAAATATTGATAAATTTATATTTTTCTTAATATTATTTCTTTTTTCACTTGGATTATTTTTTTCACTAGTCTCAACTTCAATAATTGCCTCTGATAAGCTAAATACTAATACTTATTATTTTTTTATTAAACATTTACTCTTTATTTTATTAGGAGTTTTTATTTTAATTTCTTTTTCAGCAATTGAGCAAAACAGATTATTTCAAATTTCTAAATATTTATTTATTATTTTTTTAGTTTTTTTGGCCTTAGTTCCTTTTTTAGGTGTAGAAGTGAAAGGTTCTATTCGATGGATAGATTTACCATTAATACCCAGATTTCAACCAATTGAGATTTTAAAACCATTTTTGATAATAGTTATTTCATCTATATTTGCTGTCGAAAGTCAAAAAAATATTTATTTTAAATATTTATTTAGTTTTTTTATAATTTTTCCTGTGATTTTATTTTTGATTTCACAACCAGATATTGGGCAAACAGTGTTATTAGTACTTACTTGGTTTTCTCTAATATTTGTATCAGGAATTAATTTATTATTTTTCTTTTCATTTTTTGTTTTAACATTTTCTATATTTATTTATTCAATTTTTTATATTGCAAAATTTGAATATATTAAGACAAGATTACAATCATTTTTAGACCCTGCTACAGGCAACAGTTATCAATCAGAAAGGGCCTCAGAAGCAATTTCAAATGGAGGTTTTTTTGGCCAAGGAATTGGAGAAGGTACTTTAAACTCAAAAGTGCCAGAGGCTCATACAGATTATATTATTTCAGTAATATCTGAAGAATTTGGAGTTATAATTGTTTTAGTAATAATGGCAATTTTTTTAATATTTTCTTACAACATTATAAAAAAAATAAATAATGAAAATGATGATAAAGTAAAACTAACTTTAATTGGAATAGTAGCAATAATTTTATTTCAAACATTTATTCACATAGGAGTGAACATAAGGTTATTGCCCACAACTGGTATGACTTTGCCATTTTTAAGTTACGGAGGTTCTTCAATAATAAGTACAGCTATTTTATCAGGCGTAATATTAAATTTAACTAAAAGAAAAGTAAATTAGTGAAGAAGAAAATATTAATTAGTACCGGCGGTTCAGGAGGCCATGTTGTTCCTGCATTAAATTTATATAATCATTTAAAAAATGATTTTGATGTATTTATTTATACAGACCTGAGAGGTGCAAAGTATTTTCCAGAAGAAATTAAAAAATTAATTTTCGAAGTTAAGAAAATTCCTGAAAAAAATTACCTTTTTCCTTTAAAAATTATTTTTTTATTTTTTTCTTTTATTAAATCGTTAATTCATTTTAGAGGAAATAAATTTGATATTGTAATCAGTACCGGTGGGTATATGTCTTTACCTATAGTTTTAGCAACTAAAATATACAATACAAAAATTATTTTGTTTGAACCAAATTCAATAATAGGAAGATCAAATAAATTTTTATTGAGATTTTCTCGATATATATTGTGTTATGATGAAAAAATTAATATTAAGAACTCTGAAGGACGTAGTTACAAATTAGTTGTTATTGATCCTATTTTAAACAACTGCTTTTATCCAAAGCCAAATATAATTGAAAAAAAAGATAATATATTAAAAATTTTAATAATGGGTGGAAGCCAAGCATCTTTATTTTTTAGTAAACATTTAAAGAGTGAAATTATTCAATTATCGAAAAAATATAAACTAGAGGTAACTCAACAACTGTCGTCAAATTTTGATATTGATAATTATAAAAAAGAATATGATGAAAATAATGTTAAAAATAATCTATTTTTTTTTGAAGACAATTTTTTATGTAAAAAAAATAACTTTGATATCGCTATAACAAGAGCTGGAGCATCATCATTAGCTGAATTAGCCCATTTAAATATTCCTTTTATTTCCATACCATTTCCTCATGCAACAGATAATCATCAATTCTTAAATGCAAAAAGATATTATGATAGAAATTGTTGCTGGATATTAGAAGAAAAAAACTTTAATTCTGGAGATATTTATAAAATAATTAATCAAATTATGGTCAACAAAAATGAATACTTTGAAAAAAAAAAAAGTTTATCAAAATTAAATGAAAATGAAACCTGGGAAAACTTTAACCGAAAAATAATAAAATTTTTAAATGAAAATTAAATTAGCAAAATCAGAATTAATTCACTTTGTAGGAATAGGTGGTATTGGAATGAGTGGATTAGCAATTATAATGAAAGAGTTAGGTTTTAAAGTACAAGGAAGTGATATCTCAAATAATAAAAATATAGATAGAGTTAAACAAAAAAATATAAAAATTTATATAGGGCATAAAAAGCAAAATATAAATAAATCAACTATTTTAGTTATTTCATCTGCAATCAAAAAAAATAACTCCGAATTATTGTTTGCAAAAAAAAGAAAAATACCAATTTATACAAGAGGTGAAATGTTAGCCAACGTAGTTTCTTTAATGAAAAATGTTGTTGTTGCTGGATCACATGGAAAAACCACAACTACTTCATTAATATCTAATATTTTCTCACATGCAAAAATTGACCCTACAGTTATAAATGGTGGAGTTCTTAATTCATTTAGTGGTTCAGCTAGGTTAGGAAAAAGTGAATGGTGTATTCTTGAGTCAGATGAATCTGATGGAAGTTTTACTAAAATACCACCAACTTATTCTATTGTTACGAATATAGATAAAGAACATTTAGATTATTATAAATCTTTAGAAATTCTTAAAAAAAATTTTGTTAAATTTATAGAAAAAATTCCATCATTTGGAAAAGTATTTATTTGTTTAGATGATAAAATTAATAAACAAGTTATTAAAAAAATTAGAAATTTGAATTATAGTACTTATGGAACTGATAAATTATCAAATTTTAAAATATTAAATATTTCACAAAATGAAAATTATTCGAAATTTGATATAAAAATAAGCCTACCAGGCTCTAAAGAAAAATTAATAAAAAATATTAAAGTTCCACTTATTGGTTTACATAATATTAGAAACTCAACAGCTGCAACTGCTGTTGCTTTTTCAATAGGTATACCAATTAAGATTATAAAAAAAGGATTAGAAAAATTTTCTGGAGTTCAAAGAAGATTTACTAAAATTTTTTCTTTTCAAAATGTTCCGTTTTTTGATGACTATGCTCATCATCCAACTGAAATAATAGAAGTATTAGATGGAGTTAGAGAAGTTTATAAAAATAAAGAAATAATATGCATATTTCAGCCTCATAGAATATCAAGATTAAAAAATTTACATGAAGAATTTTCAAAATCATTTAAAAAAGCTGATACTGTAATTTTATGTCCAATATTTAAAGCTGGGGAAAATATTAAATTACCATTCAGCTACAGTTACTTTGCAAAAAAAATAATAAAAAAATCAAATGTAAAATTAATTCTAATTAATGATAATTTAGATTTAGTTAAATATGTAAAACAAAATATCTATGGAAATAAAATAGTTATAGGAATGGGTGCTGGATCAATATCTAACTGGATAAGAGATTTACCAAATTATATAAAATAATGGATATTAATAATCTTGAAAATAAATTTAAAGTTTTAAAGGAAAGTGTATATTTTAATTATAGTCTTAAAAAACTTAATTGGTTTAATATAGGTGGAAATACAAAAATTTATTTTAAACCCAATAGTCTTAATGATCTTATAAATTTTTTGAAATTATATGAAGATCATAAAAACTTATTTGTCCTAGGTGCAGGATCAAATGTTTTATTTAAGGACGACTTATTTGATGGAGCTGTTATTAAATTAAGCAAGAATTTTTCAAGAATTTCACTATTAAATGAAAGTACAATAATAGCAGGAAGTGGTGCTTTAGATAAATCATTATCTGATTTTGCGATGGAAAATAGTTTAAGTGGTTTTGAATTTTTGTCTTGCATACCTGGGACAATTGGTGGTGGAATAAGAATGAATTCCGGATGTTTTGAATCTGAGTTTAAAGATATTTTAATATCTGTGCAGGCAATTAATAGAAATGGAGTAATTTTAACAATTCCTACTAAAGATATATCTTTCAATTATAGATCTTGTAATTTACCTAAAGATTTAATTTTTTTAAGCGCTACTTTTCGAGGTAAAAAAGATAATAAAGAAAACATTAAAGAATTAATCAAAAAATTGAAAATGAAAAAAGAAAAAGCTCAACCGACAAGAATCAAAACAGGTGGAAGTACTTTTAAAAACCCAATAAAACAAACTAATAAGAAAGTTTGGGAAATAATTAAAAAATCTGTTCCTGACAATGTTCAATTTGGTGATGCAATTATTTCAAATAAGCATTGTAATTTTTTTGTTAACAAGGGAAATGCAAGCTATGAGGATATGAAAAGATTAATTGATTATGTTAAAGAAAGTGTAAAAAAAAAAACTGGTATAAATCTAGATCTAGAAATTATCTTAGTAGAATAAATGAAAAAAAAAATATTAATTCTTGCTGGTGGTTTTTCTAAAGAAAGAGAAATTAGCTTAAAAACTGCGAGGGGAGTATTTAATCAAATTAAAAAAAAATATAACGTCAAGATTTGTGAACCTAATGGAAATTTAATTAATAATTTAAGATCATTCAAACCAAATGTTGTATTTAATGCATTGCATGGAAGATACGGAGAAGATGGATATATACAATCAATATTAGAAACAGAGAAAATCAAGTATACTCATTCAGGCGCACTATCTTCTTCAATAGCAATCGACAAGGAAATTTCTAAAAAACTATTTATTCAAAATAATATTTTAACACCTAAATATTTTAAGTTTAGTTTTAATGATTTTAATAAAAAAACTAAATTAATTAAAAAAATAAAATCTAGATTAAAATTCCCGGTTATAATTAAACCTTTTAATGAAGGCTCAAGTGTTGAAGTTTATATTTGTAATAAAAAAAATCTTTTTAAAAATCTTAAAAAACTTTCTCCATATAAAGAAATAATGATTGAAAAATATATTCCTGGAAGAGAAATACAAGTTGCAATTATGGGAAAAAGAAAATTAGGGGCTATAGAGTTGGTACCCAAAAGAAAATTTTACGATTACCAGGCAAAATATGACATAAAAGCTAAAACAAAACATATTATACCTGTTAAGATTAATAAAAATAAAATTAAAGAAGTTTTAAATATTGCATCTAAAGCACACAAAATTATAGCATGTAAAGGTGTAACTAGATCTGACTTTAAATTTTATAATAATAAATTTTATTTATTAGAAATTAACACTCAACCAGGCATGACATCACTTTCTTTAGTTCCTGAAATTGCAAAATTTAACAATATTTCCTTTTCAAATTTAATTGAATGGATTATTAAAGATGCTTCAATTCAAAGATAAAAAAAAATATTTCTTATTTCTATTTTTTACTCTTTTTTTTCTATCATCAATCAATAGCCAGTTATTTATTGAAAAAAAACAATCTATATATAATTTAAAAAATATTGAAGTAATAGGTTTAGAAGAAAATTTAAATTTAGAAATTAAACAGAATTTAAATTTTTTAATAAATACTAATATTTTTTTGTTAGATAAAAAAATTTTAGATAATCAGATAAGCAAATACAATTATATTGAAAATTATAGTATTTTTAAGTCTTATCCTTCAAAAATAATTTTAAAATTGAAACATACAAATTTATTAGCTCGTACAATTAAAAATAATGAATTATTTATAATTGGATCTAACAGTAAATTTATAAATATCAAAAAATTTGGTAATTATAATCATTTACCAATTATTTTTGGAAAATTTTCAGTAGGGGAATTTATAAAGTTCAAAACTTATATTGATCGTTCTAAACTTAATTATAACAAAATTAAAGAGATATTTTATTATCCAAGTGGAAGAATAGATATAAAAACTATAGATAACTTTATAATAAAATTTCCAATAAAAAATATTCAAGAAGCAATGAATCTAGCAAATAAAATAATAAAAAATGAAAAATTAAATAATAATATAATTGATCTCAGAGTACCAAATCAGATAATTTTATCTAATGAATAAAGAAAATGTAAAAGTATTTATTGATTTTGGTTCATCAAAAATAAGATTAGGTGTTTTTAGCAATGAAATTTCTAAGAGCACTATTATTCTAGAAGAAGATTGTATTTCAAACTTAAGTTTAAAAAAACTAGATTTAAATAACTCGAGAGAAGTAATAAATAATTTAATTAAATCTGCAGAAAAAAAAATTAATATGCATATCAAAAATATTAATTTAATGATCGATTCTCCAGATATTTTTTCTATAGATTTTTCAATTAAAAATAGTTCAGATAAAAAAAAGTACTCAAAAAATGATGTTTACTCTTTAATTAACGAAGCAAAAAGTATAGCACAAAAAAATTATATTGATCAAAAAGTTATTCATGTAATTGTCAAAAAATTTAATTTTGACGATCAGGAATTTTTTGAAATTCCAGATAAAGAAATCAATTATACTTCTTTAGAAATAGAACTAAAGTTCATTTGTTTACCAATTATAACTTGGCAAAATTTACAAGAGTGTTTTAATTTTAATCATTTAAAAATTGATAATTTATATTGCTCAAGTTATGTTAAATCTACAAATTATAATTCAATTTTTGAAAATTATAAAAGAAAAGTTTTTTTAGATATCGGTTATGGAAAAAGTGCAATAACTGCTTTTGAAGACAAAAGAGTTTTATATTTTAATATTTTGCCAGTTGGTGGAAAACATATAACAAATGATATAGCAGCTCTTTTAAAAGTTAATAACAATGAAGCAGAAAATTTTAAAAAAAGTTTAAATCAGTCAGAAACTACTTTTGAAGAAAAAATTAACAAAGATGAAAAAGTAAATTCTAATGATTTTATAAATCAAATTGTTTTTGCAAGAGTTGATGAAATAATCAAATTAAACTTAACTGAGGAATATTTTAATACTTTTTTAAGTAGCAATAATGAAAATTGTATTCTAGTTTTTATTGGGAATGGTTCAAAAATATTAAATAAAAATTCAATTTATTTAGAAGAAAAATTTGATTTTTTTAAAGAAATTAATTTCTTTGAAGAAAATTCTAAAAGCATTTGTCAATCTGCGTATAATTATGTCCAAATGAACAAATCACAAGAGGTTAATTTTGTGACAAAAAAACCAAGAAATAAAGGTTTTTTTGAAAAGTTATTCCATTTATTTGATTGATTGTTGTATTTTCTTGTAACATTTGTTGAATTTTTTTGAACTGTTTTAAAGTGTAAAAATTTGAAATGTCACTTCTTAGCCAAAAAACTTTAAAATCAAGTGTTCAATTTAATGGTGTTGGACTTCATACTGGTAAAGAAGTTTCTATAAATATAATACCTTCTGAACCAAATACAGGAATTTTATTTAAAAGAGTAGACTTAAAAAATAATAATTTAGTTGTTCCAAATGTGTACAATGTTTCGAATGCAACTTTGTGTACAACTATATCAAACGAATGTGGAGTTTCGGTTTCTACAATTGAACACTTAATGGGTGCATTCTATGGTTTAGGTATTGACAATGCTTTAATAGAAATTAATTCACAAGAGGTTCCTATACTTGATGGTTCTGCAAAAAATTTTGTTGAAAAATTTCTAGAAATTGGCTTCAATGTTAGCGAAGTTCCAATTAAATTAATTAAAATTTTAAATAAAATTTCAGTCAATGATGGATCAAAGTATATAGAAATTGATAAATCAAATGTAAGTTTAGACATTGATTTCGAAATTAAATATATGAATTCATTAATAGGTACTCAAAAAAACAAAATAAATGTTTATGAAAGTGATCTATCAGATATCTACAATTCAAGAACATTTTGTTTGTTTGAGGATGTTGAAAAATTAAGAAAAAATGGTTTTGCAAAAGGTGGAAGCCTTGATAATGCAATTGTAGTAAAAGAGAATAAAATTTTAAATAATGAAAGTTTAAGAAATAAATTAGAATTTGTTAATCACAAAATTCTAGATTGTATGGGAGATTTATACTTATCAGGATATAAAATAATAGGTTCTTTGAAATGCTCTCAAGGTGGTCATAGCTTAACAAATAAATTGTTAAGAGAAGTTTTTAAGGATAAAAAAAATTACTCGATATTTGAAATAAAAGAAAAATCCCTTCCACATACTTTTATCAACAAATCAGTATTAAAATCTATTGCATAATAATTAGAATTTTTTCTAATTTCTGTTAAGAATTTAGAAATGAAAAATTATCTAAAATATATTTCAATTATTTTTATTTTAGTTTTAGCAGCTTGTAAAAATGATGGTAAAAATAAAAAAGTATCAGTTATAGAGGATACAAGCATAGATCTTCAAATGATCAGAGCATATAACGAAGGACTTAAAAATTTAGAATTAGGTGATGCTATATTTGCAGCAAAAAAATTTAACGAAGCAGAAATTTTATTCCCTCAGTCGAAATGGGCTCCTAGAGCTTCGTTAATGTCAGCATACTCCTATTATTCACAAGAGTACTTCGCAAATGCTATAGGTGAACTTGAAAGATTTTTAGTAACCTATCCTGGTCATGAAAGAGTAAGTTATGCATATTATCTTCTTGGCATATGTTATTATGATCAAATTGTGGATGAAAAAAGAGATTTAAAAGTAATAGAAAATGCAAAAAAAAATTTTGAAAAAGTTATTAGTGATTATCCCAAATCAGATTTTGCTTTAGACTCCGAATATAAACTTGAATTAATTGAAGAAATTTTGGCAAGTAAAGAGATGTACCTGGCAAGATACTACATTGAAAGAGAGAAATGGATACCTGCTATAAACAGGTATAAAAAAGTATTAGAAAATTATGAAAGAACAATATTTATAGAAGAAGCATTGCATAGATTAGTTGAATTGCATTACAAAATTGGAATGATTGATGAGGCTAAAAAATATGCATCTTTGCTGGGTTATAATTATCAGTCAAGTAAATGGTACGAAGAAACTTATAAAATATTTGATAAAAATTATAGAAAAAAGACAATAGTAAAAAAAAGAAAAAAGAAATTTTTAACCCTAGAAAAAATCAAATCACTACTTAAGTAAAAATATGAGTAGTAAAAATATAAATAAAAAATATTTAGATAAAATTAAAGAATTTCAAAAACACAATAAGCTTTATTATGATGAAAATAATCCAAAAATTTCTGACAAAAAATTCGATATTTTGAAAAAAAGCATACTAGATTTAGAAAAAAAATATAATTTTTTAAAAAATAAACTCTCCCCATCTTTTGCAATTGGTTATAAACCTTCAAAAAATTTTCTTAAATCAAAACATAGAGTAAAAATGTTGTCACTATCTAATGCTTTCGATGAAGAAGATCTAAATAATTTTGAAAAAAAAATTTCTAATTTTTTAAATACAAAAAATTTAAAAAATAATATCGAATATAGTGTAGAACCAAAGGTAGATGGTATTTCTGCCTCATTAACATATAAAAACAACTTTTTAATTTTAGGGGTATCTCGTGGAGATGGAGTTGAAGGTGAAATAATTACAGATAACCTTAAAACTATTAAAAGTATTCCAAAAAAAATTAATAGTAAAAATTTTCCTGAAGATATTGACATAAGAGGAGAAGTTTATATTGGAAAAAAAGATTTTGAAAATATAAAAGATAGATTTGCAAATCCAAGGAATGCTGCTTCAGGATCTTTAAGACAAAAAGATTCAAATGAAACAAAAAAAATTCCATTAAAATTTATTGCTTATACATATGGATTTGTTAAAAATCCATCATTTAAAAAACAATCAGAATTTTTATATCTTCTAGAAAATTGGGGTTTTGAGACAAATAAATTAAATTGTATAGTCAAAGGTGTAGAAAATTTAATTAAAAATCATAAAGAATTTGAAAAAAAAAGACATGATTTAGATTTTGATGTTGATGGTTTAGTCTATAAAATAAATAATATTGATTTACAAAAAAGATTAGGTTTTGTAGCGAATGCACCAAGGTGGGCTATTGCACATAAATTTTCAGCCAATAGTTCATTTTCAAAAGTATTAAATATTGAAGTACAAATTGGAAGAACTGGAGCACTTACTCCAGTTGCAAAAATTAACCCTGTAAACATTGGAGGCGTTGTAGTTTCCAATGCAACACTTCATAACGAGGAAGAAATTATTAGGAAAGATATTAGAATTGGGGATGTAGTTAAAATAGAGAGAGCAGGTGATGTTATACCTCATGTATTATCAGTAGATCTGAAAAAAAGAACAAATAACTTAAAGAAATTTATTTTTCCAAAAAAATGCCCATCATGTGGTTCAAAAATTGTTAAAGATTATAATAAAAATACCAAAAAATTTGATGCAGTACAAAGATGTTCTAGCGAAGGTTATAAATGTGAAAAAATAGTAATAGAAAAAATTAAACATTTTGTTTCAAAAGACGCTTTAAATATTGAGGGTTTTGGTAAAAAAGTTGTTGAAAAATTTTGGGAATTAGAGTTTTTAAGATTTCCACAAGATATATTTAATTTAGACTATAAAAAGATTGAGGTTTTGGAAGGTTGGGGAAAATTATCAACACTAAATCTAAAAGACGCTATAGAAAAATCTAAAAATATTAGTTTAGATAAATTTATATTTTCATTAGGTATAAGACATATAGGCCAAGAAAATGCAAAACTTTTGTCAAAATATTTTCAATCAAAAATAAATTTTTGTAAAACGACCAAAAATTTTGACTTTAATTTATTAGGTAATATAGATGGAATTGGCGAAACTCAAATTAACTCATTAAAGAAATTTTTTTCAGATCAAATAAATGTAGATGTGGTCAACAAATTATCTTCTGAAATGAAAATTAATGATACTAAGCAAAGTAATGAAGGGAAACTTAATAATAAAACATTTATGTTTACTGGCAAACTTATGAAAATTAGTAGAGCTGAAGCAAAATCTCTAACCGAAAAACATTCTGGCAAAATATTAAGTAATGTTACAAAAAATCTTGATTTTTTAGTTATCGGGGAAAAACCCACTGCAAAGAAGGTTAAACAAGCCAATGAGTTAAATGTAAAAGTTATTAAACAGTCAGAGTGGGAAGAACTTTTAAATTAATCTATAAAGCCATTTTTTTTCAGCACTACTCAAATATTTTGAGATTTTTGAGTAAACTTCACTGTGATAATTATTCAAATATTTTTTTTCATTTGAATTTAACATTTTAAAATTAATTAAGTCTGTATCTATTGGTGCTAGTGTTAAATTTTTAAATTTAATATTTTGTTTATTTTTTTTTACATAAATTAAATTTTCAATTCTGATACCAAATTTTTTCTCTTTATAGTAACCAGGTTCATTACTAACAATCATGCCCGGTACTATTTTTACATTATTAAACTTTGATATTGATTGAGGTCCTTCATGTACATTTAAAAAATAACCAACGCCATGCCCTGTTCCATGGCCATAGTCTAAATTAGCTCTTTTTAAAGATGCTCTTGCTCTTTTATCTATTTCCTTTCCAGTGCTAATTTTATTTAAGTTTGTATTAGAAACAGAAATATGACCTTTTAATACTCTAGTAAAAATATTTTTAATATTTGAAGTTGGCTTTGAAAAACATACAGTTCTTGTTACGTCAGTCGTACCATATTCGTATTGTCCTCCAGAATCACATAAAAAAATATCATTTTTTTTTATTTTTCGGTTTGTTTTTTTATTAGCTCTGTAGTGAATTATTGCACCATTTGGACCAGACCCTGCAATTGTATTAAAACTTGGATACAAAAAATTTTTATTTTTTTTTCTAAAAGCTTCAAGTTTTTTTTCTGCATCTATTTCAGTTAAATTTAATTTTTTTTTTGTTTTTATCCAATATAAAAATTTTGTTAAAGCTGCACCATCTTCAATATGTGCGTTAATCATATTTTTTATTTCTGTTTTATTTTTTATTGCTTTTAACCAATAACAAGGATCAATATCATTTATAATATTAAATTTTGATAAAATAATACTTTTATTAAAAATTGAACAACTATTTCTATCAATTGAAAAATTTTTTCCTTTTAAATTATTAACTACTTTTGCAAATTCTTTAAATTCATAGAACTTTATTTTTTTGTATTTAATTGAATTTTTAATTTTTTTAGTTTTTTTAATGTTAGAAAAAAAATATATTTTATTATTATTGAGTATAATTTGACAATTTGGAATAGGGCTATTGGGGTTATCAAATCCCCTTACATTTAAAAGCCATGCACAATTTTCAGGCGCACTAATAAATATGCTATTAATTTTTTTCTTTTTTAGTATCAAAGATAATCTATTTAATTTTGAATAAATACTTTCTCCTGCTATATCTTCCTTTAAGCAATAAAATTCTTTTCCTTTATTATTATTTTTTAAATTAAAAATTTTATCTATTAAATTTTTATTAATTGGGACTAAATTACAAACTTCTCTAAAATTTGATCTTAAACTAATTTCAGTGAATAATTTGGGATCAAATCCTAATGTTAATTTATGTTTTATTTTTTTAATTACCTCAAAAGGTCTAACTTTTGGGACTTCAAAAATTTTAAAATTTTTTCCACACTCTATATTTGCTTGTAATGTATATCTACCATCAACAAATAGTAAGTTTTTATCTTTCAAGATTACTGCCAAACCTGCTGATCCAGAAAAGTTAGAGATCAGCTCTAGTCTGTTTGGATAAGCGTATTCTGAAAAAAATTCATCATTTTTAGGAACTATGTATCCATCTATATTATTATTATGTATTAATTTTTTTAATAAATTGATCATTTTATAACTACTTTTTTAATTTCTTTTGATATCTTATCCATCCTGGGCTTTTTATTTCATTTTCAAAGTCAATATCCTGATTAAATTCAAAATCATCCTGTGTGTTCTCTTCGAAATAGTTATTTTTTTTAATATTATCATGAGGCAATTCATCAATAAATCTTGATGCTAAACTATCAATCCAATCACCTTGATAAAATCTATTCATTGCAAACGATATAATTGCTTGTTTTTTTGCTCTAGTAATACCGACATAGGCCAATCTTCTTTCCTCCTCCAATCCTTTTTGTCCTTTTTCTTCAATCGATTTCTGGTGAGGAAACAAACCTTCTTCCCAGCCTGGTAAAAAAACTACATCGAACTCAAGTCCTTTTGATGCGTGCATTGTCATTAAATTGACTTTTTTATCTTCCCAATCTTGATCAAGAGAAGTTGCTAAAGCCACATGTTCTAAAAAACTTTCAAGGTTATCATATTCTTTCATAGCGTTGATTAATTCTTTTATATTTTCTAATCTATTTTCATTTTCTAAATCTTTTTTGTCTTTAAGCATTTGGCTATATCCAGATTCATCTAAAATATTTTGTAATAATTTGATATGTCCAATTTTTTTATTAAATAAATCATTTCTCCATTTTTCTAATAAATTTAATAAAGAATTCAATCCTATTTTTGTTTTTGGTTTTATTTTATTTTCTTGAATGAGAGAAATTGAAGATCTTTCTAATGATAAGTTTTTATTTTTAGCGTATTCATTTATCTGCTTAATAGTAGTTTCACCAACTGATCTTTTTGGAGTATTTATAATTCTTTCAAAAGAAAGGTCATCTTTATTCTGATTAACTACTCTTAGATAGGCTATACAATCTTTAATCTCAGCTCGTTCATAAAATTTAATACCTCCTATTATTCGATAAGGTATTCCAATTTTTAGAAAACGCTCTTCAAATTCTCTTGTTTGAAATATTGCTCTTACAAGAATTGACATATCATTAAGTGAATATTTTTTTTTTAATTTTTCAATTTCATCACTTACTCCAATAGCTTCATCTTTTCCATTTCTATAAGAATTTAGGAAAACTAAATCTCCATCTTCTCCTTCAGTATAAAGATTCTTGCCAAGTCTTGCTTCATTATTCGATATTATTTTAGATGCTACTGATAAAATATTTTGAGTTGATCTGTAATTTCTTTCGAGTCTCACTATTTTTGTATTATCGTATATTTTATCAAATTCTAAAAAGTTTTTTATTTCAGCTCCTCTCCAACTATAAATTGATTGATCATCGTCACCCACACAGCAAATATTGAGATTATATTTTGCCAAGTAGTTTAGCCACTTACTTTGAATTAAATTTGTATCTTGATATTCATCAACTAAAATGTACTTAAAATTTTTAGAATACATTTCAGTAATATCAGGGTTTCTCTCAAAAATTTTTACTGAGTGTAAAATTAAATCACTAAAATCACAGGCATTTAAGTCAAGTAATTTAGATTGATATATTTTGTAAATACCTAAAAAACCTTTTTCTAAAACTTCTCTTTTTTTTAATATCACATCCTCAGGATACCATCCTTTATTTTTCCATTGATCAATTACTGAAAGGATATACTTAGGAGATATTTTTTTGGTATCTATGTTTTCTGCTTTTGATATATTTTTAATTAATTTAACCTGATCATCCTGGTCAATAATTGTAAAATTAGAATTCAAATTAACAGCTTTAGCATGCTTTCTTAATAATTTTGCACATACTGAGTGGAAAGTACCCAGCCAAGGAAGACCAACGACTTCTTTTTTTAAAATTTTACTAATTCTATTTTGCATTTCTTTTGCCGCTTTATTTGTAAAGGTTACAGCAAGAATTTGATTAGGGTATGCTTTTTTCTTGTTAATTATATGTGCAATTCTCGATATAAGTACCTTAGTTTTTCCTGAACCTGCTCCGGCGACTATCAATAGTGGACCATCAAGAGACAAAACTGCCTCTTTTTGTTTTTCATTAAGATTATTAAAATATTCAAAATTTAACATTTAACTACTTTTAGTGTAAATCCTTATTTCAGCAACTATGAAAAATTACTTATCCAAATTTAGAAATTATTCTTCCAAAATAGAAAATATTGAAGTTCAAAAGTATATTTCATATTTTAATAAGAAAAATCCTTTTGTTACAACTATATCATTAATTGCATTAGTTTTTTTAATATCATTGTATTTTACTATACCTACTTTCTATAATTATGAAAATTATGATAAAGAAATTCAAAAAAAAGTATCTAAGGATTTTAAATTAGATCTGAAAAATATTTCCAATATTAGATATTTAATGGTTCCCACACCACACTTTTTAATTGAAGAATGTGATATATATTTTTCAGAAGATTCTAAAGAAAAAGTGATAAAAGCAAATAATTTAAAAATTAATATTTATTCTAAGAATTTATATAGAAAGGAAAATATTGAACTTAAAAATATTCATTTAAATAAATTAGATTTAGACTTAAATTTTTCTAATATTAAAAATTTTTATGATCATTTAAAAAATAAAATCTCAAAACCAATCTATTTAAAAAATAGCAATTTATTTTTTAGGGATGAAGATGAAGAAATAATGTTAATATCAAAAATTAGAAATTTTGAATATTTTTTTGATTTTCAAAATAAAAAAAAAAATTTAAATATTTTGGGAAATCTATTTGGTTCAGATTTTTCTTTTGATTGGGAAAGAGATTATTCAAATCCATATATATCAAAAGGAGATGTAAAATTTAAAAATCCAAATTTAAATATTTTAAATATTTTTAATAGAGAAGATAAAAGTTTTACGAAAGGTGTTACAAATATAAAATTTTTAAGACACAGTTTGGATTTAAATTATAAATTTAACCAAAATAGTATTGAGCTTTTTGACGATAAAAAAAAAGTAATTAATCGTTCTAAATTAGTTGGAAATATTAGTTTGGACTCATTCTTTTTCGATTTAAATTTAATATTATCAGAAATACGAATTCAAACAGTTCTGAACAACCTTTTTTTGAGATTATATAAAATAAATAAATCTGCTAAATTGAATTTTAATGGAAACTTAAAAATTAATTTAAATGAAGTCAATAATAGATTATTTGAAAATTTAATTATTAATATTAGTTTTTTAGAAAAAAAAATAAGTTTAAACAATTCAAGTTTAAGTCTAAAAAAAATTGGAAAAATAAATTTTTCTGATCCTTTAATTTATGAGAGAAATGATAAGCTATTTGTAAAATCTAAAATCAAATTTGATGTTAATGATCAGCAAGAGCTTTATAAAAGATTTTTAATACCCAGACAAAACAGAATAGATTTAAGAAAAATATTTTTTGAAGTAGAATATAATGTTGACGATGGAATTTATTATCTTTCTAGTATCAACATAAATGAAAATTTAAATGATGAGATAACTTTTAATGAAGTTAGTAATATTCAGCAATTAAGCAACTTAATTTCAAAAGAATTTAGAAAAATTAACTTGGATTAATCATTTTTTTTGGGTCAACTATTTTATCATATTCTTTTTCATCAATTAACCCCGACTTTAAAGCTTCCTCTTTTAATTTTGTTTTATTCTTAAGTGCTTTTTTTGCAATTTTAGCTGCATTATCATATCCAACATGTGGAGCAAGTGCTGTAACAAGCATTAATGAATTATCTAATAATTCTTTAATTCTTTTTTTGTCAGCTTTCAAACCAGATATACAATATTTTGCAAAGCTTTTTGATGAGTCAGACATTATATGAATTGATTGTAAAATATTATGGATAATTAAGGGCTTAAATACATTTAATTCAAAATGACCATGTGACCCTGCCATTGTAATACCGTTATGGTTTCCAATAACTTTTACACAAACCATCGTAACAGCTTCACATTGCGTAGGATTCACTTTTCCAGGCATTATAGACGAACCTGGCTCATTTTCTGGTAAAATGAGTTCACCATATCCTGCTCTAGGACCTGATCCCAAGAAACGTATATCATTTGCAATTTTCATTAAGCAGACAGCTGTAGTATTCATTGTCCCAGAAAAATTAACTATTGCATCGTGAGCCGCTAATGAAGCAAATTTATTTGGCGAGGGTTTAAATGGAAGTTTTGTAATTTTTTTTATTTCAGATACTATTTTTTTATCGAAACCTTTTTTTGTATTTAGTCCAGTGCCAACTGCTGTACCACCTTGAGCCAAAAAATATATTTCCTCAAGAGCTTTTTTTATTCTTTCAATACATTTTGTTAATTGGAAATGATAACCAGAAAACTCTTGTCCCAAAGTTAGAGGTGTAGCATCTTGTAAATGAGTTCTTCCAATTTTTACAATTTTTTTAAATTCTTTTGATTTTTTTTTTAATTGTAAGTTAAGTAAATTCAAACTTGGTATTAAATTTTGAGTTGCTCTTATTGCTATTGCCATATGCATAGCGGTAGGAAAAACATCATTAGTAGATTGGGATTTATTAACGTGGTCGTTAGGATGTACTGGTTTTTTTGATCCTTTTTTTCCACCTAGAATTTCTATTGCTCTATTAGCAATAACTTCATTAACATTCATATTTGTTTGTGTTCCAGAGCCTGTTTGCCATACTTTAAGTGGAAAGTGACTGATTAATTTTCCAGAAATAACTTCGTTTGCAGCTTTTATAATTGTTTTGCTAATTTTTTTATCTAAGTCACCATTTTTTGCATTTACAATTGCTGCAGCTTTTTTAATTATTGCAATTGATTTAATAACTATAGGCCTAACTAAAAAGTCTCCAATATCAAAATATTTACTTGATCTTTGAGTAGATGCTCCCCAATATTTATCCACAGGTACATTAATTTGACCAATACTGTCATATTCTTTT
>TARA_B100000674_G_scaffold139185_2_pt1 | contig 18245 bp, 17 predicted proteins | sample TARA_B100000674 | Tara Oceans TARA_B100000674 (sample SAMEA2622759) | marine metagenome | biome: marine biome (ENVO:00000447); feature: surface water layer (ENVO:00002042); material: "saline water (ENVO:00002010), including plankton (ENVO:xxxxxxxx)" | depth 5 m
ATATTTCCATCACATCATCGACTGCACCAAGGGTCAATTGGATATGGGAGAATGCTGCGAGTTCTGTCAACTCTAATCGTTTAGAAGTACTCGTTACAATGCGTAATGATGGCAATACAGCAGATGGCCTAGTAGTGCGTATGAGTTCTTCTTACTTCACCGATATGAGTTTCATCCCGCCTAGTAATGCAATCGTAGAAGATGGTTCTACGAATATTCGTTCATTCGAAGTTGTGAACATAGAAAAGGGTTCTAACTTCACATTCCGTGCCTGGGCGGAGATTCCTGATGACCAAAACTCAGAGGATGAATTCTATCTAAACATAACTGCGCATAGTCGGTTGGCAGAAGAGAATCCATTCCGCTATTCTGCGAATACCAGTTTCGATGCCGCCGCAAAAACGGGAGATGGTGGGAATTCAGTAGTTGGTTCCCTCGCTGATTTTGTATCCACTTTATTCTCCGTAATCTGGGCCTGGAAATGGATTATACTAGCTACAATGGTTAGTGCCTTGATGATTAACAAATCACTACGGGATAGACAGACGAGGTTAGAGGAAGCAGCGCTACTACAACCAAACATAAGTACTCAGGAGCAGCCAGAAGATTGGATGGCTGAATTTGCTAGTAAGAAGCAACCTGTTCCTGAGATTGCAGAATCACCTCAAGTCCCTTCCGATGTGTTTACTGGTATGTTCCAAGCAGTCGGTGGTGAAAGAAAACCCAGTGCGCAACCTGTTGACGCACAATTAGTCGGTGCTGCAAGTACAGTTCTTGACCATCATGATACAGCGGTAATCAAATCCAAACTCGATTCTCTAGCAAGTGAAATAGCAGAAGGTGAAGTAAGTGTGCCACACAGCGCAAACGTTGCATTGCCTGATGACATTGTTCCTGTGACTTCACGAACTGTACCGCTACCTAAAGAACAACCAGAGGCCCCGGCTATGTTGGATCTAGATGACCTAGATTTGTGAGTGATAGTATGAACATAGGTGTCGATGAAGCGGGAAGAGGTTCAGTGATTGGCCCACTAGTGGTGTGTGCATTTGCCTCGATTTCGCAGACACACCTCAAAGAATTGGGGGTTAAGGATTCAAAGGATTTGACCAAGAAAAAGCGGGATGAACTCTATGAAATCCTTTGTGAAATGCCTCACAAAGTCGTGATTTGTCCACCTGATAGAATAGACAATTCGACTAATCTAAACGATTTGGAAGTTGAATTGTTTGCCGAGGCATTAACAGTGATGCCTGAAGGAGAAATAATGCTTGACGCCTGTGATGTGAATGCAGAACGCTTCGCTAGAAATGTGTCCCAAAAATCTAGTCGGAATTGTCTAGCAGAACACAAGGCTGATGAAAACCATCCAGAAGTTAGTGCTGCCAGCATCATTGCTAAAGTTACCAGAGACCGTGCCATTGAGCAACTGTCAAGGGACATGGGATTGGATTTGGGCAGTGGATATCCATCAGACCCAAAGACCAAATCAGCAGTTCAAGAATTAGTCAAAGGCGAGCGACCACATGATTGTTTGAGATGGTCATGGAAAACTGTTAGTGATGCGTGGGGCGGAACACCGCCACCACGTCCAAATGCACGCCAACGAACCTTGTTTTGAATAACTAAAAGCCCCACGCCCTAACATGGAGTGGCAGCCAGACCAGGTAACTTCTGACTTGATTCGTCACCTTGCTTTGCAAAATAGTTACCAATACGATGGCAAAGGCCAGGCAGGTTCTGTAATTAGCCGAATCATGGGCAGTCGAGCAGATTTACGTCAACACGGAAAGCATGTTGCACCCCTCGTTGCAAAGGAAGTTGCAAAGGCGAATTCATTGGCTCAATCCGAAGGATTAGAAGCAATTCGTGTTATTCTAGAGAACGAAGCTCCGGATTTACTCGAGCGCAAAGTCCAGACTCGCAGAGAGGGCTTGCCTGATTTGCCGAATCTGGACGGAAGGAAACCTGTTTTGCGTTTTGCTCCAAATCCCAACGGGCCTCTTTCTTTTGGCCACTCCCGTGGATTGGTAATTAATGGCCAATATGCAAAAGAACTCGATGGAGAATTAATTCTAAGATTTGACGACACTGATACTACAGTTAAGCCACCAATGATGGAAGCATACGATTCAATTCCTGTCCAACAAGAATGGCTTTGTGGATTCCCTGCGCACAGGATTGTCGTTGCTAGCGAAAGGATGCAAGAATACCATGAACATGCTGAGTTAATGATAGAAGGTGGATTTGGCTATGTTTGCACTTGCTCCGCTGAAGATTTTAGAGAGTTCAGAGTATCTATGACGGAATGCCCATGTCGTAACAATGATATTTCGGAAAATCTCGAGAAATGGAATCTTATGAACGACCCGGAAGGATTCCAACCGGGAGAAGCTGTTCTTAGAGTAAAGACCGATATGACATTGAAGAATCCGGCCTTGCGCGATTGGCCTGCCGCAAGAATACAAACAAACGCACATCCACGAGTTGGTAACAAATGGAGAGTGTGGCCTCTACTTGACTTCCAGTCTGCAGTTGAGGATTATCTCCAAGGGGTAACTCATATTATCAGAGGTAAGGATTTGATGGATTCTACTAGAAAGCAGACCCTACTGTACGAGCATTTCGGATGGACATACCCTGAAACGATTTATTGGGGCCGAGTAAAAGTTCACGAATTCGGAGCATTCTCAACTTCACAAATGAAAAAAGACATTGCCCAAGGCACATTTGATGGCTGGGATGACCCAAGATTGCCGACATTATCTGCTCTTTCTCGCAGAGGAATTAAGCCGGAATCTCTGAGGGCATTTTGGATTGAGTTGGGATTGACTCAGAAAGATATCGCAGTTCCACTCTCAACCTTGTATTCGCACAATACAAAAGCGATTGACCCCAAGGCTCCAAGACTAGCATTTGTCAGAAATGCATATCCAATTTCACTGAAAGGTGATTACCCTAAGAATGGCTCAATTTCTTCCCATTCCGATACAGAAATGCCGCCTAGAACTTACTCGATTGACGAAGGTGTTTGGATTGAGCAGGAAGATTCTGGTAAGCCAATTCGCTTGAAAGACCTATGCGATATTGATACAGAAGGAAATGTCGAGAGCATAGACCGCAGCGATAAGAGAAGTGTTGTGCATTGGGTAGCAGGAGGAAAGCCATCCTCATTGACCATCGCAGAAGGTCAGGATTTAATCACAGTCGAAGGAATCCTAGAGGATCACGAATATCCAGTGGGAACAATTGTACAACTCGAGAGAATAGGTTATGCAATCATAGAGCAAAATGGTTTACTCATGGTCCATGACTGAGCATTACCGGCTCTCCATCATCGGTTGTAATTATGAACTTAGGACGCCAAATCATGTTTTGCTCCACTGAAGGGTCTACTAGTATGTCCAGTTCGCACGCACTACCACAATTACCACCCCTTTCTAAATGCTCATCGGTTAATACTCCCAAGATTATATCATCGCCCCAAACAATCAACGCATCGACTGATTCCAACCGCATTTTTGCTTCGTCGAGCGAATCTTCAGCACCAATTGTAGAGAAATCCATAGCACAAACTTGCGGGCTCGGTTCATCAATTATGCGATAGATGGGTTGAAAATGGTTGACCTGTAGGACCAAACATGGCAATCGAACGTTTGCTCACCGGAAATCTCGGTTCGCAAGTAAAAGAATTGATGGCTACTGAAGATATTCTTCTGGAAGCAGTTCGTGACTTAGTGAAGGATGAAATCAAGACTTACATCCGTCAAAAAGTCGATGCAGATGAAGAACTGAAAGAAGAATTGAAAGAAGCAATTTCCTATTATTTCAACGCAAAAGCACGTTCGGTGTACGCTGAACTGAAAGCTAGCCGTGCCGCTGCGAGGCTTGGCCTACGCATTCTTCCTGATGAACTCCAAGGCGAAGTTGGAGAAGCGTTGGTCGGTTTATTCGAGAAGGAACTCGGTAACTTGCTAGAGAAGGCACTTTGAGCCCCTAAGGGGCTCATGTGTCCATAGTGTTGAATAGGGTAATGTTTGCAGAGCATGCTGGTGGTTGAAGCGTGCGTACAATGAAACCGCTATTTCTGTGCGCAATTTTGCTAGTATCTTTCCTTCCACTAGCGAATGTATCTGCAACCAGCGAAGAAGTATGTTGTGACTCAACAACCGTCGAACTGTATCTTCTAGGACCAGCCTCTTCCGGAGAACTTTCACCGTTCGAAGCCGAACTATCAGACGAATCAGAAGAAAAGAAAATCTCAGATGCAATCGCTCAACAAGAGGAAATTGGCACTTGGGAAATCGACCCATCGTGGCCCGGTTCCTATCCATCATCAACATGGGAGTTTTCAATCGATTATGAAGTTGCAAACGCTGGTGGTGCGCAAATCAATGCTTCTGTAGAGGTCGCAATAGGCGGAGACACATACACCGGAACCACAGACCAGTCCAACTCATTTCTGGCAGCAGGTAGTGGCCAACTAACAATCAATGTAAACGTCGATGCTGGTTCAATTCCTTCATCAACTGCAGTTACTGTAACCCTATCCGCACAGACCGTGGTTTTCAGCGTCCCAGGTACAGATGCTGGTCTCACTTTTTCTTGGGGAGGTGTAGATGATGAATCATCAGTTACCGCTGACCTGCCAATCGTTAGCTTACGTTTGGATGAACCGATTACAGACGGCATGGAAGTATACCTCTCAATGATTGTCGCATCTCCATTTGGTCAAATGACAGCTGCACATGCAAACACACTAGAATTACGAGTCAATGGAGGAATGGTTTCCGGTGACCCAATAGTAACCAGCAGCGGTGATTTTGTCCGATTAACTTGGACATGGATTGCCACCACTTCAGGCGAGCAACAGATTTCTGTCGAAGCGAGCATACAGATTCAATCCGGAACACCGATACAGTCTGGAATGGCTACTTTCACAATTGAACCGGTTGATGATGGTAATGATGGAAGTGGCGGTGGTTTCTATCCTACTGAAGAGCCATTGCGTTCCAACGGTGCTGGATCTCATCTCATAATGAACATGGAGATGAAATTGGATTCGACTGAGGGATTCCTGACTTTGGAGAGAAACATCGACCTTGTCATCGATGGGGAGCTTGCTTATTGGATGAGGTGGGGAATGGACAACATTGGAAATGAAGACCCAGGATTGTCACTGCCATTACGTATATTCAACTCCGGCATGATTAGCGAAGAAGACCGAAGAAATCGAGTCATCGATAACATCGAAAAAAGTGAATTCGAAAATCAAATGGTTAACCTTGCACCTACTTACATGAACGATGGGATGGCCATTGAACTAGAAGAGTTGATTGGAAGTAATACTCAAGATTTGGAAAGAATTTCATTCGGTGTTGACCTTCAAGGTCAGAAAAAGGTAACACCACACCCAATAACGCTCAGCATCTCTACGCTTGAAATTGTTAACTCCAATGAGAAAAAGGTGCTGTTTAGAAATTTCGTAAGTGTTCAACCAACTCCAATTTGGGCAAGTTATGACATGAGTGTTACAGTAGACACAGGAATGATGGCTAGTTTGACCGGGGCTACAATCAAAGGCGAAGATTCAATCGACTTTTCCAAAAGACGAACCCCATTTGGTGAATCAATAGAAATCAGTGCTGAAAATCTAAAACCTGCTACAACATTTTACTTTGAAGGGATGCCTAGTGGAGATTATCTTAATGCTCCATTGAGCTTGTCTGCAATAACCGTTTTACTGATTGCAGTTGGCATTTTCTTCTCTTTGAAATTAACCAGCAACAAAAGACGAGGGGCTCTTTGGATTGAGATGGCACTGATTCCAGCAATAGTGCTTGCACTATTCCTGGGATACCCACCTTACACAGTCGGTGTCATAACTGGGATTTCAATATCTATTTGGTTAATTACTGCTGTTGCTAGCCCCAAACGAAAAGGAATCGCTGCCACTGTAAATCAGCCAATTTATCCTGTAATTGAATGCCCAGCCTGCAGTACTCCGAACCCAATAACAACTGACCAAAGGCCGTTCAGACTGCCGTGCGGCGGATGCGGCAGAGTACTGAAGATAGTGGATTAATCATAGATGCCCATTAGAGATTAAACCATCTAAGATACTACTAGCGTGAAGCTTGGCTTGGTCTAAATCATCAGGCCACAGCAAGTTTGCGTTGTGCAACTGACTTGCCAAATCAACATCGTTACCCGGGATCATGACCCTGTGCCAAACTAACTCTTCAAGTCTCATCGTAGAGATTCCTTCCATCCTCAAGGCTGGCAAAACTAACTCGCTAATCGCTGAACTTCTTTGTTCAACATCCATTGTTGGCCAGCCCTTGGACAATCGCTTTAGCATCATTTTTGAAAGGCCAGGAATCATGTCTATTTCTGGAAGCGGAACTTCAGGAAGTGGGCAGATGTCAATCGAGCCTTCAGTGTCAAGATGGTCACGCATCAACGATAGAACTGGGTCATAATCAGAATCTGCACCACCTCTCAACCAACTACCACTAATTGCCATGGAACGTTGTTTTCGAACCCTAGCACCTTCAGGGGCAAGCAAAGATGCAATTGCAGCGCATAAGGCCACACATTCCACGGCACCATTGTGCTCTTTAGATGAGGCACCAAATTTTACTGAAACCGACAATGGAAATATGTGAACATAGTTTTCTTTGGTTTCTAGAGAGGATTGTGTGTCATGAAAAGGGTCGATGTGAATAATCAATCCATCGACTGCTGGTAAATCTGGGATGTGGTCTCTGCTAACGTGTCTTCTTGGAGCTAAAACTCTTCTTCGATAATGCTGTGAATTATCGAGCAGCGCCGATTCTAACTGTGCCAAAGCGAGCACGCCTTCGATATCTGCAGGGGCCATGAGTTGGACAACTTTAGCAGAAGAAATCATTGATGCTACATCACTCAATTCTTCTTCCAATGAAGAAAAAACCGAAGTTTGTAGCAGGCTATTCATTGACTCACCTAAATGATACATCAAGTAGGTGGTTATGAAGTTGAGTGTAACATCACTCAACCATCAAACGTAGTTGGTCACGCTTGTACTTCCAATCTGCGGAGAGACGTCCCTCTCTGATGTAGTACTTTGCTAAACGTCGAATCTTTGCTTCGGTTAGTTCCAAAGCACGCTTGTTGTGAATGTCCTTGTGGTTTCCAGAACCAATGTGTTCGATGATTCCAACAGCCTTGCGCATCAAGTTCATCATATCTTCAGGATATGTGCCACCGATGTCATTTTCCGCCAATACAGCGGAAATTCGCTTTCCTAAAACTGACCTGACATCAGGCACTGCATGCTGATCGCGCAGAATTGTGCCAATAGATGCGGATGAATGACCTGCCTTGCCCAATTCAACAATCAATTCAGTAACAGCAGCTGAGTCTGTGTTTGACCACTCTGGTGCTGATTCGTTGTGTGGCTTTGTGGAACCGGATTTACCTTTCCTCTTAGCGTACATTCGTGCCATGATTGAACCTCCGAGCATTCCGCCGACCTATCACCCATTCTTAACCACTACGCATGGAGAAAATGGTGTATTTCACAGCCTTTGGTGCATTTTTGCCAGTCTACCGGGCGTGCCAGACCACTCCCAGGCTGGTGCTGATGCCCTAGCAGAACCGACGCACTGCTCGCCTTGCATGACTAGAATATCTTCACCTGCCTTAATCGTAGAATCAAATGATTCTAGATTAGCGAGATTCACATCCCCCTTCCACTTGATATTTTCTTTCAATGCTATCCGTTTGAGCGAATTACATTTGTCGAGGATTGCAACACCTAACTTCGCAATTGAAAAACCACCACGTTCGGGAGCCCACATAGCGATTTGTTCACCATCTTTGAGAATCTTCCATCTAGGGAATCTCCCACGAACTTGGACTCCATCCAACCACTCAGAATTTAAGTGATGGAATCGAGAAACTGAACAAAAATTGTCAAGGTTGATTTTCTCGCCACTTCGCTTTTTTGATTGCATATTTTCTGCAACAGCTTTTTCCAAGCGCTGTAAGGATTCGTGATTAGTTGCAGAAGCACCCTGTCGAGTATCGATGATAGGGATGTCACAATTGTATTCGAATCCTGAATGATTGATGATGACGCGATACTGGTTCTTTGCTAATAATGCGTCAAGCATTTTGGTTACACGGTCAGTCTCATCTAAGGTCCAGTCTCCCGTTACTGGGATGTCATAGTGGCCTGCAGGCCATACCTCTTCCAAATCCCTTGGTACTAAACCCAAAGGCGACGTAACCATTACCTCGTGGCCAGCATTATGCTTCATTGCATTTCTAAATGACTTATGACTTCTGGATGAGGAGTATGGTTTTCTTGCCGAGCAAGGAAGTAGAATTAGGACATCGTCTAGCCCTTCTGGAGATTGATACTCGTTTGTAATGTAATCGACCCAATCCAAAATTATTGGATCATCATGCGACTCAACACTGTGGACTCGTAAGGCGGTTTCTTCGCTTACAATCTGTGATAATATTCCTTCTGATTTAGAAATGAGTTTGTCATGATTCCTCATGTGTTCAACCAATCTAGGACTGTTTAGGGATTGGGATTGGGCCAACTCTCTCAAGGAGTTGGACAAAATTGCGGACCGTACCTCTGCGATGGCACTGCGCCAATGACTGTTCGCGGACTCCCCTTCAATTGCAATTCTAGGACCATTCCATGTCAATACAGCACCATGCGCTTCAGCTTGCTTGGTCCTAGTTGTGTCAAACAAGTCAACACCAAACCAAGACAGAACTGCACAATTATCTGGGCCGCCGATTCCCGGTGCCCAAAGTAGTGCACCAGGAAAGCGCTTCTTTACCACTAGGATTGCTTCAACCAATCTCCCCGGACGATTGGCCAATTGTAACGCATCAGTAAGTACTACAACGTGTGGATTCAGATTTTCGTCCATCAATTCTTCATCATGGTTTAATGCCTGCCAAGAGAGAGGCAGCAACTGTCCCTTCGATGCGATTTCTCCAGCATCTGCTTCATCCAAAGACGGTGGTAAAACATGACCGATTGACGCACTCATCATTGGGCCGTTACTGTCACTTTCCCAAGGAGCAAAGGCTGCTCTTGAATCAAGGTTCAAAGTTCGAGGTATTCCACCATCACTCGATGTACTAAATGGAGCCCAAGTGACTTCGATTTCCTCGTCTGTCACAACCAAACCAGGTGTCTTTGAAACAGGATTTGAACGGTCTCCCAAAGCCCACATCCTCGCCATGCGGTGGCGAGCAATTACAGTACGTCCCAGCCCCGCCATGAAACGGGCTGGAAGTACGCTGGTCTTGAATCATTTGAAGGAGTATGAGTGTACCGCCCCAATCATGGGAAGACGAGTGTTCTGGCTTGTCGCTATACTGGTGCTTCTCCCATTTACCGCATCTGCCGATTCAGAAACTAGGATGACCGTAGAAGGAATGACATGGTTTGATTGTGATGCATCTTGGGCTACTATCCATGACTCGCAGGGTAACGAAATCGCTAATGGTAGCGAATTTACTGCAAGTCTAGATTCTGGTAATCACACTTTTTTTGTTGAAAATAATTCAAGGTGCCAGAGTGTAATCCCTGTTACGAATGATTTGCCGAATCTTAGACCTGCACCTTCGGACTCATTTGATACAATCAGCGTGTTAACATGCCAACAGCCGCAAGATGGGGAATATTGCCAAGGAACCTATGTCTCAGGGGATTTAATCGATGATGATTCAGATATTTTCGCTGTAGAGGTTGATGAAAATCAAGTTGTCTTTTTGGAGTTACTAGCTGCATCATCTGCAATAGATATCGACTTACATTTCCAAAACTCAAATGATGAAACCAGTATAGACGAATCGATTTCACTAGCACTTAACACATCGATTGATATGAGTTATCAAATCGTGTTACCTATTGATGAAGCTGGCAGATTAATCGTAACAGTTCAAAGCCCTAATCCAAGTGCAATTTGGGCATTGAATGTTGAAAAATATTCAACTGAAGAGATAATTCAAGTTACAGATATTGGAGAGATTAGAGGAATTGGCTCATCCTCATTTGCTGTTTCAAGCGGAGGAGATGAGTCATTGGTTGTCACTGATTCAATTAATAGTAATGGCACACAAGTCGATTTTAGATATCGATATGTATACACCTCTACCAGTATCTCGGAATGGAGTAATGGCAGTGTAGGTGACAGATTAAGTGGAATCGCTAATATCGATTATATCGAATTCAAATGGGATTGCGATTGCGAATGGTCTGCAAGCATGGAAAGACAAACACATTACGATGCAAGTTGGGGTATGGATGCACCAGGTTTCAAACCACTATCCGCTACTAGTAATAATTCGTCATATCCATTGATTGTAATGGACGGACATTCAGAGAATGGCGAACTGACTTTACACATGGGAGATTATCAAGACATTCTGCGAGTTGAGACCACCGGGTGGAACGAATCTGTGCACCTAGTGGATGTTATTGTTGAAGGGGACATATACGACCTCCAAGTTACAATTTGGAATATGGACCAAGATACATGGGACATAGTTGATTCAGCAACTGCGACCTATTCTATGGACAAGATAACCCTATCATTGGATGTTGGATTAGGTACTCATTTCATTCGTATTCAACATCTTAACGGTAGTGATTCAGTTGATGGAAATGCAGATTCCGTAGAATGGAATATTCGAGTTTCAACTGCGGTTCTCGATGAGGGTGATGAGCCATGGTTCCCTGCATCGGATGCAGTGAAAGAAGCTGCTGATGTCTTTTACTGGCTGATGGGTTTGATTCTAATTCTACCCTTCGTAATTTTCTACATCAACATAAGGAGAACTCGTGCATTTGCTGAAGAGTTTGCTCGCAAGAAGAACCGACTGCAGTGGCTAAGTACCAAGTTAGATGATGGAAGTTTTTCACCTACTGATTTGTCTAGAGCGTTAAGGTCTGTCTCAACCCTAGATTGGGAAGAAGCGCTGGAAGTTTGGGGTCAAGAAGAAGTTCGCCACTTTACAACAGGTATTGATTTGGCAGTATGGACACTGGACAGTAGATTGTCAGATGATGGTTCTTGGCCACTTCTAATCGGTTTGCGGCCTCACGATTGCGAGTGGAGTGTAGCCGCTTTGAAATTCGAATCACCTGAAGGTGATTCGTGGACTGTTTCGAGAGTCGAGCCTAAATTACTGAAGAGGGCCCACGAAATATTCCTTGACACTATTCATGACAATACCCGTGTTTTCATCAGAGTTGACCTCCAAGGTAACGCTGATTCGGTTGACATCCACCTATCTGGAATGGTGGATGGTGAGCCAATGGCTGCGAAGCCAGCCAACACAATTTATCGAGAACTAGACGATAGTGAAGAATAATCAGCGTCTTCTCTCCTCTGCGTCATCGATTACTCGATCTATTAAGTCACCATTTCCACTCAATGATTCACGTAATTCTTCAAGCGATTTTTTAGTAGACTTGTCAAATTTCTTCGGCATGTGCAATTTACACAAAACCACGACGTCACCTCTGCCAATACCTCGGCTAGAGGGCACACCTCTAGATGAAATTGTAATTGTATCTCCTGAATTGGTCCCTGCTGGAACCTTAATCACCAAATCTTTGTCATCGATGTGCGGTAGAGTAACAGATGTCCCTAAAGCTAGGTCACTAAATCCAAGCGGAAGAGACATGATCAAATCCATCCCATTTCTTTCAAACCATGGATGTTCTTCAATAATTAATTCGATGAACAAATCACCAGGAATTCCTTTTCCAAATGGGGCCGGTTGACCCTTTCCTCTCATGCGCAATCTGGTTCCATCTTGAGCACCAGGAGGAACATTGAATCTGAGTACTTGCGATTCTGTTATGATACCGTCTCCTGCACATGTTTTGCATCTTGATGTGAAGATACGACCTGAACCCCTGCATTGAGGACAGGGTCTGACTGAATCTTGAACGAATGGTCCGATCTGCTGGCGTATTCTTACTTGGCCTGCACCATCACATTCAGGGCACTCAGTAGTAATACCGTCTTTTGCGCCAGTTCCTTCACAGTCATTGCAAATTGTAGGCAAGTCAATTTCAATTTCATCCTTGCCACCTGTCAGAACATCCTTCAAAGAAATTTCGTGACGCACTAAGATGTCATTGCCTTGACTTTGAGTTGAACGTCTCCTTCCCCCACCGAAAATATTCGAGAAAAAATCTCCTCCTAAGATGTCGTCAAGGTTGATATTGAATCCTTGGAATCCACCGGGGCCAAATGGTGAACCCCCTGGAGAATTATGTCCGAACCGGTCGTAATTACGACGCTTTTCTGAATCAGAAAGAACAGCATATGCCTCTTGAATTTCCTTGAATTTCTCATCAGCATCTGGTGCATCGTTTTTGTCTGGGTGATACTTTCTTGCAAGAGACCTGAAGGCTTTTTTCAGTTCCTTATCATCAGCGTCCTTAGAAACTCCAAGGACCTCATAATAATCTCTCTTATCAGACAAGAAAGCACCTCAGTTGTTTTACGGGGAGTGGTAGGGGTTATTCAGTACAGCGCTAAAGATTACTTCCACAGTTTGAACAAAATCTCTCTCCTACAGGGTTAATTGTTGAACACACGCCACATATTATCTGAGATGCTAAACCTGCATTTGGTCGTGTTGTTGAGCCTCTGCGAGATGATTTTCCATATGCCATCTCCTCTATTGATAATTCTCGATTTACCGGAGCGCTGATCTCATTTGTTTCCTCATCAATAATCACTGACTCAGCACCGGTATCTGTAACTGAAACCATTTCCATAGGAACATGACGTTTTTCTTCTGATTGAATTGGTTGAAGTGGTGCTATTGGACGTTGTGCAATGACCGGTGCCTCACTACTACGGGCGGTTAGTGCAGCGTTTTTCTTAGCATCTCTCTCGACTTTACGGTCTCTGCCTCTTAGTGATGCAATCCAATCGAGGAAACTGTCCATCGGAGATGGCTTCCTGACTGCACCTATGGTTGAATTGAGTCCTACTCCATCGAATTGCTCATCCCCTGATACTCTGGCTTGAGCTCTGCGTACATGCTCAGCATCAACCAGCATTTCTACTTCAACTTCAGTCTCTACCTCTGAACTTCCTAGTGTGGAAATTCCTCTTATTGCTCCACCAACTTGTCCTTTCAAGTTGGCTTCTGCTTCAACAGAAAGTTGCGTATCCATTGCAATGTCTTTCTCCCAAACCCCACTATCCTCTGCCTTGAAATGACCACTTACAGATTTTACAGCTTGGCTTCTTCTCCACTCATGGTCTCTAACCACACGAGTTCTTCGAAACAAAATGTATCCAACACCAAAAGCACCCACATGCAGCCCAATATCAAGCATTGGCGAAATTGACATCATGTCTCCCAAAGGTGTCACAATGAATCGCAAAGCATTGAGAACCAAAGCGGGTGTAAACAATAACACCGTTGAGGTCAATTGCCTTGCCATCAATCTGCTGATTTACTTTTCACCAATGAAGGTTTGCGCATTATGTACGGTCGCTCGGAGGTCTTCCACTTCGAGTAAATCCGTCGAACAAACCAATAGTAAATGCTGTGTGCAAAATAATCAGACAGATAGGGATGCCGAAGATTGGTGTCAACCCTGATTTCTTTGGACGATAGATTACACCTACAAGCAATAGTGTGGAGAGATATGCTGCGGGTGCATACCACCATTCCGGTAGCACGAACACAAGAACTAATCCAAGAATTGGTAGTAATTCCCTCGGGTCAAGTCTAGTAGGGTGAGACAAAACTACCTTTGTTCTCCAAAAACCATAACGATGACACATTTTCCACCATTTACCGATAGTTGACCTCTTATGCATGTAAACACATGAAACGTCTGAACGCCACAAACTCCAACCATTTCTCAATAAACGCATTGAGAGATCACTATCTTGGCTGGTGATGAACCTGTTATCCCATCCTCCCACTGACCTAAGAGCCTCAACATTATGCAAACAGAAAGCAGGAACTTTAGTTTCGTGACGACCGGTGAATTGTTTGAATTGACCTCCACCAGAACCGATTGGTGAAGATAATGCACCCTCAATCCAATTTGAAACAATTCCAGGTGTGGAACCAGACTTGGTTAGGCAACCTATTGCACCGACTCTTATTCCTAAACTCGACTCTAGGTCAATGAGGTCATTCACCCTCTTCGCAACATGGTCTTTGTCTACCCATGAGTGACCGATGATTTCCAAACAGTGCGTAATGTCATCTCCAATATGTTCTAAAGCAAGGTTTCTGGCATTCGAAACTCGCTTGCCCGGGTTGTCGATTACTTTGATTGAGTCACCAAATCCTGCTAATATTTTCTTGGTGTTATCATCAGAGCCACCCTCCATTACAAGGATATCGACGGGCATTGTTTGAGCCAGTAAACTCTCTATGCACCTAGCAATGAATTTCTCTTCGTTTAACACGGGTATAACTGCACATACCCGTACTTCCATATCTAGCCCTGTAATGCTTCTAAATGTCAAGGTTGGCCTGTCAACTTCATTGACTATGCCGTTATGGGCACACCATGCCGAGACTGAGGTTAACAGCAATCGATGAAGGATATTCGGTTCTTGTTTCCACAAAATTAACCGGCGCTGATAGTCCAAGTATTGTGTTGGATGCATTGTTGAAATTATTTCCTGGCTTTACTTGTGGACTGCCAGATGAGCCAGCTTTTCCCTCTGACCAAGAAGATGTTCTTGCTGCAGAAGGAGTAAGTCTCTCGACATTTTTGGACGCAATTCACAAACAATCCATATTGGATACATCACTCGATTTTATGTCAGCAAATTTAGATGCTAGTGGAACTATATTTCACATTTCAAGGCAAGCAGCAATGGCCGGAAAAGTGGCCTTTCCTCTCCCAGACGATAATCCTCTAGGCGGAGTGATAACAATCGAAATCGGCGGAGAAAATCTCGGTGATTGGTTAGAAGCTGCTACATGGCATAGTGGAAGGGAGAACATCCCTCGGAGAATTGGTGATGAATTTACTATGGATGCTGACGGTGAAGCTGTAACCTGGCACTGATGGCAGCAGCGATATCACGGTCCGGACCTAGCCAATCAACCTCATCCGGTCCATCGCACCACTGCACTCTATCGTGGACATGCAGTTTCATTGTGCCTCCATTTACGAAGCATTCCATTACATGTAATCTAACGACAACATCACCGTGGTCGAAAATCCATTCTCCTATTGGTTCACCTGTAGAAATATCCAACTCTAACTCTTCACGTATTTCGCGAACTAAGCATTCTGAAGCTCCTTCGCCTTCCTCAAATTTACCGCCAGGGAATTCCCACCAACCTGCGTGTTTTTCGCTTGGAGCACGTCTTGCAGCCAGGAATTTACCATCATGAATAATCGCTCCTGCGCCCACATCTATACATGGAGGCCTCAACATCCTGTCAATGCATTGCAAAACCAAACCTTTTGCATCACTTTGTTGTAAGGGTAAATGCAAGAAGAAACATGGAGTATTGTCATCGATTTTCATTAATGTACGGTAAAGCGTCTCATTGCAGAGATATTCTCCTGCATCATCACTGACGACTGGTGAATCAATCATGGTGTCAATATCCCAATCTACGGGTTTAATTGTCGAAAACAAATCCCCTTTACCGCTAATATGTGTCTCTCTAACTTGGCGACCAGAATTATCTGGAATCCTGAAATCAAGAATATCTTTGGCCCTGATTTCAATACGTGGGAATGGGGCATTCTCTGCGAGCCCCAAATGGATGATTGCTGCAAAACTCGATTCATCTAGCAGTTGAGAAGTGAGCATTGAACCCTCATAATCAACTGACAAAACATGCGATTGAATGTTATGGCCACGTATTTCATGACCATCCAATTCTCTGGCAATTTCGCCTGAAATGTTCACTGAATGATTCCCGAACGGCTCAAATCCGGTAACTAGAACTGGCTTGGCCATATTCCCCTTGAGTAACACCACTTCAATGAGCATTTGCGTCGCCACATTGACAAATGAAACCGATTTGGTCACCATATGCAGGATGACGATTCAGAGATTGAAGTCGTCGTCCCTGTTGAAGAAACTGATATTGATTCTCTTGAATTAGGGAAGACAATTTGGAATGAGATAACTGCTGGAGTGGGTATATGGGGAGCATTTCGTCCAGTATTCGCAGTTGTCTTATCATTGGTTCCATTCTTGTACTTAGGCCAACATTTCAATCGCAGACATCAGAGAGGTTTCGATTGGTTCCTTTTACAGATACCACTAGCTTTCACATTGGTTCTATGGGTTCTACTGTATGTGTGGTCGGTTTTTGATGCATGGAGAGATGCTAGCGTAATTGTTGCGAAGTCTCACGACCAGAGTTGATCACTGCACTTTAGTTCGCCACTAGCCATTCCGGCTAAATCTGATTTATCATCAGCATCAAATTCATCAGGAATACTACCTGAGAATATGTTCCCAATGCTACTGCTTTCAATTGCCCAGTACATTACAGAGTCTTCATTATTCGAGTGTCCTGGGTGGTCTGGGTCCTCATGGTCAATTGGTGATTGATACACTAAATTTACCAGCCCAAGTAGGTGGCCCGCTTCGTGAACGGTTACTGCTCTCTCTATCTCATCCGCAGATGGTCTTCCAAGGAAGTTTACTGAGTCTGAGATTGTATCTTGGAATACGGCCACTGTCGATGCATCAACGGCCACCCCTAGAACTGAATCATCACTGTGAGCACCTTTAGGGAATAAGAAGTACCAGTGGAGTGTATCCGAACCCATTGCATCTCCACCATGCTTCCATCTTGCATCTCTTACGTCATCAGAACTCCAGGTGGTTTTCTCTGAGAAATCAATTTCATTCGCTACAATTTGAATCCCACCAGGTTTGTCACAGACTTGCTGTAATCTGGTCTTCACCAAATCCATTGCAACAGGGTCATACCCTTTTTCGTACAAGAAATGGATTTTCATTTTCTCAAACTTATCATCCTGTAAGCAGGCAAGCGCAAGTCCGCCAGGAATACCACGCTTTTCTTCAAAGAATTCCTCGGTGCCAAAACAACCAGCCATACCAGATGACAAAACGATCATGATGACAAAAAATACACGCATATTACTCACCTAAAAATCCTCAGGAATTTCTGTTGGGCTAAACAACTGACCTGGACCTGCTGCCTGAGATAGCTGGCCTCGAACAAGATGTTCCCACGAACGCATTACCCCTAGAGCATCACTTACCAACATTTGTTCTTCTTCCAGTGTTACTCTAATCAGTGTGTCCAAAATATCCATTCTATCTCTGTCGACCAATGACAGAGCTTTTTCCAATTCAAATGAAGAATCACTTTCAACGGGTTCAACATCTAGTGGCCAAGGCTCTAAAAGATTCTCTGGAATGTCGTTGGTGTGCTGTTTCAGCTGGTTTAACAAACGATTAGTCCATCTCGAAACAACCATGCTAGTCTCCAGGATTGGCATGTTCAATTGATTGATCAGATTGACTAACCTCTCTTGTAAAGTTACCATAGAATCGGCGCCACTCATGCGGTTGCCTCCATCATTTTTGGTTCTCTAAGTACTGTTGACCGTAATGAGACCATTGTTCCATGGTCCAGCCTACTGGTAATCCAGTAGGTGGAAGTGGAGGTCCTGCTGGTGCTTGACTTACTGGCTGAGGCACGGGCTGCTGTACCTGTTGTACTGGTTGCACATCGGATGCGATTTCTGGTACCGCCTTAGATTGCATATTCTCTACAACTTCTGCTGTTTGGTCGGACTCGTCAACTTCATCGCCTCGCTTTATCCTACGCATCTGAACCATTGTCCACACCGCATATGACATTGAGCCCAAGGCAATCAAGTACATGATCACAGACAATTGTGAATCAGCGACTTGATTTGCTAATGCAGTTCCATCTCTGTCAACTTCTTCTTTAACAAGTAAAGGCGATATCGAGATTCTCTCTTTTTCAACACCAGAGTCGAGCAGAAGGATTCTGTGCTCGAGAGTGTCCCCTGCAATACCATCTGCGGTCGCATCTAACCTGACTTGGGCCATCTTACCACTCGAAATTTCAATGGTGGACGAAGACAAAGTTTGCCAATCATCTCCTGAAACTAGTCTCTGCAAGACGAAGGTTACGCTACCGGAAGTACCGCTGTTTCTTGCTTTAAGTGATAGTGAAACCGATTCACCCGG
>TARA_B100000674_G_scaffold499118_1_pt1 | contig 18135 bp, 17 predicted proteins | sample TARA_B100000674 | Tara Oceans TARA_B100000674 (sample SAMEA2622759) | marine metagenome | biome: marine biome (ENVO:00000447); feature: surface water layer (ENVO:00002042); material: "saline water (ENVO:00002010), including plankton (ENVO:xxxxxxxx)" | depth 5 m
TAGATCCAGCTTGGAAGCTAGACTTCCAAGAAAGCGCTTCAGATAAAGCCGACATCTAGTCGACTTCGACACTACCTTACGATTACCTTGGGCACAAATCTAGTGGTAGATGTGTCTATTTTCATGAAACACGGAGATTAGTTAAATGTCGCCTACAAACAATTACGACGCTTTAGTTGTCGGAGCAGGGTTTACAGGCCTGTATACTGTCTACAAGTTAAGAGAGCTGGGATTAAAAGTCTGTGGAGTTGAGGCTGGTGACGGGGTTGGGGGCACTTGGTATTGGAATCGCTATCCGGGAGCAAGAACCGATTCTCAGTCCTACGTATACCAATACTTTTTTTCAAAGGAAATTCTTAGCGAATGGAATTGGAGTGAACGCTTTCCTTCGCAACAAGAGACGGAGCGATATCTCAACTTTGTTGCTGATAAACTAGATCTGAAAAGCCACTACAAATTCGGACAGCAAGTTACAGAAGCTCGCTATGCCGAAGAAGACCAAACTTGGAATATTATAACTGCTGAAGGAATGCGTTTGTCTGCCAGTTTTTTAGTCATGGGAAGTGGAGGCCTGACCGTTCCTAAAAACCCAGAAGTTCATGGAATCAAGGATTTTGACGGTGAAGTAATTCATACAAGCCGTTGGCCTCAGGAAGGACTAGTGACTAGGGATAAAAGAGTCGGGGTGATTGGGACAGGTGCGACGGGAATTCAAGTAATTCAAAGTATAGGAAAAAACGTCGAAAGCCTCACAGTCTTCCAACGCACAGCCAATTACACAATCCCAATGAGAAATCCAAAATACGACGACAAAAAGAGAACAGAATTAAGAAAAAAATATCCTGACATTAAAAAGCAACGAAATGAAACCTTCGCTGGATTTTCCTTTGACTTTCAAGAGGTGCCTTTTAAAGACCTCAAACCTCCGGCACGCATGAGAATGATGGAAAAGTACTGGGCTGATGGCTCACTGAGCTTTTGGATCGGTCAGTTTCCAGAGATTTTTTTCGAAGAAGAAGCTAACCGAGAGGTGTCTAACTTTGTGAAACAAAAGATTCGAGCCCGCATCAATGATCCAGAGTTAGCAAATAAATTAATTCCAAATGATCACGGTTTTGGAACTCGCAGAGTCCCATTGGAAAACCAATATTATGAAATATTTAACCAGCAAAACGTGATGCTCGTAGATGTGAATGAGGAACCACTGCAAAGCATAGAAAAAAATGGAATCCGAACCTCAAAAACATTCTACGAACTAGATTCTTTAATCTTTGCGACGGGTTTTGATGCTGGTACCGGCGCTTTAACCTCGATCGATCTCTATGGGAAAGACAACCGCCTTCTAAGAGATGAATGGAATGACAAAGGAATCAGTACCTTCATGGGCCTTCAGGTTCATGGTTACCCGAACATGTTTATGGTGATGGCTCCAATGTCTCCTGTAGCTGCGTTTTGCAATGTGCCTACTTGCGTTGAGCAAAGCGTCGACTGGATCTCCGACTGTATCAAGCATGTCAGGGGAAGAGGTGCGAAAAGTGTTGAACCATCATTGCAGGCCGAACAGGAATGGGTCAAACATCATGATGAGGTTGCCGATGAAACGTTAGTTTCAAAAGTAGACTCATGGTACACCAGCGCAAACGTCCCAGGGAAAATGCGAAGAGTAATTCCTTATTGTGGAGGCGCTAATGTTTATCGAGAACATTGCGATAAAGTAAGAAAAGGCGGTTTTGCCGAATGCCTCATCAGTTAGGACCAACTGAAACTACCCAAAACTAATCATGCGATTTCATCACATGGCAATTTTCGTTAGTGATTTGGATGAGGCTATTCACCTGTGGCACGATGTAATGGGTTTTGAATTAATTCTCAGAAAGCTCCTTCCGGATGGACCGAAAGCTAGCCCCAAAACATACCTCTATCCGGAACTCTTGGATGATATATTCAAAGTAAAGGGAGCTCGCTCTGAAATGGCAATCCTGAGATCGACAGAGGGCGCCTTAATTGAATTACAACATTGCAAAGTTCCCGCTATAAAGAAAACTGATCCGGAAACCCTTCGTTATGGCCATACAGGGTTTCATGAGCTTGGTTTATTAGTAGAGAACATTGATAGCTTTTTTTTGAAGATAAGAGAAGCAGGCTATCAGACGCAAACGGACTATATTTGGAAATGCGCCGACATTGGCAGGAGCTTTTTATTTTACGATAAAGATGGAAACATGATTCAAATTTGGCAAAACCCTGAACCAACCCAACCTAAGGAAAGTCAGCCAGAAGATTAAGCCTTATGCCCACAAAGAGCCATCCCCTTAGAAACTAGTCTTAAAAAAACCGTTCGCATTCGTTGCGAGCATAAGGCTAACTAACGTATCAGTAATATTTATCCCACACTGAATATTCAAAGTAATACTTTTTACCGTCCTCTCCAGTAACAAAGGGTGTGGTTGGATACTGAGGATCGACTCGACAAGAGGCTTCAGTCAAAGCTGACAAGTCCTCTTTGTTCTTTTTACTGATCATGTCAGTCTCCTTGAAAGACCTGGGATCTCGGGAGAACAAGGTATCTTTTGAAGCTATCATTTCGGGAATTCCTCCAAAGTTAATGCAAAAAGTTAATCTTCTTCTAAAAAGCTAGAAGATAATTACAAAATGCGTTCCTTTGGTCGCCGTACTTCCGTCCTCTCATGAGGCCTCTCTTTAAACCAGAGAGGATGAACGTTGCGTTCCTTCCGTCGGCCTACTTCCGCCTCTAGCAAATAGAGGTGAACGAAATGAGAAGGTAGCATATGTTTTTTGGAAAAACAAACTCTTTAGCCTTGGTTTGACCCAAAAAGTTACCAGAATCTAGGTGTGCACTAGAGGCTAAGCCGTTAAATACCAAATACTTCAGTTATTCCTTACATATATGCCTGAAGTCTTTACCGATTCAACATAACATCTAGTTTGTTTGCGAATTTCTGCCTATCGGTCTGACTTAAAACCGAGGGTCCTCCGGTTTTAACGCCACTGGAGCGGAGCGTACTCATGAGATCCCTAATTGCTAACCGCTCTCCTATGGTCTCCGAACTGAAAACCTCGCCTCTTGGACTGAGAGCCAAACATTGCTTCTCGAGAACGGAAGCCGCAAGTGGAATGTCTGCAGTGACTATTAAATCTCCGGCAGCTACTCTTTTCACTATCTCTTCATCGGCACTGTCAAATTCAGACGGCACCTTCAAGAATTTAATCAGTCGGGAAGGTGGTGTCTTAAAATAACTGTTGGCCACCAGAAAAATTTCTACTTTTCTGCGCTCGGCTGCCCGATACAGAATCTCCTTAATTACTAAGGGACAAGCATCTGCATCAACCCAGATCTTCATATCAACATTCAAAGCAAGATTGGACCCTTAAAAATTCGCATACACTATATCACCTAATGAAAGACATATGCTTCGAAAAGCGTGATTCAATTTTCTTCTTTAATTATAAAATTAAGAGTAATAGAATTCACTCTCTAGTGCGACCAGAAATTTAAACTGACGAAATAAAAAAGCATTAATTCAAGCAACTTTTTATGATTAAAGAGCCTTTACATGTATGGGGTTGCGGAACTGCCAGGACACTCCGAGTACATTGGGCCATGTTTGCCTTGAGCCTCCCCTACATATCTCACCCAATAGTAACTCGTAGCGCGGATATGGAGGATAAGAATTTTCTGGCGGTAAGCCCTGGAAAGAAGATACCTGCTCTAAGCCACGGCAAACGAAATCTTACAGAGAGCGCCGCAATTATTGAATACCTTTTTCACCTTGCGGGAAAGCATTCAAACACAATCGAAAATATGACTGAAATAAATCGCTGGTCGTATTTCACATTAATGGAAATAGACGCGACAGCACTGTATGTCTTAAGAAGACACCAAGATTTGTCGGCGATCTATGGTGAGGCACCGAAGGCATGTGAGGCGGCTAGAAATTACTTTTACAGACAAATAAAGGTCTTAGACAAGTTCCTCGGACATCAGAAACCTTTTGCAGTGGGTGACCAGCTATCTAAACTCGATATTATTTTGGGCTCCTGTTGTCTTTGGGCACAATCAATTAACCTTGAGCTACCATGTAACGTTGAGAGATGGTTTACTAACATACAACTTTTAAAAAGTTTTGAGAGCGGACTAAGCGCGAATGCAGAATAGCTTTTATACACCAGAGAAATGTACATTACCATATTACAAGACTTTCGGGTGAGATAATTCGATTGCGCGAATAGTCTTACAGGTAATATATTAGGGAAGCTATTACTATGACAAGGCGTTTGTGCACTAGTCAATACAAAACAAACTACTGGAAAAATTTATCGTGCGTGACGAAGAAGACTTGATAGCAGCTTACAAAGCTAGGGACGAAAACCTGGCAATTCAACTAGACTCTTTCGTTCAAAAGTTACAACGAGCGCACAGTCAAGAAAAAAGAAATCTTCACGAAACCATCACTCTTTTGAGAGAGCAGCTTGATGAAACAGCGAAAAACCAAAAAGAGTTAGAACAAGCAGCCATCGTAGCTAAAAATTTAGAAATCAAAAATCTAAGGAAAACCGTGGTAGAAGTTCGAGCGGCTCTTGAATCGGTTGAGTTTGAAAAAAAAGAAGCCATCCAAAAGATTAGAATTCAAACCCGAGACGAAATAGAACATTTAAAAAAGTCCGTAAAAACCCTCCGAATAGAACTAGAACGAACGACAGATAGGGCGGAGAAATTCCGAAACTGATGGATAATGAATAAAAAGATAGAAACCGTCGAGAGTGTTCAACAAAAACTCAAGCGCACTGAATTACTGCTAGAAATAAACAGTCAAGTCGCCGGCCTGGAAGACTTAAGTGAAATTCTATGGAAAATAGTAGAATTCGCTAGTAGTGAACTTAATGCGGAAAGAGGAACCTTATTTCTGAGTGATAACGAGACGGGAGAACTTTACTCCCGAGTAGCCCAAGGTGAACTTTCTAGAGAAATAAGGGTATTAAATAACGTCGGTATTGCGGGAGCGGTTTTTCAAACCAAGCAAGGCGAAATTATCCATGATGCTTATCTTGACTCCCGGTTTAACTCCAAAATAGACAAAGAAACGGGGTACAAAACAAAAAACATCATTTGCTGTCCTGTTAATACAATGGCTGGTGAAACCATTGGAGTACTGGAGATTCTCAACAAGAAGAAGGGACGATTTACCAAAGATAATTTAGTTTTTTTAGAAGCAGCTGCGAGCAGAGCTGCCAAATCTATTCAAAATGCACAGAATAAGGAGAGTTTCGAGAAAAACAGAAAAAGAGAGCTAGAGTTCCTCGACCTAGTCTCAGAGATAGCATCGGAGATAAATTTAGATGCGTTACTAAGACGGGTCATGACCGAATCTGCTCGCATGCTAAATGCCGATAGAGCAACCCTTTTTTTAAACGATGAAAAAAATGAGGAGCTCTTTTCAAGAACGGTTTTGGGTGAAAACATCTCGGAGATTCGCTTCCCGAATAATATTGGGATAGCGGGGACTGTTTTTAGCACCGGCAGGACAATGAATATACCCCACGCCTATGCTGACCTTCGGTTCAACCCAGCATTTGATAAAGAGACAGGATATTTTACCCAATCAATTTTATGCACCCCTATTTCAAATAAAGAAGGCAAAATAATTGGCTGCGCTCAGGTCCTAAATAAGGTCGGAGGACCTTTCACTGCTGAAGACGAGTCGAGGCTTAAAGCTTTCACTCAACAAATCGCGATTTCTTTAGAAAATGCCAAGCTCTTCGAAGATGTATCTAAGGCTCAAAAATATAATGAGAGCATGCTCTCCAGCATGTCAAACGGCGTAATAACCATTAACAATGAGGGGGTGATTGTAACCTGCAATTCGGCCAGCTTGAAAATTTTAAGGACCAAAAAAAATCAAATTGTTGGTCAAAAATCTAGCGCTTTTTTCTGCGATTCTAGGAATTGGGTAGAAGATCTCGTGAACTCAGTCCAAGAGCACAGAAAACCAGAAACCAGACTTGATAGCGAAATCTCCGTGGTCGACAGTACAACCCAAGAAAAGGAAACCATCTCTATAAATATAAACGTGGTTCCTCTGGTAAACGATGACCTAGAGGGTCGAACTGACCAAGTCAGTAATTTTTCCGGAGTATTAATAATGCTTGAGGACATATCTTCAGAAAAGCGGATAAAGTCGACGATGTCCAGATATATTGATCCGGGAATAGCCAATCAATTATTAGAAACTGGTTCCGAAATTTTGGGGGGTCAAGAAACAACTGCTACTTTATTGTTTTCCGACATAAGAAGTTTTACCAGCATTACCGAAAAGCTTGGTGCTCAAGGAACGGTAAAATTGCTAAACGAATATTTCGAAATTATGGTTGAATGTATCACGGAGCAAGGTGGGATACTCGATAAGTTCATAGGAGATGCAATCATGGCAGCATTCGGGCTACCGATAAGTCATGAAGATGATGAAGACAGAGGACTTCGCACTGGAATCAACATGATAAAGCGACTCGGGGAATGGAACGCTCAGAGGCTAAAAGAGGGTAAAGCAGAAATAGATATGGGGCTGGGCCTCAACACGGACAAAGTAGTTGCAGGTAACATTGGTTCGGAAAAAAGGATGGACTACACCATGATCGGTGACGGCGTCAACTTAGCGGCACGTCTGGAGAGCGCGTGCAAACAATACAACGCCAAGATTCTTATAAGTGAGTACACTTTCAAGAAACTTCGAGGGACTTATAAAATCAGGCATATAGATGATGTCATTGTGAAAGGTAAAACTGAGCCAGTTGGTGTTTTTGAAGTTCTCGATTATCACGATAAACGATCATTTCCTGGCTTGATGGATGTTATAGGTCACTTTCAGGAAGGAAGGGAACACTATCGAGGAGGCAACTTTGAAAAAGCGATAAAGTCTTTCGAGACTTGCTTGAAGATAAACAAAAATGACCTTTTATCTCAAATGTACCTAGATAGATGTAATAAATTAAAAAATAATAAAAATACTCCTTGGAAAGGCGTCTGGGTAATGGACTCTAAATAATATCAACCCTAAACAGTTAAAATATTAGATTCATGGATCAACTGAAAAAAATCATGATTTCGTTTGCTGTAGTATTTTTATTAAATACAATTCCCGTAGCGGATGATAGGCATAACGTATTAATAGATGTGCGAACAGAAAAGGAGTTTCACAAAAACCATATTCCAGGGGCGATAAATGTGCCGCTAGATGTAATACACACTCAAATTGGAGAAATAGTCAATAACACAAACGAGAACATCACACTCTATTGCCGAAGCGGGCGTCGTTCAGAACTAGCAAGAAATATATTAACTAAGCTGGGCTACAGCAATGTAACTAATGGCGGTAGTATGGCCAAAGTTACTGAAAGGTATTCTCAGAGAGAAACTGATAATAACAATCACTGATAGCTTTACAGTAACAGATTAAAAACAATCTTTTTTTCTATCTCCATGGATATGGGCGAGTGCCTAATCTATCCCTGAGAGTAGGCCCTTCGTAGGCGGTCCTGAACCTTTTACGTTGCTGAAGCTCTGCTAAAACTGGGCCCAATTCCTCTATTGAGCCTGGCATGTGAACTGTTGAAAACATAAACCCGTCACTCCCACCCTCGTCTACAATTTGCTCAAGTTGGTCGGCCACCTGCTCAACAGTGCCAACAACCTTTGGCACTATCGACTGAGCGTTGGCAACACACAAATCACGAACAGTCGGCTCATCTACATGTGGATACGCGCGTAAATGGGGTGTAAGACTGGCAGCATCGCTTGAACTCGCCATAGTAAGCTCGAAAATGGATTGGATTCCCGCAAAATCTTTTGGATCGAGTTCAGACAACTTGGTGTCAAAAGGAACTTGGGCAAAATTGTAACTGGCGTAGCCGGAGCACCACGCCAAACCAGCTTCCGGAGTCGCCAGCTCAACCAATTGCTCATACTTTTCCTGCGCAGCAGCTTCGGATGAGCCAACTATGGGAAAGATTCCAGTCAAAATAGCCAAATCCGATTCCCGTCTTCCCTCATTTACTAGTCTGTCTTTGACATCCCGGTAATAGGATTGCATTGCTGGTAGATCTGGGCTAATGGTAAACACTCCCTCAGCATGACGAGCTGCAAACTGTCGCCCTCTAGGAGATTGACCGGCTTGGAATAAAACTGGTATCTCTTGCGGAGATCGAGGTAGTTGGGAAGGGCCTCTACATTGAAAGTGTCTCCCATTATAATTAACTTCTCTAACTTTTTTAGGATCTGCAAAAAGCGAGCGTTCCTTATCCCGCACCAAAGCGTCGGAATCCCAGCTCTGCCATAGGGCGTAGCAGACTTCCATGAATTCCTCAGCCCTTTCGTAACGAGCGTCGTGCTCGCGAACTTCGGCCCCCAAATTATCTGCAAGCCCCCCTGGATTTAAACCCGTAACTATATTGAAGCCCACCCTACCTTTGGTCAGGTGGTCCATTGTTTGAGCCATCCTCGAAAAAGTCCAAGGATTCAATTCCTCCGTGTTCACTGTAGAAACAGCCCCGAGAGTTGGCGCCATAGTGGCTACCATTGATACAAACTGTGGCGCGAAGAATTCTATCGTCTGGCTTCCATAATGAAGAGACGTTGAAGGGCTATTTTCATTGCTATTGTAAATCGCACCTCCATCCCCAACAAAAAAAGCGTCGACTTTCATGGATTCTAGTGTGCGCGCCACTCTAGCCCAGATTTCTGGCTCCAAGGGATTATAAATACCGCCCATCATTTCCTGAGGATGCCGCCAACCGTCTGGATAATGATGCACGAAAGGAGGAAAAGTAAATAAAGTAAAATGTAGTTGCTTCTTTGGTTTTTTGGCCACCATTCGAATCCCCCTTTTATCAAAACTCACTAAGTTTTTCTCTAATTTACTACAGTACTTAGTCAACCTCCCCTTTGAGCCTCAGTCTATTTGCGGATTAGACTAACTTCAAGGTAATCTTGAATCATGAGAAATTCAAATTGGTTAAACAAGCATCAGGAAGAGGTTCTCGAACCGTCGAGAGAAATTTGTGATGCTCATCACCACCTTTGGGATTACCCTGACAGCAAATACCTTACGGACGATTATATAAAAGATATAAGCTCTGGCCACAATATCACATCAACTGTCTACGTAGAGTGCGGCTCCAAGTATCGACTGGAAGGACCAGACTTCTTACGCTCGGTTGGAGAGGTTGATTTCGTGAGAGATTCAGTCACATCTTTTAATGAGAATAATTCGTCTGGTACTAGGATCTGTAACGCAATCGTTGGATATGCAAATCTTACCGACAAAAATTCTACAAAAACTCTAGATGAACTTATAGATGCAAGCAATCTTATGGTTGGAGTAAGACATGCCAGTGCTTGGGACAAAAACAAAAATATCAGAAACGCACACACTCACCCGATCGAAAGGCTTTTTAGGAACTCAGATTTTAAGAGAGGATTCGCTGAACTTGAGAAACGAAACCTTAGCTTTGACGCATGGCTATACCACCCCCAAATACCCGAGTTAACAGAATTGGCTAGAAACTTTCCCAATCAAGTAATCGTCTTAGACCATCTAGGCGGACCAATCGGGATTGGCCCTTATGCAGGCAAGCGTAAAGAAATCTTTCAGAGCTGGAAAAAAAATATCCAATCCCTAGCAGACTGCCCGAATGTCTTTGCCAAATTAGGAGGGCTCCTTATGAGCCTATCAGGGTTTGGCCTTCATAAAAGAGAAAAACCTCCCACCTCAACAGAGATTGCAACCCTCACTCGAGACTACTATCTTTTCATGATAGACACTTTCGGGCCTACCCGATGCATGTTTGAAAGCAATTTCCCTATGGACAAAGTTAGCTGCTCCTATAATGTATTATGGAATTCTTTCAAAAAAATAACCCACGCCTTTTCCGAAAATGACAAAGAATTGCTTTACAAAAAAACGGCACAGAAAGTCTATAAGATTCGGGATTAGCTTAGAATTATTCTAAGATAAGTCCGTCCATGTCCCCCTGCTCTCTCCAATTTTCAAGGATTTGAAAAAACTCGACAGGGCCACCGCCGTATGAATTCTGAATAAAGCCATAGCCCTCATCTGCTTTACCTTCATTGTTATAGTATCCTGGAGTACATTCCCTGAAAAACCTTTCTCCTGACTTTGCCAGACGCTTTATCGTTGCGCACCATTCATCTTCAGCTGCCTGCGACGCCACTATGGATCCTATCTTGTTTTTTTCAGCATGGTGAACTAGATGAGCAATGTGTTTACTTTGCTCTAGGAGAAGATGAACAAAGTTAGGTGTTAAGGCAGTTTGTATAAAGCCCATAAAAAAGCAATTCGGGAATTCTGCACTGTGCATACCATGAAAGGTCGTCGGACCTTTCTCCCATTTCTTACCTAGCCTACGCCCATTTTGACCAATCACCTCATATCCAGAGCGTCGGGTGTAACTAGTACCCACTTCAAAACCTGTTGCAAATATGAGGCAATCTAATTCATATTCCTTTCCATCGAAGATCACTCCTCGGGAGGTAACCTCAGCGACACCCTTACCGGCAGTATCTACCAAAGTTACATTTGGAAGATTGTATGTCTCAAGATATTCATCATGAAAACAAGGCCTTTTGCAAAATTGTCGATAGTAAGGCTTCAAAGCCTCAGCAGTAGATTCATCCCGAACTAAAGAATCTACTCGAGAACGTATTTTTTCCATCTTCTCAAAGTCAGCTAATTCAGTGGCTAGATAAAGCTGATTTTTTGGTATTGCCTCATAACCTTCTGGTGGTAATACTCCGGTAAGGTTTCTGAATATTTCTGTCCAACCATCTTGCACAAAATCCTCTTTCTCATACCCTCCACTAACCAAAGTGTTAAAGTTTTCCATCCTTCTTTTTTGCCAGCCTGGTGTAAGCGTTTTTACCCAATTAGTATCGGTAACTTGATTTGCTCGCACATCAACAGAAGATGGGGTTCTCTGAAACACAAACAAACTTTCCGCCGCTACTCCTAGGTGAGGGATACACTGGACGGCGGTTGCACCGGTTCCTATAACACCCACACGTTTATCCTTTAACTTAGAAAGCCCACCTGAGGCATCGCCTCCCGTATAATTATAATCCCAACGGCTCGTATGAAAGGTATGCCCTTGAAACCTATCTATTCCCTTAATTCCAGGAAGTTTGGGCCTATTTAAAGGACCATTTGCCATTACCAAATATTTTGCCCTTATCTCGTCGTCGCGATTAGTAGTTATTCGCCATTTTTTATCTGCCTCGACCCAACGCGCTTCCGTCACTTGAGTTTGAAGCAGGGCGTCAGAGTATAGATCGAAATGTTCTGCGATGCGTCGGGTGTGTTCTAATATTTCCGGAGCTTTAGTGTATTTTTCCTTAGGTATATAACCTAATTCCTCCAGGAGAGGGAGATAAATATAGGATTCAATGTCGCACATAGCCCCTGGATAACGATTCCAATACCACGTACCCCCGAAGTCAGAACCCTTTTCGACCAATCTGATTTTTTTGACTCCTGCTTGCCTCAACCTTGCACCAGCTAACAATCCACCAAATCCGCCTCCTACTACTAAGGCTTCCACCTCATCGCTGAGTGGCTTTCTTTCTAAAGGAACATCAATATAGGGATCGTCGACATAATGTGAAAAATCTCCTTTTACTTCTACATATTGCTCATTACCTTCAGTCCGCATTCTTTTGTCCCTTTCCTTTTTATATTTGGCGCGCAGTTCTGTCGGGTCAAAACTAAACCTATCTGAATTTAACAAATGATCAATCTCATTCACTGGCATTAATCTTCCTTTTATTGAATGACTAAAATATTTTATATACGCTGTAGTCTATATGTTTAATAAAAAGGTGTGAATAGTTGGCATTTGCCAATCGGAAGAAAAATTACCAAGCCGCACTCATTAAATATTCGAATCATCAGCAAAGCACTGGAGAGAACATTTGAAAGCTCAGGTCTGTAGAAATTTTGGGAGTATTGAAAATTTAAAATATCTAGATACACCCGATCCCACACCAAAAATTGACGAAATATTAATCAAAGTGCGCGCAATAGGGGTGAATTTTGCAGATTCATTACTTGTTCAGGGGAAGTATCAAGCTTCACCCCCCTTGCCTTTCGTACCAGGTACGGAAGCCTCAGGAGAAATAATTGCACTTGGTGCGGACTGTAAAAAATACAAAGTGGGCGATCGAGTATATGGCTATAATCAAGCATTTGGAGCTTTTGCCGAAAAAGTGGTCTTCAAAGAAAAAATCGTCAGTAGACTACCAGAGAATCTTTCCTTTGATGAGGGCGCAGCACTTCTAGCTGCAACCGGAACCGCGCACCATGCACTCAGACAAAAAGCTAATTTAAAAGAGAATGAAACCTTGGTTGTCCTTGGAGCCGCGGGCGGCACTGGAAGCGCAGCCGTGCAAATCGGGAAAGCCATCGGAGCAAGGGTTATCGCTGCTTGTTCGTCAGACTCAAAATTAGACTTCGCTAAATCACTGGGCGCAGACGAGTGCATAAACTACTCCAAAGAGGATCTAAGAACTTCGATAAAGAATTTGACCAACGGAAAGGGTGCAGATGTCATCTACGACACCATAGGAGGGGATGCTTTTGATGCCTCTACTAGGGCTATCACGTGGAATGGAAGGTTACTTGTAGTCGGCTTTGCTTCTGGAAGGATTCCGCAATTTCCTGTCAATTTAGCACTAGTCAAAGGGTTTTCAATAGTCGGCGTTTTCTGGGGAACATTTATTGAAGCGGAGCCAGAACTCTACGAAAATAACAGGATAGAACTACAGCAATGGTTGGCAAATGATATCGTTAAGCCCAAAGTCAATCAGCGGTTTCATTTGGAAAATTGCGTAGACGCTTTAAAGTATATCTCCAACCGAAAAGTGCTTGGAAAAGTAGTCTTGAACCCTTAGCATGATATGAGACCGGTGAAAGTTTTCATTGGGATGGCTGTAGATCCGAAGACCAGGCCAAAATAATCATTCTCAAATTTATTTATGGGGAATAAACTAAATGTCGAGAATCAAGAATAAACTATGCTTCTTACTTTTAATTTTTACTATGCAGATTGGTATCGTAGAAAAACCCCTTGCCAAAGAGATGGAACCAGAAGTTTTTCTTCAATATTTTATTGAAGCCTTTAATGACAAAAACTCGAACGTCCTTAAGACTGTCTTTAATGAACCACTCCTACGAGTAACAGCTGGTAGAATCACCTCTTATACTCGCTGGAATGACTATATTGATTACCAAAAGATAGAATCGACAGGCTGGGCAAGATCCGTCATCAACAGTTCCTCTGTTCCTTTTGAGGACAATGAATCCGCTGTACTGAAAATGAATTTCTCCCGACTAGATAACAAGGACAATCTCATCGTTCGATCGGACGTAACCTATTTATTGTTGAAAGTAAAAGGGGCCTGGAAGATAGCGACAGTTATCATTCCCGATAAAGTACCTGTCAGTTCCGGCGACTGAGAACTTCATAGAGATATTTTAGTTTTCAAGGGAACCATTGGGGACATTCAGCGTGTCGTCACAATAATTCTCAATCTTGGTCGATGAGAGCTCCAATAATAACCCACACCGAACAGTCGTTACTCAGAAAAGGACAGATTCTTTTTTAAATTTTAGACGCCTGCTCTTTCGCTTTTTCGATAGCATCATAAGCCACCTCACGAAACGAACGCTGTCGCTGAGCTTCCGAAATAATCTCCAAACCAAAAGGCCCTTTATAACCTTGTGATAAAACTGCTTTCAAAAATTCTGGAACATCAAAACTTCCATCACCACAAAATCTTCGATGATTCAGCGTATCTTCTAGAAGACTCCCTTTAACTTCCCGATCCGCATCATTAATTTCTACATAATTGATCATTCTACTCGGAATACTTGAAATTGCTCCGTAGGGAATATCAGCTCTAGCAACGTGCCAAATATCGAGCAAGAGACCACCATTGTCATAATTCGCACCCTGAACAACAGACAGGGCAGATTCTAAATTGTTCAGATTACTCCAAGGCATCATTTCTAGTGAAAGCATCGTTCCGACATTCTTCGCTCGTTCACATAACCTGGCAAATCGCTCCACCATTCGCTCCAATGGCCAATCCTTTCCCTCCATATCCGGACCTACTTTAATATGTCTTACACCCACTACATCAGCCACTTCCAACATGTCAGTGAACATTTTTTCTGAATCCGATAATTCACGTCCGTCAGCCATCCATCCAGTGAGAAACTCTAATTCAAGATAAGGTAGACCGTAATCTTTCAACAGAGACCTTATCTCAACAAGACTAAATTTTTTACGTATTTTTATTAGATCTGAGCTTATCAATCCTACTCCAGAATATCCGGCTTGCGCAGCAACCTCCAGGCGGTCTTGGAATCCAACATCGCTCGCTTCTTGCTCAGGATTGCCAAGTGGAACCACTTTCCCGGCTAAGGTCCAATAGCTAGCTATATACTTGAAGGCTTGCACTTTTTATTTCAATGCACTCTCAGCCAGATCAATGCATCGTCCTACCCGCTCCCGAAGGTCCTCCATATCAACCCCTACAGTCGTCTTCTTTCCCTCCTTATATCTCGCATATACGCCGTGAATAATCATTGCAGATTTACACCAATTAAAGGCTATATAAAAACTAAGGTTAGATAGGTCTCTTCCTGTTCTTTTACTGTAAATCTCCACCAAATCACCTCTAGTCGGAAATCCCGGAAGGGCCGTAGCTGCATTATCTCTTCCTGGCGTTTCATCTTCTGGAAGTGCCCATTGATTCAGGGCATAAGCCAAGTCTGCCAGTGGATCACCCAAAGTAGAGATTTCCCAATCAAGTACTGCAGCTATTTTAGCGTCAGAACCAACCAAACAATTATGTAATCCATAGTCACCATGCACAATTCGAGCTTGCCCTTGGTCCGGCACATTAGAGGTAAGATATCGATGAAGTTCATGTAAGCGCGGATCGTCGTACTCCGCAGCTTCCATTGAAGCATTCCAGGAACGATACCAAGTCTTCAGCTGACGACCAACATAGTCTTCTTTTTTTCCTAGACCAGCAAGGCCAACCTTATCTGGGTCCAGAGAGTGTAAATCGGCCAACACGTTTATAAAGGAAGTAGCAAGCACTACCCTCTTATCTTTTTCCACCCAAGTTTCGGTATCCATGGCGTTGTAAAGAGCTTTTCCAGCGACGAGACCCATTACGTAGAAGTGAGCTCCTATGAGATCGGAATCAGGATAAAATCCTAGTGCAGGCGCAACCGGAACAGCGGTATCTCCGAGGGCCGAGATAATCGACCATTCTCGCTCCATATCATGAGCTTTTGGTAACAATTTGCCAAGTGGAGGTCTTCTAATGACCGCCTGCTGACCCCTATTATCTTCCAATTTATAAGTAAGATTCGAATGCCCTCCTTCCAAACGGGACCATTCAAAAGGTGGGTTGAGTTGCTCAATATTTTCTTTGATCCATCCTTCTACCGCCTTGATGTCATAACCTTCAGGTTGCTTTTCAATTCCACTCATTCAACATTCCAATTCACTTATTTAACCAGCCTATTTTATTTCTTATATATGTCCTATTTTCTATCATTTTACAGGTTCAATAGGAGTAATTTGAGCAGATGACGACTCGATGATCTCCGCCGCTAGTAAGCACAAATCGTCCCGATACAATTCGGAGTATATCTGTATCCCAGTCGGCAAACCATCCGCAACTCCAGTAGATAAAGCTACCGCAGGTAGACCTAGGCAATTTCCTGGAGTAATAAATGAAAAGCTTTGTCTTAATAACTCATTACCCACATTTGGATCTAAATCGCTATTAATAGGCCAAGGCAGATTCCCCCAAATAGGACCGATACATACTGTAAACTTCTTAAAAAACCCTGAGTATAATCTCATTAACCGTTGCCTCTCGCGCAAAGCGTGACCAAAATCCAATTCAACATGTAAATCTGAAATTCGATCGAGATAGGCTCTAGTTTCCGGTTTGAAAATCTCTCTCGGAAGACTCGCAGTAAGAGGCGCCAGCAGGGTACTCCATACCTCATGTACCCGTTCTAATTCAAGCATCTCTACTTCCTCTACTGACCACCCTTCTTGCTCCAAAATTTTCCCCGCCTTTACGATCGCTTTGATAGTGGAATTTGGTAGGGATACTTTAGGTAAATCTGTTACTATCGCAGCTTTTTTTTCTACTGGTACTGTTCCATGCAAGGGAACATCAACCGATTCCGGATCAGCCACATGGCGGCCTGAGAGAATAGACAGCATCAAACCAAGGTCACGGACCGATCTGGTCATTGGACCATTCGAAAGAAGTAACCTAGGAATACCCATATCGATCGGTTCTAGTGACGGCGCCCATGGCAAACGTCCCATAGAGGGTTTTAGAGACTTGATGCCGCAGCAATAAGCTGGATTTCGTAAAGATCCACCGATATCATTTCCCAATCCCATCGGAGTCATACCAGTAGCAATCGCAGCGGCGTCACCACCACTGGAACCCCCTGGTGTTAAACCAGCGTTCCAAGGATTAATCGTTCTGCCTCTAAGTGGATTATCAGTATCGAGACGCATTCCCATCTCAGGGAGATTTGTCCTACCTATGGGTATTGCTCCCGCTTGAATCATTCTTTCGACTATTGGATCATTCCTGCTCGGCATTGCTTCAGCTAAAATGGGCAACCCGTTGGTCGTAGGGGTTCCCAAGACGTCTATATTTTCTTTGATCGTGAAAGGCACACCATGCAAGGGTCGACGCCTTTCTAGGTCTGTACCATTATCTGCTTTTTTTGCGGCCTCCAAAGCGGATTCTTCTAAGGTTAGGGTCACCGCGTTTAGATAAGGATTTATTGCCCGGATTCGCACTAGGTGCGCCTCAATCACTTCGACGCTCGAAACCGCCTTGCCTTTGATTAATTCAGATAATTCCTGACCACTCTTTTTCAAAAGACTGTCCACATCAAGCCCCCCCACACAAATTTACAGTTACAGCAGTAGTAATCGCATAGCCTAACCTATTATGTTTGAATAACAAACATATCTTTTGTGGACTGTTTCAACAATAAAACAGTAGACGCAAGGGTGTTAATTAAGTAGATTTTAGACTTTATAGAAGAGGACCTCTTAAGTTTACATCGACTAGATAAACCAATCTTTTCGTCTAAAGCCGAGCTACCCCACCTACCGATGATGAAAAGAAGGAGCGACAAAAATCGATATGCAAAATAGAACTAAATGAAGTGAAAGCAACAACTCTTTCATATTGAGGCTCTAACATATAATTCTCTATCACTTAACACGCATCTTTTAAATATCATCTAAAACTTTTAAACAAACAGGGAGCTTGATAATGTCTGATGATTTTTTTTCAAATGAAGAAATTGTTGAAATGGAAAAACGAACGCTTGACCGTATTTTAGAAGCTATTGAGAATGAAGAGCCAGAAAAAGCTAAAAAACTTTCTAAAAAAATGTATAACGAATTCCTGGCAATGCACGATCTTTATCGTAACTGGATAACCGCAACCCTTAGCGAAGTCGGGCGAAAGTATGGCGATGAAGCCCTAGAGGAAATCATGACTGATGGCTGTCGAGCTTGGTGGGCACCACTGAGAAAAAAGATGGATGAAGGAGGCAAAGATCTACGGGCAAAATTAAAAATGTTTGTATCTGGGCTACACGGCCATCTCCAGCCACTAGAAATCACAGAGGATCAAGAAAAAATAACAGTAAAAATGAAACCTTGCGGAAGCGGAGGCCGATTAATTCAGGAAGGACTATATGAGGGAGAAAACGGTTTTCTAAAAATGGAAAAACCCCATCGGCTTAACTACCACACGCCCAATTTTCCAGTCTACTGTGCTCATGAGTCAGCTATGGAGAGAATTGATATTGAAGACACCGGCTCACCATTCATAGTAGTCGAACCTGCAGAAAAATTAGGTAAAGAACATTGCTCAGTTATCTGCTATAAAAATAAAAAAGATATTCCTGCCAAATATTATGAGCGATTAGGTTATCGAAAACCGGAATGATTTGAGTTCAGTAAACTGCTGCTACT
>TARA_B100000674_G_scaffold499458_1_pt1 | contig 18041 bp, 19 predicted proteins | sample TARA_B100000674 | Tara Oceans TARA_B100000674 (sample SAMEA2622759) | marine metagenome | biome: marine biome (ENVO:00000447); feature: surface water layer (ENVO:00002042); material: "saline water (ENVO:00002010), including plankton (ENVO:xxxxxxxx)" | depth 5 m
CGCCGCTGCGCAGGCCTGCGCTGATCGCCGCCATATTTTCGTACATTGTGTGAATCGCGGGGTCGCTGCTGTGTTGGGAGTACGCCCACGTTCGCAGTGCGGCGTAATTTGCACTGCGTTGTTCGGTGTTGTTGCACAGCGCGCCGCTGCGCATAGCGTTAAGCTTTTCGGGCACGCCTGCATCGAGGGCGAGGGCGTGCAGGGCCTTGGCAATGTCGCTATCGATATGCTGCTTTGAGTAATCGATAAACAGGGCGCCCAACTCCGTGCTGAATTGCGTGCTGCGATCCGCATGTTCGGCGAAGCGTTGTTTTAATGGTTGCTTTGAGCACGCACTCTTGAGTGAGGCGAGTGTTTGCCAGATTTCGCCTCGGCGACTCGGTGTTGCTGGTGCCACTGATTTCTCCCGTTCTTCCGTGGTGGGCGCTCTTCGCATTATCGCAGCCCATTACTGCCGATAATAACGCAATATTCATACCGTTATATGAAATCGCCGTCCTTTTGCGACCGCTGCCTAGCTTTTTCTTTGAAGGGCCAGTTCGCACAGCTTGCTAAGAGCGTCTTTGTGGGCGCTCGGCGGGAGGGACTGTAGTGCATGAATAGCAGCCTGGCTGTATTTCTGGGCAGCATCTCGGCAATAGTCTAGAGCGCCGCTTTGCTTAACGGCTGCAACAATGCTGTCAAGCTCGTCCGCCGACTTTTCGCTAATGGCGCGTTGAACTTGCTGCTTTTGTGTGGCACTGCCGTTCTGCAATATGAAAATCAGTGGCAGGGTCGGTTTGCCCTCTGCCAGGTCGTCGCCGACATTCTTGCCAGTCTCGGCGGGGTCGCCTTCGTAGTCCAGAATGTCATCAATCAGCTGGAAGGCAATGCCGAGATTTAAGCCGTAGTCATACAGGGCTTGTTGTTGGCTACTTTGTTCTGACAGCAGCGCGGCGCCCGAGCACGCGGCCGCGAATAACACAGCGGTTTTGCTGCGAATGACATTGAAGTAAGTGTCTTCATCGGTGTCGGGGTTGCCTGCCCTCGCGAGCTGAAGTACCTCTCCCTCGGCAACGGTATTGGTCGTGTCAGACAGTAATGCCATGAGCGGCATGTTGCCAATGCTAACCAATACCTGAAACGCGCGTGAGTAAAGGAAGTCGCCAACCAGCACGCTGGGTGCATTGCCGAATTCAGCGTTGGCCGTCGGTCGTCCCCGGCGCAGTGCAGAAAGGTCTACAACGTCGTCGTGCAGCAAGGTCGCTGTGTGGATAAATTCAATAACGGCTGCTAGGCGAATGTGGTCGTGGTCAATCTTGCCGAGCGCGCCGGCGCTCAGCAGGCTGAGAAGGGGGCGCAGGCGTTTGCCGCCAGCATCAATAATGTAGTGGCCAATGTTCTCCACAAGGGCGACTCGGGAGTGCAATTGCTCGACGATAAAATCGTTGACGGAGTTGAACTCGCTATCTACGACCTGGCGGATATGTTGCATGGACTTATTGACTTGCGGCGGTGGAATCGGCTGGCATCGTATGGGGGGTGGGCTAGGCTGTCAAGTTGAGCGTACCTGAGGCTGAACGCTGGATAAAGCACTTGTGTTTATTGGCTGAAGCCAGTAAAATTCGCGCCCCTGAAGCAAAACCGCCCAGCCCGGCTTAAAAGTGAGGTTGCAGCGGTGCCTGGACTTGTCCCACGGCCGGTAAAAGCTGGTGGTGGCCAAACACTCAATATGCATTGCAAGCAGGCTCTTGGAGATTATGCCCATGTACGCAGTTATTGAAAGCGGTGGTAAGCAGCACCGTGTAGTTGAGGGTGAAACCCTCAAGTTGGAAAAAATTGAAGTCGCCACTGGTGAAGCCATTACTTTTGATAAAGTACTGATGGTTAAGAACGGTGAAGAACTCAAAATCGGTGCGCCCTATGTTGAGGGTGGTAAAGTGACTGCAGAGGTTATCTCTCAAGGTCGTCACGCTAAGGTGAAAATCGTTAAGTTTCGCCGCCGTAAGCACAGCATGAAACAAGCCGGTCACCGCCAGTGGTTCACGGAAGTGAAAATCACTGGTATCAGCGGCTAAGAATACGAGGAGAGACTCATGGCTCACAAGAAAGCTGGTGGTAGTACCCGTAACGGACGCGATTCCGAGAGTAAACGCCTTGGTGTTAAGCGCTACGGCGGTCAGGCTGTTAGCGCAGGTAGCATCATCGTGCGTCAGCGTGGCACCAAGTTCCATGCGGGCGAAAACGTAGGCTGCGGAACAGACCACACGTTGTTTGCAAAAGCAGACGGTGTAGTGAAGTTTGAAGTTAAAGGCCCTAAGAACCGCAAGTTTGTCAGCATCGTCGCTGCGTAATTTCCGGCTCTATTGGTTCGCAAAGCCTCGTCGGTTGACGGGGCTTTTTTGTTTCTGTACACAACATAACGGGCTGTGTCAGTCACCGAGGTTAAGGTAATGAAATTTGTCGATGAGGCGGTAATCCGCGTAGCCGCGGGGCGCGGGGGCAATGGTTGTCTCAGTTTTCGTCGCGAAAAATATATACCCCGAGGTGGCCCGGATGGTGGAGACGGCGGCGATGGCGGAAGCATTATTCTGCGCGCAGACTCCGCCAGCAATACCCTGGTGGACTACCGCTTTGTAAAGCATTATCAGGCTCAGTCTGGCGAGCCTGGGCGTGGTGGCAATTGTCGGGGTAAGAGCGGCGAGGATCTGGTGTTGATCGTTCCGGTAGGGACAACCGTGATTGATGAAGACACTCGCGAGGTCTTGGGGGATCTTATCGAGGCGGGCGATGAGCTAAAGGTCGCTCAGGGCGGGTTTCACGGCCTGGGGAATACGCGCTTTAAATCCAGCACCAATCGCGCGCCGCGCCAGTTTACGCGCGGCAGCGACGGCGAGATACGAAGCCTGCGGTTGGAGCTGAAGGTGTTGGCTGACGTCGGGTTGTTAGGCTTGCCGAATGCGGGTAAATCGACCTTCATTCGCGCGGTGTCTGCGGCAAAGCCAAAAGTTGCCAACTACCCCTTTACTACCTTGGTGCCCAATCTGGGGGTGGTGAGTGTGCAGCCCCATCGCAGCTTCGTGATTGCGGATATTCCCGGTCTGGTGGAGGGGGCAGCCGACGGGGCTGGCCTTGGTATTCGTTTTCTGAAACACCTAACGCGGACTCGCTTGCTGCTGCATATTGTTGATATGGCGCCCTACGATGGCTCTACGCCTGAAGAGGCGGTTTCGGTGATCACCGAAGAGCTCAAGCAGTTTAGCCCGCTGTTGGCTAATCGCGATCGCTGGCTGGTGCTGAATAAAATTGACCTGCTGCCAGAGGAGGAGCGCGAGGCGCGCTGTCAGGCGGTGGTTGATGCGCTGGCGTGGGAAGGGCCGGTATACAAAATTGCGGCAATCTCCGCTGAGAATACCAAGCGCCTTTGTCAGGACATTCTGGCCTTTGTTGAGGCGCAGGCCGAGCGCTTGAGTGAGGACCCGGACGCTGCGGAGCGCGAGCGAGAAATTCAGGAGGCAATGCAGCAAGAGGCGCGTGACCGTATTGCGGCATTGCATGCAGCCAGAAAGGCGCGCCAGCAGGCTGACGGCGATGAAGATGATGGCGATGACGGCGACGATGATGATTATGATGTTGAAGTGGTCTACAGGCCTTGAGGTGATGGCGTGACAGAGGGACGGCAGCAGCTCTCGCGTGCGACGCGTATTGTTGTAAAGATCGGTTCGGCATTGCTTACCAACGATGGTCAGGGGCTCTGCGTTGAAGGCCTGGACGCCTGGGTGGCGCAGATAGCGGGTCTGCGAGCAAAAGGCTGTGAGATTGTGCTGGTGTCTTCCGGGGCGGTAGCCGAGGGAATGACCCGTCTCGGGTGGTCGCGCCGCCCAGAGGACCTGCATCACCTGCAGGCAGCGGCGGCTGTGGGGCAGATGGGCTTGGTTCAGGCTTACGAGGCGCGATTCCGAGAGCACGGCTTACAGACGGCGCAAATCCTGTTGGGGCATGACGATATTTCCGCGCGGGATCGCTACTTGAATGCTCGGGGCACCTTGTTGACCCTGCTGGGGCTTTCCGTGCTGCCGATCGTCAACGAAAATGATAGCGTGGTGACCGATGAAATCCGCTTTGGTGACAATGACACCTTGGCTGCGCTGGTTGCCAACTTAATTGATGCTGATGCGCTGCTGATCCTGACGGACCAGAGCGGCCTGTATAGCAGTGACCCCCGCTACAACCCCGAGGCTGAGCTTGTCAGTGAAGCCGATGCTGCCGATAAGTCTCTGGATGCGATGGTCGGTGGTAGTGCCGGGAGTTTGGGGCGTGGCGGTATGATGACCAAGTTGCGGGCGGCGCGTTTGGCGGCGCGCTCGGGTGCAAATACCCTGATCGCGGGCGGGCGTGAGCCCGATGTGCTGTCCCGCGCCCTGTCGGGGGAGGCGCTGGGTACTTTGTTGCTTGCCAAGGAGCCGCCGATGACGGCACGCAAGAAATGGTTGGCGGGGCAGTTGCGGCTGCGTGGCAGTGTTGTGGTGGATGACGGCGCGGCGCGGGTATTGCGCCAACAGGGGCGCAGTCTCCTTTCTGTTGGAGTGGTTGCCGCTCGGGGGCAGTTTGAGCGCGGTGATTTGGTGAGCTGTATTGATGCGGAAGGTAGGGAGGTTGCGCGGGGCTTGGTTAATTACCGTGCGGACGAGGTTGTTCGAATTGCTGGCAAGCCGACTGCTGAGATCGCCGAGATTTTGGGTTATTTGGCTGAGCCGGAGCTGATCCATCGCGATAATATGGTCGTGATGTCGTAACCGAAAATGCCAGGCATAAAAAAACCCGCATAAAGCGGGTTTTTTTATGCCTGGCTTGCTGGTTTTACGCAGCTTCGCCCATGGCTTTAATGCGAGCGTTCAGGCGGCTCTTATGACGAGCAGCTTTGTTCTTGTGGAAAATGCCTTTGTCGGCAGTGCGGTCAAGAACAGGTACTGCGGCTGCGTAGGCTGCTTTTGCCGCTTCTTGGTCGCCAGACTCGATTGCAGCAATAACCTTCTTCAGGTAAGTGCGAACCATTGAGCGCAGACTGGCGTTATGAGTGCGACGTTTCTCCGCCTGACGTGCGCGTTTTCTTGCTTGCGGGGAATTTGCCACCCTTATTACTCCTCTAGAACTTGCGCTGAAAATTTAGGCCGTGGATTATTCAGTTTTGCGCCGCCTATGTCAAGGGAAAACGGGGCTTGGCTGGGGATTATTTGCGAGGGAAGGTGAGGCCGCCTGGCCCTCAGCGCAATCGCTCGACGATCTGCAGGCCCCAGCACGTTACGCAAAGCATCAGACTAATCATCACGGCGGCTGAACCGATATCTTTGGCCTGCCCAGAGAGTGGGTGGCGATCGGTGCCAATACGGTCTATAGCTGCTTCTATCGCCGAGTTTATCAGCTCGACGATCAAGACCAGCAAAACCGGGATAATGAGCAGGCTGCGCTCGATCGCATTTTCCCCCAGCCAAAACGCTGCGGGTAGCAGGATGGCGGCCAGCATGCACTCTTGTCTGAAGGCCTCTTCATGGCGCCACGCGGCGGCGAGCCCCTTGCGAGAATAGAGAGTGGCGTCAATCAGTCGCCAGAGGCCGTGTCGGCCGGGCTTATTCATCATGGTAATTTCACAGCTGTTAGCCAGGTCTGTGTCTCAATCGGTGTACAATACTCAGCGCTATGCTTATGCAGGGCTGTTATATAAGGGCGTAGGCGCGCGAGCTCCGGTAGAACCGCCTGCCGAGAAGACACAGTGTAATAGCAGGACGATGACAATTCAGAGACAACTCTTACATCCGCGCTACTGGCCAACCTGGCTGGGTGTGGCATTTATGTTCGTGCTGGCAAAGTTGCCTCAGCGATTGAACTACCTTGTCGGCAAGCTGCTGGGCAGTTTGTTTTACTATTTTGCCGGTGGTCGACGCCATGTTGCCGCGCGAAATCTGGCGCTGTGTTTTCCGGAACTTACCGAGGCGGAACGTCGTCGCCTGCTCAAAAAAACCATGCAGGATCAGGGTATCGGTTTGCTCGAAATGCTGCGAACGTGGTTTACCCCAATTGACAAGCTGGGCGTCGAGTTGGAATTCGTCGGTGAAGAGCATCTCGACGGCGACGACCAGGGCGTCATCGTATTGGGCGCGCATTTCACCTTTATCGATTTGAGCGCAGCCTTAATTGCGCGCAGTAAGCGTTCTGACTCGTTCTATCGCAAGCAAAAGAACCCGGTGATCGAGTGGATTTTGAGTCGAGCGCGCGGGCGTTATGGTGAGCCGATTCACCGGCGCGATTTTAAACGCGCACTAAAATCCCTTCGCAAAGGGAACCGGCTGTTCTACCTGCCGGATCAAGATTACGGCCGCAAGTCGGCGGCATTTGTTGAGTTTTTCAATAACCCTGCCGCCACTACCGTGGCGACGTCTACCCTGGCTAAGGGTGGGCGCGCGAAAGTGGTATATATCGACCAACAGCGCTTAGAGAAAGGGCGCCGAATTCGCCTGGAGGCCATTCCGCTGGAAAATATTCCCAGTGGCGATCCCGATGCCGATGCGCGGGCGGTGAACGCTGTGATTGAAGAGAATATTCGCCGAGCGCCGGAGCAGTATATGTGGGTCCATCGCCGTTTCAAAACGCGCCCCGAAGGCGCTGCGAAGGTGTATTGAGGCCCTATGGCGACGACTTTGCGATTGTGGTTTATCACTGACGGGCGCCCCGGCCACCTAAATCAGTTGCGCGGGCTTGCCGAGCGGCTCGAGGCAAAAGTACCGTGCCAAATTCACTGGTTGGATATTTCTCAGCAGGGGTTTCGCAAGGCTGGCCGCAGCGGGCTTTGCGGGCAGTTCGCTGCCAGCTCGCTCCCCGATTGGGTGGTGGCCGCCGGGAGTCGTTGTCACCTGCCCCTGCTGTGGACCGCGAAGGTGAGCGGCGCTCGCTCTTTGGTATTAATGAAGCCCAGTCTGCCGCGATGCTTATTTGATGCCGCGATTATTCCCGAGCATGATGCGCCGCCGGTATCACCGAAAATACTGGTTACTAGGGGCGTGCTCAATGTTATGCAGCCGACTTTTGAAAACAGGGATAAGCGGCGTGGCTTGATTGTATTGGGCGGGGTAAACAAACACTTCGCCTGGGATAACGACGCAGTATTAGCGCAGGTGCTGGCGATTGCCAACGCCAGCTCAGACTTGCATTGGACCGTATCAGACTCGCCGCGTACTCCGCCCGGCCTACTGGAAGCATTGGCGTCAGAGGCGGTGGCCAATATAGATACCTTGCCCTTCAGTGATTGCCCACCCGGGTGGCTGAGAGCGCAGTTAGCCGCAGTTGCCGAGGCCTGGGTCAGTCGCGACAGCGTGTCGATGGTCTACGAGAGTATTACCTCGGCGGTTCCGACCGGCTTGTTAGCGCTTCCACCATTGCGAGATTCGCGGGTAACGCGAAGTATGGCTAGCGTGCTGGCGGCAGGTCTGGCCAAGGGGTATGAGTCTTGGTCCGCTGGCGAGCCATTGCCACCCCCTGCTGAACAGGTTTGGGAGGCAGATCGTGCCGCCGATTGGCTGCTCAACACCTTAGAAGGAAAAAAACATGCTTGATGCTGTTAACGAGAGCGAGGCGAGCCCCCGCGTGCTCAAGGTCGTGCAGTTGCTGCCCGCGCTAAATTCCGGCGGCGTTGAGCGTGGTACCGTCGAATTTGCGCGAGAGCTGGTTCGTCTGGGTCATCAATCGGTAGTCATTTCTCACGGTGGCCGCATGGTCGAGCAGCTAGAGGCCGAAGGTAGCCAGCATATTACCATGCCCATTCATCGCAAGTCCCTGGGCTCGCTGTGGCAGGTTCGGCCCCTGCGGCGATTGTTGGAAACACTGCAGGCGGATGTGATCCATGTGCGCTCGCGTGTGCCGGCCTGGATAGCCTGGTTGGCGTGGCGAAAGATGGACCCGGCTAGCCGCCCCCGCTTGGTGAGCACGTTTCACGGTATGTATTCGGTAAACGCTTACAGTGCCATTATGGCAAAGGCGGAGCATTGTATTGCCATCTCACATTGCGTTAAGCGCTACATGGTCGATAATTACCAGATTCCCGAAAGCAAGATAACGCTGATTCCGCGGGGCTTGGATGCCGAGGCCTTCGTTCGTCAGGATGCCGATAGTCAGTGGTTGGAGGCGTTGTTTTCGGAGTATCCGCAGCTCAATGGCAAGCCGATAATATTAATGCCGGGGCGGCTGTCGCGGTGGAAGGGACAAGAGGCCTTCCTGCAAATGATGGCCCGTTTAGTGAGCTTGCGTCCGGATGTCCACGGGGTGGTGGTGGGAGATGCCGAGCCCGGCAAGCAGCACTATTTAGAAGAACTGCTTGCCATGCGTGAGTCGCTGGGCCTTACCGAGGCCGTCACCTTTGTTGGTCACCGCAGTGATATTGCCAATTTCTATCGCTTGGCTGCTGTTACGTGTCATCTTTCTAACAAAGAAGAACCCTTCGGTCGCACGGTGCCAGAGTCCCTCGCCTGTGGTACGCCGGTGGTAGCCTATGACCGCGGTGGCGCAAGTGAGTCACTGAACGCCGGTTTTCGTCAGGGGCTCGTCCCTGCCGACGATGTGGTGGCGTTTGCGGCGCGTGTTGCCGATTTGTTAGAGGCCAACAATCAGATTAGTCTGCCGCCTGAATACTATTTGGATCACCAAGTGGCCAGCACCCTGAATGTGTACGAGCAATTACTTGGCAATTCTGCCCACTAGCGCGCCCTGACGCCGCGAGGTGGTGGTGATATAGTCGGCCGCTCCAGGGCGGCACTCCCTGGCAGCAATGCCGCGCAACAATGACAAGAACGAGATAACTATGAGAGTACTGCACATCGCCTATCAACAGCTGCGCCGCTACGGCCAGACTCGGGTGAGTTGGGCGCAGAAACTCAGCTTTGGTCTGATTAAGAACGATCACTACCTGCAAACGTTCAGCGACCGAGATATCGCTGCCTTTGAGGCGCCGCTGGGCATTCGCGATCTGGGGGTGGGCAAGGCCAACAAGCGCTTGCTGGAGATGGTCGATGCGATGGAGCCCGACCTTGTCATCGCCGGTCATTGCGACATGATCAGTAACGACACTCTGCGAGAGGTAAAAAAACTCGCTCCGAATTGCTTTATTGCCCACTGCAATAATGACCCGCTGTTTGTGCCCAGCAATGTTGAGCGTATCGCTTCGCGCGCCTCGGTTAGTGATGCCGTTTTCGTCTCTACGGGTCGGCGCGAGCTCAAACAATTTGAAGGCATTGGTGCGCGGCTTTATCACATGCCTAACCCCGTGGAAGCCTCCGTTGAGGTGTTGGATAACTCGCGGAAAACTGATCTGCCCATCGATTTGTTGTTCTGTAGTAATGCCACCAAATTTACCCAGCGTCTTGAAATGGTCGGCCGTATAAAAGAGGCGGTAAAAGACCAAATGAATTTCAAAACCTATGGCAGTTTTGGCGAGGCGCCGGTGTGGGGGCGCGACTACGATCGCGCCTTGGCCGAAACAAAAATGGGGCTAAACCTGAACCGCCAAGAGGGTGACTATTGGTATTCATCCGCGCGAATGGCGCAGTTGGCGGGCAATGGCATTTTGCAGTTCACCCACAGTGGCCCGCGCTTCGACGAGCTTCTTCCCGAAGAGTCCGCCGTTTATTTTAATGATGAAGATGATCTGCTGGCGAAAATTCGCGAGTTTCATTTTGACGATGCTAAACGGCAGCACTGGGCATCACGGGCGCGGCAGTTCTACCACCAGGAAATGAATTCACGGCTCTATGCTCAATATATCGTTGAAGCCAGTATGGGAATCCCCTTCAGCCATGACTATGTGTGGGCGCGGGATATCCACCTCGACGGGTCGATGAAATGACAATTGCGCTGAGCTCGCAGAAACCCTTTGCACAGGGCGGGAATCGACTGTGCTTTATCGACCCCGCTGATGCCGATCGCTGTATCAAAGTGAGGCGTCCCGACTTCACGCTCGAGGATTGTCGTCGAAAAAAGGGTTTTCCCAAGAACCTCAAGCCACTGTCTAGTTTTGATGACAGTTTGGAAGAGTTTCACGTTATGCAGGGCTTTGAGCGCCACTATCCGGAGAGTATTTTCGATCACGTTAGTCGCTGCTTTGGCTTTGTCGACACCGACATGGGGCGCGGCCTTAGCTCGGAACTCATTCGCGACAGTGATGGGCGCATTTCCATCACCCTGAAACAATATGTCTGGGAGCGTGGTTATACGCCAGGCTGCCAGGCCGCGGTTGACGTGCTATGCAAGCATTGGCTCGCGCATTGCGTGCCGTCGCGCGATATTCTTGTTCACAATGTTGTCGTGCAGCGCGACGTTAGCGAGGCCGGCGAGAATATTCGCCGGCTGGTTGTGATTGACGGCCTCGGTAGCTCCAACCTGATTCCGCTGCGGTGGCAGCCAAGAGCGCTGCAGCAGAAAAAGACGCAGCGGAAAATCGATAACTTCCACCAGAGAATAGACACTCTGATTCAAACCCGAAGTCGAGACAGTTTCCCTGGCACCCATGGCTTGCTGTTTCACGATGGGCTCAGCCAGAACGAGGCTGTGCCCTCGTCGACAAATATGAAGGACCCTGACGCATCATGAGTGGATCCCTGCGCATCGCCCAAGTTCTAGCGGGCGCCGAGCACGGCGGTGCCGAAAACTTTTTTGTACGCTTGAGTGCCGCACTGCAGGCATCGGGCAGTATTCACGAGCGCGCTTTTATTCGCCGCCATGCTCACCGCCTGGACGCCCTGCGTAGCCAGGGCGTGGAAGCAGAGGGCTTTCGCTTTGGCGGTAAATTCGATTTTTACGACGCCTGGGTGTATCGCCGCCGTCTGCGTGCTTTCAAGCCGGACGTGGTCATGACCTGGATGGGGCGCGCCAGTGACGCAACGCCAAAGGGTGATTACGTACTGGTGAACCGGCTCGGCCATTATTACAAACTGAAGTATTACCAGCAGGCTGACTACTGGGTGGGGATCAGCAAAGGAATTTGTCAGCACCTGATCGAGGGGGGAATGCCCGAGGAGCGTGTGGTTCACATTCCCAATTTCGCCGATGAAACCCCGGTCGAGCCTCTGCCGCGAGACAGCTTTGACACGCCTGCTGATGTTCCACTGTTACTCGCTGCAGGGCGTCTCCACGTAAACAAGGGCTTTGATACCCTGCTGCGCGCATTGGTTAATGTGCCCGACGCAGTCTTGTGGCTGGCTGGCAGCGGCCCGGAAGAGCAGGCCTTAAAGTCGCTGTGCAGTGAACTGGGGCTGGATAAGCGTGTTCGCTTTTTGGGCTGGCGGAATGATGTTACTGCGCTTATGCGCAGCGTCGATGCCTTTATTTGCCCCTCGCGACATGAAGGTCTGGGCTCAATCGTGATGGAGTCTTTTGCCCATCGCTGCCCAATTATTGCCACCCGCTCTCAGGGCCCCGGCGAGGTAATTGAACATGACTACTCGGGTTTACTGACGGATATTGACGACGTCGGCCAGCTTAGTGAAGCGATGAACCTTGCGCTGACAGATGCAGCGCTTCGCGAGAGGCTGGTAGAAAATGCGACGCAGGTTTATGCCACAACATACAGCCGCCAGGTCATCGTGGATGCCTACCTCGATTTTTACCGCCGCATTGCTGAGCAGCGCTAACAGGCTTGCAGATGATGACTGACACCAGCGTAGTGCGAATGAACATTGCCATCTGCAGCTGCCAGCGGCCAAAGCTGCTGGCGAAGGCGTTGGCCAGTATTGCGGCGATGGCTTCTCCCGAGGGGACGGAGGTTATCGTCAGCGTTATTGATAACGACCCTCAGCAGTCTGCAAAAACGGTATGTCGCGATTGGCAAACCAAACTGGGTGTTGCGCTGCATTATGAGCACGAGCCTCGGCGGGGTATCCCGCTTGCTCGCAATCGGGCTATAGATGTTGCCCATCAGCTCGGTGCCCACTATTTGGTATTTATCGACGATGACGAATGGGTGGAGTCCGATTGGCTATGTGAACTTTACCGCTATGCTCTGTCGCTCGGTGGCAAAGCCGTTGTGCACGGCGCGGTAGTGCCCGAGCTGCCGCAAGGGGCACCCCAATATATGGGGAAGATCTTTTTTGATAAAGGGCGCCCAACGGGTACAGCACTGGGCAGTTGCGCCACAAACAATGTGCTGATACCGATTTATGTGACCCAAGAGCTGGGCCTGCGCTTTGATGAGAGTCGCCCGCTGGCTGGCGGCACCGATACCCTGTTTTTCTGTGCAGCGGTAGAGCGTGGCGTGGAAATTTTTGAGTGCGCAGAGGCGCGTGTTCATGAAGAGATCCCTACATCAAGGTTGAGCAGCCGTTGGTTAGCGAAACGGAAATATCGCGCGGGTATCACCTTGTCTCGGCGAAAACGCGAAGCCGGCCGTTCGGCGGTGGGTTTGTTGCTGTCGGCGACTTTCCAAGTCGCGCTAAACGGCCTGCTGGTATTGCTATCCGCTGTATTGTTTCAGCGCGTGGCGTACTACAAGGCGCTGATGAAAATGTCGCGCAATGCAGGGGTGTTGAGTGGGCTGATGGGGGCAACCACCGACAGCTACCAGAAAATTGAAGGGGCATAGGCCCTAGACGAGAAACGACGATGAAAATAATGGTCACCGGCGGCGCTGGTTTTATTGGTTCGGCTGTTGTGAGGCACCTGCTAGCAAACACTGATCACAGCGTCGTCAATGTCGACAAACTAACTTACGCGGGCAATCTAGAATCACTGCCCGGTGCAGAACAAAATCCGCGTTACCAGTTTGAAAAACTCGATATTTGTGACGGCCAGGCGATGGCGCGGGTACTTCGAGAACATCAGCCTGACGCGGTAATGCACTTGGCGGCGGAGAGCCATGTCGACCGTTCGATAGATGGCCCTGCAGCATTTATCGAAACCAATATCGTTGGTACATACCAGCTGCTCGAGGCCGTGCGCGGCTATTGGTCTGGCCTAGACGAAGAACGCAAACCGGCGTTCCGTTTTCATCACATATCTACCGACGAGGTTTACGGCGACCTCGAAGGACCAGAAGAGTTGTTTACAGAGCAGACGCCCTATGCCCCTAGCTCGCCTTATTCAGCGAGTAAAGCGAGCTCTGATCACCTAGTGCGCGCCTGGGGTCGCACATACGGCCTGCCCGTTATGCTGACGAATTGCTCTAATAACTACGGCCCATATCACTTCCCAGAGAAATTGATCCCGCTGGTGATTCTTAATGCGCTGGAAGGAAAGGCGCTACCGATATATGGCAAGGGCGATCAAGTGCGGGACTGGTTGTATGTGGAAGATCACGCCCGAGCACTGGTGACGGTGCTCACAAAGGGAGCGGTTGGCCAGACTTACAACATCGGTGGCCACAATGAAAAAACGAACCTTGAGGTGGTGGAGCGTATTTGTGATTTGCTTGATGCAAAGTGTCCGCAACCCCCCCCAGGTGTCGCCAGTTATCGTCAGTTGATTTGTTTTGTTACCGACCGTCCTGGCCATGATAAGCGCTACGCCATCGATGCAGGCAAAATCGAGCGCGAGTTGGGCTGGGTGCCGGTAGAGAGTTTTGAAAGTGGCCTGAACAAGACTATAGATTGGTACTTGCAAAATACGCAGTGGTGCCAGCGTGTTCAGGACGGTAGCTATCAGAGGCAGCGCCTAGGCGTTGGAGACGGAGACGTTTCATGAAGGGGATCGTATTAGCCGGGGGCAGCGGCACCCGATTGCACCCGATTACCAAAGGGGTGTCTAAGCAGCTGCTGCCAGTCTATGACAAGCCGATGATTTATTATCCGCTATCGGTGTTAATGCTGGCGGGAATTCGTGACATCTTGATCATCACCACCCCTGAAGATCAATCATCATTTCAGCGCTTGTTGGGTGATGGCAGTGATTTTGGCATTCACCTGAGCTATGCAGTACAGGCGAAACCGGAGGGCTTGGCGCAGGCGTTTATTATTGGCGAGCAATTTATCGGCAATGACAGCGTATGCTTAGTGCTCGGGGATAATATTTTCTATGGCCAAGGGTTTCGGCCAATGCTTGAGTCCGCGGCTGCGCGAGGCAAAGGCGCAACCGTATTTGGCTATCAAGTTAAAGACCCTCAGCGTTTTGGTGTTGTCGAGTTTGATGAGCAGCGACGGGCGCTGTCGATAGAAGAAAAGCCGCAAAAGCCGAAGAGTCACTTTGCGGTTACCGGCTTGTATTTTTACGACAATGATGTGGTGGATATTGCCAAGCAGATAGAACCTTCCGAACGCGGTGAACTGGAAATTACCTGCATCAACAATGCTTACCTTGAGCGTGGGGATCTTCAAGTCGAGTTATTGGGGCGAGGTTTTGCCTGGCTAGACACCGGCACCCATGACAGTCTGTTAGCGGCGGCGCACTTCGTTGAAACCATTGAGTCGCGGCAGGGCTACAAGATCGCCTGCTTGGAAGAAATTGCGTATTTCCGCGGCTGGCTGAGCAATGCGGATATTGAACGCTTGGGGCAGTCTCTGGGTAAAAGTGGATATGGTGATTACCTTCTATCGCTGCTGGAGCATGAATGAACACAGCTAGCGGCGCAGCGCGCATTGTTCACTGCATGAATGCTCAGAAGTTTACCGAGCCTTTCATCGATTTCGTTGAGCAGCATTTCGATAGCAGTGAGCACCGATTTATAATTCGGGAGGACGATAAGTTTGTCGTCAATGCGCGTGAAAATGTTGTCCTGGTGCCTAAGTCGATAGGCCGCATTGCTTTGCTTAAACTCTATTACACCGAGTTTAAGTCTGCCGAGAAGATATTTCTACACGGCTTGTTTGCCAAAGACCTCGTTAAAATACTGGCGCTGCAATACTGGGTGCTCAAGAAGTGCTATTGGATTATGTGGGGGGCTGACCTCTATCATTTTATCTTCCGCAAACGCAGCTTACGTGCAAATATTTTTGAGCGCGTGCGGGCATTTGTTATTCGGCGCATCGGCCACCTTGTTAGCTATATTGATGGCGATATTGCGTTGGCCAGGCAGTGGTATGGCGCTTCGGGACAGGCGCATCGTTGCTTCATGTACTCAAGTAATTTGTATAAGCCCCTACCTGAAGTCAGCGCTGGAGAAAGCTCCACAGAGACGGTGATCTTGGTGGGTAATTCCGCTGACCCGCGCAATGAGCACTTGGAGATTCTCGAGCGCATAGCGCCTTTTGCTGGGGAAAATATTCGTGTCGTTGCGCCGCTGTCCTATGGTCGTAAGCGCTATGCTGATGCGGTTATTGCTGAAGGGCAGAGGATATTTGGCGATAAATTCCAGGCCCTCACGGGCTTCATGCCCCTCAATGACTATGTTCGTTTGCTGAGTGAGGTGGATATCGCCGTGTTTAACCACCGCCGTCAACAGGCTATGGGTAATAAAATCAGTTTGTTGGGCTTGGGGAAAAAAGTGTACATGCGCAGCGACATTACACCTTGGGCATTGTTCGCAGAAGAGGGCATCAAAGTCTTTGATATAGAAGATTTCGACCTCAACCATATTGCGCCCGAAGTGGCGCAGCGCAATAAGCAGCGGGTTGCGAGCGTTTTCTCCGAGGATAACTTGGTCTCGCAATACCGGGAGATGTTTGAGCCGTCATGAAAGTAGGGTTTCACATTATTGGCGCTAAGGGGCTGCAGTCTCTGAAAGCATTTTTCGAGACCTTTGGTGGCGAAGCAGTCGGCTATGTTATGGCGGCTCGTGATGCCGCGATTGAGTACGATGCCTTTGATGATATCGAAGATTATTGCAAAGCCTCGTCGCTGACGTTTTGTGCGCGTGGAGGAGCCTTGTATGGTGTTGACGAGCAGTGTGACGCAATTTTTGCTATTGGCTGGCGTTGGCTGATCGATGAAACCGATAAGCTAATTGTTTTTCACGACTCGCCGCTGCCGCGATATCGCGGCTTTGCGCCCCTGGTCAATATGCTTATTGATGGCTGTGATGAAATTGCCGTTACGGCGTTATTGGCGGCTGATCAGTATGATCGCGGCGATATCGTTGCCCAAGCGGCTACGCCGATTACTTATCCACTTAAAATTGCCGACGCCATTGATCAGGCGGCTTCGCTGTACGCCAAACTGGTGGTCGAGGTGGGCGGCGCCATTCTTACGTCAGGCAGCCTGCAAGGGGAGGCGCAGGATGAGGCCAATGCCAGCTATAGCTTATGGCGTGATGATGCAGACTACCGGGTAGATTTTTCCCGTTCTGCTGTTGAGCTGCGGCGGTTTATCGATGCGGTGGGCTACCCCTATAAAGGGGCCTCGGCATTGGTGGGGGGGCTTCCTGTACGGCTGCTGGACGCTGTCGCCTTGGCTGATGTCAACGTTGAAAATCGCCAGGCTCACCTGGGGAAAGTCATTTTTATGGAAGAGAAGTGCCCGGTGGTAGTGTGTGGCAGCGGCTTGCTAAAAATTACCGAGTTGCGCGATGAACAGGGGGCGTCCTTGCTGGGCAAATTAAAATTTCGTACGCGCTTTGAGGGCTGTTGATGAAAGATTTTCTTAGCTTTAACCGCCCGCCGCTCACAGGCAACGAGCAGCAGTATGTGATGCAGGCAATGGCCAGCGACAAAATATCCGGCGATGGCCAGTTTGGTAAGCGGTGCCAGCAATGGTTTGAAGAGCGCTTAGCAGTGCCAAAGACGCTGCTTACGCCGTCTTGTACTCATGCTCTGGAAATGGCGGCGCTGCTAATCGATATTCAGCCAGGCGATGAAGTTATTATGCCTAGCTACACGTTTGTTAGTACCGCAAATGCTTTTGCCCTGCGCGGGGCTAGAATCGTCTTCGTCGATGTGCGCCCGGATACCATGAATATTGATGAGACGTTGATCGAAGCCGCGATTACGGAAAAAACGCGGGCGATTGTCCCCGTTCACTATGCCGGTGTTGCCTGTGAGATGGATGCCATTATGGATCTGGCGGCGCGCTATCAATTGTATGTGGTTGAGGACGCGGCTCAAGCCGTACAGTCGCGCTTCTGCGGCCAAGCTGTCGGCACCCACGGGCATCTATCTGCTTTCAGTTTCCATGAAACCAAGAATGTGACGAGCGGCGGCGAAGGCGGCCTACTTATCATTAACGACGAGAAATTTGCGCAACGCGCGGAGATTATTCGAGAAAAGGGGACTAACCGCAGTCAATTTTTTCGCGGCGAGGTCGACAAGTATTCCTGGGTGGATGTCGGCAGCAGTTATTTGCCCAGTGAGCTGCAGGCTGCCTACCTGTGGGGGCAATTAGAGCGTGTTGAGCAAATCACCGAACATCGCTTGCAAAGTTGGCAGCGATATTACGAATTGCTAGCGCCGCTGGCTCAGAAGGGGGTGGTCAGTTTGGCGACGATTCCTTCTCATTGTGATCACAACGCCCATATGTTTTATCTGAAGGTGGCTGACCTAGCACAGCGCGGGCAACTGCTGTCACATTTAAAGGCTCAAGGCATCCTCGCTGTTTTCCACTATGTGCCGCTGCACTCTGCCGATGCCGCCAGTCAATACAGCCGTTTTCATGGCGCCGATCGCTATACTACCAGCGAGAGCGAGCGCCTATTGCGCCTGCCACTGTACTACGGAATGTCGGTAGCGGATATCGACCGGGTCTGCCGGGCGGTGAATGACTTCTTCGCATAGCTGCGCCCGCTGCCGCCGCTGGCTGCGACATTTCCCCACAATGACCGGAGGAAGCCCCCGGTCAATCTCTGTATAATCGCCGAAAATTCCTCGCCGGAGCTGGCTTGATGCCTCTTCGGCTCGCTGCGGCCATTGTGTCGACAGCCCTGAAATTACCCCCAAAGAAATCGAGTTTTTCATGTTACTACTGTCGAAAAAAGAAGACTGGCTCGGCAATATCCGCGCCGATATCCTCGCTGGTTTAGTGGTTGCGCTGGCGCTGATTCCCGAAGCGATCGCTTTTTCCATCATCGCGGGCGTAGACCCCAAAATCGGCCTGTATGCGTCGTTTTGTATCGCGGTGGTCATTGCCATCGTCGGCGGCCGCCCGGGGATGATCTCGGCGGCCAC
>TARA_B100000674_G_scaffold313455_1_pt1 | contig 18033 bp, 13 predicted proteins | sample TARA_B100000674 | Tara Oceans TARA_B100000674 (sample SAMEA2622759) | marine metagenome | biome: marine biome (ENVO:00000447); feature: surface water layer (ENVO:00002042); material: "saline water (ENVO:00002010), including plankton (ENVO:xxxxxxxx)" | depth 5 m
TGAAATCCCGCTGACCGCCTGGATCGGAATTCTGGGCATTCTGTTCGCTTTTGGCTGTGCCGTTTTTGCCCCGCTTATCGCGCCCTATGGGGAACGCGAAATTGTTGCGGGTGTCTGGGAGCCGGCCAGTGATCTTTATCTTCTGGGCACTGACAACCTGGGTCGTGATCTTCTGTCACGCCTGATTTACGGTGCGCAGACAACCTTGTTCGTATCACTCGCGGCATCAATCCTGTCGTTTTCGATCGGCATTTTCCTGAGCTTCACGGCCGCTGTTTCCGGTGGTCCGATTGATCAGGGACTGTCGCGTTTGAACGATCTGATGATGTCGATCCCGACCCTGATTTTCGCCCTCGTCGTGCTGGCTGTTCTGCCACAGAACATCTTCATTCTGATTGCCGTAATGGCCATTCTCGATTCAACGCGCGTCTATCGACTGGGTCGTGCAGTTGCGCTAGATGTTGCAGTGATGGAATTCGTCGAGGCCGCCAAACTGCGCGGTGAAGGCAAGATGTGGATCATCTTCCGCGAAATTCTGCCCAATACGCTGTCGCCACTTTTGGCCGAGTTCGGGCTGCGTTTTGCCTTTTCGATCCTGTTCCTCTCCACCCTTTCCTTCCTCGGCCTTGGCATTCAGCCGCCGGCTGCCGACTGGGGTGGCATGGTCAAGGACAACAAGGATGGCATCATCTTTGGCATTCAGGCCGCTCTCATTCCGGGTGGCGCGATTGCGGCCCTTGCCGTCTGTGTGAACATGGTTGTCGACTGGTTGCTGAAACGTACTTCCAGCCTGAAAGGAGGCCGCGGCGATGTCTGATCTTTTATCGGTACGCGACTTGCGCATTGGCGCGACCATCTTCCCGCCGGGCGAAGCCCCGATGGATATCGAAATTGTCCATGGTGTTTCCTTCGATCTGCAAAAGGGCAAGGTGCTTGGCCTGATCGGGGAATCCGGTGCGGGCAAATCAACCATTGGCCTTGCGGCCCTGGCCTATGGCCGGGGTGGTGTGCGCATCACTGGCGGTGAAGTCCTGCTGGATGGCGAGGACATCCTGCCACTTGATAAAAAGGGGATCCGTAAAATCCGCGGGGCGCGTGTTTGTTACGTTGCCCAATCGGCTGCGGCATCTTTCAACCCGGCGCACAAACTGGGCGATCAGGTGATCGAGGCCACTGTCGAGCATGGCCTGATGACGCGGGCCGAAGCCCGTGAGCGAGCTGACTACCTGTTTGAAATTCTGGGTCTTCCCGACCCCAAGAATTTCGGCAACCGTTTCCCGCATCAGGTATCGGGCGGACAGTTGCAACGTGCCATGACCGCCATGGCGCTGTGTTCCAAACCGGAACTGATCGTCTTTGACGAACCGACCACCGCCCTTGACGTAACCACCCAGATTGACGTTCTGGCCGCGATCAAGAACGCGATTGAGAAGACCGGTACCGCAGCCCTTTACATCACCCATGATCTGGCCGTTGTTGCCCAGATTTCGGATGACATCATGGTCCTGCGTAACGGCGATACCGTCGAATACGGGCCGGTTCAGCAGATCATTGAAAACCCGCGTCAGGAATATACCAAGGCGCTGGTCAACGTGCGTCAGACCAAACAGACCGAAGCCCGCGATCAAACGGACGCGTTGCTAAGGGTCGAAAACATCTCGGCGGCCTATGGCAACGGTGTGCAGGTTCTGCATGACGTATCGCTGCACGTACCCCGTGGTCAGACACTGGCCGTGGTGGGCGAATCCGGGTCGGGTAAATCCACGCTCACACGTGTCATTACCGGTTTGCTGCCGCCCTTCAAGGGCAGCGTCAAATTCGGGGACGAGGAACTGTCCAACGCGCAAAAGGATCGCTCTCGCGATCATTTGCGCCGTATCCAGCTGATCTATCAAATGGCCGATACCGCGATGAACCCGCGCCAGACCGTAGGGCAAATCATCGGTCGCCCGTTGCAGTTCTATTTCGGCAAGCGCGGCGCGGAACGCAAAAAGGAAGTCATCAAACTTCTTGATGAAATCGAGATGGGCGAAGCTTTCTATGACCGTTATCCGGCAGAACTTTCCGGCGGGCAGAAACAGCGTGTGGCCATCGCACGTGCCTTGGCCGCGCAGCCGGAATTGATCCTGTGTGACGAGCCGACCTCGGCCCTTGATCCGCTGGTTGCTGAAGGCATCCTTGATCTTTTGCTGCGCCTGCAAAAGGAACGTCAGGTGTCCTATCTGTTCATCACCCATGACATCGCAATTGTGCGTGCAATTGCCGATTCTGTTGCGGTGATGCTGCAGGGCAAGCTGGTCGATTTCGGTCCGCGCTCCGAAGTTCTGAACCCGCCATTTGACGATTACACTGACCTTCTTTTGAAGTCGGTGCCGGAAATGGAACTGGGCTGGCTGGAAAAAGTTCTGGCCTCGCGCAAAATGGAAAGTGCCGGTCACTAAAAACCGTGCAACAGTCAAAAAGGCGGCCCGGATTGTGGGCCGCCTTTTTGAATAAGCCCCACATTACAAAACCTGCCACCAAAAGGACGACGCCCCGATATGTCCGAACGAAATTTCACCGTTATTGAAAACACCTTTATCACCATCGGTGATGGCACCCGACTTGCCGCGCGCATGTGGATGCCAGACAACGCTGAAAACGACCCGGTGCCTGCCGTTTTCGAATTCCTGCCCTATCGCAAGGGCGATGGCACCTGTGTTCGCGATGAGGCGACCTATCCCGAATTTGCCAAGGCCGGTATTGCCGGTGTGCGGATTGATATTCGCGGATCAGGTGAATCTGACGGTGTGATTGACGGCGAATATACCGAACTTGAACTGGCCAATGCCTGCGAACTGATTGCCTGGATTGCCGATCAACCGTGGTGCAACGGATCGGTCGGCATGATGGGGATTTCCTGGGGCGGGTTTAACTGCCTGCAGGTTGCCGCCCTTAATCCCCCGGCCCTTAAGGCAGTGATTTCCATCGCCTCCACCGTCGATCGCTATAACGACGACATTCACTACAAAAATGGCTGTCATTTGGGTGTGCAGCTTTCATGGGCGGCGACCATGCTGGCCTATCAGTCGCGCACGCCCGACCCGGCGCTGGTCGGGGATGACTGGCGGGCAATGTGGCTGCATCGCCTGAAGGAAGAGCCGTTCTTCCTTGAAGAATGGCTGCAACATCAGACGCGCGATGAATACTGGAAACACGCCTCGATTTGCGAGGATTTTGATGCGGTCAAAATCCCGTCGATGGTTCTGGCCGGTTGGGCTGATGGCTATCGCAACACACCGATCCGCGCGATTGACGGTATGCCTGATCGTGCAAAAGCCCTGATTGGACCCTGGGTGCACAAATATCCGCATTTCGCATGGCCAAAGCCCCGTGCTGACTTCACCGGCGAGGCCATCAAATGGTGGAACAAGTGGCTGCGCGGTGATGATAACGGCATTGATGAACTGCCCCAAATGCGCGCCTATATCCTTGATGGACCAAAACCAGCGATGCGCCGTGACTTTGATCCGGGCTTCTGGATCGGCAAGGACAGTTGGTCGCAACCCGAAACCCGAACCCTTTATGTCAATGACGACAAACTTGGGTTCGAGCCGGCAAGCGACGCGGCACCAGCCGCCGACATTTACCTGAAGTCACCGCTTGATACCGGGACAGCGTCGGGTGAGTACTTCACCCTTAAACCCGATGCCGAAATGGCGATTGACCAGCGTTCTGATGATGCCGGGTCACTGGTGTTTGAAACGGCCCCGCTGGAAGCCGAAATCGACCTTCTGGGCCGCCCGGTTGTAACACTTGATGTCGAATGCGATGCAGACTGGTCAAACCTGTGCGCGCGTCTGGTTGATGTTCATCCCGATGGCACAGCAACCCGCGTATCGTTTGGCGTGCTAAATCTGGCCCATCGTGATCTCGACGCAAACTATGCCGATCCCAAACCGATGCCGCGCGGCAAGAAAGTTACCATCACGCTGGTACTCGATGCCTGTGGCTATCGTTTCAATGCCGGGCATCGCATCCGTCTTGCGCTTTCGACATCCTATTGGCCAATGATCCTGCCGCCGCCCTTCGATGCCGGCCTGACCATTGCACCGTCTTCGATTGCCTTTGATCTGCCCTTGCTGGGCGCGCATGAGAAGATCGAGGTCAAGGAACCGGACAATCCCGATCCGCTACCCAAATATATCGAACACAAGCCCAGCCGGACGGAACGCAGCGTTCAGCGCAATCTGACCCAGAACGAAACGCGGTATCGCATCTATGAGGATACCGGCCTGTTTGAGCATCCGGACTCGCGCCTTGCGACGCGTGAAGTGCGCAGCGAAACCTGGACCATAAACCCGCTGGATCCGACATCTGTTTCGGGCGAGGCCGCTTGGACTTGTGATCTGGAACGTGATGGTTGGTCAGTACGCACCGACTGCCATGCCGAGCTTAAATGTGATCGGGACAACTGGTATGTCGCGGCCTGGGTCATTGGCTACGAAGGAACCGAACAGGTGTTTGAAAAGAAGTGGGAAAAAACAATCCCGCGCAACTTCATGTAAGAACACACTTAAAACAAAGGGCCGGTCTTCCGGCCCTTTTTCTATTCCGGACCGACCATCGCGGTGATCGCATCACAGAGATGTCCGAACGCTGTTTTGGCCCCCGGGCTCATATGCCGGGCGCGCAGCCAGCCATGGATCATTTGCGGTTCTTCGCGGTACTGCACGGAAATGCCCGCACGGGCAAGGCGGGCGGTATATTCGCGTCCGTCATCGCGCAGTGGATCAAAATAGGCCGCGGTAATAAAGGTCGGCGGCAACCCACGAAGGTCATCAACCGACAATGCATGGGCAAACGGATCATCCATCGGCGCCTTAAGCACATCGCGATAGTAAATAACGTCATCCGTACTCAGCCCCGGCGCACTGGCCATCTGCCCGTAGCTTGGCCAGTTCAAGTCGCCACCAAGAGCCGGATAAATCAGGGCTTGTCCCAGAACGCGATCACCAAAGCCCTCTTCACGGGCCCGAACGGCGATCCCGGCAGCAAGCATGCCACCGGCACTATCCCCGACCAATACAACCTTCTTGCCCGACGCCAACAAGCTTTGGGTCACCTTATGGCAATCCTCGTGCTGAGCAGGCCAGATATGTTCGGGGGCGAGGCGGTAATCAATGGCGATCAGTTCCGCCTTTGCTGCTTGGGAAATTTCGGCACAAATGGCATCATGGCTGTCGCGCGATCCGACGACAAAGCCCCCGCCATGCATATAGACGATCTTGTGGTTTGATACGCACTCGGCCGGGCGGTAATGGCGCACCGGTACATCGGCAATTACATCGTCTTCGACCTGCATACCCGCGGGATGGGGAAAGGCAAATTCGGCACAAAGTGCGTCGTACCAGCTGCGCTGCTGATCGATTGAAGCTGCCACCGCGTCAGGCGGATAGAACCCGTCACATTTGGCAATGAAGGCACGAATGCCTTCTTCCTCTGGCATCGGGTCATAGGTCACTTCGGAGGAAACCTGATCAGAATTGGCCATCAACGGATCCTTGGTCAAAGACGTGTTGTGTCAGCCTAACGCGGAAGCCCCCGCAGTTAAAGACTGCAGGGGCCTATCACAGTGTAATTGTGAACTGGTTCCGTGCGCCTCGGATCGAGGCGCTATCTAGCCAATCGCTCGGCCCAGCTGATCGGATTTGGGCAGGCCTGCATGGCGCTTGGCCATTTCTGCCAGATTGGTTGCCACCACGCCAGCAGGTTCGGACGTACGACGGGTTTTCAGATCCACGTGCAGCAACATGGTTTCCACCGTCGCAGCAACTGCACCCTCGTCATTGATCAGACGATGGAACAGATGCAACTTCTTGCCCGCCCCATTGATCAGTTGCGTCGTGACACGGATATGATCCCCGGCACTGATTTCCTGCAGATAACAGACATGGGTTTCGACCGTGAAATAGCTGCCGCCATTGGCGATATAATCGGCATCCGCACCGACCATTTCCATAAAGCGGTCGCTTGCCTGTGAGCTGACTTCAACATAGTGGGCTTCGTTCATATGCCCGTTATAATCCGTCCAGCTTTGCGGGATCTGACGATCCCCGGTGACAGGAAGATCATCAATCGGTGCCGGTTCGGGCAGCAAGCCCTCATGATCATTGATCGTGCCCCCTGCGCCACTACCCGATTTCTTGAGCGCGCGCATCATGCCAACAAGGTTGTCATCACGCAGCCGTTCAAGTTCACGAATGCTCATATGCCCTGATTGATCATCGGATTGCTGCGCAATACGTGCGGTCAGTTCCGGGGTCAGTTCCGGCACATCCATCAGCTTCGTCCACGGCCATTTAAGAGCCGGCCCGAACTGCCCGATGAAATGTTCCATTCCGGCTTCACCGCCAGCAATACGATAGGTCTCAAAAAGCCCCATCTGAGCCCAGCGCAGGCCAAAGCCAAAGCGGATGGCATCGTCAATTTCCTCGGTCGTGGCGATCTCGTCATGGACAAGCCACAGCCCCTCTCGCCAGACGGCTTCAAGCAGACGGTCGGCGATATGGGCATCAATTTCCTTGCGCACGACAAGCGGCTTTAATCCGACGGAGCGCAGCACATCACACCCGGCCTCGAGCACCGCTGCATCGGTTACCGCCGATGGCACCACTTCGATCAGCGGCAGCAGATAAACCGGGTTGAACGGATGGGCGACGACGATCTGACCGGGATTGTTTGAGCCCTGCTGCAGCTCGCTGGGTTTAAAGCCCGATGTTGATGAGCCAATCAGACAATCCGTCGGGGCATGCGCCTGAATTTGCGCAAGAATCTTGTGTTTGAGCGCAAGCTGTTCGGGAACGCTTTCCTGAATCCACTGCGCCCCGGCCACTGCCGCTGCCATATCATCATGGAAGGTCAGGGTGCCTTCAGCTGGCAAGGCGCGATCATAAAGGGCCGGCAGGCTGCGGCGCGCATTTGCCAGCACTTCATTGATTTTGCGTTGGGCCTGGGGATCGGGATCGAATACCGCAACGTCCCAACCGTTGAGCAGGAACCTTGCAGCCCAGCCACCACCGATCACACCACCGCCAATGATGGCGGCCTTTTTATTGGATGCTTTGGTCATCAGCGTGGCTCCCGCTTGGTCAGGCCAAGCTTCTTGCGCACCGCATCCGGGCCAATCACCGTGGCGCCCATGCCTTCAATTATGCCAACCGCACGCTCAACCAGTTGGGCATTAGTCGCAAGCACACCCTTCGACAGATAGATATTGTCTTCCAGACCAACACGCACATTGCCGCCTGCCAGAACCGATGCCGCAACATAGGGCATCTGATCACGCCCGATGGAAAAGGCCGACCATTCCCAATCGGATGGCACGTTATTGACCATCGCCATAAAGGTATTGAGATCATTTGGCGCGCCCCACGGAATACCCATGCAAAGCTGCACAAGGGCCGGGCTTTCAAGAATGCCCTCATTCACCAGTTGCTTGGCAAACCACAGGTGACCCGTATCGAATGCCTCGATCTCCGGCTTGACGCCAAGATCAGTCATCATCTGCCCCATGGCGCGCAGCATGCCCGGCGTATTGGTCATGACATAGTCGGCCTCGGCAAAGTTCATCGTGCCGCAATCAAGGGTGCAGATTTCCGGCAGGCAGTCGGCGATGTGGGCCATGCGTTCCGACGCGCCGATCATGTCGGTTGCGGCTTCATTGACCGGCAAGGGCGCCTCGGTCGATCCAAAGACGATATCGCCACCCATGCCTGCCGTCAGGTTAAGGACAACATCCACGTCGGCCGCCCGTACCCGTTCGGTCAGTTCGCGGTAATATTTAACGTCGCGTGATGGTGCGCCGGTTTCGGGGTCGCGCACATGGCAATGCACAACGGCGGCACCGGCCTTGGCCGCATCGATCGCACTGTTGGCGATCTGTTCGGGCGAACGCGGCACGTGCGGAGATTTATCCTGTGTACCGCCCGATCCTGTTACGGCGGCGGTAATGAAGACTTCCTTGTTCATCGAAAGCGGCATGCTGGCCTCTCTGGCTTTTGGGGTCATTTTGCTGCGGTCAGGATATCGCGATTGGCAATATTGATTTTACATATTCCGTCATTTACTTTTCTGATCATGCCAATACCGCATCACCGCTTTGTCTATGTCCTGTTTGACGGATTTTCCAATCTGGTTCTGGCCAGCGCGTTGGAACCGTTGCGCGCGGCCGCCGGCCTGCCCAATGGGCCAGATATCAGCTGGGATATTTGCACAATCGATGGATCCCCCGCGACAAGTTCTAGTGACCTTGTCATCACGCCAAAGGCCGCGCTGAATGCCATCAATGATCCGACGCGTATTGATTATCTGGTGGTGATATCGGGCTATGACATGCGCCATCATTTATCGTCGCGCACACGGGCCCGGCTGCAAAATGCTGCGCAACATGCGCGTACCGTGATCGGTGTTGATACCGCGGCCTGGTTGCTGGCGGCGTGCAATATGCTCGCCGGGAAATCGGCGACCATTCATTGGCAGGAACTTGATCAATTCCGCGAACAGTTCCCCGATGTCAGTGTCCTGACCGACCGCTTTGTTGAAGATGGCAAAATGATCACGTCGGGCGGGGCGGCAACCGTGATGGAGATGATGCTCCATCTTCTTGCCCGGGAATTTGGCCCGTCGGTCGCCTTTGATGTCAGCAACCTGTTTGTCTATGACGCCCGCCATCAGACGCTTGGCACGAACGATATGCCCGCGCGCGGGGCGGATCGTTTGCATGGTCCGGGCGCTGATCATGTCCGGCGTGCAGTTAGCGAAATGATTGCCCATATCGAAGCGCCGATTGCGCTCAAAGCCATTGCGACCCGCGCGGGCTGTTCGCTGCGCAGTCTTGATCGGGCCTTTCAGGACAATCTGCAAATGGCGCCAGGTAAATATTATCAGATGCTGCGTCTGGGCCGGGCACGCGATCTGGCCCGTTCAACGGATATGAAGCTGGCTGATATTGCGCTTCAAACCGGTTTTAAAAGCCACGCAGCCCTTAGTCGCGCCTATGCACAGGCCTTTGGCACAACCTTGCGCGCCATGCGCAGCAAACGGCGCACGGTACCAACCACGGGCGCTTCACAACCCAACCTATAAGCGGATCGATTCCACGCTGTCCTTAAGAAGCGTAGCACTTTTTTCAAGGCCGTCGCGCTCCGTGGTTACAAGATCGGGCATCAAATCGGTTTCGATCCCGTTGGCACCGACAACGCGTGGAATAGAAAGTGCGACATCCCTAATCCCGACGATTTCGGGGGTCACACAGGATACGGTTAGAACATCATGCTGATCACGCCCGATCGCCTTGACGATTCGCGCCAGTCCGGCCCCGATCCCGTAATAGGTCGCGCCCTTGCCCTTGATGATTTTATAGGCCGCATTACGCACCCCATCATCAATGGTTGCACGCACATGTTCGGTGATCGGCGCGCTGACCTGGGCTGCGATATCGGCAAGCGACAACGATCCCACCTTGGCATTCGACCAGGCAAGGACTTCGCTATCGCCGTGTTCGCCAAGGACATAGGCATGAACCGATTGCGGTGAAATACCAAGATGCCGACCCAGAAGGCTTCGGAAACGCGCGGTATCAAGAATGGTGCCCGATCCAATTACCCGGTTGGCCGGAAGGTCCGATATCCGCTGGGTGATCTGGGTCATGATGTCGACCGGGTTCGAGGCAATCAGAAGAATTGCGTCAGGCGCGACCGATAAAACATTGCCGACCACGTCCTTGAAAACGGCGGCGTTTCTTTCAAGCAAAGCCAGTCTGGTTTCACCAGGTTTTTGACTGACTCCGGCGGCGAGAATGATAACGGATGCTCCGGCCAACCCATCATAATTTGCCGCCTCGACAATCGTCGAAGACATGAAAGGCACAGCGTGCGCTATGTCTTCGGCCTGTGCCACAGCCAGATCGTGGTTTTGATCGACCAGAACGACCGAGCTTGCGAGTCCTATAACCGCCAGCGCGTATCCCGCCGAACTTCCGACCATTCCGGCCCCGACAATCCCGACTTTCATCACCCGACTCCCGATTTTCACACCATATTGATCCGATGATGCCATTGCCGGGGGATGAGGTCAAAAAAGGGCAGGAAAACTGCCGTTGCACATTGAAATTTGTCCAAAGAAAAGCCACCTAGCCTGTGTGGACTGCCAGACAATGATATCTCGTCGCAAAACTACTGCCTTTTTGACTTATGCTTTCTCCCTTAGCACACCAAAACCGAAATAGATTTTGAAATCGCTCACCCTCAGGTGTGGGCGCCCGAAAGAGCAGGTTACCTGCCGGCGGAGAAGAGGGAGACTTTGGGTGCAACTGACAGCCCGTAAACCGACACGTGCCCTGCACGTGACAGATCGTGTGTATTGCGGCATGGCCGTGAATACCAAACGATCCTGCAATCAAGGCATTGCGGGGCGTGGTCTGGTGCGTTTCGGTCAATCATCTGGCATACAGAAGTCATACCGTCAGTTACCTCGGCAATACCAACTGTCTCGCGTGCAGATTTCCACCGAAGACGTCCAGGAATAAGCCCGATGCTGGAAACAACCAGCATCACAAAGAATTAAGCACCCGAATTTCCCGTTCGGTGCTATGCTTACGCCCTGATGCAGACGGTTAGCCATGCACAGGATTCCGTTCCAGATACCATTGAGAGAAGCCGAGGTATCCGACCATGCATTCATCTGAAATTCAAAAACTCGTCGCCCGCCGCCAGACCTTCAAGAGCCTTGAGGCACCTTTCTACGGTGATCAGGACATTCTGGATCTGGATATGGATGTCATCTTTGGCCAGAACTGGATTTTCGTTGGCGTAGAGCCTGAACTTCCGGAACCGGGCGATTGCATCACCGTTGAAATCGGTGGCGCGTCGATCCTGATCCTGCGCGGCGATGATATGGGCCTGCGTGCATTCCATAACGTCTGCCGTCACCGCGGTGCGAAGCTTATCGATGAACGCCAGACCACGATCGGCAACATCGTCTGCCGTTATCATGGCTGGACCTATAACGAGGATGGCGACCTTATCCTCGCCGAACATATGGGTTCAGGCTTTGATAAAAGCTGCCATGGCCTGAAAACCGTTCATGTCCGTTCGATCGCTGGCCTGATCTTTATCTGCCTGGCGAAGGATGCCCCGGCCGATATCGAAGAAATGGCCAAGGTCATGGAACCGTATATCGCGCCGCACGACCTTTCCAACTGTAAGGTTGCCCACGTTTCCGAACTGATCGAGGAAGGAAACTGGAAGCTGACCATGGAAAACAACCGCGAGTGCTATCACTGCGAGGGTAACCACCCGCAGCTGACCGTACCGCTGTCGGAATTCGGTTTCGGCTTCTCGCCTGATGAACTTGATCAGCGCCGTTCAGAAGACGTTGCCAAATATTCTGAGACCATCGCCAAGGATCACGCGCGTTGGGAAGCATGCGGTCTGCCGTCTGCCGAGCAAGACCAGCTTTCAAACGTCACGGGCTTCCGCACCATGCGCCTGCCGCTGATGCGCGAAGGTGAGTCGCACACACTTGATACCAAGGCTGCCTCGAAGAAACTTCTGGGTAACTTTACCGATGCCAAACTTGGTGGTCTGAGCTTCTGGACACACCCGAACTCCTGGCACCACTTCATGGCCGACCATATCGTGACCTTCTGTGTTCTGCCGCTTTCGCCAAACAGAACGCTGGTACGCACGACCTGGCTGGTCCACAAGGACGCACGTGAAAACGAGGATTATACCCTTGATAACCTCACCCACGTATGGAACATGACCAACCAGCAGGACGCCGACCTTGTGCGCCTTGCCCAGATTGGTAGTGAACAACCTGCATACGAACCGGGCCCGTATTCCAAATTCACCGAACCGCATGTTGAGGCGTTCTGTGACTGGTACATCAAGCGCCTGGAAGACCACTTCGCAACGAACAAAGCCGGGATTGCCGCAGAATGAGTGAGAAGAAGCCAAACGAGGACACGAAGGGCAACGACGCGCCCGTCGAAGAAATCGTGACCGAAGTCAACCGGGTCCCCTTGTGGGATCCGGAGCATGACGATGTCCTTGTTTGCCGGCAAGTTCGTCAGGAAACGCACGATGTGAAAACCTTTGTGTTTTCTGCGCGTGAGCCGCGTGCGTTTCGTTTTTACCCCGGTCAGTTCATGACCTTCGAGCTGCCGGTCGAAGGCATGGTCACGCGCAGCTATACGATCTCGGCATCAGCCGCACGCCCATACCGTATTGAAATTACGGTCAAACGTGTTCCGGGTGGTCCAGGATCGAACTGGCTGCATGACAATATGCTGCCGGGCAAGGAAGTGAATGTCACCGGCCCCGCTGGTGACTTCACCACCGACGCAACCGCTGATCAGAAATTGCTGTTCATTTCGGCTGGCAGCGGTATCACGCCGATGATGTCGATGACCCGCACGGCCTGCGATCTGTCCGAACCAACCGATCTACATTTTGTCCATGCGGCCCGCACGCCATCAGATCTGATTTTCCGCGACGAGCTGAACCTTCTGATGTCGCAGAACCCGTCACTTAAGGTTTCGCTGACCGTTGATACGACGTCGGCCAGCCATCAGTGGTCGGGCTTCACCGGCCGGTTGAGCCTGCCGATGCTGTCGCTGATGTCGCCGGACTTCAAGGACCGCAAAGTCTTTTGCTGTGGTCCGGGCCGCTTCATGGAGGGCGTGCGCAACATGCTCCAGGAAGCCGGCTTTGACATGGACAAATACTACGAGGAAAGCTTCGATTTCGGTGCTGAAACCGCGGGCAACCTCGAAGAACATGAATCTGTCGCACCAGAAATCAGCGATCAAAAATTCCGCGTCAGTTTCGTCAAGACCGGCCACGTTGTGGAATGCAACCCGGGCATGACGATCCTGTCTGCCGCCAAGGAAGCCGGCCTGATGCCGATGTCTTCCTGTCAGCGCGGTATTTGCGGTACCTGCAAATCCAAACTGGTTACGGGTGAAGTCGACATGCAGCACGGCGGCGGCATTCGCCAGCGTGAAGTCGATCAGGGCAAGATCCTGATTTGCTGCTCCACCCCGCTTTCCGATGTCGAGGTCGAGATTTAAGACCCCCGACGAATACGGCACAATTTTAAACGCCCTGCTCACTTTTGATCGTGAACAGGGCGTTTTCTTTTATGCGCCGGCTTCAAGCTGCGGGGCTTCGGCCTCTGCCATGTTACTCGTTGCCAGCGAATCGGGGATCGGGCGCCGCAGGGCTTGCGGCGTGCAGCCATAGCGGCGGCGGAACATCCGGCTTAGATGTGACGAGTCGCAAAAGCCGCAATCAACCGCAATCTGGGCGACCGATTTGTCACTTTTTTCGATCAGATGCTGCGCCAGATCCAGCCGGATATTGAGGAACGCCACCTGTGGTGATGTATCAAGTGCAAGTCGGAAATGCCGTTCGATCTGGCGCTTACTGTTGCCCATGCGCCGCGCAATTTCCTGCACCGAAATCGGCATGTCGATATTTTGCTGCATGATCAAAAGCGCACGCTGAACAATCTGATCCTGAGTCTTAAGATCAAGTGGAATGCCCGGCTGTGGTTTTTCCGCCTGAAGCGCATCATCAATGATCATGATATGCAGGCTTTTGTTCGCCTGGGCGCGGCCAACATGCTTGTCGACCAGATAGGCCGCAAGATGCGCCGAACTGACCCCGCCCGAACAGGTCAGGCGATCGCGGTCGACCACGAAAATCTGCTCGGTAACCGGGTCAAGTCCTTCGAATTGTTCGACAACTTCAGAATGATGGAACCAGCTGACACAGCAGCGGTAGCCATTTAAAAGCCCGGCCTCATGCAGCATGAACACACCGGTACACACACCAACAAGCGGCACACCGGCCGCCGCCGCTTCATGCAGGAATTTCTGATAGGCGGGACTGAGCTTTTCGGCGTCATCCATCAACCCGCCGACAACCACGATATAGTTGAACCGCCTTGGGTCCCCCAACCGTTCCTTGGGCTGTACCGCGATCCCGCTACTCGATGTAATCGGGTCCATCGTGTCTGACAGAACCGTCCATTTACAAAGAATCGGACGACTGCGATCACCCTCGTCCGCAGCCAGTCGCAAGACATCAACAAAGTTCGCAAAAGCGCACAAGGTAAAGCGTTTTGCGAGGATAAAACCGACGTTCAAACGCGGTGCAGTCTGGGCACGGGATTCAGGCTTCTTGAGCATCGGTTCCTCCGATACAGGCAAGGTTGTCAGGTTTGTCGTAGCGGTAATCTCACTTTGACGCAAACATTCTATTTTTTGGCGCAAAAAGTCGCCAGATTAATTTTCATGATACCGACGGGTATATCGGGGAAGCAAGAGAAACACAGGGTCTCGGCAGAATCAACAATCGGATCGCGATGAAGATGCCAAAAATGGCAAACAGTACATTCGCGCCCCGGGAAGTTGGCCAAAAATGTGTAACAATTGTCCCGGTTCCGGAATATCGGCATCCCGAATTGCACCAAGATAAATGTCGCCTCCGGTAGTGTCACATCACGTAACGCTTCCAGTCTTTGAAACTTAAATCGGGTCGCGCTTGCCGCGACCATCCCGGACCAGGCAGCTTTGATCCGGATTTCGTCAGAGAGGGAAATGATGAAGGTTCTCGTACCTGTTAAACGGGTCGTCGACTACAACGTGAAGATCCGCGTCAAGGCGGATGGTTCCGGTGTCGACCTTGCCAATGTCAAAATGTCGATGAACCCCTTCGACGAAATCGCGGTCGAGGAAGCCATTCGCCTTAAGGAATCCGGTCAGGCTGACGAAATCGTCGCCGTCTCGATCGGCCCGGCACAGGCACAAGAAACCCTGCGCACGGCCCTGGCCATGGGTGCGGATCGCGCCATCCTGGTGACCGTTGATGGTCCGGTCGAGCCGCTTGATGTCGCAAAAATTCTTAAGGGCGTCGTTGATGCCGAGGAACCCGGCCTTGTCATTCTGGGTAAACAGGCGATTGATGATGACGCCAACCAGACCGGCCAGATGCTTTCGGCCCTGTTGGGTTGGTCGCAGGCGACCTTTGCCTCCAAACTGGAACTCTCGGCTGATCATGCAAAAGTCACCCGCGAGGTTGATGGCGGTCTTCAGGCCATCAGTGTCAGCCTGCCGGCAATCGTTACCGCCGACCTTCGCCTGAACGAGCCGCGCTATGCGTCACTGCCCAATATCATGAAGGCCAAGAAAAAGCCGCTTGATAGCAAAACCGCCGCCGACTTTGGCGTTACCGTTGCACCGCGTCTGCGCCTGATTCGGGTCGAAGAACCCGCAACGCGCAAGGCCGGCATCAAGGTCGCCAATGTTGCTGAACTCACCGACAAACTCAAGAATGAAGCTGGCGTCATCTGACCCAGGCGGAGATTGAAATCATGGCTATTCTTCTTTTTGCCGAACACGATAACGCCACGCTGTCCGAACAGACCGCAAAGGCCCTGAGTGCCGCAACCCAAATCGGTGGTGACATTGATATTCTGGTCGCAGGCAAGGCTGTTGGTGCCGTTGCCGAACAGGCATCCAAGCTTTCTGGTATTCGTAGCGTTCTGGTTGCCGATAGCGACGCACTGGCAAACCATCTTGCCGAAAATGCTGCCGACCTGATCGTCTCGCTTGCCGGTGACTATGACACCATCGTTGCCGCAGCAACTGCGAACGGCAAAAACATCCTGCCGCGCGTTGCTGCCCTGCTGGATGTCATGCAGGTGTCCGAGGTGATGGAAGTTGTCGATGCCGACACCTTCAAACGCCCGATCTATGCCGGCAACGCCATCGAAGTCGTTCAAAGCACCGATGCGAAAAAAGTCCTGACCATCCGCACCTCAAGCTTTGGCGCATTTGAGGCTGGCGACAGTGCTGCCGAAATCAAATCGGTTGATGCCGGAAGTGCCGATAGCGGGAAATCTTCCTTCCTTGAAAACATTCTGTCGGAAAATGATCGCCCGGAACTTGGTTCTGCCAAGATTATTGTTTCCGGTGGCCGTGCTCTTGGATCAGAAGAAAAGTTCAAGGCCGTCATTACGCCGCTTGCTGACAAGCTTGGTGCCGCAGTTGGCGCATCACGTGCCGCTGTTGATGCCGGATATGCCCCGAACGATCTTCAGGTCGGTCAGACGGGTAAAGTCGTCGCACCGGACCTATATATCGCATGTGGCATTTCCGGCGCGATCCAGCATCTGGCAGGCATGAAGGATTCCAAGATCATCGTTGCCATCAATACAGATGAAGAAGCACCGATCTTTCAGGTCGCAGATTACGGCATTGTCGGTGATCTGTTTGACATTCTGCCGCAGCTGGAAAACCAGCTTTAAGCTCACCAGAGAAATCGAAACGGAACCAAACCAGTGAACGATACCTCTTATATCCTGCGTATTGCCTGCGACGATCAGCCGGGCATCGTTGCGACCGTTACCTCTGCTCTGGCCACGCGCGGCGCCAATATCGCCGAGTCCAACCAGTTCTGGGACCGCCATACCAACAAATTCTTCCTGCGTGTTGCGGTTATCACGCCGTCAGATATCGACAAGGAATCCATTGCCCTGTCGCTGAACCCGGCGGTTGATCGCTTTAACCTGAAGCTCAAGATTGATGAAGTTGCACGCCGTCCGCGAATCATCATCATGGTTTCGAAATTCGACCATGCGATGCTGCACCTTCTTTACCAAATCAAGGTGGGCTGGCTGGACGCCGAAGTTGCGGCCATCGTCTCGAACCACGAAGATGCCCGCAAGGTCGCCGATCAGGAAGGCATCCCCTTCTATCACTGGCCGGTGAACAAGGAAAACAAGGCTGAACAGGAAGCCAAGCTTGCTGACCTGATCAAGGAAACCAAGTCTGAACTGGTGGTCCTTGCCCGCTACATGCAGGTCCTGACCAACGAGCTTTCCAGCCAGTTCTATGGCATGATCATCAACATTCACCACTCGTTCCTGCCAAGCTTCAAAGGGGCAAAGCCATATCATCAGGCTTATGAGCGCGGCGTGAAACTGATCGGGGCGACGGCACACTATGTCACGCCTGATCTTGATGAAGGCCCGATCATTGAACAGGAAACCGAACGCGTGAACCACGCGATGTCGGCCGACGATTTCGTCGCGGCGGGTCGTGATATCGAATCACGGGTTCTCGCCCGCGCAGTCAAATACCATCTTGAAGGCAGGGTGATGCTCAACGATCACCGAACAGTAGTCTTCACTTTGTAGTACACTCCTGCAACGGGGCCGGCTTCGACCGGTCCCTGACGCGTTTTTCGCCATGCCGAGCACTGACAAACATCTCGGAAAGAAGGATTGAGAGAAATGAGCGCATTTCCAAGCAAGGCCAAAGTCGTCATCGTCGGTCTCGGCGGTATTGTTGGCTCCTCGGTGGCACATCACCTGATCGAAAATGGCTGGGACGATATTGTCGGCATCGACAAGTCCGGTATCCCGACCGACATAGGCTCGACCGCGCACGCATCCGACTTCTGCTATGCGACCAGCCACGACCAGCTGACCACCTGGACCACCATGTATTCCATGGATTTCTACGAAAAGATGGGCCATTACGCGCGCATCGGCGGTCTGGAAGTCGCACGCGTCGGTGATGAAGAACGCATGGGCGAACTCAAACGCCGCGTTGACTCCGGCAAGGCATTTGGCACCAACGTCAAAATGATCACGGCCGCAGAAGCCAAGGAAAAATTCCCGCTTCTGGAAGAAGACCAGATCATGGGTGCGATGTGGGACCCGGATGCCGGTCTTGTCATTCCGCGCTCGCAAACAGTTGCCGGTAAACTGATCGATCAGGCCGAAGCATCGGGCAAGCTCAAGATCTTTGCCAACACCTCGGCTCTTGAACTGATCACCGAAAATGGTCGCATCAAGGGTGTCGTTACCGAACGCGGTACGATCCATGCCGACTATGTGGTTGTCTGTGCCGGTCTGTGGGGCCGTCTGATTGCCGAAATGGCGGGCGAAGACCTGCCGGTGATGCCGGTTGACCATCCG
>TARA_B100000674_G_scaffold69066_1_pt1 | contig 17977 bp, 21 predicted proteins | sample TARA_B100000674 | Tara Oceans TARA_B100000674 (sample SAMEA2622759) | marine metagenome | biome: marine biome (ENVO:00000447); feature: surface water layer (ENVO:00002042); material: "saline water (ENVO:00002010), including plankton (ENVO:xxxxxxxx)" | depth 5 m
AAACATCGCAATAACTCCAAATACCGTAATGCATGCTATGGAATAGCTGACCTCGGCCTCATTTGCTTTTAGTGTTGGTGCAGTAGCTACGATTGCAGTAACTCCGCAGATGCTGGTTCCAACGGCAACTAAACCGCAAAGAGGGTTTGACAGGCCCAGAGAACGTCCAAACAGTTTAACGGTCAAAAGGCCTGCGGCAATTGCAGATAAAACAAAGGGAATCGCTAATATTGTATTTAGACCCGCGCTAGTTAAACTTAGTCTGATTCCAAGAAACATTATCCCAATCCGAAGTAGAGTAGAGGCGCAAAATTTAAGTCCCGCAGAGCATGTGTGGGAAATAGTAGATGTGTTTCCAATAATAGCGCCGATGATAATTGCCATCATAATTGCGCTGATTGGACTTTTTGAGAACCCAAGTAGCTTTACACCTATGAACTGGGATGAAAGATGTGCAGCCAAAGCTATTAGAGTGGAGAGCAATACTCCAAAAATCCATGCTGGATTGATTCGCATGTCTTGAATTATTTTCATTTGCCAAGTTTGTACTGTTGTGGTGTCAAAAAAACAACGCTATTTTAGGTTTATCGCCTCGCGTTAGTACGTTTTTCTAGCTCACAGGCGAAACGAATCATGAAAGAGATAGTTTGGCGGGCCTCAGGTTTTGCCAAGAGCTTCAACGAGGATAAAAATCCAAGAGGCTTTCCTCCTTCGCTCATTGATGCGAAGCGTATAGAGTCCCTCACGTCTTCGACGAGAGACAGCGTTTTTTCATCCGTCAACACGTCAGTGGTCCGACCTGCTGCTTGTAGGGTTCGCTCTACTAGTTTGTCTGAAGCTGCCGACCTCATTGCATGAAGAAGTGAGATTAATTCGAAGAGAGTTTCCATTCCACCGGTATTATGGAGTTCATTGATTTTGCTAATCAGATCAGTTAGCCCTTCAGAGGCTCCTTTCTCACCGAGTATGTTCTTGGAATTTTTCACAATTTCTTCTTCATCGGTTTTGCTTGTCATTATCGTTCGCCACTCATTCTTATTAGCACTTTTAGAGCAGTCCCTTAATAGAGAGCCAATATAGTCGATTGTATCCTATTTTTGCCCAATGAATCATTTGGTTGGGAGCTGCGACTTTTGGAGGATTTTCGTAATTGAAGGAAATATAAGTGGCCCGTTCATCGGTAGTTTCTATGAAACAAAAAACCTTTCCATCATAGTTTTTTGCCCATCTGCCCTCAGTTATTAAGGCACTAAGATTTTCAATGATGACATCAGCTTCAAAGTGCGCTGTCGAACCTGCTTTCGAAATCGGTATGTTAGTGGTATCTCCCAACACAAAAACATTATTTGAGCCTTCTAGAAGTAATGTTTGAGGGTCAGTTGGTACCCAACCTCCCATTCCTAGGTTCGAGTCTTCGATAAGTTGTGCACCACTGTGAGGGGGGATGGTTATCAGCAGTTCATACGGTAGGGATGCCCCTTCTTCTGTTTCTATACTCCTTGTACTTGGGACTATCTCCTTGGTGTTAAAAAAAGTTTCAGAACGTATTCCCAAACTTTCGAATTCTGGCTCTAGCCAATTTGAAACTGGTTCGATTCCATGTAAACGTCCTATCGGGTAGGTATAGGTTATTTCAGACTTCTCTAGTAGCCCTCTCTCTTTTAAGTAGCTATGCATCATAAAAGTAACTTCAACAGGCGCTACAGGGCATTTGTGGGGTGCGTTTACATTGATGACCACGCGTCCTCCCTTAAAGTCTTCAAGAGCTTCTCTTAGACGTCGAGCTCCGTCTAGGTCATAAAACCAATGTGCACTCTCTTTCATACCGGGAATCAGATCGGGTCTAATTCTTGAGCCTGTTGCAATTACCAGATAGTCATACTCGTGTATATTGCCGGATTCAGTCGTGATCGTATTGTCTTGAATATCAATTTTTGTGACGGGATCCACTTTGAAGTCAATCCTGTCGTCTAATACTTCTTTTTGATTTTTATAAAGGTCTGACTCTCTAAATTTTCCAAAAGGAAGATAGAAAAGGCCTGGTTGGTAAAAATGCTTATCAGTAGCGCTTAGCATGGATACACTAATCTCTCTTCTCGCTATCTCGGACCTCAAAATATTGCACAGCCCGTTGGCAACAATGGTGCCGCCTATTCCGCCCCCAACAATTATAATTCTTTTGCTCATCAATGTGATCTATATTTGTTCTTTTATGTTTTTACTTTCTCAACCACAATACTGTAGTATTCCTGTAATTCTTCGATACTCCCTAAAGCGTGACCTGCCTTTTGTACCCATATGGGGATATCTTTCAGTGAGCCTTTATCGTTCGAAAGGATTTCGATTTCATCGCCTTTTCCCACGAGCCTGAGGCCGGCGATCAATTCCATTAAAGGGCCTGGGCAGTGAGCTCCTCGGGCATCTATTTTGGTTCTTTTCGTCAAGATATTAGTCCCTCCATCAGAACACGGTTAACTGGCTGTCTTCAGAATCTGCCAAAAATTTGGTGAGTCCGATAACTTCATCGAAAAGATCTGGAATGAGCGCGCCTTCATCAATTCCAGTTATGTCTAGTGCCATAGAGCATACGTACAGTGACAGTTTTCCAAATTCTTTACCTTGTTTAAGTAAGTCTAGGGCATCCGGCGCATCCTTCTCTTGCATGAGTTCAGAGAAAGTGCCCCCGCTGAATCTATGGCCCTTCGGGGATTCAAGGCAAAACGAAAAAACTGCTCCCATACTTACAAAAATGGATACCTCTCTTTCTGACACAGCGGCGATAGTAGCTGTCATGGCAGCCATTTGGATTTTTTCATGCTCTTCAGAGCATAGAATGATGGAGAGTGGTTTGGTCATTTTCTACTAATCTGAGTTCTGACTAAACTGTACGGCGAAATTCTATTACGGTCTAGAGGAAATAACAAAGTTGAGTTCATTAGCTGTCCTGGGGTTCGATTTTCATTTTGAGCGTTTAATTACAATACGATAAACACCATCTTTTTGCTCATTTTCTATGAGTTCGTGACCGGTGTTTGCGCAAAATGCTATGAAGTCTTTCTCTGCCCCGGGATCTGTCGCGAGTACTTCCAAGATCGCATTTACTGGAACTTCTCGCAGAGCTTTCTTGGCTTTCAAAATGGGCAGAGGGCAATTTAAATTTTTTACGTCAAGGGTTGAGTGTATCAAAATAATTCTCCGACACTGTGAATTTCTAAAAATTTTAGTGAGTCAGAAAGTAACGATACCAGCCTCTATCCTTCGTGGCTATTTTTGCTCTCTAGGATCATAATTTGAGGCTTTTTAGGGGTAATACTCAAACAAAATTAAATTAGAGATTGAATGTTCAAACTACGGATCATTGAAATTTTCTAGTAATTGGTGGCTTAATGCGATTATAGAATCCCTATTGCATGGGTATAGCTCTCTATTACTCGCTATGGGCATGCAATGGGAATAAAAAAGGCGGCCCGCATTGGGGCCGCCTAAAATCCAAAGGACCATGCCATTAGCTCAAGTATCGTTTGACAGTGCGAAATTAAGCCTCATTGTTTCCAAAGCCCGATGGTGTCAGGAGAAGAGGATTTCAAATCAGTTCTGTGGTACATGCTCTTCAATCCGCTTCCTTACTGCTGGTAAGCAATATCTATGCCACTTTAAGTTATTAAGCTTCACAGGGAAATTTGCTTTTTAGTCGGCTAAACCCGGCAAGATTTTGCCGAAACATTGAGTTAGATTAGGAACAAAATGGCCACATTTGATACCACTTTCGACATTTGAAACGGTCTTCACAGTCTTTCAGTTGATTGTCGTAACTACTAGCCATGCTAGCTACCCTCGTCGCGACCTTTAATAACTTCGGTTTTTTGTTGAACGTTTTCCTACGATAACCACCCCGACCCTCGTGATAGGCTAGATACAGTTGTCTTGTGTTTGTTTTTTCGATCCCCAGTCTAGTGTGGCTCTTGTGATTGTACCAACCAATGAAATCTAAGGCGTCTTCCATGTCGCTCCGACTTTTAAAAAGACCGCCTCTTTCATATTTATATTCGCCCCACACTGCATCTTGCGCTTGTGCATATCCTTTTGCCGATGATTGCCTTCCTAACGGAATGAACCATAGCCACTTATAGGGAGGTTTTGCTTTGCTTCTGAAACTAGATTCCTGCTGCACAAACGCCATTAATATCGGTACTGGGGTGCCCCACTTCTTTTCCGATGTTTTTGCGTAGTCGTACCACTCCGGGTGCTGTTCAAAAATTGCACAGAGGTTTTGCTGTTTGGTAGGGGGAGTGTTAGCACATCCAACCAAAGACAAGAAGAGAATAAAAGTTGCAAGTTGGAAGAAAAATTTCCTCATGTCGAATCCTGCGCCGTCACGATAGTTCTGAAGGTTAGACTTATCCTCTCATCGTTTTGAAGTTTACGAGGTGGTATGCAATGTAACCATTTGTGCTGAAAGGGATGTTTCATAAGTAATAAGCTTCCATGTTCTAGTTCTAATTCTACAGACTTTTTATCTCCAGGTCTTTTGGTCAATAAATGACGCTTTGCTCCTAGGCTGATGGTGGCTATGTTGATAATTTCACCTAAGCACTTTTCGTTGTCTGAATGCCACCCTATCTTGTCAGAACCGTTTCTATATCGGTTGAGGAGGATACTATTGAAGTACTGGCCGGAGAATTTAACTACTTGATTTGAGATTTTCTTTATAACAGGAGGATAGGGCTGGGCAGTCATGGTAATCCCGGAGTAGGTATAAGGTTCCCCAATAACGCTGTACCAAAGAGTGAGTCTCGGGATTTTACTCCATCTTCCAAATAGAAAAATCTGCCTTTATTGCCAATTATCTAATCTCGCGCAGTGATCATAGTACGAATCTGATAATTGACCTAAAAAATTAGGTATGTAATATAGAAGATGGTCACATTTGGAGATTATGTTTTTATCACCGTGATATTTCGACCCTAATGCTTTCATTATTCATCCGATTCATATGATCTTTCGTCAAACAGTGTTCGCAGATTAAACGAGGAAAAAATGAATGACAAATATTCCTGTTTTGAGGAACTAGCGAGATCAGAAATAGAGGGGAAGCACTATCAAATAAGCTCTCTCGATCTATGTGTTTCCTCATGTGTTATCGTGGCCCCTCATGGCGGTACCATAGAACCTGGCTCAGCAGAGATTGCGCGTGCAGTGGCAGCTGATATATTTTCATGGTACCTGTTTGAAAGTAAGAGAATTTACGATGACAATTACGTGTCACTTCACATAACTAGTCACCGGTTTAATGAGCCTGTTTGTATGAAGTTGATAGAACGCAACGATTGGGTGGTTACCATACATGGCTGTAGTGATTCTGAAGAGATAATTTACCTTGGTGGTTTAGAGAAAAATCTTATTGCAGCAGTTAGCAGCGCTTTAAGTAGCTTGGGAATACCCAACTCTCGAAATTGTGATAGGTTTCCAGGAATTAAACCCAATAACTTATGTAATCGGGGTGTTCAGCGTAAGGGACTGCAGGTGGAGATTTCAGTTCCTCTCAGAGAACCAGCAAAATGTGATCTGATCGCTGACGGGATACGCACTGGAATTATTAATTTTATAAATACTACGTAATATTGATGGGCTATGCTGGTTAGTTTAGATACTCAATGTTCGGTTTGGAGAGGCACACTGAAAAAATTAGTGCTAATGTTATTTGTGTTGGTAGCTTCTAATGCCGCCGCCTATACGGAGGAGGTGAAAGTTCCTCTAAGAAAATTGGAGACATTGGCCGAGCGAGGGCATGCCGAATCTGCTTTTTTGTTAGGTTCTATTTATTACAATGGCGATGGCGTAGTTGTAAATTTCCCATTGGCTCTAAAATGGTTAAGAAAAGCAGCGGATGCAAACCATGCGGGCGCGCAATTTTTGTTAGGCCTCATGTATGCGGAAGGCCACGGGGTTCGAAGAAATCTCGACACCACAGTCAAATGGTTTGACAAGGCAACTAGGAAGCAAGTGCGTCACAAATAGGAATTTTTACTCCGTGAAAAAAATTTTTGGCCAAATTTTTGTGGTTTTTGCAGTGATGAGTTCAAGTGCCCAAAGTACTGAACCACTAGAAACTGCAATTTTTGCGGGTGGATGCTTCTGGTGTATGGAAGAAGTCTTCGAGCAAATAGAGGGTGTTGTAAAAGTCGAGTCCGGATATACCGGTGGAATAATCGAAAACCCGAGCTACGACATGGTCAGTCAAGGAAAGACGAAGCATCTAGAAGCTATACGCGTCACATATAATCCAATGATTATACAGTATGAAAATCTTTTAGGAGGGTTTTGGGATAATGTTGATCCGTTTGATGGCGAAGGTCAGTTTTGTGACCAAGGGGAGCATTATCGGAGTGCAGTTTTCTACGGCGATGAAAGAGAGCGAAAGGCAGCTGTTAAAACGAAAGAAGCCTTAAAAAGAAAATTAGCCTCTAGAGTCCAAATTCATACCATGATTTTGCCTAGAAAAAAGTTTTATCCCGCAGAGGAGTATCATCAAGATTACTACAAGAAAAATCCGTATCGCTACAATTATTATAAATTCCGCTGCGGTAGAAGTCAGAGACTTAAAGAGATAAAAATATCCAGTTTCACAAGGGGCTAATATTTTCTTTTGTCATTTTAGCGGAGAATTGCTCTTTGATGGGTAAGTGGAGGAACGCGGCTAAAAAACTCAAAAGAACTGCCACTATCCAGACTTCCCGATAGCTGCCAGTAGTCTCATGAACCACACCTCCCATTAAAACGCCGCAGAAGGCACCCAATTGATGAGAGAGAAACACAAAGCCGTAGAGGCTACCTAAAAACCTAGTGCCGAACATGACACTCACGAGTCCTGAAGTGAGGGGTACAGTGGATAGCCAAAGAAGTCCCATCACACAGGAAAAAATTCCAATAGTGAGACTTGATATAGGCAAAAGTAAAAACAAGCTTATGAGAATTGCTCTCAGAGAATACAAATAAAACAACAAATTCCTCTTACTATATTTACCGCCTAGTAGTCCAGAAAGATAGGCTCCGAAAATATTGAAAAGCCCAATGAGACTTATCGCCCAGGCAGCGTGTTTGGAGTCAATTCCTGAATCTGTCAGATAAGCTGGAAAATGATTAGTAATGAAAGCGACGTGAAAGCCGCAAACAAAAAATCCCGTTACCAATAGAAGATAGCTTCTCTCGCCGAATGCGATTTTGATCACCTTTTGCATTTCGCTTTTCTGAGGTGGAGCCGCGATAGCGCGTTTAGATGAGCCAAATCCTGCTGCGAAAAAAACTACAAGCAATATGAGGCCTGCCAGAAAAAGAGATCCTATCTGCCATCCATGCTCAAGTATCACTGATTGACAGGCTGGTACAACAGAGAATTGCCCCAAGCTTCCCGCTGCGGTTATTAAGCCGAGTGATACAGAGCGTTTCTCCTCAGGTACTCTCTGAGCAACCGCAGCAATAACAATGGTTATCGAAGCACCTGAGAGTCCCAAACCAGCTAGCAAGCCCACAGAAAGATATAGAGTAACAGAGGTGTCTGCTATAGACATCATGGCAACACCTAGTGAATAGAGGATGGTGCCTAAAATGATTACTTTAGTGGGACCAAATCTATCTGCCAGGGCTCCGAAAAATGGTTGTGTAAAACCCCACATCAAATTCTGTATTGCTATAGCCAAGGCGAAAATTTCTCTGCTCCACTGATTGGAAGAAGAAACTGGCTCCATGAATAGACCTAGCGCACTTCTAGGACCAAAGGTCAATAGCATTATCCCACACCCGGCAGTTAGGGTGAGAAATATAGTTTTTCTGCTCGAAATCATGGTGAAATATTTTCTGGGCAGTTATTTAGTTTTGGGTTACAGATTCCCAAATAAGCAATATATCCTAACCAAAACTTTCTTTGCTCTAAATTGATGGGCACCTCTTCCTCGCTTCTGAAAGGCTTGGTTCTCCAAATTTTTTGCAATAGGTAAAAGCTTTCTTTGCCTGCGATCCCGCGCACTATTCCGACTTCCCCCTTATCACGATCATTTTTACGCTCGCAAAAGGTTTGCATTGTCAGACTAGGGTATGTGTTGCTGACGCCCGTAAGCTGTATCGGTTTAATGCTGAGGTTAGAGCACTCTTTTTTTAGGTGGTTAGCCACCTTGGTCAACATTAAGTCAGGATCGCTATTTCCAGCCTCTAGAAGAATCTGGACCGATATCATTTCTGACCAATCTTCTTCTGTCTGTCCGTTAGGAATGTATTCTGAAGTGGAGAGGTTTTCAGTTCTATCAGTGTAAATTTCAATCCAGTTATCTGGCAATACAAATAGGAGTTGCTCATCCTCCGTAGCATCAACAGGCACTACGTAGAGTCCTAAGATTAAAAAGGGTAGCAATAAGACGGAATTCCATAGATTCTGTGAAAAAATTTTGATGAAATTTTGACGAGAATACGCCCTAATTTGGATTTTCAAACCGTTAATTATTTTTCTTCTCCCTGTTCAGTTAAACTATTTTATAAGGCCTTGACTGTCTAAAGCTCAATTTTTCTCTGTTTAGTTTGAAAACGTAAGAAAGCCATCCTCTAGTTCCCCATTTCTTATTAATTTTTTATCGAGGCTATAGTTTTGGTTAAATCGCCATGGGTCTTTGGTGCTCTGTTTAGCCATTAGGTGGGCACTTCTGGTGATATAGCCAGGGTTAAAATCCCCTATGAACGCGCTGTCTTCTGACGAAATATCGTCAGGATTAAAATTTGCAACGACTCTCCCAGTATCAAGTGTTTTCATGTGGTTAAGTACACGACAAACGAATTCAGCGGTTATCTCTGATCGCAGAGTCCAAGACGCGTTGATATAGCCGAGTGAGTAGACTAGATTCGGGATTCCAGAAAACATTAATCCTTTGTAGGAATAACATTCCGGAACGGAGATGGTTTTTCCATCCAGCCTGAGCGAAATTCCTCCTAACAATTTCAGATTAAGCCCAGTGGCAGTCACTATGATGTCACTCTCCAAGACTTTGCCAGATTTTAGCGTTATTCCACTCTTACAGAATTGTTCTACTTCATCGGTTACTACTTCGGCCTTTCCATTACGTAAAGCCTTGTATAGGTCCCCATCCGGTATAAGACACAAGCGCTGGTCCCATGGGTTATATTCTGGGGTGAAGTGTTTGTCTACGTCGCAGTATCCTTCTAAGTTTTTTCTAACTAAGCTTAAAAGCTTGTTTTTAACCTTTTCAGGATTGACCCTTGTTTGGTTGTAAATATATCTTTGCAAAGTGATATAACGCCACCGATTAAAAGCATAGGCGAGCTTTATAGGCAGGAGAAAATTCACCAGCTTTACGAGCGGATCGCGAGAGGGTAGTGAAACCACATAGGTTGGTGAACGCTGAAGCATGGTAACCTTTTTTGCTTTTTTCGCTAGGTTAGGTATTAGAGTCATAGCAGTAGCGCCACTGCCGATCACCGTTATTCTTTTATCTTTGTATTCTAATTCCGAAGGCCAAAACTGAGGGTGTATGATTTCCCCTTGATACATTTCCTCGTTCCTGAAGCGAGGTCTGTATCCGGATTCATAGTCATAATATCCGCTGCAAATGAAAAGGAAACTCGCAGTAAGCGAAGTCGGCCCTTCGGGTGTTTGAGCGGAAATCTCCCACAAATTATTTTTAGAGTCCCAGGAAGCAGATTCTACTTTATGTCTATACTTGATAATGTCGTCAATTTTCTTCTCTGCTGCCGCCTCTTTTATGTAGCTGAGTATAGATGGACCATCGGCTATCGTTTTCGGTTCTGGCCACGGCTTGGAGTCATAACCCATAGTATACATGTCACTGTCTGACCGTATCCCTGGATATCTGAACAAATCCCAAGTGCCGCCGATACAGTCTCTCCCCTCTAGGATGCACAGCTTGACCGCAGGGCATTTCTCTAGAATTTGGCGGGCTGCACCAATGCCTGACAACCCTGCACCAACTATAACGACATCAAACATGTTTAAGTTTTACTCCTGTATGCCCTAAGGCTTTATATAAATTTGAAAGCAGTCTTTATGTTACGCTTTTTCACGAATATACTGTAGTCCGCTTTTAAGAGAATAGCTATTGTATCTAGTTTCGGTTGGATTCTGATCATTTATTTGTTCTTCATAATAAGAGATAAAAAGGAGATCGCGTATGCGTTTGGCGAAAAAAGTTGCAGTCATTACGGGGGGCGGCAGTGGTATTGGAAGGGCTACCGTTCTAAGATTTTTACGTGAAGGCGCCAAAGTTGTTTTAGCTGATTACAACCAAGAGACTGGTGAATCTGTTGTCAATCAAGCTGCGGAAGAGGGCTACGACCAGCAGATAAAATTTGTTAAAACTGACGTAGCGCATGAACCGGATGTCGTAGCTATGATCGATTGTGCGGTAGATTCTTTTGGTTCTCTAGATATTCTTTTCAACAATGCTGGAGTCGGTGGTGCAATTGGGCCGGTCTGGGAACTAGAAGCAGATGACTGGGACTATACTTTTGATGTGCTAGTCAAGGGGGTTTTTTTGGGTATAAAACATGGTGCTAGGGTCTTACGTTCACAGGGACGCGGTGGGGCTATAATTAACACAGCGTCTATTGCCGGTATTAGTGGCGGTTGCGGACCTTTATCTTACTCTGCCGCAAAGGCCTCAGTAATAAATCTCACCCGCTCTGCATCAGTTCAGTTAGCTCCTGACAGAATAAGAGTGAATGCAATATGTCCCGGATTCATCTTAACTGGATTGACCGCTTCTAAGAATAGACCAATTGAAGAGTCTGCTGCTGCATTGGACACCAAACAACCTTTCCCGGATCATGGCAAAGGAGAGGACATTGCTGGTACGGCGCTTTTCTTGGCAAGTGATGATTCTAGATTTGTGAATGGTGAGGCGATTGTAGTAGACGGAGCTTTAACTGCCTTGGGCCCTGACCTATGGCAGCGCTGGGATATTCCTTACGAGAGAGATATGACTGGTAATATTCTTAATCGCGGCACTACCGGAGAGAGAAATATCAAACGCTAATTGGTCCCTTTGACACGATTTTATATTGGGTTATTGATTGGGCATAATCGATTAAGAAAGGTCTGTCTTGAAAATGAATTCATTTGTCTTCGGTCTAGTGTCGGTTGGGGCCGCAACGATTGTTTGGGGTCTGCAGTTTCCTGTCGCTGCAGATGTTTTTGTCAAAGTAGACCCATTTTTTATCACCAGTATTAGATATTTGCTTGCCTCTTCTCTTTTATTCTTGTGTCTTGTTCTTTTTACAAATAAAAAATTTCTTTTCCGAAACTTCTTTATATCCCGAGTTTGGATCATCGGAACTATAGGAATGGGTCTGTCTCCTATCTTGGTTTTTTGGGGGATATCTATGTCTACCGCTGAGCAAGCAGCGATTATAGTAGCTACGCAACCCTCTATTGCTATTTTGATTCATTGGTGTGTCCTGAAAAAAAGACCAGCTACCTTTGTGCTTATTTGTACTGTAATGGCGTTCGTAGGTGTTTTGCTAGTAATCACCAAGGGAACAGTTACTTTTATGGATCAGGAACATAGTGTGTTTGGTAATTTTATCACCTTTGCTGGTGCCTCGATGTGGGTTATTTACTCGATCGAAACTTCAAAATGGAGCGACTTACGGAGTTGGGATTTGACACTCCTTACTATGTTGCCTGGAACTTTTTTAATCGTATCATTGACGGCTTTACTTGGAATGACAGGATTAGCCGAGGTGCCCCATATTTCAGATTTGACTAATGTGGGTTGGGAGATCTTTTATCTCAGTATTGTAGGAGTTTTATTTGGAATGGTGGCTTGGAATCATGGTAATCAAAGGATCGGCGCCCTTAATTCAACTCTATTCATAAACTTGATTCCGGTCGCAGCTTTTGGAATGAGGTCCTTTCAAGGCCACACCTACCTTTTAATAGAAATATTTGGTGCTTTTTTGGTGATATTAGCTCTGGTGCTAAGCAACTTTTACAACCGAGGAGTTGTTGAGGGGGCGTTAAAGTTTTTCAAGCAAAAAACTTCGGGAGGGTAGAGATAAACCTCATTGCCCTTTCACGGTCTTGGGAAGGGGAAATTTGGATACCACAGTCTGTTACCCCTGCCGCTTTATACTGGCTCAGCTGTTCTATTATGGCATCTTCTGATCCAACTAAAACATAGTCTTCAGGTTTTTGTGTGCCTTCCTTGTCTAGCATTTTACGGTACGATGGCATCTGAGAATAAAGGGCATAAGTTTTCGCTGCACTCCTTCTGCCCGTCTTGATGTCATCGGTGACAAAGACTGGAAGCATGGCTGCGACTCTAAGAGTCTTTTCAGGTGCGGCTCGCTGTAATGTTGGTACGATTTCTTTTTTAATAGTATTGGGTCCTGTCATCCATAAAATTGTTCCACTCGTTTTTTTTGCGCAAAGTTCCAACATCTTCGGACCAAGTGCTGCAAGCATTACATCACACCCTTCCGCTTCGGGAATATCAAGGGAGCCTTCATAGGAGAACGTTTTTCCTTCAATACTGGTGGTTTTTTGGTTTAGCAGTGGGAGAAGTATATCTAAATACTCTTGCATATGGCTGTGTGGTTTTTCAAATCTCATCTTAAAACTATTTTCGATAACCGGCTTGTGCATAACACCGATTCCTAAGGTGAAGTGTCCTTTCGTGAGAAGATTGGTGGTTAGCGCCTGTGATGCTAGCGTCATGGGATGCCTTAGATAGGTAGCAACCACTGCGCTAGCAAATTCTGCCGACGGTGCAAGCTCATGCAATTTGGGAATAAGGGTTAATGCATCGTATCTCCAGATTTGCGGAATCCAATAGGTGGATCCCTTACAGTCATTCAGAAGTGAGACTTCGGTTTGCATCTGAGAAAGTGATGTAGAGAACAGATCAGGCATGATTCCAATTTTCATTTTTATAACCTTAGACAATAATGTGTTTAAAAGGTTACCATTTGCGTCGGCAATATTAAAAGAGTCTCGGATGCTAATCGTTAGACAAGTTGCACTCGTAGCGAAAAATTTAAACGCTGCAGAGAAATTTTTCTCTCATTGTCTAGGTCTTAAAGTGTGTTACAGAGACCCTGAATTAGCTGCGCTCGGCCTGAAGAACATCCTATTTCCGATGGGCAGTCAATTTTTGGAAGTTGTCAGTCCAATGAGACTAAACACCGGTGCCGGACGCTTTCTGAATAAAGCCGGAGACGGTGGGTATATGGTGATTCTTCAATGTAATGATCATCATACTTATAAACAGCGGGTGGAAAAGTCGCGAATTAGAATAGCTCATGAGTTTAGCATTAAAGATTTTATTAATATGCAGCTGCATCCAAAAGACACAGGTGGCTCATTTCTTGAAATAGATCAACAGTTGGGTTTTAGGGGGGGTGAGCCAGATGGCCCTTGGGCTCCATCGGGAGGCTTCGAGTCACGTAAAAAAAAGTCTAAATTATCTATAAAATTTATTAGAATGCTATCCCGCTATCCTCGAATTACTGCAGAAAAATGGGCTTATATTTTAGGAAGAGAGTTGGTTGAACGTAGCCAGTCTTTTGAGATATCCACAGATAACTCGTTAATAACATTTCTGAAAATCGATTGCCAGGATCAAGATAAGCTTATTGCTATCGGCTTATCGGTAGATGGTAGTCAGGAAGTTATCAATTGTGCAAAGGAATTGGGGGTAAGCTGCTCTGAGAATGGTTTTTTTGCGTTTGGTGTCGATTGGATTTTGTGTTGATAGCGTAACTATGATTCTGTAGACAACCATTTTCACGAATTGAAGAGTGTTGTGAAATTTCTTTTCACACGTAATAATAACAATTATCATTTACTTTTTTGTTCTAAACAGCAGTCAAAGGACCGCCAGTTATGCTTATCACTAGACTTATAGTTTTACTATTGTGTTTTATATTCAGTAATCCATCTATGGGTAGCGAGATTGTGAATGTCTACACCTATAGAAAACCGCAATTAATCAAACCACTCTTCAATGTTTTTACGCGTAATACGGGGATAGAAGTAAATAGTGTTTTTGCGAAGAAAGGGATGCTTGAAAAAATAGTGAGTGAGGGAAGAAATAGTCCGGCTGACCTTATCCTTACGGTAGATATTGGGCGCCTAACCGATTTAAAAAATGCCGGAGTCACGCAACCTATTGATTCGGTCGCTATTAAGAAAAATATACCCAGCAATTTTCGTGATCCTGACGGGCATTGGTTCGGGTTAACTTCGCGTGCTCGAATTATAGTTTCTTCCAAAACGAGGGTGAAAATTGGTGCCATTAAGAGTTATGAAGACTTAATCTCAAACGAATGGAAGGGAAGGATTTGTACTAGATCTGGAAAACACCCATATATGACCGCCTTAATAGCCAGTGTTATGGCAGCCTCTGGAGAGGAGGAAGCGCGGACTTGGTTATCTGGTCTAAAAAATAATCTGGCGAGAAAGCCTCAAGGCAATGATAGAGCCCAGGTGAGAGCGATTTATGAGGGGCAGTGTGATGTTGCTGTTATAAATCACTACTATATGGCGATGATGTTGGCAGATCCCGAGCAAAAGAATTGGGCTAGTGCCATAAATATTATTTTTCCTAATCAAGATGACAGAGGAACTCATATGAATGTAAGTGGTGCGGCAATCGCTAAGTTTGCGCCTAATAAAAAAAATGCTGAAAACCTGCTCGAATTTTTGGTGAGTTTGGAAGGACAACAACTCTACGGAAGTAAAAATGGTGAATATCCTGTCTCGTCAGGAGTCCCTCGTTCCGATCTGTTAGTTTCATGGGGTGACTTTAAGCAAGATACCTTATCACTAGTCGATGTAGCATCTTATCGCAAGAAGGCCATTATGCTTGCGGATAGAGTAGGCTACAATGATTAGACATACTTTCTATTGATTTTTTGGTTTTAAAATGAGTTTCGCATCACTGAAATTCAACCCTTGGTCAGCAGGTACCTTGGTCTTGTCTATCATTCTAATGTTTCCGATTTTGTGCGTTATCTATTTTGCTTTTGAGTCTAGTGGGGAAATATGGAGGCACTTAGTTTCAACTAGCTTGCCGATATACGTGCGTAATACGATTACTTTAATGTGTGGTGTCGGTGTGCTCGTTTTTGTTCTAGGGGTGGGGGTTGCATGGTTGATTACAATGTGTAATTTTCCGGGAAAAACATTCTTCGAATGGCTTTTGATTTTCCCCCTTGCATTTCCGGCTTACGTAATTGCATATGCCTATACAGATCTTTTGGAATACGCCGGCCCGGTGCAAGCTTTACTACGTGATTTTTTTAATTGGACGAACTCTGAAGAGTATTGGTTTCCAGAGATTAGATCGATGGCAGGTGCAATTCTCATGATGAGCTTTGTTCTCTATCCTTACGTTTATCTTATGGCAAGAACAGCTATCTTAGAGATGTCAGTCAAAACTATCGATGTTCATCGTGTAATGGGAGGTACTCCGAGACAAACTTTTTTGCAAGTGATATTTCCGGCCGCTAGGCCTGCAGTTGCGGTTGGTGTTTCTCTGGCTCTAATGGAAACGATGAACGACTTCGGCACAGTCGAATATTTTGCGGTCTCTACTATGACGGTTGGGTTGGTAGACGTTTGGTTAGGTATGGGGAGTCTTGCTGGAGGTGCCCAAATAGCGATGGTTATGCTTTTTTTTGTAATGGCGCTTATCCTGGTTGAGCGAATAGGCCGATTAAATCAAAAGTTATACCAGCAGCCGTCAAGTAGATTCCAAGAGTTGCCCTGCTATGAGCTGACACGTTGTAAAGCTTGGCTTGCTACGAGTTTTTGCTTTATTCCTATTTTATTCGGTTTTATTGTTCCTCTACTTGTATTGCTCAGATTAGCTCAAATTTATTTTCACCGGTCGTGGAGTCCAGAGTTCCTTGGGTTAATAGTAAATAGTTTTCTTCTCGCCTCATGTGCTGCGTTTCTCGTGGTAACTTTGTCGTTATTTCTTGCCTATGGTAAACGCTTGTCGGAGAGTCCACTTCTTGTTTTTTTATCTAAGTTGTGTAAGTTAGGTTATGCCGTTCCAGGGGTAGTGTTAGCGATTGGTGTTATGGTGCCACTGGCGGCTGTTGATAATTTGATAGACCTTTGGGCCAGAACTAAATTTGGATTTTCCACTGGCCTTCTGTTGAGTGGTTCTGTTTTTGCAATCATTTTTGCTTATGTGGTGCGCTTTCTGATCTTAGGTTTGGGTCAAATCGATAATAGTCTCGCAAAGGTGTCCCCCTCAATGGACATGGCTGCCAGAACTTTAGGTAGTAGTCCTCTAAGAGTGTTATTGAAATTTCACATGCCGGTTTTGAAGGGAGGGGTTTTTGTAGGAGCTCTGCTTGTTTTTGTTGACTGCATGAAAGAGTTGCCCGCGACGCTAATATTACGCCCCTTCAATTTTGAGACGCTAGCTACCCACGTATATCTTTTTGCATCAGATGAAATGTTGGGGGAGGCTGCTTTAGGTTCGATTACTATCGTGATGGTCGGTTTGATACCAGTAATTATTTTAAGCTCGATGATAAAGCGGTCCCGAAAACTACTTTAGGTTGAGGTATAATAGCCTATGTTTCTTAAAGTTCAGAATATAAGCTGCAAATACAATGCTGAACCTGTGGTCCGTGATTTAAGCTTTTCTATAGAAAAGGGAGAACAGGCTTGTTTGTTAGGACCCAGTGGTTGTGGTAAAACAACAGTTTTGAGAGTGATTGCCGGCTTTCAAAAAATCTCAGAGGGTATAGTTTCAATCGGCGGAGACGAAAAATCTTCAGAAAAACATCATGTGGCTCCGGAAAAGAGAAAATTAGGTATGGTTTTTCAAGATCACGCATTATTTCCTCATATGAGCGTTGAGCAAAATATTGCTGTGGGTCTTAACTCGCTCGCACCTGAAAATCGAACTATCCGTGTTAATGAATTTCTAGAACGCATGGGGCTTTTAAGTGAGAGAAACAAGTTTCCTCACGAGCTGTCCGGAGGTCAAGCCCAAAGGGTTGCCTTAGCTAGGTCATTGGCGCCTAGCCCCCAACTTTTGCTTATGGATGAACCTTTTTCTAGTTTAGATTCAGATTTACGTGAGAGAATGAACGCGGAGGTGTCCGAACTACTTCGTGAACAAAAGATGACCGCTTTAATGGTGACCCATGATCAAAATGATGCGTTTGCTTTCGGGAAGGAACTTGGAATAATGCGGGAGGGAATTCTCGAACAATGGGCCTCTCCTCATGAAATTTATCATCAGCCTAAAAACCGCTTTGTTGCAGATTTCATAGGGAGTGGAGTTTTCTTAAGTGGATATGTTAAAGGATCTGACAATATAGTTACGGATTATACTGAATTAACTTTTCTGAATTTAGAGAATTGGTGTGATGGAACCAAACTAGATGTATTAATAAGACCCGACGATATTGTCTTTGACCCCAATGGCGACAAATATTTGAAGGTTCTTTCTAAATCCTTTCAAGGTTCACAGACCTTGTACAAGCTAAGTAAAGAAAAAGGAGAGCCTCTAGTAGCCTTATTCCCTAGCCATGACAATTTCTTGGTTGGAGACATAGTTCCGGTTAGATTTAAAGTGGACCATGTAGTCGCCTACCGTGTCTAATTACCACAGGGAATTATTTCTTCCTCTGTAATAATTTTATCTAATTTCTGGTCATGGTCTTCCGGCACTATGTCATTAAACAATTGACAGCTGAAAGCTAACCCTATTTTTTCTGTATACTTATTTTTTGAGAGCCATCGGTCGTAGTATCCCCTTCCGTAGCCTATGCGGGCACCAGATCGTGATGCGGCAACAGTAGGAATGATAGATACTTCGGGTAAGCAATTTGTATTCATAGTACTAGCGGAAGTAGGTTTAAAAGTTTTTGAGAGCTCTAGGGCGTCCTTGTTCAAAGGGGCAAAGCCCATCTCATTGTCCGATAGCAC
>TARA_B100000674_G_scaffold492521_1_pt1 | contig 17929 bp, 16 predicted proteins | sample TARA_B100000674 | Tara Oceans TARA_B100000674 (sample SAMEA2622759) | marine metagenome | biome: marine biome (ENVO:00000447); feature: surface water layer (ENVO:00002042); material: "saline water (ENVO:00002010), including plankton (ENVO:xxxxxxxx)" | depth 5 m
AAGAGGCTACCAAAAAATTGAGGAAGGGGCCTGCCTAGTTACTAATCAATCCTTTAATACTAAAAAAGGAGCATAATAAAAATGGCTACGCTACCTAAAATCCATAAAACAGACAGGTTGCCTCTCATAGTAGGTTTTCAACCTATCTCTGCTAACACTCCCGAACAAACCCGGGTTATAGAACGGGGTGAAGGCATCTATGTATACGACTCGACGGGCAAAGAGTATATAGAGGCTACTGCTTCCTTTTATGTTGCTTCCTTAGGCTATCAAAACGAGGAACTAATTGAAGCAATAGAGCGACAATATCGTGACCTACCCTTTTTTGTCTCCGGTCTAAATCGAACCAGTGCTACTTCCATAGAACTCGCGGAAAAATTAGTTCAAATGGTGCCTATTGAAAATGCTCATATCATGTTCGCTTCTACCGGCTCAGAAGCCAATGACTTCCTCGTAAAACTTTACCGATTCGCCGCTATCGCTAAAGGAGAGAAGAATAGAACTACAATGATCTCTCGTTATTCAAGTTATCACGGGGGCACCTTAGCAACGGCTAGCCTGACCGGAAGTCATCACGAAGAATTTGGATTACCGTTAGAAGGTTTTAAACATATTTCTCAACCAGACTATCATGGAGACAGAAAACCGGGCGAAACAGAACAAGAATTTTCGATGCGGCTAGCAAAGGAACTAGAGGACTTAATTCACTCTGAACCTCCAAATTCGATTGCTGCTCTATTCGCTGAACCGATAAGTTTTTCTGCGGGATTCAAACCACCTCCAGAAGGATATTTCGAGGCAATTAGAAATGTCCTGGACGCACATGGAATCGAATTGGTCGCTGATGAAGTGGTTACCGGGGTTGGTCGAACCGGAAATTTTTGGGGCAGTGACACATTAGGCTTGTCTCCCAACAATCTTACGATGGGCAAAGGCATCACAAGCGGTTATTTTCCGATGTCTGCAATCGCTATAGGGGAACACCTTTATGAGCACCTTGAAATAGGTTCCGATAAAGTGGGCACTCTAGCCCATGCTGGCACTTTCTCGGCACATCCTGTAGGAACCGCCGCAGGACTTAAAGCACTTGAAATAATAGCAAGAGATAAACTGGTATCTCACGGAGTCAAGATGGGACAACGATTGAGCGAGGGTTTGGCCCCTTTTTCAGAGCACCCCTCAGTCGGAGAGGTTCGCACTGTGGGACTTGGCGCAAGCATCGATTTTCTTGTTCGAGATGAAAATGATAGGACTCCGAATAACAATGCTGACGAAAATTGCATGAAAGTATATAACGACCTTTTGGATAAAGGTGTAGTAACAAGGCCCGCAGGAAGAAGTGTAGTCATTGCGCCCCCCTTAATCATTCAACCCCAAGAGGTAGACGATATCGTAGAACGAATAGGCGAATCCCTAAATTGCATCGAACCCTAGAATGGCGGCATCTTGCTGGTTCTACTAGAAATGACAAACCGGAATAGACAGGAAATTTAAAAATGGTTATCCCAATTAAATACTTATTTATCTTTTTGACCTTTTTCCTCTGGAGCAATCCGAAGGCTTTTGCCGACCAACCTATGGAGGTTGTCGAGAACTGGATGAGCAGCTGCAGCATGCTCGACATAGAAGGAATGGTTAACAATTATTTTGAAGATGCTACATCCTTCCTCACTACCCACCGAGAATTGGTGATTGGAAAGGAAGGTGTCGGTGACTATTTAAGAGGAGCCACTGCCACTATGGATCCTAAAACTATGAAGTGTCGTTTTAAAGCTTATACAAATTCCAAACATTCGGATAAGCAAGTCACCATTGCAGGATGGGATAAAATAACCGGTGAAATAGAAGGAGTACCATTTATCAATGAAGGTCGCACGAGTTTCATTTTAAATAAGAGACGCGGTATTTGGAAAATTAGCCACTTTCACCGTTCACCATTGCCTGTGATGAAAAATATTAAAAGCGAATGATTGGCAGAATTAAACTTTAAAAAGTGAGAGAAAGATAGGTCTGAATCACAGTAAAATCTTTATCCCCAAAGATTTCTTTCGCTGCAGCATCAGGCGAAGACCAAGCTATCCCAACATATCCATAAAATCTATCAGAGACAAACTTTTCTACTCCGAAATTTAATTCTTTCGCCCAGTCGGTATTACCCACAGGTGTATTAAAATAATGTGGCTGACTCAGTTCGTGAACATAATAGTAGACTGTCAGAGCCCAGGTGGGGGCAGGATATAATTTCACCTTAAACATTTGTGTTCGCTGGTTTTGATTAAAAAGATGGTACTCGCCGGCGATTTCGCCTTGGTACCAGGTATCCCAATCACGCTTAAAAATTGTATAGTACAATCCTCTGTATTCTTCATTTTCTGGCGTATCTGCTTTATCGCCCGATAGATCCGCGTATCGATAACCGATTTTTGGAGTCCACATTAGACTCGGAAGAGAATACTGTCCCTCTATATACCAACCAAAGGCTTGGTTCTTCCTACCTCCGCCCTGCTTATCATGCCCTCCCTCTGTGACCCATTCACCGAAAACTTTCAAATTGGGAAACTGAGGGATCATAAGGTCCGCTACTCGAATACTCCAGGCTTTCATACCACGAAGATTGAAAGCGCCTCCTTCCAGAACACTCAAATAGGTTAACCCTATGGTTCCGTTTGATGCGGAAACATGCTCAATGTTCATCCCTATCACGCGACCATCTTTGAAATCGCTATCGGTACGCAACCAAAATAGGTCGCCTCTAATCGGTTTCGTATCTATCCTTAAAATTGCTGAGTTTCGCCAAGAAAGAAAAGCGCCTGTCCAATACTGTCCGTTTTCACCGCCCTGATTATAGTTTCCGTCCCCTACAATGAACCCATCGCCAATAGCAAATTCTTGCCCTCCTAAAGAAAAATCAAGGACACCTTTTCTCCAACCAAGATAGGCATGATCAGTATCAAAAGCTTGATCTCCTGATCGCGCAACCTGTCCACTGATCTCTCCGTCAAGAGCGGTGGTCGCAGCAACGAAGGAGAACCCTCCATACAATTCAGAGCCAGATAGTGCATACTCCGCGGTGAATTTAGGCTTCATCGCAACATAAAGGGTAGAGCGTTCGGTCTCACCTATGCTGTCTAGAGCGCCCAATCCAAAATTAATATTGGTGCCCCTTTGCACACCGACAAGAGTTTGAAAAGTCGGTTCCAAAGAAAAGCCACCACTTTCTATTTTTGTCAGTGATAGCAAATTAGAACTGGGTAACAAAATAGAAAAAATCAAGGTCAATAACTTAATCTTTTGCATAGCCGCCCCCAGTTTTTGTGGACCTAAGAATCATCGTTATTTCTACTCATGACGTCAAGCCATGCTGGGTAAGCTTACTGCCGGATTAAGAATATGTCGACCTAACGGCCTCAAAATAGATAGAGTCGAAATCATCAGAGCCCGACTGTGCTATCCTTAATCAGTGCAGGTCTAAACTTGATCGGGCCGAATCGCTCGAAAAAAAAGCATTGCGACATCCTTCGGCAAACACAATCTGATTAACATTCGAGATTTTAAATTGCAATTGGGAGACTAAAGGAGATTTAGGTATTGTGGTTTCTGAAACTAAAACACTTTATATTACTGGCGCGGGCGTCAGCGCTGAAAGCGGCATCCCAACCTTTAGAGGAAAAGATGGCTTTTGGACTATCGGAAGTGCTAACTACACACCACAGGAAATGGCTACGCGCGCCATGTACCTAGAGCAACCGGACGAGTTTCTTATCTGGTATTTTAAACGTTTCGCGAAATATCGATATATAAGACCAAATTCTGTGCATAAGTGGCTTTCTACGAAAAAGCTTATCACTCAAAATATCGACGGCCTAGATGGAAAAGCTGGAAACAAGAATTATATCCCTATCCATGGAAGATTAGATAAAGTATGCGTGCTAGAGAGGGAGGGAATAGGTGTCGAGCTCATTGAAGCCCCATGGGATGCAATAGCAGATACTTCCGACGAAGATATAGGAGACACAGAGTTAAAGAAAATCTTACTTGACGCATTCCGAATACCTAGCTCAATGAAACCAGAACCAGGGGTATCACTAAAACCATTCGTATTACTCTTTGACGAATATTACACTGAAATGTACCGAATGAATGAAGCACAAGCGTGGATGAAGGACGCCGAAAATATAGTGTTTATAGGGACCTCATTTAGTGTAGGGATAACCGCGATCGCTTTAGAGATTGGAATACAAAGCGGTGCAAAGTTAGATGTCGTAGATCCGAACCCAGTCGATCTACGCCTACCGAATATCAACTATCACTCAGTTACTGCCGCTGACTATATTGGCAATCTAGAGTAAACATGCACCTACCAAACCTATACCGGCTCGATGTTTTCAGACTCATTATTGTTGGGGTCATTTACACTTTTTGACACTCGATGGAATTTGATACTCTTAGAACTACTAGGCATCCCTGATTTTGCACCGGTGATCCATTGTTGTATCTCTGACTCCAACAAGAGGTACGGTTGCCTATGATGAATACTCTGCAGTTTGCCAACAGAAGGAGCCGTCACGATAGCACATCCCGATCCTTCGCAATAGATTGCAGCAAAGAATAATAGAACACCATCTGCATGGTAATAATAAGGCACTTTGGTGCTTTTTTCTTTTGTCCACTCATACCAACCATCTGCCAAAACGACACACCTGATGACGTCTTTATATGAGGGCTTATCATTTAAACTCTCGATTCGAGCATTTATAAGAATTTTACCGCTTTGATACCAAACAGGACTAAAACCCCATGGTTTTGTGAATAATAGATTATTACCTATTGATATGAGCACATTATCTGAAGGGGCAATATTGTAAGCGGGTTCCCAACTTAATCCATATTTGGCTTGTATTAATTTTTTGTTGATAAGGGTAAATCGTCCGCACATTCTAATAGACCGAACTTTTAACTCAAAATACTATACCCGACCCAATCAAGTTAAGGTAGCGGGAAACGAATTAACTAATTGAACTTTAGAGTAAGTTCAAAATCATCGACGAAAACTTCAAAAAAATTTTCCAAGAAAATAGTAACTTCATTGAGAAAAGGTGGTCGCATTTTTTGGCCAAATAGCAAAGGGTGATTTAGATAATCATGAGATAATGGCTCCTTATCCTGCAGAATTATCTTAACGCCTCAGGATACGGATTTTGCCATTTTGATAAACGATAGGCAAGAGTGAAAAGTTTTTCAACCGTTAAACCTGACGAGTGCCTCTTGAGTGAATGAAGCGACAAGATTCCCCTTGGCATTCCATACATGGGCGCTCGCAACCCCTCTCTCAGAGCCCGTATAGACAGGCCACTGTTCCACAAAATGCCAGCTGTCCAGATCAATCACGTCGTGAAACCACATACTATGATCTAGACTCACCAAAAATACTTCTGTGGAACCCCAAGTAAGACCGAAGGGAGTCAACACATTATCGGCTAGAGATTCATCGCTCTGATAGGCCAAAATGGCAGCATGAGTTGCTGCATCGAGTTTTAATTTTCCGTCCAATCGAATCCACATCCTAATTCCTTTCCTATCAGACAAGCCTGCACTCCCCCAGGGGGCATTAACCACCCTCACATCGACACCTCGCTCTTCTAATGCCCAGTCTTCCCTGAATGGAATCGGGTCTTGTCTTAACATTAAATCCTTATATCTTGGTAACGACTCTGGTGACGGAAGGCTATGGAAGTCCTCTGGCGCATCAACGGAAAATTTTAGGCCGACCCTCTTGACACAAAATGAAGCATTGAGTTCTAGTAGTTTTTTGTTCTTCTGCATCGCAACGACTCTACGAGAACAAAACGAACGACCGTCCCGGAGACTTTCCACAAAATAAGTAATAGCCTCGCCTGGTATTCCCCCACTTAAAAAGTAAACATGTAGCGAGTGAATATTTTTACCCGATTCAACAGTTTCAATAGCAGCCTTCGTAGCTTGCCCCAAGAGGTGACCGCCGTAGGTCGCATCTGCTCCGTCATTTTTCGAGCCGACTCCCAGGTACAAATCATCTCCAATTTTTTCCAATGTTAGGATATTCACTAACTCTGATAACGCGCTCGTCACTTTTTCACACACCCCATTGGTTAAATTATTTACTTAAGATTAAAAAAAACAGCATAAGATTTAAAGATTTTCTAAATGCTGTCGATTCTTTACAGTGTATTAACGCGGGTAAGGATATCGACTAGACCGAGCGCAGAAGTTTTCCCCAAAACCCTGCGGCTCGGCTAGTCGGCAGTAGGTCGAAATTGCGTGGCCTTCTGCAAATTCCATTTTTGTTAGCATCACTTAGGGGCTGGCCAGTAATCCATTTTCATCACTAACCATTCCGCTATAGCAGCCGAAACTTCAGCCCCCTTCTCTTGTGCTATCCAATGCCCAGCATGAAGAACCTCTTCGGTTAAGTTTTTACACTTTTCTCGCATCGGATTCGCTAGTTCAGAATCCACTGTTTCGCATACCAAATCGTACTCAGCATGTATAAAAAGTACTGGCAGATCTAAAAAAACTTGATCATTCCCCTCCCGAGAGAACTCGCGATTTAACTCGTGATTCATGTACCAACTATTAGGACCGAAAAAACCATTCTGCTTTAGAGATTCCTCATAAACTAAACACTCTTCCGATGACAAAACATCCTCATCTAAGGGTAAATCCGGAAATCCACCGTCTATGAACCAACCTCCGTTAGCTCTAGTACTCGCTGTTGGTGAACGGGTGCCTTTGCTAGAGCGATCACCCTTCCTAAACATCATCTTTATCAATCCACCGGGATTAGATTCCATTTGTTCTGTGGCAACATCAAAACTTTCCAGGTAAAACAGCATGTAATCCCACTGTCCTGCAGGAAACTCCTTTTTAGGATAAAGCTTACGATTAATTAATTTAGTCGATAGTCCTTCTTCCAAACCCATAGGCACACAAAGGCTCACTAGGCCGCAAACAAGCTCCGGACTATGTTTGGCGATGCTCCAAACCACCGGGGAACCCCAATCGTGTCCAACCCAAAGCACAGGACCGGCAGCTAGCCCCGCATGTAATTCCCGCATATCCTCTACAACCTCTCTCAAAGCATAGTCAGAATGTTGGGTATAAACACAAGATTTCCCATAACCTCGCATATCAGGAGCGATAGCCCTGAAACCCAGGCCTCCAAAAACCTTTAGCTGATGTCGCCAACTTAGCGATAACTCCGGCCAACCATGAAGGAAAAAAATTTTCGGGCCATCCTCAGGGCCAGCCGCTAAATAAAAACTCCTATGCCTTTCGGTTTCAAAATAGTGTTCAGAAATATGTGTCATCGTTATCCTCGCTGCTTACTCCCATGAATCTGAATAATATCAAAACCTAAGGGGAAAATAGTTTTTAATTACCAAAGCTGCTGCATATGCAGACCCATAGAAAAAAGGAACTAGATAAGCGATGCTTGCTTTAGCAGAAAAATAATAATAGCTTAATTGTCTTATAAAGGAACTACCAGAGCGATCGAAAATGAGCTTCGCTACATACAAAGAGCTACATGAGATATTAAAAGACTCACTCTTAGTCGATAGTTTTTATACCCTACCAATTAAATGAGGAAGTACCCTATGTCAGTAAACGACAAAAGCATTATAGATGAGAATGAGGTCGCTAAACTAGGATTCGATCCGAGTCGGTTGCAACGAGTCGAAGAAAGAGTCAAAGAAGATATAGCAAAGGGTAAATGCCACGGGGCGTCAATTATAGCTGCGCGGCACGGAAAAATAGCGCTAGACATAACAGAGGGGTTCTCTAATTTATCCGAGCAAAAAAAGTTGGAGCCGAATTCGGTTTTTGCAACAATGTCAGTGGCTAAACAGTTTACAAACGTACTGGCGTTATCTTTAGTAGAAAGGGGTCTACTATACCTGCATGCCCCTGTGTGCGAGTTGATTCCAGAATTTGCCACCTTAGGCAAGGAGAAAGTAAACCTTTATCATTTACTTACCCACACAAGCGGCATAATGTCCGCTATCCCTCCGGTTTCTCCAGAGGTGCTCACCAACATAGAAGAATTAGTCAAGTTTGCATGTCAATTACCGTTGGAAAATCAACCCGGCGAGCGGGTCAATTATTCCATTTTGCTGGGCCACAGCATAATCGCGGCACTATGTCTAAAAGCGGATGGTCGAGGCCGCTCTTACTCCCAAATGCTTCATGAGGACCTATTTAGGCCGCTAGGAATGAAGGACACGAGTCTAGGCGCCAGGGAAGATCTGATGTCACGACTGTGTCCGGTCAAAGTTTCCTATAAGGACATTCCCGCTCTCTTACCACCTGAGGCGGTCGAGGGTCTAGGCGGCATTTTAACAATACCAAACGGTGAACTACCGGGAGGCGGCTGCATATCCACAGTAACCGATGTGCACAGATTTGCTGAAATGTTACGGAGAGGCGGAGAACTCGAAGGAAACCGGATTCTGTCTCCTGCAATGATTCAATTCTGTACTCAAAACCATACGGGGAAACAACGTAATATTCTATTTGATATGTGGACGGGAACCAGAAATTGGGATTTCTATCCAGCTAATCTTGGGGTCGGATTCTTTACAAGAGGTACGGGCAATCTTCCGGGATTATTTAGCGTAATGAACTCAGCGAGAACATTCGGTGGATTTGGCGCCGGTTCAACGGGTTTCACCGTAGATCCTGAAAAAGATTTAACTTTTACTTTCTTATCTACCGGCTTAATGGAAGATAGCTACCATTTTGAGAGAATTGGCATGTTGGCGGGTTTAGTGGTGTCAGCAATTGTTGATTAGAGAATGTCTACCTGGAGGGAGAGATTCGAACACATCGAGAACGCTATTTTATTTTTAACCCGAAAATGAAGTCGAAATTGCTAAAAAATCTATTTTGAAGAGGACCTTTGAATCTATCCTGAGCGAAGGTAAGGATATTTAATCCTTAAAAAATTATTACCCACAGATTCTGTGGATAACCTTGTGGACTGTCATAGTCCTGCTAGGATAATTGTACTTGTAATTCACAGATATCTTTAAATTGGATACTTATTAACCAATAATTTTTTTATTCATAATATTCAATTAGTTACAGCCAAAACTGCCGGCAGAACATGCTTAGTATAACCTAAGTTCCAAACATACCTAGGCCCAAATGAGCATTTAATCATAATTGTGCATAAAACTTAGTTTAATCAACCGAGTTTATGGTAGAAGCAACAATTTTGCGAAGGAAAAGTATAACCAACCCCGTTCAGTGGCCCACAACAAAAGCAAAATATTATTCAATTTAATTATTGCAAAAAAAAAGACATAATTAGAGCCATATTAGTTCGAACGTGCCAACTGCGAGGAGCAATCTTGAGGCCAGCCCGGTTCAATTTTCATCAAACCACCTCTTTGAAGGAGGCCTGCAGCCTTTCCAAACAAGGGGCAATACCCATGGCCGGGGGGCAGGCTCTGGTCCAAGACATGCGATTAAGAAATTGCGCTCCAGCCGAGATAATCAACTTGAGGCAAATAGACGAGATTTCCCAAAAGATTTCCTTCAAACATAACTCTCTAATTATTGGGGCTAAAGTCACCGTTACAGAATTGCTGGAGGATAAGAATGTTCTCGAACGCATACCTGTTTTATCAGAAGCCGCTAGGAAGTTGGGGGACGTACAAATAAGAAATTTTGCCACGGTTGTCGGCAATGTATGCTGGTCGGATCCTCGAGCCAACTTAGCGGTCGCGTTACTTGCCTGTCGGGCTAAAATAACAGTCATGGAAGAAAATAGCACACTAGCTAAAATCGATCTGAATGATTTCTTTTCAGGTTTCAGAAAAAACGTTTTGAATGGGAGAATCGCAACTGAAATCGAAGTGCCCCTATCCGAAAGAAATGTTGGCGCTTACCTTGAGTTTTCCCGGCAACCACAAGATCTAGCTCTGGTGAATGTAGCTATGGCTAGTGCCTCGTTGGAAAGAGGAAACTTTATCGCGATAGGCGGAATCTTTAATCGACCTATAAGAATTGAGATAAGTAAAACTAATTTGATTGACGAGCTAATTAAAAAGATAGAAGACTACAATAGCCCTTACCTAGACGATCAGTTTGCCACCTTAAGCCATAAACTCGACGTATTACGCGCTCTCCTAAAAAAGATATTCCGTAGGCTTCAATGAAAAAAGATCAATACCCAATAGAAATAACTGTAGACGGGCAAAAAATACCTGCGCAGGTTGAAGCGCGTACGTTATTAGTAGATTTTCTTAGAGATAATGCCGCTGAGACAAGCGTGAAGATCGGATGCGAAGAAGGTGCTTGTGGGGCATGTACCGTCAACCTCGACGGAAAAACTACCAAGTCTTGTCTTCAGTTGGCCATAAACTGTGATGGGAAAGAGATAAGAACAGTTTCTTCACTTCGAAAAAAAGGGAAGCTCGGTTTGTTACAGCAAGCTTTCATTGACTCCCATGCTCTGCAATGCGGTTTCTGCACATCTGGAATGTTGATGAGTGCTGAAGCCTTTTTACAAAAAAATGCTGACAGCGATTTCACCGAAAACGACATTAAGGAAGCCCTGACCGGCAATCTATGTCGGTGCACTGGATACAGAAACATTATCCATGCTGTTGCCTCGGCTGCAGGAAAAGTAGAGTCTTTAAGCGCGTTAGAAAACAAAAAATATCAAACCATTCGAAATGTGGGCAAAGCCATTACTAGAAGAGAAGATAAACGACTAGTAAGCGGCAAAGGGAAGTTTGCCGATATTTTTGGTCATCCGACCGACTTACATGCTGCCGTAGCTCGCTCTACAAGAGCTCACGCAAACATCAAAAGTATAAATGTAACAAAAGCACAAGCCATGCCTGGAGTCACACTCGTCATCGATGGTGAGGAAGCCAAAGCATTTTGGCAACCTATCTCCCCTACTCTTGACCTTCTTGACTTAAAACTACCCAGAAGATACCCCCTTGCCACAGAAAAAGTCGTATTCTTTGGGGAACCAGTTGCTCTCATTATTGCCGAAGATCCATATATAGCTGAAGATGCCGCACTCGCTGTGGAAGTTGAATATGAAGAACTAGATACAAACACAGATGTATTTGAATCGCTCAAGCAGAAGGGAAGAAACCTAATATATCCCGAATGGAAAGATAATACGCAAGTAGACTATGCTTTTGAGCGTGGTCCTGTAAACAAGTGTTTTCAATCGGCAGACTTAGTTATCGAGGAGAAAATTAACTCTCATCGATATGGGGCTATGCCTCTAGAGACTCGTGTTGTACGAGCGGAGTTTGATGATTCCAACGGAAGCCTAGTAGTGCATTCGTCAACTCAGGTTCCTCATCAGATGCGATTATATCTAGCGCAAGTATTCGGTTTAAAAGAAAATCGCATTCAAGTTATCGCTGGAGACGTTGGTGGAGGGTTCGGCGCAAAACTCTCCGTTGATTGCGAATTTCTACCGGTACTAGGATCTATCCTGACAGGAAAACCCATCAAGTGGTCAGAAAGCAGGTCAGGTTGGATTCAAGCTGGATTTGCAGCGAGGGATTACCATGCAACTTCGAAAGCCGCCTTCACTAAAGATGGGAAACTCCTTGCCCTGGAAACCGATATTGTTGCAGACATGGGTTGTGACGGGGCTGAACGAGCTTGTGGGCTCGGAATGCCTTTGAATGGCGGAAACTATGCTACGGGCCCCTATGAATGTGACACCTATCGCACAAGAGTACGTTGCGTGGTAACTAATAAGGCACCTTATAATGCCTATCGTGGGTATGGTAAAGATTTAGCCAACATGCTTGTTGAGCGAGTCATTGATCAGGCAGCTGACAAGCTGGAGATTGATCCAGTACAAATAAGAAAAATAAATTTGCTTAAATCTTATCCTCACCAAATCCCCACTGGACCAATTATCGAAAACGGAACCCAACGAGAGTCTTTAGAACGCCTAGAAGAAATAATGGATTTAGATTTGCTGAGACAAAGGCAGGCTGCATATCTAGAAAAAGGGAAATATTTAGGCCTCAGCTTAATACCTTATATTGAGCCGGCTGGTGCAACCTTTCCTGGGTCTGCTTTTCAAAATTATGAGTCAGTTAACCTTCGCCTAGCTGCAGATGGTTCTTTACAAGTTTTGACTGGCATACAAAATATTGGTCAAGGCATAGAAACAAGCTACGCACAGGTGGCTGCCGATTTAATAGGCTGCAAGATAGAGGAAGTCAATGTCTCTTGGGGCGACACAAATGCTACGCCGTGGGGTTCAGGAACATTTTCTAGCCGAGGTTCCATGTTCGCTGTAGGAGCAATGATAGAGGCAGCGAAAAAGATTCGGTCAAGGATAGAAATAGGTGCGGCAACTTTAATGGAGACCGCTGTTGAAAATATCTCCATCAAAAATAGTGAAATAACGTGTAAAAAAAGTGGGCAAACTATGACACTCTCAAACTTCGCCTACTCCGTCTATGTGAACCCTGGAGCAGAAATCGTTCTAGACCAAGCTGATGTGCCCAGCTTGGAGGCTTTGGGGACCTACCGTCACCCACAAGTCAACTGGAAACCAGACCAAGAAGGCAGAGCGCAGTTTTATCCAGCGCACGCAAATGGGGCTGAGGGGATGCTTGTAGAGGTCGATCCAGAAACAGGACATATCGAAGTGATAAAAATATGGATGGTTGCTGATCATGGTGTAGTACTTAACCCGCTGTTATTGCAAGGCCAAATTAAGGGAGGGTTAGTTCAACAACTTGGAGGCACGCTTTATGAAAAATTGAGCTATGACAAAAATGGGATCCCTCTACAAAAGACTCTAAAAGAATATGGTATGCCCACCATTTGGACTGCTCCTGAAATCGAAATAGAGCATTTCGAAACAAAGTCTCCAAGCACTGATATCGGAGCTAAAGGAGGGGGAGAAGACGGTTGTATCGCTACAAGCACGGCGTTAATGTCAGCAGTTGAAGACGCCCTTCGACCTCTGGGAGTGAAAATCATGTCTAGTGATCTTTCTCCAAAAAATCTTAAAAACATTATTGAAAGCCAGGTTGATTTGAGAACCTTCTCAAGTTAAACCTCTAAGGAGTTAACATGGCCAACCGATTAGTTGATATCTCGATGCATCTAGAAAACGACGTAATATCCGATCCACCCGGATACGGTCCAAAAATTGAATACCTCACCCATAAGGATTCAGCCTCCGATGTGGTGAAATTTTTCCCCGGCATGAAAGAAGAAGATCTTCCCGAGGGCGAAGGCTGGGCTATAGAGTGGATAAATTTAATGACACACAATGGCACTCATTTAGATGCACCTTATCATTTTCACTCAACTATGGATAAAGGTAGTCGGGCAATTACCATCGATGAAGTATCACTTGAGTGGTGCTTTCAACCAGGGGTCAAATTAGATTTCCGCGATTTCGAGGACGGCTATGTGGTACAAGCAGATGATGTGAAAAACGAGTTAGATAGGATTGAGCACACCCTACAGCCCCTTGAAATCGTATTGGTTAATACCCGAGCAGGTTCCCGATATGGTCATGACGACTATGTCTCCAGCGGTTGCGGGATGGGCAGAGAAGCGACACTTTTCTTACTAGAACAAGGAGTCCGTTTGACTGGCACTGATGGATGGAGCTGGGATGCTCCATTTGTTCACACCCAGGAACGTTACCAGGAGAGCGGCAACAACGAACTTATTTGGGAAGGCCACAAGGCAGGCAGAGAGATTGGTTACTGCCATTTAGAAAAATTGCATAATTTAGAATCGTTACCAGATAAAGGTTTTACTATAAGTTGTTTCCCAGTAAAAATTCGAGGAGCATCTGCCGGATGGACACGGGCGGTAGCAATATTAGATGACTAGATCTTTTTAGACCATAGTATAACCACCGTCGACTGTCCAACTTTGGCCATTTATATAGCTCGCTTCATCTGAGGCCAAATAGACGGCAAGCCCTGCCACCTCCTCCACACGAATAAGGCGCCCTAGAGGAACTGAAGCGTTCATCTGGTCCTTCAGCTCCGTTTTAGTCTTTCCCAATGCAGCAGCATGGGTCTCGACAAAATCAGTTGCCATATCAGTATCGACGACCCACGGGCAAATGGCATTAACAAGAATATTGTGCGGCGCCAACTCGAGGGCTAAACAACGAGTCAAGCCCACGACCGCATGCTTCGAGGCATTATAAGCACTCTGATTCCGCGAGCCCCACTTACCAGCTGTCGAGGCCAAATTAATAACCCGGGCTGGTCTTTTTTTTATTATACGCTTCAGTAGTTCCTGAGTTACATAGAACACCCCATACACGTTAGTTTCTAAAACCTCCCTGAATTCTTCGGCAGAATAGTCTAAAAAACTTGCTCCCTTATGGATTCCTGCGTTATTCACTAGGATATCTATCGGTTTCCAACTCTCAGCTGCCTCTACCATATTCTTTACTGCTTCGGGTTTAGTAACATCACAAACGTACCAACCAACATCTACCTCCTCGATATTGGATATTTCATCTGCCGTTTCTTTCAGTCTCTTCTCATCGCGACCAATTAAAAAAACAGAACATCCTTCCCTACAAAAAGCAACTGCAATAGCCTTACCAATACCGCGGCCACCTCCTGTTATTAATGCAGTCTTCCCAACTAATCTTCCGTTCATCTATCATTCCTATCTTTTAATATTAGCCTATCAGGCACGACCGAAAACTTCGGTTACTAACTCAGTATCCAAATATTCTCTAATCTCTGTAATCAGGCCATCCTCTAAGGTTAGAATTAAATTATAAGTATTATTGTAGTCTTTGCCCGAGGTGCTTCGAGCAGTACCAAGCATCTCCGCGACAACTTTATCACCCTCTGCAATCAATTGTCTGATTTCCAACTGAATACCATCCCCTTCTAGCTCGTCACCGAGAACCCCAAAAAGCTCTTCGATTATTTGTTCTTTCCCTTTCATAGTGCCAGAGAATCTATGCGAACCGATGAAATACCATTCAACATCGTCCCGTAAAAACCCTAGAAATCGCTCAGCATCTCCTCTACTAATCGCTGAGTAAGCCTCCCTTACTATTTCTTTATTCTTCTCAATCATCCCCGCCTCCTACGCCTAAAAAATAAAAATATTCGATCAGTATGAAGGAAATACAACATGACTTAAACAAGCTTTCGAATAGGCAATGACATTATTTTTTAGAAGTAGACGCATAAGACCATTAGTGACAAGCGACTCCCAAAGCTTTGAGCCTCCAATAGTTGTAGGGAAGAGGAGTTATAAATCCAGCCAGTAGTATATAAGGTAGAACCCACCAGGTAATAACGGCGCCACCAGTTATCATAAAATCTGTCAAATTCATTGCGACCTCCATACCCAACATCGAAATAAGTGACATGCCGGCAGCGGTTTTTATTGCTGAGGCAAACGCTAGTGAGCGCATTAGAATAAGCGTCTCTAGCAATATCGAGGTTAATAAGCCATTGACAATAGCGAGGCCCATTATCGCTAGAACCGGCCAGTCTACGCCTGTAATTTGAAAATACAATATTGTTCCAATGTCTCCAATTGAACAACCCAAAAGGCACCAAGCGGTGTTTACTAATGTTGATCTCCACGAGGCGGGACAACACCACCATTTAATGTCAAATACTTGCTCCTTTAACTTAGTTATCATTTACGGTTTTTAATTTTTGATTGGATGAGATAGGCATAATTTAGCTAGAACACTTTATTCATATTACAGAAATAACTAACCAACCAAAGAAGTTGGCACCCAATTCCCATGAAACCCTGGAGGCACAAGGTGAGGTATTTTAATTTCCGCAACCGAAGGCGACAGGAAATCATTGCTATCCAAAATAGTTAAACGAGTTGTTCTTTCCCGCATATCTAACACATAACCCAACAACCAACCTTCCTCTTCACCTGATTCGGGATCTCTAGGCACGAACACAAACTCCCCTGGGAAACACCCTCTTCCAAAATCATATTCAAGGGTTTTTCCTTCCTGCAAGTCATGTTTAATTAAACTATTGCCCGGAACACTACCATTCCCCAAAGAGACAGTATAGGCGAATCGATATTTTTGCCCAGTCAATCGTTCATCGAAACGCGGAAACTCTTGCGGTTTGTTGTGAATAATATCTTTAGTAACCTTCATCGATGCCAAGTCAATCCGCCATCTTTGAAATTGGCTGAATTTGGAATCAGGACCGTAATTGCTTGAAGCAAACATTGAGTCGTGCGCACAGACATCTAACACCAACTCCTTCGAATTAATTTCATAAGCGTTGCAAGGATGAAAAACATAGCACGGATCTATCTTCACCCACCTTACCTCTCCACTCGAATTACTGTGTCGATCCAGGAGCCCCACCCGCGCAGGACGTCCTGGCTTCCAATGATATGGAAAAAGCGAACCTGTCAAGAATTTTCCAAGAGAAAAAACTACCGGCAAATCAAGAACCACGATGTAGTTCTTTGTTATGGCGCAATCATGAATCGATGGGCCGCCCTCAACGCAAATTGGGGACTCTTTAACCACTTCTCCACTAGGAGAAACAACTACGTGAGTTACCCTGCCTTTTTTTCCTACTGAATAACAGATAGCATGTAACTCTCCTGAAATAGGATCTAAATGAGGGTGCGCAGTAAATGCTTTTTTCAAAGAGCCACCAAACCGATCATGTTTTAAGCTATTGAGATTCACATCTAACTGAACCGGGCTGCTCCCAGCTTCTACAAGTGCCCACAACTTACCTGCAAAGGCAATGATATTGGTGTTAACTGCGTCCACTACCTGGTTGCTAGCTCCAGGAATGATTTCTTCTCCTAAGGCTTTACTGACAGAATAGCTTCTCACCCATCGATTTTTATACCATTCCGCTACTCCATTCTTTAGCTTCACCCCGTGGACCATTCCATCACCTAAAAACCAGTGATAACGACGTTCATTCGGTGGCTTTACTGGATTGGGTCCATTACGTACATATAGACCATCTAAATCTGATGGGATATTGCCATTGACGGTTAAATTTTCGTAGAGAAATTCTCTATCTAAGGGTGTATGGATACCATGTAGAAACGGATGAGGTTTTTTTTTGAAAATATTTTTAATAGAAAACAAGTTTCTCTCCAACAGAACTTACAAAAGCATTTTTACCATTAAGGAACCAGCCACTTACCATCTTCACCGCCGGTTCGCGACCAATCAAATATTGCTCGCCGGTTTCCTCTGAAAGACAGGTATAACCACTCCAGTCGCTTCACGGTAGCTATTAAAATTGCAAAATTTTCAAAACCCTCTCCGAGGAATTGGACTTGCTCTGGATCACTAATCGGATCGCCAGGTGCTAAATTCGATTGATAACAGACTTTACTCATCTCCTTCATTTTACCCCACCTCTCATTAGTCTCAACGCTATCAGTATCAAGTGAAAGGCCACATCGCAATCGTAATTGGATTTTTCTTTTTGGATCGTAAAATAATACTGCACCCTGAGAAGAGGATTTCAATTCATTGGCCTTTATTGATCGCCTATCAGTATGAAAAACTAAAGTGGTTTTTTGTCTATCTACTGCCCTGAGCACCATACATCTGGAATTCGGTTTACCATCAACATCCAACGTGCTCACAACGGGAGTATGTGCCAAAGAATGCCGATCTCTAACGCCTTCCTCCATAAAATCCCACGCAGCAGGAAGTACCTTCGTTATATCGTTATAAAATTCGGGCTCTTCACACGCATTTTCCTGCTTCGTTTTACTCACCCTATTACTTTTACCCATAAATTATTCCCATAAGCCATTTAAGAAAGATGTACGAAAAGTTCTTATTTTTTATGCAGCTAATCATGAAACTAATGACATCGCCTTCGTAAAATAGCATACTCATAAAGTGCTCTCTAATTATACC